>NPIE01003369.1_pt1 | contig 336322 bp, 259 predicted proteins | sample 8637661 | NCBI WGS metagenome assembly NPIE01 (sample SAMN07420842, study PRJNA396082) | bioreactor metagenome | isolation source: sample BA12 brine-fed electro-methanogenic bioreactor BA | place: Japan: Kochi | collected 2016-12-09
CACCGGCATCGTCTACTTCGACGACATCGGATTCGGCCGATCGGCGGCGAACGGCAACTAGCCTCTACTTCCATACAGATTGGCGTGACGGCCCCGGCGGGAGACCCCGTCGGGGCCTCGTCACGACGCATCGGCTCATCTGCCCCCTGCCACTATGGCGAGAGAGCGGCTTTGACTCGCTTGAGGTTTTCCAGAGCGCCCGGGTCCTGGGGATCGATGCGCAGGGCGGCTTCGAACTGCACGATCGCCTCTTGCAGCAGGCCCAAACCGGCATACGCGGCGCCGAGATTGCTGCGGGCTTCGGCGTGGTTCGGATCGAGACGGACCGCCCGCTCCAGGTAAGAGCGTGCCTCGGCGAACTTCTGCCGTCTGCCCAGCGCCATGCCCAGCATGTTCAGTGCGCCGACATGGTTCGGATCGATCCGGATCGTATGCTGTAGCTGCGAGACCGATTCGGCGACGCGCCCCATCTGCATCAGCAGTCGTGCCAGGTTGAAGCGCGCGGGCACGAAGTCGGGTTGTAGTTGGACGGCTCGCTCGAAGTGGGCTTGGGCATCGGCGCGGCCCAGCCTTTCGCAGGCGACACCCAGATTGTTGCAGGCGCCGGCATAGGTCGGGTCCTCTTGCAGGGCCTGCTCGAATCTTGCGGCGGCTTCGGCGGGCCTGCCGGCGTGGAGCAATTCGGTTCCAATGCGGTTGTGCACGCGGGCGTAGTTGGGCGTGGCCTGGCCCAGTGCCTGAGCGGCGGCGAGCGCTCGGGCGTCCGTTTCGGGCGAGCGGGGGAGGCTGTTTGTCGCCGGCGTCGGTCCGGCGTCGAGATCGGCCAGGATCTGTTGCAGCGCCTGGGCGGCGATACGAGTTCCTTCGGCAGAGGGGTGCAACTCGTCGCCCTGGCTGTAACGGAGTTGCGGGTTCAGCTTGCCCGGCGCGGTCTGTTGATGCTGCTGGAAAAACTCCGAGAGGCGGAAGGCGGGAAGGCCATGCATGGCAGCCAGGTGCTCGACCACGAGTCGTTCGTTGTCGTCGGGCAGGAAGCACACGTCGGCAACGCGGTCGTCCAGAAAGCGTGGCCAGATGGCGACGACCGGCTGGAATCCGTGCCGGTCGGCAAGCTCGCGGAAGCGGCGCAGCCCATCGGCGACGTTGTTGTCTCCGATGGCTTCCTGGTTCCAGCGGGCGGGGTCCGCCTCGGCGGCGAACTGAAACAGGTTGAGCCCGATGGCGGTCAGGCGAAAGAGATGGGAGGTTCGGAACAACCCTTTGACCACGGCGGGCCGATCGGCGAGGCCGGCCAGCGGGAATGCCTCGCGGTTAAAATTGTCGAAATCGTTCTCGACGAAGACCAGCACGACCACGTCGGGATCGAACTGAAGGCCCTTGACCTCCAGCAGTTCGATCTCGGCCCGGGTGCAGTAGGCGCTGACGCCGAAGTTGAGGACCTCGGTCGATCCGTCGGCATACAACCCTTCGAGCCGGCGGGAGATCGTGTCGGCCTCGGGCAATCCGTAGCCTTCGACGACGGAATCGCCCAGCAGCAGGATACGTCGGACGCCGTCGGGCTTTTGGAGTGTACGCGGGCGGTCGCGCTGTCCATGGGAGTTGGTCCGCTCGTAGGTCTGGATGAAGTCGGGATCGTCGCTGCGGCAGTTGGGCTTGAGCTCGAAACCGAGGATGGGATTCGTCGAGCGTTCGTAGAAGCAGTCGTAGGAATCGATCTCGATGGGTTTGAAGGCGGGGGCGAGTCGGAGGAGGCGAACGATGCCCTCGCCCGCCACCAGCGCCAGCGCGGCAGCACAGATCGCGAGCATCGGCCTGGCCAGCCGGCGAGAGAACGCTCGCGGACGCGGTGGGGCTGCCATGCGGCGGTATCCCGATCCTCGGTGCCATGACGTTGTCCAGACGGACCACCCGCCTGTCGCATACGAGGCGATTGTATCACCCGAGAAGACCGTTCACAAGGCAGGCGCCGCTCGGTCCGGGCGCGGCGTGAGCGTGGGAACGTTGCCTGTGGCAATCGAAAGCGGCGCGGTGAGGGCGGTTATGTCGAATATGCGGGATTCTCTGAGAAACCCCGCATGCTTTCCGGAGTACATACCATGCGTTGTCGTGTGCGCCCTGGTTCTTCCTGTCGGCTGATTCGACCATTTTCCGCCGGATGGGAGGCGTTTATCGGGTATAATGTATGGTCCCCTTCGATTTCGATTTGTGATTGGGGTAAAGTCAAAAGGAGGAGTGTTCATGAACAAGATGGTATTGACCGCCGCACTGCTGTGGCTGCCGTGCATTTCGGCGAGCTGGGCGGCTGATCCAAACCAGGGGCCGATCCATACGAACGGCCTGCCGGCCAACTTTCCGTCGATGACCGCCCACATCTATGACGCCAACGCCCTGGGGGAGGGATACATCTTCCTGGCGGTGGCCACCGAGGTCGAAGGCGTGGGCTTTCACCTGATGGTGCTGAACAACGACGGCACGCCCTATGCCTATAAGGAACTGCCGGACGATTATGCCTACGACTTCAAGGTGCAGCCCAATGGGCTGATCAGCTACGCCCAGTTTATCCACCACCATTCGTATACGGGCGGCGGGCATGTCGTCCACGTGCTGCTGGACCACAAGCTGGAGGTGGTCGAAGAGATCCAGATGAGCAACGGCTACATCGCGGAGGCCCACGATTTTCAACTGTTGCCGAACGGGCACTGCCTGCTGTTCGGATATTACATGAGCCAGGTGGATCTGAGCGATCACGGGGGCTATCCCAACGCGCAAGTGTCCGGCGGGGTGGTTCAGGAGCTGGATGCGGATCGGAACGCCATCTTCCAGTGGCGCAGTTGGGATCATTACGCGTTTGCGGACTACGATTTCCGGCGGGCGGGACGGCAGGTGGTCAGTGCGTTTCATCTGAACACCATCAACATGGACGTCGATGGGAACTTCTTTCTGGCGACGCCCTCCTGGGTGAAGAAGATCGATCGACAGAGCGGAGAGATTCTCTACCACCTGGGTGGGGATGAGAACGAGTTCACTCTGGTCGGTGAGGGGGCCGATGCGAGCCACTTCGGGGGCCACGCGCTCCATCGTATCGACAACGGAAACATCCTGATCTACGACAACGGGAGCCGTCAGGGGAGCACGTCGCAGGTCCATGAATATCGGCTGGACGAGGCGAATCGGATCGCGGAGCACGTGTGGTCGTTCGTCCCGGCGACGCCGATTCCGGCCTGGCATCGCGGGAACGCCCAACGTCTGGGCAACGGCAACACCTTCATCGGCTGGGGCGGGGCCAGCGGCGAACCGGTGCCCACTTGTTCGGAGGTCACGGCGGCGGGCGAGACGGTTTACGAATTGTATTTCGACGACCCTCGCGTGGAGAGCTACCGGGCGTTTCGGCTGCCGTTTCCTGCCGAGGTTGAGGGCGACCGCGTGACGGAATATGAATTGGCGGTCGGCAATACGTACGTGTTTGCGGACGAGCAGGACGATACGGGGGTGACCCTGAAGGTCTTCGACCGGATCGGCGACGGCTACAACGAACTGACAGTGGAACGGATGCCATGGGCGCCGCTCTATCCGCGGTTTCCGGGCCAGGCGCCGCGGGTGCTGCCGATGCGGTTCGTGTTGTCGCAGTACGGCATCGAGAGCCTCGACGCAGAGGTGCGAATCGACGCGGATGGACTGGATTTCGAGCAGCCCGAGACCTTGACGGCGTACTATCGCAGGTATCCCGATTCGGGTTTGTTCCTTCCGCTGGCGACGATCTACAATCCTGTGACGCGTCAGGTGACGGCCCGCATCGACGGGCTGGGCGAGATCGTGCTGGGTCATCCGGACGTGGCGGAGGTGCCGCTGGCTCCGATACTGTACGAGCCTCGAAGTCCTCAGACGGCGGACTTCATGACCAACCATCCACAACGGATCGAGCCCAACGGCGCGTACACGGTCAACCAGGCGCTGGCGGTTTCGCTGGCGTGGAGCCCGAGGGGGTTTGCCCGCTTCTATCATCTCCAGGTTTCGCGCGATCCGGATTTCGCGGCGTTGGACGTCGACGACGACAGCCTCAGGGAGACCGGGTACGTCCTGGAGGCGGTGGCACCGGAAACGGTGTATTACTGGCGTGTCAGCACATTCAACGACGGAGGCGTGGGAGACTGGTCGAGCGGATCGTTTGCGACGACGGCGCCGGCGATCGAGGTGCTCGCGCCCGACGGTGACGTGGTCTATCGCGGGCTGGAATACTTCATCGAGTGGCAGGACAACATCGACGAAGACGTGGCGATCGAACTGTACAAGGGCGGAACGCTTGCTGAGAGCTTGGGGGTGGCGCCCAGCAACGGAGCCTATGTCTGGGAGGTGGGTCTGGATCTGGAGCCAGGCGACGATTACGTGATCCGGATCAGCAGCGTGGTCGATGAGACGCTGGCGGATGAGAGCGACGTTTCCTTCACGGTGGAGTAGCGGAGGTCCGAATCCTTCGGGGGCCTCGGGTTTCCAGAAGACGCAACGCGGGAACACATGACCATTCTTCAAAGCAGAGCAAAGACACGGAGGGCCCCTGAGGCCCGGGTGAGGGCGTACTATATCTGGCAGACCCTGGCGGTGCTGCTCGTGAGCTGTTCGTCAGTTCAGGGCATGGAGGTATTCGACTATGCGGCGGTGCTGGGGAAGGGGTACGAGTACGTGGATCCCCGGGCGGAGTCGGAGTATGTGGCGCCCGAGACGCGGGTGCTGATCCGCTTCAAGGAGACCAGTCCGGCGAACCTGATCAATCTGTCGCGTTTCATCCAGGTGGTCGGCCAGGAGAGCGGCCTTCACATAGGCACGACGACGATCGCGTCGGATGGGCGGACCATCGTTTTCCAACCTGAGGAGCCTTTCGTCGCCAACGAGGCGGTGGACGTCAGGCTGGCGCCCCAGGGCAGTTGGTCGCCCACCAGGCTGGTCGAGCCGATCGAGTACCGGTTCTACGTGTTGCGTCCCGCGTCGGGGCCAGTGGCGGTGAACAGCGCCGTCTATGCGGAGTCGGCGGCGGTCAGGGGGCGCGCCGTGTCTCCGGAGCTCAAACCCCTGGCATCCGTGCTGGATGAGCCGATCGTCATGAGCAACGGCGTCTCCGTGCCGCGTGATTTTCCGCAGGCGACTGTGACGGTGAACCGCCATCCGGGCGAAGGATACCTCTTCCTGGAATACGCGCGGGTCCCGCACTATGCGCTGATTCTGGACAACTGGGGCGCTCCCGTGTGGTACCGTCGCGGCCGAGGGGGCCAGGATTTTCGGGTGCAGCCCAACGGCATGATCACCGAGACGCAGTATGTCGGATACGATCAGAACTTCCATCGGGTCAAGGAGTTCCATGCTACCAACGGGTACCAGACGGACAGCCACGAACTCCAGGTCCTCGAAGACGGAGGGTACCTGCTGCTGGGTCTGCGGACGATTCGCAACGTCGATATGAGCCAGGTGGTGGAGGGCGGTCGGGCGAGCGCCATGGTCCACGAGACGTGCGTGCAGGAGTTCACGGCGGACGACGAGTTGATCTTTCAATGGCGGTCGTGGGAGAACTACGACGTTGCGGACATCGGTCCCGAGGAGGTGGAGAACGTGCGCGCTTCGAGCGTACGGGTCTCGCATCTCAACGCGATCGACGTCGATGAGGATGGGCATATTCTGGTTTCGAGCCGGCATGTGAGCGAGATCACGAAGATCCACCGGCGGACGGGGGAGGTTCTGTGGCGACTGGGTGGGCCAAACAGCGACTTCGTGTTCGTGGGCGATCCTTTGAACGGCTTTTCGTGTCAGCACGATATCCGCGTGGTGGGTCGCAATCGCTATACGCTTTTCGACAACGGCAACGATCACGATCCTCCGGTCTCGCGGGCAGTGGAGTATGAGCTCGACCCCGATCCGAACGTGATGACCGCTACGCTGGTGTGGGAGTACCGCGCGAGTCCCGACCGGTATGCGTACCACCAGGGCAACGCCCAGCGCTTGCCCAACGGCAACACGCTGATCAATTACGCGCTGCCGCAGTATCCCAAGGTGACGGAGGTGAATCCGTCGGGCGAGATCGAGTTCGAGATGGACTTTGTCGAACCGACGGGCGCGTATCGCGTTCATCGTTTCCCCTGGACCGGCGTGGTTGAGAGGCCTTATCTGATCCTCGAACCCAATCTCGACAAGATCACCCTGCTGTTCAACAAGTTCGGCGATCCCAACGTCGCGTCCTATCGCGTGTATGGCGGTTTCGATCCCCATCCGGAGACGCTGATGGCGACGTCGGACGAGACGCTGCTGGATCTGCGCGATCTGGAGAACGGTCGGCAATATTACTTCCGGGTCACGGCGGTGGACCTGGACGGCAACGAGAGTGCGTTCTCGAACGAAGAGAGCCTCGTGGCCTATCTGTACGATCCGAGCGAGGCGAGCGAGAATCTGATCGCCAATGGGGATTTCTCAGAGGGTCAGGCGGGGTGGACGCTGGCTCGCGCGGGGTCGGCTGAGGCGCAGTGGGCGGTGGAAGACGGGCGAGCGCACGTGCAGATCGAGGCGGGCGGGGGGGAGCGACAGAGCCTCCGACTGGTGCAGAGTAGCGTGAAGCTGGCGGAGGGCGAGACGTACGTGTTGAGTTTCGAGGCGGGAACGAAGGCGTCGCGGCTGATCGAGGTGAAAGTCAACAAGAAAAACGTTGGCTCGTTCTGGGACTACAGTAAGATGGGACCGGTGTACCTGTCGGCGGCCCGGCAGGATCTGGTGATGAAGCGTTTTACGCATACGTTCGTGATGAACTGGTCGACGGATCTGGAGGCCTGCATCGAGATCCATGTGGGGGGCGAGCGTGCGGATGTCTATCTCGACGATCTGTCGCTGGTCCGGCAGGCCCGTTGAGATCGAGGCCGGAAGATCGATACCGCAGAATGGTGCGGTGAATCAGGGGGTATCGAAGCACGAGATGAAACCAGGCAGCCTGCTGACTATCGCTGTGGTCCTGGTGGCGGTTGCCATGGGTCTCTTTGTGGGTTCGTGCGAGGAGGAGACACCCATCTCGGCGGTGGCGGTGGCGCAGGGACCGAGGATTACGCCGGACTATGCGGGGGTGGTCATTCCGCCCAATATCGCGCCGTTGAACTTCCGTGTCGATGAGCCTGGGCAGCGGTATGTGGCGCGGATTCACTCCGCTTCTTCGGGCGAGCCGATCGAGGTGGCGAGCAAGACGGGCGAGATCGCGATCCCCCTGGATGAGTGGAGGGAGCTGCTCGGCGCCAATGCAGGGCAGGAGCTTTCGATCGACGTCTACGTGAAGGCGAAAGACGGCACGTGGAAGCAGTACCAGAGGATCACCAATACGATCGCGGACGAACCGATCGATTCGCATCTGGTCTACCGGTTCATGATGCCTTCGTCGTATTTCCCCAAGCGGATGCAGATCTGCCAGCGGAACCTGGAGAGCTTCGAGGAGGAGGTGCTGCTCGATACGGCGGCTTTCGGCAACGGGTGCGCCAATTGCCATAGCTTTGTGCAGAACGATCCGGACAAGATGCTCGTCGGCACACGCAGCACTGAATTTCCCAGCACCACGGCGTACGTTCACGACGGGCAGATCGAGAAGATCGGCGCCAAGTTCGGATATACCGCCTGGCATCCGAGCGGGCGGATCGTGGCGTATTCGATCAACGACGTGAGGCAGTTCTTCCATACGGCGCAGGAGGAGATCCACGACGTGATCGATCTCGACTCGCTGATGGTGTATTACGACGTCGAGAAGGAGGAGATCCGGACTGCCCCTGCCCTTTCGGACAAGCAGCGGCTGGAGACCTATCCGGTGTGGACGCCTGACGGGCAGTACCTGTATTTCTGTAGCGCGCCGCTGTTATGGACGGACAGGGATACGGTCCCGCCCAGGCGGTACAAAGAGCTGAAATACGACCTGATGCGGATTCGGTACGATGTGGAGAGCGATGCGTGGGGACCGCTGGAGACGGTGCTGAGCGCCGCGGAGACGGGCAAGAGCATTCTGCTGCCTCGCGTTTCGCCCGACGGGCGGTTTCTCGTGTTCTGCATGAGCGAATACGGGTGCTTCCCGGTGTTCCAGCCCAGCAGCGATCTGTACGTGGTGGACCTGGAGACGGGCCAGTATCGTGAACTGCCCATCAACAGCGGACAGGCGGAGTCGTGGCACAGCTTTTCGAGCAACGGGCGGTGGATCGTCTTCAGCAGCAAGAGACAGGGCGGACTGTTCACACGTCCCTACATCAGCTACCTGGACGGCACTGGCGAGGCGCATAAGGCGTTTGTGTTGCCCCAGGCGAGGCCCTCGTATTATGAATCGTGTTGCCAGGTCTACAGTGTGCCGGAGTTGATTGCCGGTGCGGTCCGCGTCGATCGCGAATCGCTGGTGGAGACCGTCGTCGGTTCGACAGCGATCGGTGTCAATTCGATCACGGGCGCCACGCCCAAACCCGCCAGCACGGAAGCGTACACCGAGGGGCAGACGAGCGTGCAATGATCCGGTCGGGGAACGGCGCAGACATCTAGCGGGCGACCTCTGCGGGCGGGGCAGCGATCTCGATGGCGACGGGATTGGTCAGCACGGTGAGGTCCTCCAATTCCAGCGAGATCTGGATCGTATGGCGACCGGCGCCGAGCGGGAGGCCCTTCTCGGGCGAAACGATCACCTCCAAATCTGTCAACTCCGTCCCGGGGGCCAACGGTTGAATCTTCGTCTGAGTCGTCTGATCGCGACGCAGGTGGCGCCAGCGGCGGTCGATCGCGATTCGGCTCGGGCGGATCGGTTCGCGAACGTCGAAGGCGAACAGACGGCTGCCCCGATTGCGGAGGTCGAGCTTGAAGGTGATCGGCTCGCCCTGCTGCCAGAGCCTCCTGGTGGGTCGCAGCCTGGACTGTACGCCCTCGGCAGACGGACCCCAGTCGGGCGCCTCGCGAACAGACGAGTGCATGGGCCGGGTAGAGGTCCGGCTCTCGCGCGAGCAACCCGCGCACAGAAGCGCTGCGGCCAGAAAGATCAACGAGATTCGTTTTCCCATCTCTCTCATAGGACTTTTCCGGCAGATTCACCGTTGACGGCAACCGTTGCGCCCATTATACAGGGAGTCAGGCAAGATGCCAGAGACTCTCGCATGGCGTTTCTTGTACCCGCTCGGGCGGGTGCTTTCTGCGCCGGCCGGGAGCGTTCCACGGGACTTTTCTACGGCTTATCCACCTTAAGGCGCGCCGGGCGTGTCGGCTTCTCTGGTCCGAAAAATGCCCGGTAAGGCTGGGGCTTTGGGGAAGGATGGGGACATCGGCTCGCTGCCGACCGAAAAGAATCGCTTGTAAACCCATGTGCAGTAATATTTTACGCAACACAAAAAAAGAACCTGCCGGCGAAAGCTGTAAAATCACCTCTGAGCGGGCACACCAATTGCTGAAGCTTCGTCGCTCGAAGCGCACAAGAGAGGTTTCAAACCCGACTTGTCCACACGTTATCCACAATGAAGTTTTGTTGATTGACCGCCGCTTTCCGGCAGGCGGACCGGCCCGGCGAGTGGCCACCTCGCAGGCGCCGGCAGACGGCTCAGGAGACTCGGCTGCGTCTCGGAGGCTCCGGGCTTCCAGAGGCCCGACATCGACGAATCGCTCCGGGATATTCGAAGAAGAATAGAGGGAACGCCCTATAATTTCGATCGAGACAGAGCGGGTGAAGGGATGCCAGCGAAAACGACGGCGGCGTGCCGGGATTCGGGCCAATTCTCTTGACATTGGGTCCTGAATAGGGTAGACTAGGCCCTGTAGGTCGTTCGAGAGAACGATCCACGCTACATGGGGGGTGCTGATCACGAACCTTCGTGAGCACCATGGTAGGACAAACTTGGTAGTATCGTTCGATGGCTCGGAGGCATCTTGAGGTGTTTCCGGCGGCCGTCTGCGACCGGGGGGTTGCAGGACTCATGCGACAAGCACAAGTCCAACATTCGATGTTGGCGCCAGCGGTCTATTCCGATGGCGACCGACAAGCAGATCACCACGTCACGAAGGCCATCCGGCCGGTGACAATTCCCCGATCCAGAGACGCCGCGTAGTTTCCGAACGAATTCGAATCGACAACCGAAGTCGGCCTGTGCAGGACAGCGATTGTGCTGTGTCGCATGGCCCGGCTCCTGGGGGTGGGGTGACATGCAACGCGTGAACACATCAAGACAATTTTTGGCGATGTTGGCTTTCGCTCTGCTGCTGACGGGCGGGACGCAGGTTTGGGCGGACACGGTCGACGCGGTACACGACGGGTTCGGCGCCTACGACAGCATCGTCTTCTGGGGCGGCGGGTATGCCGGCGATACGGTAGCGGCGGGCGTGTACCTGCTGGACAAGACCAACAGCACCGGGACGGGAGACACCTGGTCCAACGGTTTGATCCCAGGCTTCTGCATCGAGCTGCACGAACCGGCGCCGGACACGACGGTGACCTACGACGTGGAATGGCCCGATGGCGTGTACAACAGCTACACGGGCGAGGTGCTGGGCACCACAAAGGCTAACTATCTTCGCGAGTTGTGGGCCAAGCACTACGATCCGAGCTGGGCCAGCGGCGGCTCCTATACCGAGCAGCAGAACAGCACGGCCGCGGTCTTCGCGGCGGCGATCTGGGAGATCATCTATGAGAAGCTGCCGGCGACGCCCGACGGGTGGGACGTCACGACGGACGGCACGATCGGGTACGGCGGGTTTCGTGCCACGAACCTGGACACCGCGACCGCCAACAAGTGGCTGCACGAGCTGACGGGCTCGGGGGCCAAGGCGGACCTGCTGGTGATCTCGAACCATGGCGCGCAGGATTACCTGGTGGCGGTGCCCGAGCCGGCGACTCTCGTCTTGCTCGCACTCGGCGGCTCGGTCGGGCTGATCGGGCGCCGACGCAAGAGGCTTGCTTGAGAACGCTGTGATGCGGCAAGAGATGAAGACGCAGCTCATAGAACGCGATGAGATCCGAGGAGAGATGATGAAGAAGACACTGACGCCGATCGCTATATTCGCCATGCTGCTGGCATCTCCCGCGCTGGCCGACAGCGTTCCGGTGCAACAGGTGCTGGAATTCAGCCCGGAATCCGGATCGGCGGGCGAATGGTCGTACAACGGCGCCGGCGTGCTGAGCTTCGATCAGGACATCGTGATCGATTCGGGCCTGGGCAGCAACTACGACGCTCTGGTCGGCGCCCACATTTATCTGCCGACGTTCATGGTGGGCGGCGTTCCGGATGCACCGTATACGCTGACCCCGCTGGGCAGCCCGGAGATCGTGATCAAGAGCGCCGACAACACCGTCACCTACATGACGGGCACGCTCGGCAGCGGAGACCTGTCCACGATGGGCACCACCGCGGGCGGCTTCACGCAATTCCAGATAGACATCACGAACCTGTTCATCACGCACGAAGGGTCGGCGCTGGGTTCGGCGGCGCTGGCGATCCTGGAAAACATGAGACTACCCTCGCTCGATTTTGAGCTTTCTCTTCAAGGTGGAAGCGGGCCGGGCTACTACAGCTTCGCCCAGATGCTGGACGGCGGCTACACCGGCAGCGGTGGATTCAGCGGCGCGATGTCGGTGCCCGAACCGACGACCGTCGCGCTGCTGGCCCTCGGCGGCCTGGCCCTGGCGCGGAAGCGCCGAACGACATAGAGTGACCCCCCCTACCTTGGAAGGACGGGCCGTGGCGGTCGCTCCGCCACGGCCCGCGATTTTGCGCTCCGCGAATCAGCCTCTGCTGCAACCACACTCCCGGCAGGACCATCCCCAAGCCTGCGCTTCGCTGCGGCTTGAGGCTGCCACCCCGATGCTTCAATGCCTCGAAATACTCATGTCCAGAAACCTGCACAGACCACTCGGGCACTGCGTATGCGATGGGGCTTGCATTCCGTGCTGGTCGATGGCAGGATGGGGGGTGTGAAGTTCGCCGGCGATGCGGGCGGAAAGGAGCTGCGAGCATGACCGAGCGAAGCAGATATTGGCGAGTCGTTCTGATTCTGACGGTGTTGTTCTGCGTGTTGGCGACGTTGGGCTACTGGGTCGCTCCGGGGGTGCGGACGGGAAGCGTGCCGGCGGTCGGGGGCGTGGTGTGGCACCTGCTGGGCGCGACGCAGTTGCTGATCGGGCCGATCGCGACCCGCGTGGCGCAGGCGACTTCCCCGAGGCTGGGCAGCGCGGCTCTAGTGGCGCTGACAGGAGTCAGTGCACTGTTGCTGGCGATGGCGATCGGCCTGCCGTTCTATCTGATCGACAGACCCGCCCACCAATCCCAGGCGGTGCCCAGGATCGCGGAGGAAGCCGGGTGAAGACTCCGGGTTCTTTGACGAGACACCACTGGCGTTCCGCGCCCGTTTCTGCGTTGAGCTCAAGTCGTTCGGGCGCAGGGATCCGCTCGATGACATCGGCAAAGGGCCCGGCGCGCAATGCGGAAATTACCGCGCCTTGACGGTTACCATGAGTTCATCGGACGTAGGTTCACCCGTTTCGGGCGTGCCCTCGATCGTAACGGGGTACTTGCCAAGTGCGGCGTCCACTCGAGCGGTAACGCGCAATTCCACGCCCGGCCGGTCGCTGGCTGCAATCCACACGTCATTCGGCTCGACGGTAAGTCCTCTGGGGGCAGAGATTTCGAGGCGAACGTCCTGTTTGAAATAGTCGCCTCGCTTCAGGGTGACTCGTGCCGTTTCCACATCGCCCTGCTGGATCGTCATCGACCGATCTCGGATCTGGATCCGGAACCCTCGCTCTTCGGTCATGATTCCGCCCTTGGGACTGGTGGATCGGCAGCCATAGACGACCGCTACGGTTAACGCCAATGTCAGCGCCAATGCTATCCTCGTCTTCATTCGTCTTCCTTTCTCAAGAGTCCGTTTCGGGCCTCGCCTGGTGGCAAGCCATTCTTATACCGAGGCATCGAGGCGAAAGGGTGCAGAGAAATGCTCATTCGCAGGGCGGGAAAAGATGGTTTCAGGCGGGGGATGATCTCGTGGGCTCGTGTTCTCGGCGTGTTCATGGCGCCACGATGCGGTATAATCGGTCTGCCGAGCGGTCGGCGTCATACAGGGATTCGTACTTGGGGTGTTTGACGAATGGGAATGCAGAGATACGCGATCACGGTCGCACTGCTGTGGGGCACGATGGTGTCCTGCGGGGTCGTTCGGTCCGCCCAGCGGTATGAGGCGACGTGGGAATCGATCGACGTGCGGGCGACGCCCGAGTGGTTCACGGACGCCAAGTTCGGGGTCTTCGTGTGCTGGGGCCTGTACTCGGTGCCGGCGTGGACGCCCAAGGGGCACTATGCCGAGTGGTATCAGTACTGGCTCCAGGAGAAGTCCTTCGATGGGCAGGTGGCGGAGTTTCACGCGCGGACGTATGGGGCGGAATTCCAGTTCCGCGATTTTGCGCCGAGATTCAAGGCGGAGTTGTGGGACCCCAACGCGTGGGCGGGTCTGTTTGCCAGGGCGGGCGCCAGGTATATCGTGCTGACGACCAAGCACCACTCGGGCTACACGCTCTGGCCCAGCGCCGAGGCGGAGCGGACGTATGGGGTCAACTACAATCCGGTCAAGGTCGGTCCGAAGCGCGACCTCGTCGGGGACCTGGCCAAGGCGGTGCGCGCCAGGGATATCAAGCTTGGGCTCTATTACTCGCTGTACGAGTGGTATCATCCGCTCTGGAAGAGCGACAAGACACGGTTTGTCGAGGAGCACTTGTTTCCGCAGTTCAAGGACCTCGTGACGCGGTACGAGCCTGAGGTGGTCTGGGCGGACGGGGAATGGGACCTGTCCTGGGAGCAATGGCGAAGTCCCGAGCTGCTGGCGTGGCTGTTCAATCATGCGGCGAACGAGAAGGACGTCGCGGTCAACGATCGATGGGGCAAGGGCATCCGGCACAAGCACGGCGGTTTTTACACGACCGAATACGGGTCGGGCCTCGACGACGACACGCATCCGTGGGAAGAGAATCGGGGGATGGGACATTCGTATGGGTACAACCGCGCCGAGGGGGCGCAGGACTATCGGTCGGCGCGAGAGTTGATCCTGATGCTGATCGACGTGGTGAGTCGGGGTGGGAACCTGTGCCTGGACATCGGGCCGCGTGCGGACGGGACGATTCCGGTCGTGATGCAGGAGCGGCTGCTGGCAATCGGTGACTGGCTGCGGACCAACGGCGAAGCGATTTACGGGACGCGGATGTGGAAGACGCCCTGCCAGTGGAGCGTCGGAGAGAGGCCAAAGGTCAAGCGGGGCGAGTACATGACCGAGTTCAACATCCTGGAGCAGACCGTGGCGCCGCGGGCGGGTCAGGCGCGCAAGGAAGTGCTGTTCACCTTCAAGGACGGCCATCTCTACGCGATCACACCACGTTGGCCCGGCAGAGAACTGCGGCTGAGAGAAGTACAGCCGGGCAGCAGGACGCAGGTGACGTTCCTCGCCACCGGCATACCCCTTCACTGGCGCGCCGAAGGGGGCGACCTGATCGTGACCTGCCCAGAGTTCGATCCGAACACCCTGTCCGGCCAGCACGCTTATGCGTTCCGGATCAGTGACATCACTCGATGACGTGGAGAGGTTTGCGATGAATGCGGGGTGGATTGGTGCAATCGTTGGGGCTGTGGTGGGGGTTGCGGGTGGGGTCTTCGGGACCTACTGTGGCATCAGGAATACGAACGGGCCACGGGAGCGGGGGTTCATGGTCAAGGCCTCGATCGTCTGCTGGGTGTACGCGCTCGGTTATCTGCTTCTGCTGATGGTGGTTCCACGTCCGTACGGCTGGTTCCTGTCGATCCCGTACGCGCTGCTGCTCTGTGTGGGGATCGTGTATGGCAACCGGGTGCAGCAGAGGATTCGGCAAGAGGAATCCGAGACGCCGACCTGAGCGCACATACCCTCTCCGCTCCAGTAGCGGCGGCGGGGTGAGTTCCGCCCCACGCTTAACAGCGCATATCTCGTCCCATTCGCCATCCCCAATCCCAATCGCATCGGGATTGACGCTGCCACCCCGCTGAGGCGCGGCGTCCAGTGAGGTGCGCGCAGAAAAAGAGGGAGACAGCGACCCCCCTTGGCATAGACACCTGGTCTGCCGCCCCCCCTGGAAAAGAAGGAAGGAGTATTATGAGCGAATTTTCTGGATCTCAGGTCTTACTACTACCCCCTTACACCCAAAGTATAGTTCACGTTTGGGGGCAAGCCAAAATGCGCCGATGGAATTCGCTTCTTTTATGACGGAATCAGAAGACGCTTTGTCCCGGGCGGCGCGTGCTTCAGGTGTGGTGCCGCTTTCGCTCGGCGAGCAGGACGATGTCACGCAGGGCCTGTTCGTTGCGTGCGGCGAGCCACTGGGCTTCGAAATCGGGGCTCTGGACGATCTGCGCGATGGCGGCCAGGACGCGGAGGAAGAGGTTTCGCTGTCCCCGGCTGGCAACGATGACGAAGATCGTGTGAACCTGGGAAGCTTCCGGCGAGAAGGGCATCCCCTCCTGACAGCGGGCCAGGAGAATATCGAACTGGTTCGCTCCTTCGACCACCACGTGCGGGACCGCGAGCGCCGGACTGAGCACGGTACTGATCTCCTTTTCTCTTTCGAGCAGGAGGTGCAGGAGCCGGTCGCGATCGATGCCGACGCGCGGGGCCAACTGCTGAACTGCCCGATCGAAGAACTCCTCCAGCGGCACGGGGCGCTCGAGATCGAGCACGGGGGCGTTCTCGATGATCTTATCGAAGCGGTCCAGGGCGATCTCGTCGCGTTCGCGGACCACACTCTTGAGTTCACCTTCGAGGTCGCCCCCGGCCAGGTCGCGCGTGACGATTCGACTGACGAGGTGCAGCATGGCCGATTCCATCTCGGCCCTGCGGCGTCCATAGAACCAGTAGATGCCGAAGCCGATCACGATCAGCAGCGCGGTGATGCCGAACGCCTGCTCGTCCATCTCCAGGATGACGAAGGCGAAGCCGAGGAGCGTGCCCAGTTGGACCCAGGGATAGAACGGGGCGCGGAAGCTGGGACGGTAGTTCTGGACTCCGCTTTCGCGGAGCACGATGACGGACAGGCTGGCGAGCATGTAGCCGAGTACGAAGACGGTGGAAGCGGCTTTGACCAGGACGTCCAACTGGACGAAGAGAACCGACAGAACGAGCCCGCCGGTGACCAGGACCGAGACGTAAGGGGCTTTGAACCGTGCGGAGACGCGGGTCAGCGGGTGCGGGAGCAACTCGTCCTTGCCGAGCGCCAGGAGATAGCGGGAGGCGGTCATGACGCCTGCATTGGCGGTGGTGAGGAACGCCAGCAGGGCGCCCACGGAGATGGCGATCTCTCCCGCCGATCCCATGAATGCAGCGGCGGCGTCCGAGATGGGCGTCAGCGAATGGTCCAGTTGCTCGGCGCCGAGCACGCCACTACAGACCGCGATCATGAGCGTGTACAGAAAGGTGATCACCGTCAGCGCCAGGACCATACCGAGGGGAACGAGTCGGCCCGGCTCCTTGATTTCGCCGGCGACGCTGGCGATCTTGAGCAGGCCACCGTAGGAGACGAAGACGAAGCCGGTCGTGGAGAAGACCGCGCGAAGGCCATGAGGGGCAAAGGGTTGGAAGTGCAGCACGTCAATTTGGGGCAGGCCTTCGACGATGAAGAAGATCATCAATCCGATCAGGGCCAGGACGAGGAGCACCTGGAATCGCGCGGCCTCGCGTATTCCCGTCAGATTCAGTCCGATGAAGGCCAGGCCCAATCCGACGGCTATGACGTATTGTCCGACCGGAAGAAGCGGCGCGACGAGCACGGCCGCACCGACGAGGGCAAAGGCGCTCTTGAGCGACAGACTGAACCAGCTCAGGATGCCGGCGACGGTACCCATGGCGGGACCCATCGCGCGCGAAATGTAGAAGTAATCCGCGCCGGCCTTGGGCATGGCGGTCGTCAGCTCGATGATGCTGAGCAGGCCACCCATGGCCAGCAGACCCGCCAGGAAGTAGGACAGAACTACCGCGGGACCCGCTCGGGCATGGGCCAGACCGGGGAGGATGAACAGACCGGAACTGATCATCGCGCCGGAGGCGATGGCGAAGACGTGAATCAACCCCAGTTCTTTGGCCAGTTTCACTTCTTTCGGTCCCTGCCGTCGTCAGCCTATGTCTGTGTGGAATTGACGGTACGCAAAGGGGGCAGGCCCGGTTTGCCCGAAGCGAGTCAATCCAACGTGGAATGGGGGGTCTGGCCCGGTGCGCGGGACCAGGAGACGGGTCATCGCGAAGAGACCATCCGGCGGGGGCCGCGGATTCGAAGGATCAGTGATGACCTCGCAGGCGCTCGCCGAGCAGGACCACATCCCGCAAGGCACTATCGTTGCGTGCCGCCAGCCATTTGGCTTCGAAATCGGGGCTCTGGACGACCTGTGCGATGGCGGCCAAGACGCGGAGGTGGAAATTGCGCTGGTCTCGCGTCCCGGCGACCACGAAGAGGGTGTGGACGTGGGGCGCCGCGGGTGAGAAATTCACGCCGGGGCGGCAGCGAACGAGGAGGAGGTCGAACTTGCCGGTCCCCTCGATCACTACGTGGGGCACCGCCAGCGAGGGACTGAGTACCGTGCTGGTCTCCTTCTCGCGTTCGAGCAGCCGGCGGAGAAGCTCGTCGGGCTCCCCGTCGAGACGCGGGGCGAGAACGTCGGCCGCTCGTCGCAGGAACGCTTCGACATCCATGGCCTGGTCGAGATCGAGGACCGCACAGCGTTCGACCAGGGCATCGAAGCGGTCCATCGCAATCTCGTCCCGTTCGCGCACGATAGTTTTGAGCTCGTCCTCGAGCGTGGCGTCGACCAACTCCCGGGCCAGGACGCGATTCACGAGATGCACGAGTGCGGAGGACTGCTGAACCCGTTTTCGACCGTAGAACCAGTAGACGCAGAACCCCGCGAGGACGAGGACCGCGGTCATGGCGAAGGCCTGCTCGCCCATTTCCAGGATGACGAACGCCAGACCGGCGATGGTCGCCAGTTGGAGCCAGGGATAGAGGGGCGAACGGAAACTGGGTCGGTAGTTCTGGAGACCGCTTTCGCGCAGCACGATCACCGACAGACTGGCCAGCAGATAACCCAGCACGAAGACGGTCGAGGCGGCCTCCACGAGGATGTCGAGCTTGACGAACAGGGCGATCAGGACGATGACGCCGGTGGCGAGGATGGACGTCGTGGGCGTGTGGAACCTGCGGCCCACGCGGCTCAGAGTCGGCGGCAGGAGCTGATCCTGACCGAGTGCGAAGAGATAGCGGGAGGCGGTCATGATGCCGGCGTTGGCGGTGGTGAGAAAGGCCAGCGCCGCAGCCACCTCGATCGCGATTCGTCCGCGCGTTCCCATGAAGGCCATCGCGGCATCGCTGATGGGTGTCAGCGAGAAATCGAGCTGCTCGGCGCCCAGGACGCCGCTGGTGACGAAGATCATCAGCGTGTAGAAGAGGACGACCAACGCCAGCGCCAGGGCCATGGCCAGCGGGATCAGTCTACCGGGTCGCTTGACCTCGCCGGCGACACTCGCCACGTTCATCAGGCCCCCGTAGGAGACGAAGACGAAACCGGTGGTGGCGAAGACGGCGCGCAGTCCGAAGGGGACGAACGGATCGAAATATTGCACCTGGACCTTCGGCAATCCCGCGCTGACGAACCACAGCATCAGGCCCAGGAGGCCAAAGACCAGCACCACCTGGAAGCGCGCCGCCTCGCGCGTCCCGAGGAGGTTGATCACGACGAAGACCGCGCAGAGCACCGGGCCGATCAGCAGCGGGTGAATACCGGTCAGGCCGGCGCCGAGGACGGCCAAGCCGACCAGAGCAAAGGCGCTCTTGAGCGAGAGGCTGAACCAGCTCAGCAGGCCGGCGACGGTGCCAACGGCGGGGCCCATGGCGCGGGAGATGTAGAAGTAATCGGCGCCCGCTTTGGGCATGGCGGTGGTCAATTCCGCGATGCTCATCAGGCCCCCCATGGCCAGCAGACCCGCCAGGAAATAGGAGACAACGACGGCGGGGCCCGCTCGCGCGTGGGCCAGGCCCGGCAGGATGAACAGCCCCGAGCTGATCATCGCGCCGGAGGCGATGGCAAACACGTGAACCAAGCCCAGTTCTTTGGTCAATTTCATCGATTCGGCACCATTCCATTTACCTGCGATCGGGACTTCGTACGGACATACGAAACCCCGCCGATTTGGTTTGCTTTTACCGCTTTTCCACATGGAAATCGGGTTTTCGGACCGGTTCGGCTTCTTGACTTACCGGTCCGGCCATGGTATGGTACCTCTTTTTGGGAACCCTGGCTAGGGACGGTGACCGGTATTCGCACTGTCGTGTCACACCTTTTTTGAACTGAATCCAGCGCAGCCGGAGGGCTGTGCGACTTGACCCGAATCGGGACAGATTGAGATCGACGATATGACGAAGGACGTGGAACAACCTCAGGAACGCTTCGAAGATATGCCGATTCTTGACGAACTCAAGAATTCCTATCTGAACTATGCGATGAGCGTGATCGTCTCGCGGGCCCTGCCCGACGCGCGGGACGGGTTGAAGCCCTCGCAGCGGCGCATTCTGGTGGCGATGAACGATCTGAACCTGGGGCCGCGAAGCACCCACCGAAAATGCGCCAAGATCGTCGGTGACACGAGCGGCAACTACCATCCGCACGGGGACCAGGCCACGTACGGGACGCTGGTTCGCCTGGGGCAGGACTGGAACATGCGGTACACGCTGGTCGATCCGCAGGGCAACTTCGGGAGCATCGACGCGGACCCACCGGCGGCCATGCGGTACACCGAGGCGCGCATGGCGGCGCCGGCGATGGAGATGCTCCAGGACATCAACTACGAGACGGTGGATTTCGTCCCGAACTACGACGAGACGCGGATGGAGCCGGTGGTGCTGCCGTCGAAATTCCCGAACCTGCTGGTCAACGGTTCGACGGGCATCGCGGTGGGCATGGCGACGAATATTCCTCCGCACAATCTCAAGGAAATCTGCGATGCACTGCTGCTGGTGATCAACGATCCCAACTGCGGGTTCAAGGACATCATGAAGGTGCTGCCGGGACCGGACTTTCCGACGGGGGGCATCATCTGCGGCAAGAAGGGCATCGTCGACGCCTATACGACCGGGCGCGGCCATCTAAAGGTGCGGGCCAAGACCGAGGTCGAGACCGACAAGCGAGGGCGGGAACGGATCATCGTCACGGAGATTCCGTACACGGTGGTCAAGACGTCGATCGTCTCGAAGATCGCGGAGTGCGTGCACGGCGGGACGATCCCCGAGATCGCGGACGTGCGCGACGAATCGGACCGCCATGGGCTGCGGATCGTCGTCGAGCTCAAGCGGGACGCCGATTCGGAGATCGTGCTCAACAAGCTGTACCGCTACACCTCGCTGCAAACGACGTTTGCGATTGCCAACATCGCGCTGGTGAACAGTCAGCCGGAGACGCTGAACATCCGCGAGATGCTCCAGTGTTTTGTCGACCATCGCAAGGTGGTCATCCGCCGACGGAGCCGGTTCCTTCTGCGGCGGTGCCGCAACCGGGCCCACATCCTGGAAGGTCTGATCCTGGCGGTTGCGGACATCGACGAGATCATCGACATGATCAAGAAGTCGCCCGATGCGCCGACGGCCAAGCTGAACCTGATGAGCAAGCCCCTGCGGCTGGCGGAGATCGCGACGCTGCACAAGCTGCTTCCCGCGGAGTTCGTCAAAGCCAAGAGCCAGGGCGAGCACTACCTGACGGGGCCTCAGGCGGACGCCATCCTGACGATGCAGTTGCAGCGACTGACCGGGCTGGAAATCGAGAAACTTGCCAAGGAATACGCCAGCCTGATCGAGCAGATCGAGGGTTACGAGGCGATCCTGTCCAACGAGAACGTCCTGCTCGACATCATCCGCGAAGACCTGCACGAGATGAAAGAAAAATACGGCGATCGGCGACGGACGCAGATTGCCGGCGCGGTGGAACAGCTCGACATGGAGGACCTGATCGCGGAGGAGGACGTCATCGTCACGGTCAGCCATATCGGGTATATCAAGCGGATGCCGACGGACACGTATCGCCGCCAGGGGCGAGGCGGGCGCGGCGTCATCGGCTCGGACACGAAGGAAGGCGACTTCATCAAGCACCTGTTCATCGCCTCGACGCACGATTACCTGCTGATCTTCACGAACCGGGGCAAGTGTTACTGGCTGCGCGTTTACGACGTGCCGGCGATGAGCCGACAGAGCAAGGGGCGCAGCATCGCCAACCTGCTGAACCTGGGCAACCAGCAGATCGCCTCGATCATCGCGGTCAGCAGCTTCGAGGACGCAGAAGGCGAGCCGGAACGGCAACTGCTGATGGCCACCAAGAACGGCGTCGTCAAGAAGACGCGTCTCAGCGCCTACGGCAATCCGCGTTCGACGGGCGTGATCGCGATCAACCTGGACCCGAACGATGCACTGATCGGCGTGGGCCAGACCATCGGCAGCAACCACATCATCCTGGGCACGCGCGACGGGATGACGATTCGCTTCGACGAGCAGGAGGTTCGCTCGATGGGTCGGGCCTCTCGCGGCGTTCGCGGGATCAACCTGCGCGGCGGCGACGAGGTGGTCGGTATGGTGATCGTCGAGGAGAAATCCGCGCTGTTCACGGTCTGCGAGAACGGCTACGGCAAGCGCACGGGCATCGAGAACTACAAGGCGCAATCGCGCGGCGGGCTGGGCCTCAAGAACATCAAGACGTCCGAACGCAACGGCAAGGTCGTGGCGCTCAAGGCGGTCCAGAGCGACGACGATCTGATGCTGATCACCGCCAACGGGATGATCATCCGGACGGGTCTCGACGAGATCCGCTCGATCGGGCGCAATACCCAGGGCGTGCGGCTGATCAACCTGAAGGAAGGCGACAAGCTGGTGGCGGCCGAGAAGATCGCTGCGGAAGACCTCGAAGGCGATGAGGAAAGCGAGGGCTAGGACGTTTCGGAGTGTGCCGTGAGGACAGATGCGCCGGCAATGAGGCCGGGAGGACCGATTTGCGCCGGAACCGATAACGCCTTACGGCGTCACGACAAACGGGATCACCGTTCATGAGCGAGCCGATCTACGTCATTGCCGGCAAAGAGGAATCGCTGGTCAACGCCAAGTGCCAGGAGCTTCTCGACCACCTGCTCGGTCCCGAGGATCGCATGACGGGACTGCTCTCGCTCGAGGGCGCGCAGGCCTCGCTCTCCGACGTGCTCGATGAACTGCGGACGGCGCCGTTCCTGACGGGGCAGCGCGTGGTCGTGGTCAAGGGGGCCGACGACTTCGTTTCGAAGAACCGTTCGGCGCTGGAGAAGTATTTCGAGAAGCCCTCCCCCACCGGCGTTCTTGCGCTGACCGTCGGCAGTTGGTCCAAGCAGACGAAACTGGCCAAGAAGCTGGCTAAAGTGGGCAAATTGATCGAGGTGGCCAAGCCCAAGCGTCACGAGCTCTCCAGGCATCTGATCGGGCATGCGCAGCGGACGAACGGCAAGAGGCTCGACCGCCCGGCGGCCGAGATGCTGGTAGAACTGGTGGGAGAGGAGTTGACCCAACTCTACAATGAGGTCGACAAGCTGGCGCTGTTCGCGCGCGATGAGAAGACAATCACCACCCAGCACGTCGAGTCGCTAGCGGGACACAACCGCATCTTCGGCGCCTTCGAGGTGATCGAGGCGATGATCTCGGGCAACCGGCTGGGGGCCATCGCCCGACTGCGCAATATGTTCGAGGAGGACAAGAGCGCCGAGTATACCGTGGTCGGCGCGTTTGCCTATCATCTGCGCCGCATGTTCAGCGCCAAGGTGATGCTGGAGAGAGGCGCCGGTGCCAAGGAAGTGGCGGACAAGCTGCGCATCTGGAGCAACAAGGAGCGCTTCTTCGGGCAGTTGCGACAGGCGTCGCTGGAGCAATTGGGCAAGTACATCGAGGACCTGGCGGCCATCGACTACGCGGTCAAGACCGGGCAGGCCAAGACGCAGGTGGCGATGGAGCAGCTCGTGCTCAAGCTGGCGGTGTGAGCGCGCGTCGGGAAAGACTCATAGGCGCGCCGCAGCTTGTCGTCGCGGGGCAAAGCCGAGAAGGTTGCGGAGCGATCCGGACTTCATGGAGAGACGCCCTGCTCGGTCGCAGGCCAGATCCTTCACTCCGCTCTGCTCCGTTCAGGATGACAAGATAACGCCCACGAGTACCCGCTAGCCCGCATTACCCGGGTCCCGGGCTGGTGGATGACGAAGCTCCGCCATCCACGCGTCCGACTGGGCCTTAGTGTAGCCCAGGAAAGCGGTATTGGGATCGTGCTGTGCGAAGGCCTGGCGGGCGGCGGTCTGGTTACTGTTGGCGTAGCAGTACACACATCCATGCGGGCAGGTGTTGTAGGAGCCGATATCGGTGCTTTCCGTGCATCCACATTCGGGACGGGTGCCCTTGTCCTTGTAGGGAACGTCACTGGGTCCGAACAGGCGCTCGATGAGCGCGCCATCGACGCAGTGGGCCTTCTGAATCCGCTCGCCCAGCAAGCCATCCTCGCAACAGGCGTGCATCGTGATTCCACGCTGGGCGGCAATCTCCGCAAGGCGGTTGGCCAGATCGATTCGCACCTGCTCGCTCGGCTCGTCCACATGGACGCCGTGAGCCTTGGCCAGGTCCTTGAAATTGCGGCGGACCTTGCCATAGAAATCCACGAAACTGAAGATGCACCGCTCGACCACCCCGGCCAGTTCCGCGGCATACGACTCGAACGCGCGGAGGTAGAAGTCCCCATCGCTAAGACTGGAAAGGAGGATCGGATCGAACCGCCAGTTGATATGCGCGGGCGAGTATCGCCGGCTCAGATATTTCAGCGTGTTCAGGGCGGCTTGCCTGTCCACGTCCCTTTCAAAGACCGGCGGGATCGCGGTCACCGTGTAGTTGAAATAGAACCGGTAGCCAAGTCGGTCGACGGTTTCGAGATGGGGCAGGAAAGGCGTGAAGTCTTTCGACCAGAACACGAAGCATTCCACGTCCTCGGGTCTCAAGGAGACACGGTAACACTGACCGCCAAAGGGATTGACGACCCCTGCGAAGCCATCGCGCACGCGTCGCATAAACCAATCGCCATAGAAGGCGGGGATATCGGTGCGCCGGGAGACGGAGATGATCCGCTTCATGGTGGTCTAGGGGACCTCGTCGCAACCAAGGTCGGGCCGGCCGCCGGAGAGGCGCGGGTCGCCATCGATATCCGTCGGAACCTCGACGATGAAGTCGGGGTCGCCTGCGTCGACGCAAGGCGAATCGGGGAGCAGGTGACAGTCGCCATGGATCCAGATGGCGCCCTCTGCTTCGTCGTCGGCCCAATGGCCCGGCGCGACGAATCCAGGTGGGACGTCGATATTGCCGGCGCCTGGGAAACCGCCCTGGACGTTGCAGTAGTTGACGGTGGGGAGATCGCCTGTCACCTGAGCGACTGCGCCATCGGGCCCGTTACCATAGAGGATGGAATTGACGATGGTGGGCTTGTCGCCTGCGACCGCCTCGGCGCGGTTGCCGACGATCGTGCAGTGGACGATCATCGCATGATTGTAGGGGATCATCCGCGCGCCGCGCGGCGCCCACATCTCGACGCCGGCGCCGTCATTACCGGCAACGAGGCAATTGACGAGCATCGGATCGCTCGAGCGGCCCAGCAGAACGCCCGCGCCGCTGTTATCCACGATCCGGCAGTTGACCAGCGTAGGCGACGATTCGGTGCAGTAGAGGCCTTGCGCAGCGCCGGTGAGCGTCAGACCGGCCAACGTGCAATCGCGGCTCTGCCCGCCGGCAGAGACGACGGCGTGCACGTTGCCGTCGATGACGGTAGCAGCGACTACCGCCCAGTCGTTGGGATCTTCCGAATGGACGGTAACATTCTTGCCGAGAAAATCGACGGTCTCGTGATAGACACCCGGCGGGACCACGATCGTATCGCTCTCGTTAGCGTCCTGGAGCGCGTGGCGGATGTAGTCGTAGCGGAGACCGGTCGTCACGTTCAGGACCGGCCCGTTTTCGGTGGCCAACGGCGGCGTGACCAGTTCGATGCCCTCATCGGCGCCAAGATTGCGGGAATACTGCTTCTCTACCGCGTTGTTCCAATGCTCGTGGACGCCGAGGCTGGCCAGGCGGGCGCCGTCGCCATCGGGATCGTAGAACGCGCCGGAGGGAGGATCGTCCGCGAGGGCCCCTTCGTGCAGGTAGTTGTCAACGCCCTGCCCGGTGCAGTCGGTGGCCCTCGGTTCGTTGCGGATGAAGTCGAGGGCGACCGAGTCGATCGCGATGGGGTCCTGCGAGACGAAGAGGCTGGAACACCAGTCGTCTGCAAAGGATTCGTACGTGATCAGCTCGGCACTCTGATTGCGAGCGGAATAGAGACCGTCGATGAGGTACAGCAGGGTCTTGCCGCCCAGGTGAGGATGGCCGATCAGGTCGACGAGGCAGTTGTAGGTTCGCATGGCGTTGGTGCGGGCGCCGTAGTTGTGCAGCGGTTCGGGGGTCCAGCCACGATTGCCCGACCAGGAGGGGAAGCGGACCGAGCCAAAGTGGTTCTTGCCACAGAGGGTCACGCCAAAGAGGCTGTGGGCCCTCAGCAAGGCCATGTTGATCAGGTACTTCGCCTCGGTCACGCAGAGGGGCAGATTGGCGCGGGCGTCGCCATAGATGGCGGAATGGGCGAAACAAACGGGATGGGCGGGGTCGTCTGCCGCTCCAAGGCGATCCGCCCTGGAAAGGTCCGGGCGCACCACGAATCGCACCGCCTGGAAGTTCGGATCGGGGTTGGCCCGGACTTTGTCGTACAATGGGTCTCCGATGTAACGCGACGCGTCGTAAAGAGTCATCGCTTCACCGGGCACGCCAGCGACGCGGATGAGTTGATCGACGAGTGCGTAGAGCATCTGCGGGCTGGGCATTCCGCTGCGCTGCCCCCAGGCGCCGCCGCTGTCCTGGTTCATGTTGATCTTGATGGTGATCTTCTCGCCCGGCTGATAGCCGATGTCGCCCAGGCCGCGAACCGCGTTGAAATGGCGAAAGAGCGCGTCCCAGGCGGCGATGTCGTTCGACTCGCCCGTCAGGCTGCGAATCGATCGCGACATCATCGAATCGACGACGTCCTGATCGGTATTCTCATCGCTCCACCATTGCCCGGTGCGTTCATCCCAGTTAGCGGCGTCGGGGTCGTGTGTCCAGACGACACGCCCGGGATGGATGCCCTGGCCGACGCCAACGGGTTGATTGGCGGGCTCGCTGGGGACGAACGCCGCGTCGGCCTGCCGGTCGCTGATACTGCTCAGGGACAACCACAGGACCGAGACGGCGGCCACCAGGGCCACGCCGGCAGCGATATAGCGAGATTGAGCCAGGAGAGATCGGGCTCGACGCCAAAGGAGAGTCGAGCCGACCAGACCTGCCAGCCATACGACGAACGCGCTGGCGACGGGGGCGGCGAAGCGCTGACAGGGATAGGTGGCGCGTGACGGCTTGGGGATCACGCGGACGAGGAACCAGATCAGAGAGGCGAGTCCGCAGATCGGAAGCAGCCAGGCAGGCCAGCGGCAGCGTCGTGGAGCCTGGAGGGGACGGCCTGTCTTCGGACAGACATTGGCGTTTCGATCCTTTCGCGGCTCTGGCATGGAACACCTCCCAATGTGAGACGGACTCGCCGGTGGCAGGTCTGTAGACTCATCGGGATCATCGTACCAGATCGCAAGCAGAAAGACAAACCTGTGATGCGATCGGGTCATCCACGAAAGGTCTTTCTGATCCCCAGACGGCTGGGAATTAAGGACGAGCGTCTCAGGGCGCCCATAAAAAGGAAGACGGAGTCGCCCTCCTCCGGAACGACTCCGTAGCTTCTGGGAAACCGCGATTGTCTCGGGCGCAAGGCCACGAGCCAACCTCAGTTCTTGCCTGAATTAAAGGGCGGGCGGTACCTCCTCCTGGTTAGATCGGCGTCATGTCGGTTTAGGACAACCCGCCCCGGGTTTTCAGAGATACACGTCGACAAGACTCTGCGTCCTGTCACGCCCCATCAACGATCATAGCTCTCGGCATTACCACACCTGGGACACTTCACGACCGATAAGAACGACGCTAAACCATCTGCCGGCAAAACGCAAGCCCCTATTTACCGCATTCCTCCTATTTTTGTCTACGCACGGATCTCTCCCCCGACAAAGATCGCGCAAGTTCCGACCATTCCCATATTAACAGACTGGGGCCGGCTTGAAGAAATTTCTGTCGGGCTTATGGGGAGAAGCTCCGCAGCAGAACTTGGACGGTCCGCAGGCTTAGCCGTCCGATTCGCGGTGCTTAACGTTGGAGATGCGGTCGTTCCATCGGCAGGACCAGGAATCGAACAGGGTCATGGACCCGGAGGGTTTCTGTTCGATGCGAAAGATCGTGCCTCGGCGCCACTCGACGATCTCTTCGCTGAACTCCTGGGCGACATATTCGGGCAACTGAAACGGCATCAGTTCCAGCGGGTCCGTCCGCAGACGGAAGAGCGACACCGTATCCTGTTCGGGATCGTAGACGAACTTATTGCCGTTCTGAACAAATCCGGCGGGCCCCTGCTGCATCCAGCCGGCGAAGTACACCTTGCGATCGAGCGGCAACGGTCCCAGTGCATCGTCTCCGTCGAATCCCAGTGGCTCGACCTCGAATCCGAGCAGGCTCAGAATCGTGGGCGCCAGGTCGACCGAGCTGACGGGATTATTGATGCGCCGTCCCGGCTCGATCAGCAGCGGCGCCCTCACGCACATGACGATGCGCAGCACCTCCTCGTAGGCGGCGCGTTCGTGTCCCTGGATCCGATGCTCGCCGAAGGCTTCCCCGTGATCGCCGACCACCACGAAGATCGTATCGTCCGCCAAGCCCAAATTCGCCAGTTCCACGTCGAGGGCGCGGATGAACTGGTCGGTGTAGGTGATGGTCTGTTCGTACCGTTCGGGCAGGGTGGAGGCCATTTCGCCATACCAGTCGGGGACCTCGTAGGGATCGTGGGTCACCGAGCACATCACGGTCAGCAGGAACGGTTCATCGTCCGACTGGATCCACTCGCGGATCGGGCCAAGAAGGGCGAATTCGTCGGCGCCCAGATAGCCGACGAAATGGTTCGGATCGTTCAGATCCTCACGAGCGAAGAATTTCTGATAGCCCAGGTTATGGATCAGGCCTGCCCGGGACTCGAAGGTGCCGGTCGGCGATTGGAAGAAGGCGGTTCGAAAGCCCATCCCTTTTTGCAGGATCGTTGCCAGACTGGCGTACGGCTGCGAACTGGGCACGGTCTCGCCGATGTCCTGACAGGCGCCGGGGCGCTGGCCGGTCAGCAGGGCAAAGATCGCCTTGGAGGTGTGTGTGACCACCGAGCGGGCGTTCGTGAAACAGACGCCCTGCGAGGCGACGGTCGCCAGGTAGGGTGTGGGGTCGTAGCCATGGCCGTCGCTGGCGACGGTGTTGCCGGCCAGGGAGGTACAGCTATACTGGACCCCTTCGAGGACCACGATGACCACATTATGGTTGGTCTTGCGGGGGCCGAACGATATGGGAGCGTCCTTGGCCAGGGGTATGCGGCGGCTGGCGTTGGTGAAATCGTCGGCCTCCAGGTGCCGGTATGCAGGCAACAGGAAGGCAAGGACCGCCCGCGCCTGGCAGTTGAATCGGAGTCCGGCGGCGGTGATCTGCGCCGATCCCAGATGCGAGGCGGCGGCCATCCCGACCACCGCCACGACGACCGCGACCAGGCTGAAACCGACCTTGGTCCGAAAACTTCTCCGTTCGTAGGCCGGGGGGACGGGACGGGCCAGCGCTGAGAAGAAGAACGCCAGGGCCACGGCGCTGGGCAACAGCAGGGCCGCCGCGGCGCCGGGCATATGGAGCAGATTACGGCCCACAAGCTTGCCGATGTTGATCGGATCGCGAACCAGCGACAGCAACGCCATAGGCAGGATCTGCGTTCCGGTTCGGATCAGCCAGCCCGCGTTGACGACCGACCACGTACAGACGACCGCCGCCGCGATCATCGCTCCGCGCCATACCGCCTTGCGCGGCCACCGATAGCAGATCGAGGCCAGAATGACCTCGAGGCTGAGGAGGACCGCGATATCGCTGAGGATCCATCCGGGGTATTCACGGAGCAGGCCATAGCGGAGCGCATGAAAGAGTTTGACGGCCAGGCTGCAGAACAGGGCTGCGAAGACAATCACGCTCCAGGCCCGCCGCGCCAAGAGGCCATGGACTCTTCGAACGACCGGCCATCGCTTGCGAGGCGCATCAGGTTGTGAATTCTGCTCTGCCATGGGGTCACCATCATGTTACGGCAGGCGGGACACCGCAAGCCGGCCTCATTCGCCCAGTAAAAGGGAGAACCGCGTATTCTCTATACTCCGTTGACGACCAGTAGTTCTCCCTGGGCAGCGTCGACGCGGAGCCTCTTGACGTTCCGATAGTCGTCGGAAGCATACCACGCTTTGGCCTGTTCGAGCGAAGGAAATTCCAGGATTACGATCCGTCGACTCTCGTGGGGTCCCTCGAGAGTCACCGCTTCACCCCCACGAACCAGGAACCGACCGCCAAACTTCGCGATGGTCGCCGGGGTCTTTTCCGTGTACCTGCGGTATTGCGCCGGGTCGGTGACCTCGACGCGGACGATCACGTAGGCTGCCACGTGCAGGTTCCTTTCCGCCCGTCTCTTCGCCGCACTAGCGCGGCGAGTCTTTGCCTTTGCGGGTGAACAGGTCGTAGAGAATCGGGATCACGAACAGGGTCAGGATGCCCGAGACGAGGATGCCGCCGACGGAGGCAATGCCGACCCCGTTGCGCATCTCGGCGCCGATGCCGGTGCTGATCGCCAGCGGGAGCATGCCGAGCACCGCGGCCAGGGTGATCATCGCGATCGGGCGGAACCGCTCGCACGAGGCGCTGATCATCGCCTTGTGTCGCGGCACGCCCTCGGCGACGTGCACGTTGAACTGGTCCATGATCAGAATCGCGTTGTTGACGACGATACCCATCATCATCACGATACCCATCATCACGAACATCGACAAGCTGTTACCGGTCAGGGCAAGGGCCCACATCACGCCGATCAGGGCCAGCGGGATGGTCACCAGGATCAGCCAGGGCTGTTTGAACGATTCAAGGATGGCCGCCAGGGTGAGCATCACGAGGATCAGGGCGACCAGGCCCGCTTCGCCAAAGGCGGCGTTGGCCTCGCTCATTCGCTCGTACATCCCTGAGAAGCGGAAGTCGTATCCCGGGGGAAACTGCCCTTGCTGCTCGATGTCTTCGCTGAGGCGACTGACCGCGGTGCCCAGGGGAAGACTGGGGGCGAGGTTGGCGAAGACCTTGGAGACCCGGCGCTTGTCCTTGCGCGTGATCTGGATCGGCGCGGTCCGCTGCTCGATGGTCGCGAGGTTCGCCAGCAGAACGGGCTGGCCCGGCGCTCCGGGAAAGAGGAACCGGCCCACCTGGTCCTTACCCGGCTCATCGGCGAGTTTGACCACGATATCGTAGTTGCGGTCGCCCCGCTTGAAGGTGCCTGCTTCGAGCCCTTCGAGATTGGCTCGCAAGGCCATGCCCAGACCGACGGCGGGCACGCGCAGGTCGGACAGAACGGCGCGATTCGGCAGCACCGCCAGCTCGGGCTTGCCCAATCGCACGGTGGTGTCGGTATCCTCATAGCCTTCGATGTCTTCGGCCAGCTCCTGGGTCCGCAGGGCAAGGCGGTCCAGCGTCGCCAGTTCCTGGCCTGCGATCTCCAGCTCGATGTCGGTGCTCTGACCGCCGATGATAGTGGGCAGGGTCACCGTCACGATACACTCGGGGTAGCCGGCCAGGCGGGAGCGGACCTCATCCTGGATCTGCTCGATCGTCAACGTCCGCTGGTCGCGGGCGCTGAAGATCAGCAGCACCTGCGCCAGGTAGACCCCTTCGCTGGACTGCCCGATGACACCCTCGACCTTGCCGACGGAGCTGAGAATGTGCTTGAGCTCGGGCACCTCCTGGAGGCGGTTCTCAACCGCCTGGACGCGGGCGAGGGTCTTGTCCAGATCGTAGGCGGTCGGGTACTCGAGCTTGACGAACAACTGGCCCTGGTCGGGATCTTCGAAGAACCCGAACCCGACCTTGCCCCCCAGGGACAAGGCCTGCACCAGCAGAAGAAAGACCAGGACCAGGACGCCGATCGCGGCAAGACGATGGCGCTCGTTGAACCGCAGCGCCGCGCGGTAGCCATCGACCGTCCGCCCGAGCAGGCGATTGAACCCGCGTTCCATCCACGCCAGCAGCCCTCGGCGCGGGCCCTCGCTGGGCTTGAGCAGGATTGCACAGAGGATCGGCGTCAGCGTGAACGAGATGAACAGCGAGACCGCGGTCATGATCAGCATGCTCAGCGCCAGCGGTCGCATGAACAGTCCGATCATGCTGCCCATCATCGCGATGGGAAAGAGTACGACGATGTTGGTGCCGGCGCTGGCGAGGACCGCGACGGTGACTTCCTTGGCGCCCAGGCGCGCCGCCTCGCGGGCGTTCCCGGTCTGGTCGAGACGCTTGACGATCGCTTCGAGCACGACGATCGAGTTGGTCACGAGAATGCCGACGGACATGCCGATGGCGATCAGGGTCGAGTTGTTCAGGGTGTAGCCGACGAGGCGCATGAAGAAGAGCCCGATGACAATCGTCAGGGGCATCGTGATCGCCACGACCAGCGTCGAACGGATGTTGTAGAGGAACAAGAACAAAATCGCGGCAGTCAGCAGAATTCCCTGCCCGACGTTCATCCAGGCACTCTGGACCGTGGCTTCGATAAAGCGTCCGTCGTCGTTGACCCACACCAGTTCCATACCTCCAGGCAACTCGGCGTTGAGCGTATCCATCGCCTCGCGGACCCGATTGACGACGCGCACCGCGTTCGCCTCGGCCTTCTTGACGATGCGGATGTAAATACAGGGTCGTCCGTCGATGGTCGCTTTCTGACGCAGTTCCTCGGTGGTCATCACCACGCGGCCGACATCGCGGATGTAGCAGCGCTGGCCTGCCTCGTTGGCCACTTCCAGGACGGCGATCTGGTCGACGCTCTGGTATTCGGCGTCGAACTTCACGGCGTATTCGCGCCCGCTGTCCTGCACGCGGCCGGAGGGGATCGTGCGAACCCCGCTCTGGACCGCCTGTACCACGTCGGTGCTGGAAAGGCCCCGGGCCGCCAGGGCGTCGCGGTCCAGTTCGACGTGCACCTCGCGCTGGGCGCCGCCGATCAGCTCGACGTTGGCTACGCCCGAGAGCACGGTGATGCGGTCGCGCAGCGTGTTGTCCGCGAAATCGTACAGTTCGTCGAGCGAGACCTCTCCCGTCAGCGCCAGGTTCACCACGGGCTTGGCGTTGATGTCGAACTTCAGAATCTTCGGGTCTTCCACGTCCTCGGGGAATTCCGATTTGATCAGGTCGAGCTTTTCGCGAACGTCGGTGGCGGCAATGTCGACGTCCACCTCCAGCTCAAATTCGAGCAGCGTCTGGCAGACGTTCTCCATACAGGCACTGCTGACGTGCTTGAGACCGTCGATGGTGACGACCTGGTCTTCGATACGCTTGGCCACGTCGGTCTCGATCTGTTCGGGGCTGGCGCCGGGATAGATCGTGGTCACGGTGATATAGGGCACGTCCATCTGGGGCATCAATTCGACCCCCATCTTGCGGTAGGCGTTGAAACCCAGCAGGGACAGGGCGATGATCAGACAGCCCATGGCGATGGGCCGACGGACGGAGGCGTCGGACAGAAACATCAGAGGCTCTCCTTCTGCACGGTGACGGGGGCGCCCGCTTCGACCATGTACTGGCCCATGGTCACCACCGCGGCGCCTTCGGTCAGCTCGCCATCGGCGATTTCGGTCCAGCCGTCGGTTTCGATGCCGGGCGTGACGGCAACCTGTCGTGCGGTTTCGTTCTCGACGACGAACACCACGGGCTTGCCGCCCCGCTGCTGGATCGCCTCCGACGGCACGCCCAGTCCCTGGCGGTTTTCGAGGGCCACGACCATCTCAGTCATCGCCCCCGGCGCGACGCCGTCAGGCGGACCGGTCAGGACCGCTTTGATCTCGAAACTGCGCAGTTTGGGATCGATCGTCGGGCTCTTGTACGTAATGACGTGACGACCGACGTCGATTCCGGAGACGTGCAGTCGCATGGCGGTCTGTCCCGGAATCACCGCTGCATAGTACTGGGCGGGCAGGAAGGCAGCCGCTTCGACTACGGAGGTATCGTCGAGGCGCAGGACCGGATGGCCCGGGCTACCCATCTCGCCCGGCTCCTGGAGGCGCTGGCTGACCTTGCCGTTGATCGGCGCGTAGACCGCCGCATCGGCCACGTCCTTCTCGGCAATCGCCAGCTCCGCCCTGCTCTGCGCTTCCTTGGCCGCAGCCAACTCTACCTGAGCCTCTGCCAACTGGCGGGCCGCCTGGAGCTGCTGATAGCGCGACTGCTGCTGTTCGAAGGCGTCGGCGGTCACCGCCCCTCTCTCTCGCAGACGCTCGAAGCGGTGGAAGTCGAGCTCGGCTTTGTGCAGGTCCACCTCAATCCGTTCGAGATTGGCCTGGGCTTCCCGACTCGATGACTGCGACACGATTGTTTCGTGTTCCTTGATCTGCACCTGCTTGGCGAGATTGGCGGAATCGATCTCGAAGAGCTTCGTCTGGCCCGCAACTACCGCATCCCCTTCGTCGACCAGGATCGTTTCGATGGTCCCCGACACGCGCGGAGAGACCATCGCGAAGCTCTTCGCCTCCAGGTTGCCCTGCACCACGAGGGCCCGTTCGAACTCGCGAACTGCGGCGGGCGTGGTAACGACGGAGGCGCGATCCTCTTCAACGGGCGCCTGCGAGGCAACCGGTTCCTCGGCCCGAGCTCTCTGATGCAGCAGGTAAGCGCCTGCGCCAATGCACGCGACGAGGACCAAGCCGAGCAGGAGATTCCGTACGGCGTGATGCTTGCGACGGTGGGGGTCGTTCTCAGGAGTGGACGTCATGGGATGATTCCTCGTAGTCGATTCGGGTTGCGCCCATCGCGTTCAGGAGCGTGGCGATACTGATCTGGTATTGATGGCGGCTGCGGATCGCCTGCATCCGCGCCCGGTCCCGTTCGGCGGTCATCTCGAGCATCTCGGGCGAGCCCACGAACCCTTCCTCCCATTTCTGGTGGATCTCGGTGAAGCGCTTCGAGGCGACGTCGAGTACGCTCTGCGCCAGGGCGACCTGGTCCCGGGCATTCTGGAGCGATTGGTGCGCTCGGATGACTTCGAGCATGACCGCCAGCGTCGCCTGTTCGCGTTCGATGAAGCTCTCTTGCTTCCGCTGCCGGGCGGCCTTGTATTCGTTGATGTTGGCGAAGCCGTTGAAGACGGTCATCGTCGCAGCCAGTCCACCGGTCCAGTACTCGGAGTACTTCAGGAACGAATCCGAGGAGTCGGTCCAGCTCGCGAATCCCAGCAGGGTCGGCAGGAAGTTGCTGATGGCGGTCTTGACCTTCTCCTGTTCGATGGCGACCTTGCGGTCGGCGATCTGGAGGTTCGGGTGGTTCAACAGGGCCTCGGCGATCCGCTCTTCGAGCGAGCCGGCGGCGGGCTCCAGTGGCGTCTGAGGCTCGAGCATCAGCTCCGCCATCGGCGACAGTCCCATGGCGGTCAGCAATTCCGCTCGGGCCTCCGCCCGCGCCCGGCTCGTGCGGTGCAGTTCGAGCCTTCTCGACTGCGCCAGCACGCGAACCTGATCCACCTGCCAGTCGTTGACCAAGCCTTCATCTCCCAAGGCAGCCATCTCGTCGAGGAGGGCCTCGGCGGCTTTGATCTGCGTGTCGAGCGCCCGTTCGTATTCCTCGAGCGACAAGCAGGTGAAGTAGCCGGCGGTCACTTGCAGGACGGTCATCTGACGGGTGTAGTCGTGGACCAGATCGGCAATCTCTGCGCCGCGGCGGTGCATCGAATAAAGGAACCACGTGGCAGGGTTGAAGATCGACATCTGGACCTGCCAGGTGACCTCGTGGAGGCGCTTGTCGCTCATCGCGGCCTCGAAACCGCTGATGCTGCGGACCAGTTGCGGATCGAAGCTGGTGTATTGATAGTTGAGACTCACTGCGGGCAAGAAATTGGCGAAGGCGGTCTTGCGATCGAGTTTGGCGATGCGGGCCTGGATCTCGCTGCTGCGAACCGTCAGGCTGTTTTGCAGCGCGATGCGGATGCAGTCGTCAAGGTCCAGGGTCTGGTGGATCGTCAGGATTTCATCGGTCCGGGCGGCCAACTCGGTCGGGTAGCTTGCGGCGTGCTCGGATCGGACCTTCACGCCATCGAACGAGCGGCAGCCGGTGGTTGCCAATGCCGCTGCGAGAGTCGCACAGCAGATGACGGTGCTTTGGAACGGGGTGGTGCTTCTAGGCATGCAGGATTCCTCGGAAGAACAGCTCCTCGATGTTGGCGACTCTCTGTTCAAGCGCGCTTTCTTCGGCGTCCTCGGCGGCGGAGAACACGATCGTGCGCAGGGTGGCGTCCAGGGCGATCGCGACGACATCCGGATTCAAGGGCCGAAACAGACCCTTCCGCATCCCGCTGATGACCACCTGCCTGAGCCTGGCCTGGAGTGCCTCGTGCACCTCGATGGCCTTCTCGCTGAAGTGCGCGGTGCCGATATGGGCCAAAGGTCCCTGATTGGCCCGCAGGAACAGGCGGATGGCCGCCGAATTCTCGCGGAAGATGTGAATGCTGGCACGGATGAATCCGGTGATTTTGGCTTTCTCATCCGCGTCGCTATCGAGGATCGGGACGACCAGCGACAGGACGTTCTCGGCCACCTCGTCCATGATCTCCCGGTACAGGGCCTCTTTGCTCTCGAAGAAGTTGTAGATCGTGCCGGTGGCGAACTCGGCCTCGACGGCGATCTCCTGCATCGAGACGTTGTGGAAGCCCTTCTCGGAGAAGAGCCTCATGGCCGCCTCGACGATCTCGGTCCGGTGCCGCCGGCGTTCTCGTTGTCGCCGCGAAGATACCGCTTTCTCAGCCATGGCCGTCTCCTCTGACAGCGTTTGTGTGAACACAGGTTTATGTGCTACATCCTATATTCATATTATGAATCATTATTCATAAATTGCAAGCAATTTTCACCGGCCCCAGGTTTTTTTGCGGACGAACCGTCAGACCGAGGGTGGGCAGCACGTGGGGATGGAGCTGTTTTGGCCGGGATTCGGCTCCGGAGGGGGGGCTCAGGTGCCCTGGAGGAGACGATCGCGCATTTCGCGCATAGGGCCGCAGCAGAGGATGCTGTCGCCGACTTTAAGCTGAGTATCCCCAGGGGGATTCAGGGTCAAGTCGCCCCCGCTTTCGACAGCGATGATGTGGAAGTCCTCACCCGAGGCCTCTTCGACGGTATGGTCGATCCAGGGATTGCGCTGGCCGAGGATGAAGCGGAGCACCCCCGCCTTGCCCCCGGTCATGACGGGCTCTTCGATCGAGAGGGTCTCCAGGATGCGCTTTCGGAGCAGGGTGCGTCGCAGGACACTGGTAATCCGGTCCGAGATGTTGATGGAGCCAAAGAAGCGGACCACGATATAGAACCCCAGCACGATAACGAGAATGTTGACCAGCGGCACCAATAGAGCGGGCATCCAGTCCGGCATCAGCGGCTGCATCAATTCCGCCAGGACGCGGTTCGGTCGGAGCGAGTTGGCGAACGTGGCAATCAAGAGGACCAGCCCGGCGTTGCCCAGGACCATGAGAAACGCCGCGATCCGTCGTCGCTGGCTGTGCCCAACGATCAGTTCCGACTCCCGCGTGGTGAACCCCGTTCCCGTGAAGCACGACAGGGCCTGGAATTTGGCCTGGGTCCAGCGCAACCCGGTCAACTGGAAGGCGATGGCGCCGATCCGCACGATGATGAACGAAACGGCTACGACAAGGATGAACAGGGCCACACTCATGATCCGACCTCCCAAGATGGCTTCACGTATGTTGAATCGTCCGGCATCAGACATACGCAGGCGGGCAGCCGGCAGGTTTGGCCTTGGGCGAGGATTTGCCGATCCGAAGGACCGACGGCACCGTGGTGCGGTGTTTCCCCGCTTCCGCAGAGCCGTGATCTTGCGCATCTGACGCGGTTTTTGTCTTGATCGGGAATGTGTAGCGGGTACAATGGCAGCTTGTGTCAGGGCGGTCCCGCTCGCATCGCAATCCGGTGCGGCGTGGCCGGTCAGAGCACGGAGAGGTGTCGGAGTGGCTGATCGAGCTGGTTTCGAAAACCAGTGTACCGTTTACGGTACCGCGGGTTCGAATCCCGCCCTCTCCGTTCTTTTTTGCGCGGAGCAGGACGTGCGAATGCCCTGTTTCCGTGCCGGGCGGCACTCCTCGGCGTGCGGGGCTTCAATCCGTCAGATAGGTGGTGGTGAACCATTCGTCGAGGTGGTGCGGACTCCAGAGCCGACCGATAGCCACTTGGCGAGTATCGTCTGCGGCAACCGTCTGCCGTTGCGCTCCCTGCCGGTCAGCACCCCATAGATCGAGGGAGGCCTCCGCGATGACGGCTCGATCGCTGTCGATCGCTCCCTCCAGCCAGGCTTCGACACCGTGATCGGGGCTGAACAGACTGATCCCGACATTCTGACCGTCCAGCAGTCCGAACCAGTCGATATCCAGCACGTCGCCACCAACCAGCGTCAACGTTCCACGCCGGCCCTCGAAGCGGGCGCCGTCGAAGACCAGAACGAGCCTGCCCAGCGGTGCGGCGTCGGTCCCGTGGACTTCGTAGGTCCGCGTGGTCACGATCGCCTCGGGGGCCACCGCGTCCCGCTGGAGCGAACGACGCAGGGTCGTCAGCACGCTGGTGTAGACGTCCAGATGAGGCAAGGTGCTCGGATCGATATACGTCAGTTCGTCCTCCTGCGGATCGGCGCCGGGCGGGCAGTTCTCCAGGGCCATGCATTCGAGGGCATCGACATATTGGGTGATGGCGTCGATCCAGTGCTGCTGGGCCTGCTCGGTGGTCGCGAGCCACTCGTCAAATCCGTCGGAAGGAGGCGCCGAGAGGCGCTTCGCCCATTCGACCAGCAGACCGCCATCGGAGGCGGATCGGCCCACGCTGGGCAGATCGCCCACTCCGCGGTAGACGTATGGCTGACGCTCGCACGCGATCCGCGTCTCCAGCACGCCTTGATAGGCCAGCAGCAGGCCTTTGAGGATGAGCACGTCGCTGTAGTCGATCTCGAGATCGCCGACCAGACCCGTCTCCTCGGGGCTCATCACCATCACGAACGGCTCGGGCCCATCGGCGATGGAATCGAGTTCCGTCACGATCTCGTCCAGTTGAGGCAGGATCGATTCGCTCAGCAGGCGGCGGACCTGGTTCGGATCGCCTTCGGGGGGCAACGGCGCCGGTCCGATCGGATCGGCAGCATCGCGCATCGCCAGATCGTGAAAGGCGTTGGCCGCTAGCGTGAGACCGAATCCATCCGCCAGATCCAGCAGATCTTTGGCGTGGAGGACCTCGTCGTGGTCGAGGAACAGCATGGCGGTCTTCGCCATCGCACGCAAGAAGATCAGCTCGCGATCGGTATGGCACTCGGGACAGTTGGCATCCGCAGTCGCCCTATCGAGAATCTCACAGGCATGCCCTATGCCGGTGGCGGTCCACTGGCTGATGTGCATCCGTCCGGCGGCGGCGTAGTCGTCGGCCGAGAAGCCCGAGGCGGTCGCCGACAGTTCGCAACCGATCAGTACGATCCAAGCACAAATCCGTTTGTCCATCCGTGCTCCCCTTCCATTTCCGCGAAATGACCATCCATCGGCTCCAGCGACCGGCTGAAACGCTCGCCACATCCCGTTCGCACAGTGCCGTCGCGATTCAGTGAGTACCGTCCGGGGACGATGATGGACTCATCTCGCGTATCCATTTCGATGCAATTGCTCTCCAGCACTCCGCCTGGGGTCGTCACTGCGACGTGCCCGCGCAGTACGATGCGAGGTGAATCGCTGCGCAGGGTCGCGTGCTGGCAGCGGACCTGAAATAAGGTCGTGTCATCCCCAAGGACCTTCCAATCAAGGCGTCTGATGCGGACCTCCGTCGTGTTGGCCATATCGAGCGGCACGGACCAATCCGCATTCATACCTTCGGTCTCGTGGAAGAAGCCCAGCGGGTTGGCATTCGGGTCGGCGTTATGGCGAGGGGCGAAGAGATCAGAAAAGTCGCGAATCGCGGCAGATGCGCCGCCATTCGGGCCTTCCGCGAGAAAGGTCGCTCGCAGGTCATCGATGTAGACTACCTTGAGCGAAGCGGTCTTGAAGACGCCCAAGGAACCGTTTTCGGCGCGGAGGTTGTCGAAGACGATCTTGCAGGTCGGTGCGGCCTGAAGGGACGGACTCCTTCGCCATGCGGTCAGGGCGCCCGTCTCATTACGCTCGAATGCGGACCAGTCGTCGGTTCGGGAATCGGTCTCGCCCGTCAGACGGCCCGACCAGGCGCCATAGATGGCGAACGAAAGAAGGCCGATGAGCCAGAACAGGAGCAGGCCCAGCAGCTTGCGCTTGCGGCGACCGTCCGAGAATATGCTTTCCAGAGTGCTCTTCCAATCCATGGATCCTGCTCTCGTGGTCGAGCCGGGCCGCCACGCCCGGCTCGGGTTGCCCCTGCGTACGGCAGCAGGTGAGGGGCAACATGTCCTTAACTCCTTTTTCGAACAACTCTTACAGCCAACAGCCAACAGGGGACGCCTCATCCGAAGCGTCCAACCGCTCCATTTCGTTGCCCCCCAGGAGCGTGTTCTGACGTCTGTATCGGTAATCCGGCCCGTGTTAGATTAGTGAAAATGGGAAATTTCACAGCTTGAACAATGCAGGATGCGGGAAATATAGAGATACCGGGTCAACGAGTTGGTTTCATGGCACATGGGGTCCGTACGTCGAAGTGGGCGCGCAAAGCGAGATCCAAACCCACACAGGACGGCAGGGGCGGAGAATCGATGCCTTACTTCAGAATCTTTGCCCGGAGTGCGTCAGATCAGAGGCGTCTGGCCAGGGACGGGGACGGGGCGGACCGGCAGATCGCCAAACTCGTACTTCGGCGGGTTCAGGTCCAGTTTCGACTGCTTCGTCGCCCAATCCCACTTCATCGCACGGCCGGTATAAGCGCTCATCCGTCCGGCGATGGCCGCCATCGTGCTTTCGGCGACCTGCATACCCTCGTTGACGGGTTTGCCCGCCCGAATCGCGGCGATCCAGTCGGCGTGCTCCTGCACGTAGGGGTTGGGCGAAGCGGGCGGCTCATAGGAGTTCTCGCCCTTGATCCAGCCGGTGCTGCTGTCGATGTAGGCAACGCCTTTGGTGCCGACGAGGTGCTCGGAGACACGGTCGGTGCAGCGGGGGTGATGGCGGCACATGCTCTGGACGCGTACGCCGTTGGGGTACTCGAATTCGACGGCGAAGTGGTCCCAGATGTTGCCGCCTTCGCGGATCTCGCGACCGCCCATGCCCATGATGAACTGGGGTGGGCCCTGCATCGCCCAGTGCATGATGTCGATGTTGTGGACGTGCTGCTCGACGATGTGGTCGCCGCAGGTCCAGCAGAAATAGTACCAGTTGCGGACCTGCCATTCCATGTCGCTCATGCCGGCGGGTTTCTGACGGGTGAGCGAACCGCCGCTGCCGTTCCAGTAGACCTGGGCGGCGCGGATCTCGCCGATGGCGCCGTCGTGGACGCGCTTCATGATCTCGATGTAGTGCTTCTGGTGTCGGCGCTGCGTGCCCGCTACGACACAGAGGCCTTTGCGCTCGGCTTCTTTGGCTGCCGCGATCACCGTGCGGGTGCCCACCGGGTCGACCGCCACCGGCTTTTCCATGAAGACGTGCTTGTCCGCCTCGACCGCGGCTTTGAACGTCATGGGGCGAAAGCCCGGCGGCGTCGTGAGGATCACCATGTCCACGCCACTGGCCAGCAACTTTTGATACGCGTCGAAGCCGACGAATTTGCGCTCCTCGGGCACGTCCATCTGCGACGCCAGGCCATCGAAGGCGACGCGGTCGTAGCGTGCTTCGGCGCCGTCGTGGAGCATGGTGTAGCTCTTATCGAGCTGGTCGCGGAACAGATCAGCCATCGCCCAGAGCTTGACGGGGGTCTTCGTAGCCATCAGCGCCTGTGTCGCGGCGCCCGTGCCGCGTCCGCCACAACCGATCAGGCCCACCTTCAATTCGTCCGACCCTGCGGCATACGCCCGGCTCGTCAACTGCGATGCAAACGATACCGACGCCACCGTCGCTGCCGAATGCTTCACGAAGTCTCTGCGCGTCAGCGCCGCGTCACCACGAGTTCGATCGGATTCCTGTCGCATGACCAGCCTTTCTATTCGTCCAAACCCATAGCTCAATACGATGTCACATCGGCGCACCGCTTGTCATCCTGAGCCGGAGGCGAAGGATCCGGGCCTGGTCTGCGGATGGCCCTCGGCCCGGTCCGAGGCCAGATGCTTCGCTGCGCTCAGCATGACAACGTTGCGGTTGTTTGGAGCGTCATGGCATCCTACACGTGCAAGTCTGTTTAGCCCAGGCCGTAAGGTTCGATGAGTCGCTGGTGCGGCTTGAAGTGGAACTGGCACTCGTCCGCAGGCGTGCCCAGCACCCTGACCTTGGACAGGTCGCCTTGTCCCATCCCCGCCTCAGCCAGCGAGGTCAGGTACAGGATCTTCTGCGGATCGAAGCCCATCAGTTTCGTCGTCAGCATGTCCATCGCCAGCGGGTCGAGGCTGGCCAGCGCCACCCGCGCATCGACGGGGGTGCCGCCGACTGGGCCGTTGCCTTCCATCGCGACAAACCCGTCGATCACGCCCAGGTCGGGATAGATCTCCTGGGCGAGGTGGAACATGTTGAAGTGGATCAACGCCTTGGGCGAGAAGTTGTACTCGGCGTGCGTGAGCCACTTGTCGTTCGTCTTGTAGTCGTTCAGCGGCGCCGCCAGCAGGACGTTCTTGAGGGACAGCGTCGTCACGGCGCGGTCGTGCGTTTTCATCTTGGCCGCCGAGATGACATACGTGTCCCGATCGAGGAACGTGGTGATGATGCGGATCGGCGTCGGCTGGTGGCCCTTGCCGAAGACGTAGCGGTACACCCAGGGCTGCTCGTTCAGATCGATCAGCTTGACGTTGTATTCGTTCTCGAGGGCGGTGTAGCCGTAATTGACGTAGCCCTCGTGCGTGCCGCCCCCGAAGGCGGTCGATTCGCCGATCGTGATCTGTCCCTTGTAGTGGGGCGTGAGGAAGTCGAGGATGCCGCGCACCGCGTCGACGTGCGTCGCGCACAGCTCGCGCCGCGTGCTGACGAAATTGGGCTTGATCAGGATTCTCTTCTTGCCCTGGATCGACGCCAGCACGTCGTCCTCGATCTGCTTGAGCGCCTGATAGACAATGTCCCGCCGGTCGTTGCCCTTGACCAGCCCGACCTTGGCAGGCGGCGCCACTCGCGCGAACAGCGTCCCTCCCGGCGCCGCGGTCTGCTGGACCGCGTCCTGCGCCAGTCCGACGCCCGCTCGGAGGCCCAGCGTGCCAAACGCCGCCGCCCCGATGCCAAACCGCCTGAGAACCTCCCGCCGATTGAACTGCCGCCGACCCGTCATAAAACTCTCCTGATCCAAAGGTGAATACCCCATGCCAACACCCCCATTCTACCGAATCTCGCTGCCCCCTGCAACGCTGCCACTTGCCTCGATATTGACAGGCAGCTTTGCCATGGTTATCAACGAATCAGCTTTTGTGGAGGCCGCCAAGCGTAGGCGGAGCGGATATGACGAAGGAATACGACTTCATCAGGATGGATTGCCGGAGGAACCCATACGCGAAGGAGCTCACCAGACGGGTGACGTTGCGGCTGGGGGTCGACGTGATCGATTACTTCAAGAAGCTGGCGGCCGAGACCGGCATCCCCTACCAGAACCTGATCAACCTCTACCTCCTCGAGTGCACCCAGACCGGCAAGAAGCCCACCCTCTCCTGGGTCTCGTAGGCAATCCAGACGACACCGATCGGGCCGCAAAAAGGGTTGCGGGGCGGGGGGTTGGCGGTAAAATGGGGGGCTTGTTGGCAATCCATCCCCAGCGTTCGGCGGCGGGCGGCAGGCGTACGCGGCGTCGGGCTTTCGGTGCATCGGGTTCATGGGAGTTGGTTTGGAAGTGCGAATCGCTCTGGGTCAATTCAATGCGGTGGTCGGCGATCTGCCGGGCAATATCGAGAAGATGAAGGGCCTGTGGGCCCGGGCGGTGGAGTCGGGCGCCGATCTGGTGCTGTTTCCGGAGCTGGCGATCTGCGGGTATCCGCCGGAGGATCTGGTTTACAAGCGGCAGTTCCTCGACGACAACCGCAGTGCAGTCGAGACACTGGCGGCCGCCTGCCCCGAGAAAACGGTGGTGGCGGGCTTCGTCGAGAGCGTCAATGGGACCGCCTTCAACGCAGCGGCGGTGATCCAGGACGGGCGGATCGCGGAGACGTACCAGAAGTGCGAGCTGCCGAACTACGGCGTCTTCGACGAGCGGCGCTATTTCAAGCCGGGACACCGGCCCGTCGTCATCGAGGTCGGGGGGCTGAACATCGCGATCACGATCTGCGAGGACCTCTGGGAGACGGACTGGCTCAGGCGGCTCTTCGCCGATGCGGACCCGTTCGATCTGCTGATCAACCTCTCTGCCTCGCCCTTCCACCTGGGCAAGCTCGACGAGCGGGGGCGGATCATCGGGCGGTCGATCAAAGCCTTCGACTGCGCGGTGGCTTACTGCAACCTCGTCGGCGGTCAGGACGAGCTGGTCTTCGACGGACAGAGCATCCTCGCCGATTCGACCGGGCAGATCGTCACCAAGGCGAAGGCGTTCGACGAGGACCTGCTGATTGCGGATATCGAACGGAGCGGGGACCGTGTCACCATCTCGCCGGCGGTGCCACCGGCGGCGCAGCCTGAGGGCCCGCTCGACGAGGTCTACCGGGCGCTCGTGCTGGGCACGCGCGACTATACGCGGAAGAACGGGTTCCGCAAGGTGCTGCTGGGCATCAGCGGGGGGATCGATTCGGCGGTGACCGCGGCGATTGCGGTCGCGGCGCTGGGCGCCGAGAACGTGCAGGGCATCACGATGCCGTCGCGGTTCAACAGTCCCGAGACGATCGCCGATTCGCAGAAGGTGGCGGACAACCTGGGGTTCGCGCTGCTGACGATCCCGATCGAGCCGATCCTGACGCCGTTCAACAAGTCGCTCGAAGCGGACCCGAGCTGGAACGACAAGGGGCTCGCGTACGAGAACCTCCAGGCGCGGATTCGCGGGACGATCCTGATGTCGCTGAGCAACCAGACGGGGGCGCTGGTCTTGACGACGGGCAACAAGAGCGAGACGTCGGTGGGCTACAGCACGCTGTATGGCGACACGGCGGGCGGGTTCGCGGTGATCAAGGACGTGCCGAAGACGCTGGTGTATCGGCTGGCGGCGTACATGAACGAGCGGGCGGGACGCGAGCTGATCCCCGCCGACGTGATTACGCGACCGCCCAGTGCCGAGCTGCGGCCCGACCAGAAGGACGCCGACTCGCTGCCTGATTACGATCTGCTCGATCGGATCATCAAGGGGTACGTCGAGCAGGACAAGTCGGCGCGGGAGCTGGTCGAGTCGGGTCTGCCGGCGGCCGAGGTGCAGCGCGTGATCCGCCTGATCGATCGGACCGAATACAAGCGCCGCCAATCCCCCCCCGGCGTCCGTATCACCCCTAAGGCCTTCGGCAAAGACCGCCGCCTCCCCATCACCAACCGCTACGCCACCACCATCACGAAGCCGTAGCAAATTCGTGATGCGTATCTCGTATCTGGTATCTCGTATCTCGGCGAAGCCGACCCATTCGTAGTGACGCCGTAAGGCGTTATCCCCCCCAGCGGCAAGCCCTCACCCCACGCCCCAAGAGGACCCGCCCGAATAATCCCCGTGAATTCCCCGAACGAATCTCGTAAGATACTTCGGTGGCAGCGGTTCCACAGCCTTTTCCAACGGAGATGTCGCCTATGGCAGATGAAATCATCCAAGAACTGTGGGCGGCCAAGGACGCCATCGCCAAGGAAGCCGACTACGACATCGACAAGCTCGTCGACCGGCTAGAAGAACAGGAGAGTCAACGAAGGCGCGATGCCGTGGAAGCGACCGATCGACAGGATTAACGCGCTATTGTGCGAAACAGGCCTGGCAGTCCCCAACGGCGGCGTATATCTCCTTGGTCGTTCAAGCGGAGCGCATGCCTACGCCATACGAATGCCCATCCCCACCTTCTGATTCTGGCAGTTTCGAAATCGGCCTATGCGGGTCGTCAAGCAGTTCTCCCATCGCGTCTTGCGCTTTGCTTATCAGCGCAAGGTCAATTTCCACTCCTAACTCGCGAAGCGTCACGATACAGTCCACAACTTGACGTACCGCTTGCATCCTCTCGCGATATCGCTGACATTCAAGCTTGACCATGTTGATCTCGTGGGCACTCTTGTCGCGTTGCGCTTGCCGTTCAGCCTCTTGCCACGCTTCATCTCTAGACTGGATGAGGGCTTGCCGTTGAATATCGAGTTCTGCTATTTCCTTGTAGACACGCATTTGGATCTCTCTCACGCGTGCCTCGGCTTCAGATCCCTTGGCAGTTATCCATTTGCGAGCGCTCTTGCTGGCGACGGGAACAAGTTTCTTGATATCCTGCAGCATCTCCCGCAGGAGATCCGGAGAGTCGTCTCCTTCTGCAGGACGGAGAACAATGTCATGCCGTTGTGTCATCTCAACTGCCTCACTGGTTCATCGGCGCTATGAAGCGTCTGCCAGTCGTCGATCGTCAGGCCATTACCCCCAGACAGAACATGGCATTGATTTAACGCGCGGCACAGATCAACCACACGATCCGCAATAACCTGATCCGGAACACCTCCATGGGCATATAGAATCAGTAGCAGCTTCTCGGTATCAGCGGGCGGCGGCTCTTCCCGGGCGTCCATTTCTCGTATGCGCTCTCTGAGCCTCACCAGTGCTGCCGCTACGTACGCTCTCACTGTGTGCTCATCCACGTGCATCCTACTAGCAGTTTCGGATACGGTGAGATTGTCTCCGAAGTGCAACGCAAGGGCATCCGTCTCTCTGCTCGAGAGAAGCGCTTCTTGACCTTCTAGTTCGGCTGGTATATCCACTGAGTCCGGTTCATGCGCAGAAACACGGAGTTCCTCACCGAGTTTCTTCAGATGCCTCTGCGAACGTTTTCTTTGCCTCGCGGCGCTGACAATATCATTTGCAATAGCGCGATAGAGATAAGCCCTGACATCCGGAGTATGTGGAGGCACTGGCCGTTGCACAAGCGAGATGAAAAACTGCTGATAGAGATCATCCTCCTCGGATTCGTTCCTTGTTTGGAAACGAATAGCCGCTTTGATAAACGAACCGTATTTGGCGAACAACTCTGAGGCGCGACGTATCGCGTTGTCAGTCGTCCTATCGCTCTGCATATCACTCCGTCTCCAGTTCTATCCTTCCGGAATCTGATCGCAACGCAGGCATTGGTCCATTCGGGCTCTTGCGTGTCCTGGTTTTCCCACCTTGCTGGGTCTCCGCGTCAATCTGGTCTGCGTCACTGAAAGACAATCTACACCCGTTTGCTTCAACTCGGTCAAGAGCGGCTATGTGACGAGCGGTATTGCAGGGCCCAGTGTCCTTGACGGCGATGCGCCACTCTGCCCGCGCGCCTAATCTCCACACCAAGATATCGCGCGTACGTCATTGGAAGCGGCTGTCTCAGTACGCACGTGTTCATTATAGAGGCAAGTTGCTCAGAATGCAACGAAAACAGAGCCAGAGGAATTTCGGCTTGGTGCTTTGGATTCGGCTCACCCTCAGGCTAACCGTCCCATGTCTTGATGTCGGTTGAGATCAATGTACGCGGACATTAGGGAGGTGAAGCCAAGCTTGGAGAGGTAACAGAATGGGAATTGAGTTTGACTTATAGGCGGGCCCGCACCGAGGGGAGGTCGGTGCGGGCCTTTGGTTTTGGGGGCGTGCTGCCGTTATTGGGTGGTGGTGGCGAGCATGCCTTTCATGGCGGCGACTCGGATGTGGTTGGGTTGGGTGCCGGTGTTGAGCTGGCGGTAGAGGGCCAGGGCGTCGGACTTTTGGCCTGCGGCGAGGAGGTGCTCGGCGCAGGTGAGGCAGGCGTCGGCCGCGGGGAGTTTCATCCGTGCGGGCGCGTCTTTGGCGAAGGCGGCCAGTTCTTTGGCGGCGGCGGGGGTGCCGATCAGGGCCAGGGACTGGGCAGCGGAACGGGCGACGTTGAGATTCGAATCGCCCAGGCACTTGGCGATCGCGCCGATGCTCTTTTCGTCCCGGCGGGTGCCGAGCGAGCCGATCATGCCTGGCTTGAGCTTGCCGTCGACCTTGGGCAGCGCAGCACGCAGCGCAGCGGCGGCCTTGTCGTCCGGGATGCGCTCCAGGGCATAGCGGGCGATGTGCGAGGTGTTTTCGTCGGCCAGCATGGCGGCCAATGGCTCGACGGACCGGGCGGTGCCGACGATTCGCAGCCTGCGGCAAACGTGGTCCTGCGCTGAGCGTGAGAGGTCACCCGCCAGGGCGTCCAACAGCTTCTGCTCGAGCGCCGCGCGGGCGTCGGGGTCGCCATGCGAGGCGACGATCGCCTCGTCGATGGCGGCCAAGGTCTTGGGGTCGTCGCCCCAGTCGTAGGTCTTGAGCGTTTCGAATGCTTCGTTCGTCATGATCAAGTCTCCTTGTCGCGGTCGCGTGGATTAGATGACCCAGGGTTGGCGTCTGGCGACGTCGACGAGGCGGTTGGCTTCGTCGTCGTTCACGAATTGCTGCTTCGTCGTGTCCCACTTCAGCGAGCGCTGGAGCTCGTAGGCCGCGAGGAAGAGATGGCAGACGTTGGCGGTGTGGACCGCGAATTCGATGTCACGGAACGGCTTGCTGCGGGTCTTGACGCAGTCGATGAAGTCGCCATAGATGCCGCCGGAGCCGGTGTAGGTCGGGATCGGCTTGGCAGGGACGGGATCGCCTGTGAATTCCACATCCATGTTGCCGCGACCCGGATAATTGTGGTAAATGAGCTTTCCGTCGGGGAAGCGACAGGCGGCGTACTTCTTGCCGTTTTCGTTATGGAAGATCACCTCTTCGGGTTCCATCTCGCGGACGTCGATGGCGAAGGTGGCGCCGCCAAAGTGATGGGCGCCCCAGTCGGTCATGCCGCCGCCGGAGTAGTCCTTGAAGGAGCGCCAGCTCGTGCCGTCGATGCTGTAGCTGCCGCTGCACCGATGGGGATGGTACGGGGCCCAGGGGGCCGGTCCGAGCCACATGTCCCAATCGAAACCGTCGGGGATGGCCTCGCCCTTCTTATTGCAGTCGATCGGGAAGGGTCCGACGTTGACGTTGATCGACTTGACCTTGCCGTTGGTTCCGCCCCAACAGGCGTCGACGATTTTGCGGTAGTCTTCGAGGACGCGCTGGCTGCCGCCGGAGACGACGCGGCTGTAGCGCCGGGCGGCGTCGATCATCAGCTTGCCCTCGCGGAGCGTCTTGGTCTCGGGCTTCTGGCAGTAGATGTCCTTACCGTTGCGACAAGCTTCCATGACGATGATCGCGTGCCAATGATCCGGCGTGGCGCAGTGCACCGCGTCGATGTCGTCGCGCGTGAGGACTTCTCGGAAGTCGTTGTAGGTCTTGCAGTCGGTATTCTGGTACTTCTCGTTGACGCGGTTCATCTGGGCGTCGCGAACATCCTTTTTCACGTCGCAGAGGGCCACGTACTGGACGTCGTTGCGTCCCAGGAAGGAGCCCAGGTCACCCCGGCCCATGTTACCGATGCCGATGCCCGCCATGACGATGCGGTTGCTCGGCGCGACGCTGCCGCTGTTTCCCATCGCGGAGGCGGGGACGAAGTACGGCAGGGCCATGGAGGCGGCGGTTGCTTTCAGAAACGTTCTTCGGCCGAGCGGTAGGTCCCGGCCCTTCGCTGGTTCGCTGCTTGGATGTGCCACGGATTGATCCTTTCCTGACGGTCAGTGTGGATAATGACGTGTATCGAAAATGAACTTCACCTGCCTGATCCTACACTCCGAATCCATGCGACCCGACCGGGCGGCCGGCACATGTCAACGGCTATGGTACGACATATCTCCCAAGTTCACAAGGGACTTCCTTGCCAAAGAAATCCTGCGAACACTTTCGTTTTGCACGTGGATTCACAGCGGTCAACGCACGATTTTTTCATTCCGACCCGGGCAAAGCGGAGCGGAGGAATCTGGCTGCGAATGGTGGGACACCCGGTCTCTGGCCAGATGCTTCGACTTCGCTCAGCATGACAAGCGAGCGGTGGCGTGAACCGTCGAGATGGATTGCAGCGCCCTCTGGTTCAGAGGTCGCGTGCCTTCAGTCGGTTCGCAGGAGGCAGACCCAGTCTTCTTCGGGGACTGGAGGGGTGGGCAGCGTGCCGGTGGCGACGGGCATTTCGGGTGTGGAGAAGGCGCCGATGCGGGGGTTGAACCATCGGGCCGAGGCGGTTTGGGCGGCGGGCAGAGTAATCCGGCGGTCGGCGTTGCCGCGCGGGATGTAGACGATCCAGGTGTCGCCTGCGCGGGCGGCATGGGGTGGGGTCAGATCGGCGGCGTTGGGCAGGCGGTTGGGCTTTCCGTCGATGCGCAGCTCGTCGCGGCAGGGTTCGAGGGTGTGCCAGTCGAGAGAGGCGAGCAGTTTGCGGGCGAAGCCCACCTGGGCGGAACCGGGCAGGGCCATGGCCTGCCGCCAGGGGACGAGGTCTCTGGTGACTTTTCCGGTCTCGCCCTCGGGGTCGGCGGGGTCGTAGAACTGCCAGGCGCCGAAGGCGCCGTAACCGAAGCCGGCGGCGCCGTTCAAGAATGCGGTCCAGACCTGCCAGCGGCTGTGGTAGGCGGACTGCGGGTCGGTGGCTCGCTCGTAGTAGGCCTCGGAGCAAAAGACGGGCATAGTCGGTTCGAGGTTTCGGTTCTCGGCGAGGCGCGCAGCGATATTGTACATACGGTCGATGCTCTGACCCGTTTGCAGCCAGTGGTGGTCGAGCCAGGGTTCGCCATGGAAGGGACGCGACGACTGGACGTTGTGGGGCGGGTCCCAATGCGTGGCGCCGCTGGGATGGATCGAGAGGGGATGGCGCCAGGGGTTGCAGCGCTGCACGGCGGTGCCGATGGCGTTGAAATCGGCGGGCTTCCAATCGCAGTCGCGGAAGGTGTACTGGTATTCGCCCGAGAGGCACCAGAGCGAATTGAACGTGCCATAGCGGGCGGCGAAGTAGGCGCTAAGGCGCCGGGCGTCGGCCGGAATGAAGACGCACTGCTTCGTTTTGCCCCACCACATCGCAGGGACCGCTGCAATGAAGCCAAGATCGGAAAGGGCCTGCATCCGCTCGTCGAGTGCCTGGAAGTACGCGGGGTTCAGGCGAATCGGGTCGCGGTCGAAGAAGGCGTAGCCACCTTCGTTGCGATGGGCCTGACCGTCGGGGTAGTCGCCATAGCCATGGATAGCCTGCAACAGGATGGCGGTGAAGCCCTTGTCGCAGCGATCGGCGAGGTATTGGAAGAAGGGCCCGTCGCTGTCGTCGCCCAGGCCGCAGCGGGCGGTGTTCCCGGCCCACAGCGTATCGGCCAACAGAAAGCACGGGGTGCCGTCGGCATAGGCGAAATAGCGACCCCCCTGGGCGGGACGGACCTGGCCACGACGGTTCGGGTTCGCACGTTTCTCGGCGTCGGTCCAGGGCTTCGCCTCGAAGGTGCCGGTGCGGCCAGAAAGGCCTGCATCCGCAGGCTCGGCACCGCTTCGCCACGTCCAGGTGCCCGGCGCCGTCGCCTGGAGGCGGACGCGGAACGTGTCGCCTCCATCCCAGAAGCCATAGCAGCGAGCGGAGAAGCCAGGCCCTTCGAGGTCCCCCCAGACCTGGACATCGGTCCAGGGCGATTCGTAGCGATCCGTCGCGTGGAGCGTGATCTCGACCGTTTCCCAGACGTGCACCGGCGCCCCGCCTGCAACGGGCACCAAGACTGACACCAGGAGAATCATCCGCCGAAGCGTCTGAACGAACCCATTGCTCATCGCGTTGCCTCCCGAGCGTAGAATCCAACAAGCGGGCAACAAATGACGTGCCGCCCGCGAATAGCAGTATACCCGTTTCGCGCCTGCGGAACAAAAGGTGGCAACCCAGATCGCGGTTCGGGGATGGCGCCATCGACCATCCCCAAGCTGCGCTTGAGGCTGCCACAGCGGGAAAGCGGTTTGCGGCACTGGGGGATTGCGATTTGAGGCGAGATTTGGTAGGGATAGTGGCCGGCGTGGCGGGTCCGTATCGGGGCCGCCGGATGATGCCGATCCGACGATGGAGAAGAATCGCAGATCGAAAGGAGACGCTCGTGAGCGTTGAACTCAAGAAGAACTGTCGCTATGCCCTGCTCGTGCCCACCAGTATGGGGGGCCGCCTGACCCCTGAGAACGGCCAACCCTTCCATTGCAGCCGGCGTTTCATGCTGCAGGCGACCAGTGCCGAGACCAACGTCGCCAGCGTCTCGTCGTATCTGGGCCTGCCGGTCAAGGTGCTGACGACATTCGTCAAGGGCAGCCCGATCGCTCGTTTCATCCGGGACGACCTGGCCAGTCGGCACATGGACGTCGAGGCCAAGGAGGTCGATCAGGGTGATCCGTGGGGCTACCGGCACCAACTCAACCTGGCCGACTGCGGCACGGGATCGCGCGGACCGCGCGTCTGCAACGACCGGGCGGGCGAGGTCGGTCGGACACTGAACGTCAAGGACTTCGACCTCGAACGCATCTTCGGCAGCGAAGGCGTCCAGGTCGTACATCTTTCAGGCCTGATCGGCGCGCTGTCCCCTGAGACCGGGACATTTTGCCTGGAGATCGCGCGGGCGGCCAAGAAGCACGGCACGCGCATCGCGTTCGATCTGAACTACCGCGCCTCGTTCTGGAAGGGACGCGAAAAGGAGTTGCGGGCCATCTTCCATGAGATCGCGAGCATCGCGGATATCCTCGTCGGCAACGAAGAGGACTTCCAGCTCGCGCTGGGGATCGAGGGGCCCGAGGCGGGTGGCAAGGGTCTGGGCGACAAGATCGAGAGCTTCAAGGGCATGATCGAGCGGGCGGGCAAGGCGTACCCCCATGCGCAGGTCTTCGCGACGACGCTGCGCGAGGTGGTGAATGCCAACACGCACCTCTGGGGTGCGCTGCTGGCGGAGAACGGCAACTGGCACACGGTCGAGCCCCGGCAGATCGGCGTGATCGACCGGATCGGCGGCGGCGACGCCTTCGTCGGCGGCATGCTCTACGCGATCCTGCGCGGCTGGGAGCCTGCCACGTGGGTGCAGTTCGGCTGGGCCACGGGCGCGTTGGTCGTCACGCTGCTGACGGACTACGCCCAACCGGCCGACGAGGACCAGATCTGGAGCATCTGGCAGGGCAACGCTCGCGTCGTGCGCTGACCGACCGATCGTCGACCGGAAAGACAAATCTCGAAATCCGAAATTCGAGACAAATTCAAAGCACGAAATTCAAATGACTCAAAACACAGAATGATGATCCGTCGGCGTTAACGAACGAGATCATTTTGAATTTGTGCATTTGGGCCTTCGTGCTTGTTTCGGATTTCGGATTCCGTGCTTCGAATCTCCATCGGTTGTCACCACGAGAGGGATTCGAGGTAGTCGAGACTCTGGGGGATCTGTTCGATCACGCTGGGGGATTCGTCCTCGATGAAGTAGTGCTTGACACCGATCTCCTGGGCGGCGCGGAGGACGGCGGGCAGGTCGATCTGACCGGTGCCGAGCGTCACGTCGTTGCGGACGTCTTCGGAGCCGGTGAGTTTGCCGGTGGCGACGCCCTTCTTCAGGTCCTTGATGTGGAACAGCTCCCAACGATTGGGGTACCGTCGCAATAGTTCGACGGGGTCCTGACCCGGGTGGACAGTCCAGAAGACATCCATCTGGTACGTGACGAATTCTGGTTTGGTCTCGGTCATCAGCAGGTCGAAGAGCGTGCCGTCGCCATGCGGGACGAATTCGTAGCCATGATTGTGGTAGTAGAACTTGATGCCCTGTTTGGCGGCTACTTCTCCGGCGCGGTTGAAGACCTTGGCGGCCTCGCGGCATTCAGCCTCGTCGAAGGTGCCGTCGTGGGGAATCCACGCACAACCGGCATAGGGCAGGCCCAGGGCCTTGGCCTCCGCGATCGCCGCTTCGGGATCGCTGGCCCACTGCTCGTACGACCAGTGCCCACCGATGGGCTTGAGTCCATGCCACGACAGGCGCTTGAGGAATTCGGCAGGCGATAGACCATACGTGCCCGCCAGTTCGACCTCGACGAAGCCGAAGTTCTTCGTCAGTTGCAGGCCCAGTGCGACGTTGTCCTTGAACGTGTCGCGCAGGCTATAGAGCTGGAGGCCGACGGGGCCATGGAAGTCGGCGCTGGTGCCGACGCCGTGAGTGCTGGGGCGCGTGCCGCCATTGAGCCAGACGTCGACGCGCCGCTCGTGCTGAAAGTCTTTCTGTAGAATGTCCATGTCACCGTCTCCATCCAGGTCGCCGATCCGGCACTCGTGGCAGCCGATGCCTCTGGAGATCTGCTGCGTCTTGAAATTGCCCTTGCCGTCGCCATACAGCACCCATTGCCGGCAGTTTTCGCGCGAGCCGGGGTTGTACATTTCGCCTGCATAGATGTCCGAGTGGCCGTCGCCATCGAGGTCGCCGACCTGGAGACTGTGTCCATGGTCGACTTTCTCAATCAGTATGCGCTTGGACCAGTCGCCGTTCTTGTATTCATATAGCGCCAGCGGTCCGACCCCATCGCCCGAGCCGATGACGACTTCGGGCCAGCCGCCTTCGATCAGGTCACCGGCGGCCGAGCGCGTAAACAAGTAGTCTTCGTCGATCGTGTGCGTCGTGAAGCGCTTGCCCTCGCTGTGCTCGAACCAGCGACCGCCACCGACGATGTCGAGTTTGCCGTCACCGTTGACGTCGATCTTCGCGAAGCCCTCGGGGCGTTCCTTCCCGGTGCTGGTCTGCGCGATCTCAGCGATGGGCCAAGCCTTCGTCGGATCGTCGGGGATCTCCGCCAGGTAGAGCTTGCGGCCCGCGTTGAACCAGAAGGCCAGCTCGACCTGGCCATCGCCGTCGAAGTCGCCGAAGATCTGGTCGTGGTGCGTGCCGCCGACGGTGATGACCTCATGCCGCCTCCAGGGCTTCTCAATGCTGAAATCGGGACTGGGATTCTCCCACCACCAGATCTCGCCCGCTTTGGACTGGGCGCCCATGAGGATGTCGAGATCGCCGTCGCCGTCGAGGTCGTGGGAGTCGCCTCCGGCTTCGATGCGCACACCCTGGGCGCCGTTCTCTACAGCGTATCGTTTCCAGCCATCGGCGCTGCGCCGAAACCAGGCGATCTTCTCATAGCTGGCGACCATGAAGTCGTTGACCCCGTCGCCGTCGACATCCAGGATCAGCGTGGCCACCTGCCGCCCGACGTCCGGCGCGGGAATCTGCTCATCCGTACTGGACAAATGCTCCCACTCAACCTGCCCCGCCACCGCCAATCCCAAACCACAAAAAAGAACGATCCCGATCGTCCCCGCCCATCGAATCGATCCTATCCGTCGTCGCATACGAAACCTCCTTCACTCACATGGTCCCAACGCAGAACGTAACTATCCCAGCGTCATCTTCAAGAGATGCGCTGCTGATCTCTCATTCAATTCGTCAGGAATTCCACCGGGTACGAAAATCGAGCGCCCTGATGAACTCGAAGGTGTGACAGCACCCTACGCCAAGATCCTTACAGACATCAGGCAAATGGCGATTTGCGCGCTGCTGCCTGGGCTTCGAGACCTCGGTTGTCACCACACAGCGGCTATTGGGATCCTTCAACGCATAGGCTATCAGGAATGGATCACGACCGATCTTCTCAACCTCGTCATCCGTTAGATCGGCGGCATACCCGCGTTCAACAACGCGTGCCACTAAGACCACCTCAACTTCCTCCTGGAACAGGAGGGCTTTCTTCGTCGACGGTTGCTTTGCCCAGTCTGCAAGTGGATCATCCCCGTCACTGATCTCTTCGTACATTTCGAGCGGTACCTTGGCGCTACCGTTCTCACCAGCCGCCTGAAGCCACTCCCAGAACTCTGGAACTCGTTCAATCGGGTAGTAGTCCCGGTTTGCGTCAATAAGAACATTCGCATCCAGCAAATAGAGCAACGGGATCTCCTACAACGATCTGCCCACGTCGAGAAGGGTCTGCACATTCTTACCCTTGACGCCCAGCACCTTTCCAGCCTTGGATGTTGTTATCGCGCCCGCCCTCATCATGGCGCCAACAAACTCAAGCAATGCCTTTCCTATGCGGTGTCGACGAACGACATAGTAGCTTGGTCCCCTCTCATTGCGACCGCGTGACCTGGCGCGTTCGTCATTTCGTCGAGCAATCCACATTTGCCGAAATGTCTCGCTCAGAAGTCTCCACCGTTCAGCCTCGATCGCACCCACTCGATACAGCCGGTAGGTAACCATTGAAGCACTAAGATGCCGGTCCCGTGCAAATTCACTGATCCGCCTCTGAATCGCTTCCAGACCGGCTCTTTGGTCGAGTTCAAGTTGTTCAAGCTCGGAGTTGGGCAGGAGAAACTCGCTCGCCACATCATTGCAGAACTTCTCGACCGCAATCTCTGCCCTCCAGCCACTGACGCCCGTCTGCCCCAGCCAAATGTGGACAAGCTCATGAAGCAATGTGAACGACCACGCCGAGCGAGCGTCTTGGTCATTGATGATCACAAAAGGTGCGATCTCATCTGCCAGGGCGAATCCACGAAATGTCCTCAAGTCGATCGCCGTGTGGTAGCTTCCAAGGTTACCCATGAGTAATACGAATATCCCCGCCGCCTCCACCCGATCGCGCAGCAATGCAAACGCCTCCAAAGAGGAACCCGTGGCACGAAGCTCGGCTCTGTCAACTTGAATCGTCTTCTGGATGGAAGACAGAACTGCAGAAACCCCCTGAGACGTCGTCATTGAGCCGACGAATGGCAGAGGTATGGTATCCTCTTCGTCCTCGAGCATTGCCTTGACCATGCTCTGGCGAGCCTTCACGTCGCGGATCAGTGCGTCCAACAATGCCTCGTCGGCATCCGAGTAATCATCTTGAAGTGTGCGGAAATCTCGACCACGATCGCCTTTTCGCGGCCGTGATGCCATATAGAACGTCAGCAACGGTCGTCGGTACTGTTTGGCCATTTTCACGAGAAACGCTCGTGCCGGCTCTTCATCACCAGATTCCAACGCGGCAAGCCGGTCAATTGGAGACAGACCCCGAGCAGGGCGAAGACCAAGCTTGTCAGCGGCTTCCTCCACGGTCAGTCCTGCCGTCTCTCTCGCCCAACGGATGATGTCCGGATTCACCTTAGGCATTGTTCTTCCAGGTGCGTGATTCTTGATTCACTGAATAGCGCTTATCCACTGCGGAACGGAGCACGGAGTCCGGGAGCATTTCACCTTCTCTTCTTTCTATAGAGAGCCGTTCTTTTCGTATCTCGCACAGGTTTATCCCGGTAAATTTCTCAGGAGAAGCTCCCCTGAGCATTCACTTACTGTAGTCTATCATCAACGACGCTATGCGCCAACACTATGTCATCGTATGCGGATGGCGCAAGGGCGCCAGGCCCTGGATCGCGGGGTTTGAGAGAATTGGGTTTTGTCTGTGCGGGGAGTCAGGGTTGCTGGGTGGATTCGAGGTAGCGGAAGAAGTCGGCGTCGGCGCCAATCATGAGGGTGGTGTTTTGGCCCATGGCGCGGTAGCTTTCGAGGGTGCGGAAGAAGGCAAAGAACTCGGCGTCGGCGCCGTAGGCCTCGCCATAGATGCGGGTGGCCTCGGCGTCGGCCTTGCCGCGAATCTCCTCGGCCTGGCGTTTGGCCTCCGAGCTGATCTCGCGCAGCTTGCGTTCCATATTGCCGAGGATCTCCTGGCTGCGTCCCTCGCCCTCGGAGCGGAACTTGGCGGCGATGCTCTGCCGCTCGGAGATCATGCGGCTCTCGACCTGGCGGCGGACCGATTCGATGTAATTGATCCGCTTGATGCGGACGTCGACGATCTCGATGCCCAGCTCCGGCATCAGCCTCGAGGCGGCGACGAGCATCTGCTGCTCCAGGCGCTGGCGACCCATCTTGGGCTTCTCCAGGGCCACGTCCTCGCGCACCAACGCCTCCTCTTCGAGCGCATCGGGGTCCACCTCCCAGTCGTGCGAGCGGACGATCTCCTCGAGATCGGCGCTGGAGACGATGTCGCGAACCACCGAGTCGATGATATCGTCGAGGCGGGTGCGCGCCCCCAGTTCGTCGCGTACCGAGCGGAGGAATTGCAGCGGATCGACGATCCGCCAACGGGCAGTGGTGTCAACGACGATGAACTCGCGGCCCAGGGTCGGGATCTGGCTGACGTCGCCATCCCAGGCAAGCAGGCGTTTGTCGAACCGGCGGACCTCCTGGATGAACGGGAGCTTCCAGTGCAGGCCCGGCGTGGCAATGACGTCGCCCACCGGTTCACCGAACTGCACGAGGATCCCCTGCTCCGCCTGTTCGATCACGAACAAGGCGCTGCCCAGAACCACTACGAGCGCCACGAGAGCGACGACAACGAGCGCGGGAAAAATCTGCTTGATCATGGAGCCACCTCCTTCGGTATCTGTCCCTCGCGCAGGTGCAGCAGAGGCAGCGGGGAATCCTGGCCTTCCTGAAGGACCAGCACCGAACCGATCTGGGGCAGGACTTCGGACAACGTCTCGAGGTACATCCGCCGGCGCGTGACCTCGGGAGCCGCTTCGTATTCGGTGAGGATGGCGCGAAACCGCGCCGCCTCGCCCAACGCCTGATTCGTCCGCTCGGCGGCGTACCCCTGGGCCTCGGCGATGGTCCGCTTGGCTTCGCCCTCGGCGCGAGGGATCGCCTCGTTGGCCTGTCTTGTCGCCTCGTTGATCATGCGCTCCTGTTCCTGGCGCGCCTCGTTCACCTGGTTGAACGCGGGCTGGACGGCCTGAGGCGGCACCACGTTCTGCAACTCCACGGTGATGACGTGGATACCCGTCTCATACAATTCCATGGCCGACTGGATCTCTTCGCGCGCGGTGTTGGCGATTTCGACGCGGGCGGTGGTCAGGATCTCACTACCCAGATTGTTGCCGACGACCCGGCGCATGACCGATTCCGAGATGTCGCGCAGGGTGCGCGTGGGCTCCCGCATGTTGTAGAGGAATTTGATCGGATCGCCGATGCGGTACTGGACGACCCACTCGACGTCGATGATGTTGAGGTCGCCCGAGAGCATCAGTGATTCGTCGGGGTAGTCGCGCTGCTCGTACCGCGTCGGTTCGCCTGCGGCGGCGGTGCGGAAACCGAATTCCTCTTTGAGCACCCGCTCGGTGGCGACCCGCTGCACATGGTCGATGCCGAAGGGCAGCTTGAAGTGGAGGCCGGGATCGGTGGTCTTGATCACCGCGCCGAAGCGTTTGACCACCGCCCGCTGTTCCGGCTGCACCGTGTACACCATGGTCACGGCAGCCAGCGCCACTGCCAGCACCATGAGGACGGCAATCCCGATCGGCAGCCAGCGGCGTACGTTGGCGATCAGCTCATCGATGTCGGTCGTACGAAAATCATCCTGATATCTCATATCCTCAGCCTATGGGCCCGGCAGGCTCCGGTCAAGCATTGCGTGGCGCCGTTCTTGGGAATTCTCAAATGATAAGGTGGGCAAGTGCCCCACCTCCGCCGTTTGACGCAGTCGATGAGATTCACGGCAGCATTTGGGAATCCAGCAATTCGTCAGCGGCGTTAAGGATCAGTCGTTGGCCAGACGACTGACTTCGTCGCGACCAGACTCTTCGACTCCACTTCGTTCCGCTCAGAGTGACAAGAAAAGAGAGGGCCCGTTCGGGATGACCCGCCAGAGGCGGAGAAAGTTGGCCGGCTCCAAGGGTGGCAATCAGGAGTTGTCGCCGGATTCCGCCACCATTTGCCGACTGCACGCTCGCGTACGGGCGTACTGCGCCGAGCATTCGGGCTTGATCGGCGCAGGGGCGGGGGATAGACTGAGGGTGTGCGGGGCCAGGTTGTGGCGAGGGCCGGGCCGCGGTGTAGCCAGGCAAGGAGACGACGATGACGGACATGCGCGATAGTGGCGGGTCGCAGGCGGAGCGAGGCGGGCACCGGTGGGAGGTGTATCTGGACTGGGGGTATCGGGTGGCGCTGGCGGTCTGTGCGTTGCCGGCGTTGCTGGGGACGGGCATCGCGATCGGCGTTTTCGCACACGATGCCGGTGGGCTGCTGAGAGCGGCGGCGGGTCTGCTGTCGGTTCCACTGGCCTGCGCGGTGCTGCTGCTGCCCTGGCGCATCCTCCTGAAGAATCGCATCATGATGGCGGTGACGCTGGTCGCCGGCTGTGTGGCGGCGCATCAGCTCTATGCGTCGTTCGGGATGTTCAAGGCGCTGGCCCATAGCGAAGCGATGTTCGTCGTCTGCGGGGTGGTGCTGGGGGCGGGAATCGCATCGCTGGTGCTGTACGTACGCCGCAGCGGGCGCAGGGTCTGGCCGGCGGCGACCGGCTCGGCGCTTGCGGCGATCTGCTTTGTGTTCGGTGCGGGCAATCCGCAATGGTCCAAGTACATCTTCATCTGGCAGGTGCACTACTCGCCCTGGCGGAGGGACGCCGCGAATCTTCCGACGAACCGAGATGATGCCCGCCTGACGTTGCCAAAGTACAGCGAGTGGGATAGGCGCGGGCACAAGACGACGGAGTGGTCGCATCCCGACGGCAGACTGCTCCGCACGACATACTATCCGAGCGGGCAGAAGAAAATGGAACGGCTCTACGCGGAAGACCAGTTCGTTACGAGTTGGTATCCGAACGGGCAGATGGAATACCAGTACGACCGTCAGACCCGCCGGAAACGCGCCTGGGACCCAAACGGTGCGCCGCGCGAAGGTGAGGTCCGAACGATGTTCCCCGATTCGAACGGGGTCCCGTCCGTGGCCCATTACACCGACGGCTACTTCGACGGGGTGTACCAAATCTTCTACCGTCATAGCGGCTCGCTGGCGCGCGAGGAACGCTACCGCAACGGTCTCCAGGAGGGTGTCGCGAAGCACTGGAACACACAGGGCGTGCTGATCGAAGAAGAGCACCATGCGGATGGATACCGTCATGGCCCGCGCCGGCGTTTTCGCGAAGACGGTTCGCTCGAATGGGAAGAAACCTACGAGCGCGGCGTCCTCCAGGGCAGCCGCAAGATCTACCCGTCAGGCACAACCAGCCAGGCGAAGCAACCAGCGCATGCGGATTGAGTGACACGAGGTCTGTGTACGAATCCTCGGGCACTGATGTGGCAGCCTCAAACACCAGGGCGTTTGGGGATAGCTACGTCGGCTGCCAGGACGGAAACGGAAGTGCTCCCGTCCCAAGAACCATCCCCAAGTCCTGAGGGCTTGAGGCTGCCACCCAAACACGCCGGTGTCCGAGAAATACCGATGCCCCGGACCTTCGACTGGACGGCCGGGGTAGAAAGAAGCGGGGCCCGTACCGGGTGGGTGCGGGCCCCGCGATCTGCGCGACTACGGACGCGAGTAGCTACTTGCCTGCGAGGAAATTGAGCTCGAAGGGCGAGAGTGGGCGGTCGTAGATCTTCACCTCGTCGATAGCGCCGTTGAACGGGTTGCCGCCATCTCCCTCACAGGCGCCGAAGACCACGGCGGCTTCGGTGTCGCTGCCGAAGGAGAAGGCCCCTTCGCCGGTCCTCTCCGCGTTGATGTAGAACCGGGCGGTGGTCCCGTCGAAGGTGGTCGCGACGTGGGTCCATTCGCCGATCGGCAGGACGCGCCCGCCGGAAGCGGGCGAGCTGCCGTTCCGGGCGAAGCTCACGGCACCGCTGTCGCGGTTGGCCTCAATCTGCCACATCATGTCATCGGTCGCCCAGGAATCACGCTTGGCAGCCAGACCCTGATAGGAGCCGCTGAGTCCGTTCCACTGGGCCCAGAGGCAGACGGAGAGTTGCCCTGTATCGGCGGAGGGGTTCCACGTGCCCAGATGGACGTACTGTTCTCCGAGTCCGTCGAACAGCAGCGCCATGCCAAGGCCTTCGGGACCATCGACCACCGTGGGCTCGCCCATGGCGGTGCCATCATGGCCATTGCCCGAATCGTCCAGCACGCCCTCTTCCAGCGAGTACGAAGCGACGAGCCCGCTGGCGCCGGGATCGACCGACCCAGGATGACCGACGCGGATCGTGTCGACGAAGATCATTCCGGCGCCGCCGGCGGTGGGATTGGTGCGATCGCCAATGCCGATGTACATGGTGTCGACCCGGCTCAGGTTGACGCCGGACAGATCGCTGAAGGGAATTCGCCATTCGTTCCAGCCGGCCAGCAGCGTGGCAGCCTCGCCCGCGGGATGCGTCACGGTTGCGACCTTGCCGCTGGCGTCTTCGATGGCGACGTACAAGGTGTCGGCGGCGTTGCCTTCCGGCTGCTCGACGCCGATCGTCTCGACCGCCCAGGAGCCGGTGACATTGCCCGTCGTGGCGACGTCGGAGAACTCGGCGCTGCCCAGGACGCCCGCGGAATGGCTGCTCAGCGCCAGTCCGACATAGACGTTGGCGCCCATGGCAATGGTCTGCGGATTCCAGGCCATAGCCGTCCAGTTCTCTCCGTCGGACGAGAAGTAGCCGTTGAAGGTTGTGCCCACACGTTCGATCTTGACCCAGTGGGGAGCGTCCAAACCGGTCTGCGCGGAGGTGGCCACGTCGCTGTCGCTGACGGCGCTGGCGTCGGTCGCCAGGCGCGCCTGATAGCGGCAGCCATTGCCCGGCGTCGCATAGACAGCCGCGAACGTCGAACCGGCCTCCAGCGTTTCGCGGATCATCACGCCAGCCTTGGCCCAGGGATCGGTGTTCGCCACGCTCTCGACGCGGGCGACGATCGAGCCGTCGCCACTGAGCGATTTGTACGCAAAGCGGAACTCATCCGTGGTGTTCCAGATGTCGGTACCCGCGGCGCCCATGACGATCGTGCCCGAGGCCAGTTCTGCAAACGGTCCGGGTTGGCCCTGGAAGTACACCACGAGCGTGTCGGCGCCGTTGGCAGCCCAATCCTGAGGCGAATCGAATGTTCGCTCGGCCTCGGAATAGAACGGTGCATCCGTGTTGTTGTACTCCAGCGGCATGGACTGGCGACCGGTGTTGACGATGCTCCGCTCAGCGAACGGGGCGTCGAAATAACCGACGATCGAGCCGGTTTCGTTCGTCCAGCCATCGAGCCAGGTCTGGAAGATGGTCGATCCGGCGTCCATGTCGTCGGTGTAGGTTTCGAAATCCTCGACCATGGCGTACTCGATCGTCGAGAAGCTCCAGATGTCGCCTTCCCACAAGCTCGGCCCGATCTCGTTGACCTCGTTGACCTTCCAGTAGTAGATCGATCCGAGATTCAGATCGGTCAGTTCGTAGCGGCTCTCCGTCAGCGTATCGACGAGGGCGGCGCCATCGGCGACGGCGGCGCGGTCGGTGCTGACGTACAGCTCATGGGCAGAGGCCTGCCGTCCGTTTCGCCAGTCCAGCGTGACATCGAGAGCAGTGCCTGCCTGTCCGCTGGTCGGCTGAGGCTCGCGCGCCTGCACGGGCAGATACGTGAACTGCACTTCGCTGAGCCCATACTGCGGGATCATGCCCATGTTCCAGTTGGACTTCATCGTCAGCCGGACGTATTTGGCAGCCACACCGCTCAGGTCGATCGTCGTGTTGGCGACATAGTCCGGCAGCGCGGTCCCCTTGGCGAGTTCGACGTCGCCGAAAACGGTCCACTCGATGCCATCGACAGAGTGTTCGATGGTGACATCCTTGAGCCCGAAGCCCAGGATGACCTCGAACTGGCTGTTGTAGTTCCAGACCCGCATCCCGTGGAGCTGATAGATTCGGTCGAACTCGTACTGAATCCAGATCGGCATCTCCTCGGTGGGAGAGGCAAGCCACATATCGGTGGCTTCGACGCTGTGCTGACCGTCGGCGTTCAATCCCGAACCGTTGACCGTGTTAGCCGCAGGTGAATCGACATCGGCCAGCGAGGCGGTGGCCTGGATATTCGTAAGCGGATAGACGTAGGGCTCGACCGTGAAGCTCCAGACCTGCCCTTTGAAGATCGTGTTGTCGGGCGCGCCGTTGACTTCATCGACTCGCCAGTAGTAGATCTGCTCAAAATCGAGCAGCGCCGGCGGGTCGTAGCTCACCGCGCTCTGTCCCTGACTGACGAGCACGCCCATCGGATTGCTTCGACTGGCGGCTTCCACGTCGGCAAAATCCGTTCCCAGATAGATATCGTGCGCGACGGCATACTCTCCCGGCAGGAAGCTCAGGATCACATCCTGCGGGACATCCGTCATCCCATCGGCGGGGACCGGTCCGGAGCTGGACGTATAGTCGCCCGACATGGCCTTCTGGAGCTCGCCCGTCGAAAGGGCGGTGTCGTAGATTCGCGCTTCGTCCAGGATGCCGATCCAGGTTTCGCTGTTGGTGGCCGAGACGCTGCCTACCGAGACGATCGTTTCGTCGGCGGTGGCGCGGAAGGTGATGTTTCCCGTGGCGACCTCTTCGGCGTTGACGTAGTGCACCACGGCGCCGGCATCCCAGGTGACCGCTACGTGGGCCCACTCATTCTCGTACGGGATTAGCGCGCCGGCGGCGTTGACGGCGGTGTCCCCATTTCGAAATGCCAGTTGACCGGCAGGGGTCGCCTCCCAGAACCACTTGACATAGGTTCTCGGGTCCCAGCCCTGGCGTTTGCCGATGATGCCCTGGTGCGTGACGCTGTGACCATTGCCCTCCCAGACGACCCAGGCGGCCAAGGTCATGGCGTTGTTGGCGGCGGTGGGGTCGAGCGGCGTGGTCACGACGCGTTCGCCGGCGGTGTCGAGGCGTATGGCGGTGCCCTTGACACCGGCCACCCACTCGACGCCATTGCTGAGGGTGCCGTCGTTGCCGTTGCCGGTGGCATCGACCGCGGCGGTGCCCTGGCCCTCGTCGAACGGCCAGTAGGCCACCAGCGCGGCCCGGGCGCTGGTCGTCAGCATCCCGACGGCGATGATGCCTGCGATGAGAAAGTTCGATTGGCGCGACATGTCTGTCCTCCTCTAATTGAACGTATTGGACAGTCCCGGCGTGCGTCGGGCTGCCCCTTCCTACCCACTCGTGCGTCGCGCATCGCAACCTTCAGACGGTCTGACCGACGCGCACTCGGGCACGGTATATGCAGAGATACAGATCAGATTTGCCTGTCGCCTGGCGGCATCTCCTTTCACCGAAGGATCTGCCATACCATCGACGGCTGTGCTGGAGGCGTCAAGAGGAACTGACCTCCAGACCGTTTCGTTTGACTGGCCGACCGGACGCGGCCTCTAGAGCGGCCCTGACTGCACGCTCGCGCAACTTCCCAGTCAGGGCGAAGAATGAACCGACCACAACTCCCATTATAGGAATCGAGCCTGCCGGTGTCAAACGCCACTGACCCTCGGTTCCTCCGCCAGGGGGCGCGGGAGGGTCAATCCCCGACGCAGTAGAGGTGTTTGCGGCCGCGAAGGAAGAGACGCCCAGCGGAGATGGCGGGCGAGGCACAGAAGGTCTCTTCCAGCTTGTTGACCGCGAGGATTTCGAATTCCGGGCCCTGTTTGATCACATAACACTCGCCATCCTCGGTCTGGAGGTAGAGTCTGCCGCCGGCGGCCACCGGGGAGGCGGTGATCGTGTTGCGGGCGCCCAAGCGTTGACGCTCGTAGACCATTTCGCCCGTGCGAGCATCGTAAGACGTCAGGGTTCCCCGATCCAGCGGCACGTAGAGATAGCGGTCGATCGCGATCGGCGAGGTGACGTAGGGACCGCCCAGCGCATGCCACCAGGCGACCCCTTCGGTTTGAGACTGGCCCTTGGCGGGCGTGATGTCGCCTCGGGCGCCGGCCCGGATGGCGAAGATCGGCTGCGGACGCATCAGGTTGTGTCCCGAGCAAAGGAAAACGAGACCCTCGGTCGCGACGGGCGAAGGAACGGAAATCATCGATCCGCTTCCACACTCCCACAGGAGCCTGCCGGTCTTGGCGTCGTAGCCACGCATGCGTCGGGTGGCGTTGGTGACCACGATCGGGCCCTCGTCGGTCTGGAACAGGAACGGGGTGCCCCAGGACGCGCCCTCTTCTCGCTCGGTGCGCCAGAAGGGGTCTCCCGTCGTCTTCTCGAATGCGGCGACGTATGACTGATCGTCGTTGTCGCCGACGACGATGACCGTGTCCTGGAAGAGGATGGGCGAGGCGGCCGTTCCCCATCCGCGTTTGCCCCTCAGCAGACCCAGATCGCGCTGCCAGATCACATGGCCTTCGAAATCGAGGCAGTGCAGGCCGGCCGGGCCGAACGAGGCGAACACGTGCGTGCCGTCGGTTACCGGCGTCTCCGAGGCGTACGTGTTTTTTGTATGGCGCCGCGTCTTGGGTCGCTGCTGAACCATGGGAGTCGACCAGAGGACCTTGCCGGTTTCCGCATCCAGGGCGATCACACAATAGGCATATTCCGATTCGTCGGGCTTGGCGCGGTTGCCTCCCATGTATACGCCCCCTCGGAAGGTCATCACGTTGGGGTCGTTGGGCACCGCGGTAGTGATGAAGACGCGGCCGTTCCAGACGATCGGCGAAGAATGACCCGCGCCGCCGATGGCGACCTTCCATCGGACGTTTCGGTCCTCACTCCAGGTCAGGGGCAAGTCGGTCCCGGACGAGATGCCGCTGCCGTCGCCTCGCCAGCCCGGCCAGTTGCCCGTCGCGCTGGACGTTGCCATCGTCACCACACACCAGCCAAGGATCAGCCGCTTCTGTATCCGCCTGGCGCTCATCGCATTTCCTCCGCTCGTCCACGGTCGATGCCCAATCAGCGCGAATTACGATTCCTTGCCCTATTACACCCCCGAGACGTGGGTTTGTGTATGGGGAAAACCCAAAAAGGGCCGAGTCGCTTCGACTCGGCCCTCTTCTCTTGCAGGGTCGCGGCGGTTACTGGGGCAGAGCCGCTTCCAGGTCGGCCAGGACCTCGGCGGCGACGGTTTCCGCATGTAGATCACCGAAGATCACCCGGTATTGACCATCGGCGAGGTTCCATCGCATCAGCGGCAGTTCCAGGTCCTGCGGTGTGACGACCTTGCCGTGATAGACGGGCTCGGCACCCTGGGTTGCCAGTACGGTGGGGAACACCCTGAGCGACGTCAGTTTCATCATGCGCTGCTCGCCTATTTGGATCGCGGCTTCCCTCGACCCGGCGGCCTTGAGCTGCTCGCGCCATTGCCGGGCGGCCGGCGTTTCGGCGGTCATGGCGGTCTCGCTGATCTCCTTCACCAGGGCCTGCCAGCTCTCACGGTCGAGCGTGTCGGGATAGCGCCCGGCGAACTCGGCCGCTATACGCAGTGCCTCGATGAAACCGGCTTCGCTGTAGGACGGCATCTGCATCCCGTCGTTTTCCTCGGCGGTGTAGTCGGCCGGAATCTCGGGCGTGAATTCAGTGCGGTCGACCTGGATGTCCCACTCGTAGCCATCCTGCACGGTGCTGAGCCGGACGCCTTCGTGTATCTCCGTGTCCAGCTCGTACCGCACGGGCAGGGTCGTCTGGACGTCCACCCACAGCCGGGCCGACAGCTTCGAAACCGTGTTGCCCAGATACGCAGGATCCGTCGTTTCGAATCCTTGGGCCGTTACCCCCTCGATGACCGTCGTACCGAGATCCTGATGCCGGCAGGTCAGCAGCCGTTTGATCATCTCACGGGGATCGTGGCTCTCGAGCTTCAAATCAGCAGTGGTCGCGTCGTCCAGCGCCCGTCGGGCAAACTGTTTCTCCGCGGGGTGGATGAAAACGACGCTCTTGTCCTGGGGCAGAAGATACGTCAACAACTGCGTCCTGGTGCCGTCTGCGTCATTGACGCTCGTCCGGTCGGATTTCATGCCGTACGGATCGGAGACAAGCACGGTGCCTTCGCTGCGGCGGTCGCCTCGCACCGGGTCCTTAACCGTGGTCGTTTCCCGGTAGAAATAGGCCTGGACGCGTTCGAGACGGGCAATGACATCGGCCAGGGCAATGGAACCGGTCTGCCTCCACATCGAGAAGGCCAGCACACACGTGACGGCCACGACCGCGGCCGCGGCAATTCTGGTCATGGGACTCTTCATAATCCATCTCCTTAGTCGCAGGCTCGCGGTCGCCTGAGCGGCGATCTTGAGCCTGGCGTTCTGCTCGCGAATGATCCGGTTCATCACGGGTTCTTCCAGGCTGCCTCCGGCGGCGGCCCGGCCACTGTGCACCAGGCGTTGCTGAAGGATCTCGAGCTCCTTCAATTCCGCCCGGCACGAACGACAGCCCGCCAGATGTTCGGCCAGCCCTCGCTCCTGAGACTCATCCAGCAATTGCTCGATATGCAAAACAAGTTGTTCTCTCGATTCTGCGCAGTTCATCATTGCACCTCGTGAATAGGCTGCCGCTGCTGCATGGCCTGGCGCAGCAGGACGTAGGCTCGTGAGAGGGTTTTGGTGACGGTGCCCAGCGGCATTTCGAGCTGATCGGCGATGCGGGCGCAGGACAGGGTGCTGTAATAGCGCAAGAGAATCACCTGGCGGTAGGGCTCGGGCAGCGCCGCGACAGCGGCTTCGAGGCCACCATCCTCAGACAACTCGGGTTCGACGGCCTCCTGTGATGAAACCCGCACGAGCTCACGCTGTCTTCGCACGCTGTCTTTGCGCTGCTGCTCTTTGGCGACGCGTTCGCCAATGCCCAGCAGCCAGGAGAGGAACTTCTGCGGCGCCCGGAGCCTGCTCATGTTGAAGTAGGCGCGTACCAGGGTCTCCTGGGCAGCCTCTTCGGCGCGGTCCCTGCTGCCCAGCTTGCCGGCCAAATGGGCCAGCAGGACCGGCTGATACCGGCGCACCAGATGGCGAAAGTCGTCCGGATGGCCATCCAGACAACGCTCCACGTAATAACGATCGGTTTCCATGGTCCCCACCTCAAAAAGCCCAGATCTGCCTGACACGTTCACTCTATAGTGTCACCGGCGAGCGGCTTGCGGCACAAAGACCTCGAGAAATGGCAGCGGCCGCAGAAAAAATGTGGATTCAATGAAATGCTGGTGGACTATAAACGTCAAGTAGGTAGGAATCGGTTAGGAAAAGCGTGCGGAGGAACCAGCCGGCAACATGGCGGCCCATCGGCGAGATAGACACCGGCGCGAGATCCGGACGGCGACCAACGCATGTAATCCGTTTTGGTGCAAGCAGTTGCCCCACGGGGCAGGTGCAGGACATCGTGAGAGGAACCGGCATTCTATGTCGCGGAACGGTGGTCGAATTGGTCTGGATCCATCACGCGGTAGTGGGCGTCTGGCGGTCTGCGCACCACGGCGTAGCTTCGGCGGTTGCGTGCGGACCCGACTGTTGCGGAGAAGGACATGGTTTGGCCTTTCAAGTGGAACGATTCACGCTGAAATCTCCCGACGGCTGCAACGCACCCGGGGTCCGCCGCAGGCGGTCCTGGCGGCATCCATTTTCCACGAACGAAGACCATAAACACCCCATGCTGCGTTGGAGCGGTACGGACTCGGGGCCCGCGGAGGATCCCGCGGCGACGGCTCGGCGCAGATGGTACGAAAGGAGTTGGAGCCATGAGAACACGAGCCACCCTGCAAACCGTGGCCGTACTGGCCACCCTGTGCCTCGCGGCATCACAGCCGGCGAAGGCGGTCGATCCGAATGATATCCCATATCTGTTCGTAAGTGCAGGAGGGCCGTACCAAGGCACGGTCGGCGCACCCATCGAATTCGATGCGGGCCTCTCCTATATCGCGGACGACAACAGCATCGATGCCTACTACTGGGACTGGCACCTGGACCGAGACTACGAGTGCGTGCCCCTGCCGGTTTGCACCCATACCTGGCACAGTGCCTTCAGCGGCAAGGTCCGCGTGCACGTGTTCGGACCCGGCAACAACCTGGTCTGGGATGAGGCTCAGGTAACCGTCGACGGCCCCGAGACGGTTCTTGGCATCACCTTGGAGGCGGCTTCTACCGACCTGCACGTATACAGTCCGAACCAGCGACACGTGGGTATGAATTACAGATCAGGCGACGTGGATCAGAAGATCCCGGATTCGACGTACCAGTGGATGCTCTTCGGCGCCGACCACGGCAGTTCGGCGCCGACCCAGACCGTTGCCTTTCCTCTCTATGTGGCGGGCGACTACAAAATCAAGCTTGTCGGCAGCGCTGATGAGCCGTTTCAAATGACGGTAGCGGCTCTCCAGGACGGAATACCGTTGGTCGAGAAGTCCTACACCGGAGAAATCGCTGAAGGGGAGACGATCTCGCTGGACATCTATGCGGCCTGTCCGAATGGCGAACTGGACATGATGTGTGGAGAGCTGAAGCTCGCTCCGGGCCTGGTCGTCGAGCCGGCGCAGATCGAACTGACGGTCGAACCCAATGCCATTTATGACGCGGCTTTCGTCCTGCGCGAAGCCTACGGGAAGGTCCCGCTGGAATCCGTCACGTTACACTGCAGCCATATCGAGGGGCGGATCAATCGGATCTTCAGCGAAGACATCGCCTTCACCGTAAACAACTTCAGTGTCGATCCCGGAGGCGAAGAGGCGATCCACGTGCGCGTAGCCGTGCCGAGGGCCTTCCAGGGCAAAGCCACCGGCACGATCACCGTTCAGAGCGCCTCGGGTGTCGGCACCAATATCCCGATCGTGGTTCAGACCGCGGGCACGGTCGTTCCGGTGACGGTGGGGATCGGGCCCTATGAAGGCACCGTGGGCACACCGATCCTCTTTGACGCCAGCAGTAGCCACGATCCGGACGGCTATATCCAGGAGTACGCCTGGGACTGGGACAGTGACGGGCACGTCGATGATTACACCATGCTGCCGACCATCGAGCATACCTGGTTCAGCGAGTTTGACGGGGAGGTGACGTTTTACGTCATGGACAATGACGGGCTGACCAATGGCATGACGGTCGAGGTCACCGTGACCGCTCCTATCGTACCATAGGGGTCAACGGCCAAGGGGCCGATCTCGAGGTGCTCGGGATCGGCCCCGTTTTTGAGGCAGGTCGCAGATAGTCCCGGCCGATTTGATCACCCTATCGGGGCAAACTCTCCGGCGGGACCGACTTGACGCTCAGGTCCGCGTAGATCACGCGGTACTGCGAGGCCCCTTCCGGCTGGTACCAGAAGATCGGCGTCTCGGGGTCTCCGAAAGAGACGTTCTGACCGGCATAGCGCCATGTGCCGGTCGGCAGTTTCCCGATGAACAGCATCCCGTCGTACATGACCTGTTGCTGGTTGGTCTCGTAGCCTGGCGCTGCCGGTCCCACGAACTTGCCCTCCCGCGCCATCTGGAAGGTGATCGTCATGATCTCCGTACCGCCAACCGTCGGCGGGAAGGTGTGATCGACGGTCCAGTTCGACCAGAGGCGCAGGAACTCGATAAAGTCCTTTTCGCCCAACTCCTCGACGTTGGCCTGGAGGTCGACGCCCATGGGCTCGTATTCCGCGGGCGGCTCGAGGCTGAAGAGCGAGTCGTCGAGCGGAACATCGAACCGGAAATCGCTGAGGATCATGTTCATTCCGGGCGCTGCGGGAAATTCCATCTCCACCCGCGCCGGTTCTCCAGTTTTCGGGTCCACCCACACCGTGGTGGTCGTGTCGGTCTCATGTACGCGGTAGCCTTCGAGGGTGCGCCCGTCAATCGGCTTGCGTCCGAGGGCCTCATCGGCCTGATTCGGCAAGGCCCGGAGTTTTTCCAGGGAGACGTAGGGCCCCCCATCGGGCTTATGCACATCCGGCGCGTTGGTGAATCCGAAGGTATTGTACTTTTTCTGGAGAGGAATGAGATTCAGACCTCTGACCTCGCCTCCGGAGGCATGCACGATCGTCACAAAGCCATCGGCGGTGGAGGTTCGCAGATACCCCGGCTCCTTGAAGGCGATTTGCGTACGCACCGTGGGCATGGTCTCGACACCCGTTTGATTGACGATGCTGAAGGTCATGGTGTGGGCGTTGTGCAGCAAGTCGACGACCTGGGCGTAGGTGCTGGTGGCCCCGCCGCCGGTGAACAGGTATAAACCGAGGACCGCGGCAAGGACGATCATCGCCGCGACAGCAAATTTGGTGACTCCACTCTTCATGATATTTCTCCATACCGGCGCGCCGATGGATCGGAATCCAAGGCGCGACGCTTGCGTCTGTGGTTGGGTGGCGGCCAGCAGGACCCGTTGTCCCGCCGCTTCGCAAGACTGTGGATCGACCGATCGCTCGCGGATCCGAGCGGTGCAGGACAACAGCTTCTCCAATCGCTGGAGGTCCTGCCGGCATCGCGGGCACTGGGCCAGATGGCTCTGCACCTGCGACGCCTTCGATTCATCCAACTCGCCCAGCACGAAGGCCGGGAGCAGTTCGTTGATCGGTCGGTGGCGATTCATACTCTACCTTCTCTATCCGCCCAGATAGGGCTTCAACTGCCGGCTCAGCTTCTTCAAGGCTCGATACAGGTGAACGCGAACCGTCTGCACCGAGCAGCCCAGGATCTCGGCCACTTCGGGCGTCGAGAGCCCTTCCAGACGCCGCAAGACGAACGCATCCGCCTGGTGAGCAGGCAATTTGGCGAGTGCCGCGGCCAGTTCGCGTCCGAGTTCAGCCGCCCGCAGGTCGCCGTCGGGCTCACGGGCATCCCAGTCCCGGCGCTCCGGGACCGCAGGCGCCGACCGGCGTCGATTCGTCCGCCGGGCGAGCTCCAGGGATTTCCGCACGGCGGTGCGATACAGGTAGCCGGGCCAATACGTATCGCCGTTGAAGCTGGACCACCTCCGCCAGATGGCCAGAAAGACCTCCTGGTGGACATCGTGAGCCAGATTGGCATCTCCCAGAACGCGCAAGGCGGTATTGAGGACCTGCCGGCCGTGCTCCTGGACCAGGTTCTCAAAGTTCCTGTCGGACAACGTCGTCGTTTCCTGAAGCTTCATCGTTCCCATGCCATGGCTTCCCAACCGTGCCGTACGTCGGGATGGAGATCTCTGCCCCTATAGAGTCGCCACAATCTCCTTGCGTTTACAGGAAAATCTACGGACTACGGCGCGAAAACGCGGATCCCGAACCGGTGAGGCGCCCCGCAAGTACTTCATGATCTTAAGACGGAATCCGCGAATTGCGCTTCTGGGCGTCCCGTTGTTCTTGTATATTGTCTGCTGAGGCCACGTGCTGCATATCGGGTGGGACCCTGCGCAGCCGGGCACACCGCAGCGGGTGTTGAGAGCCATGCTATGACTGAGGGTTCGACAGAGGAGCTTGCCGGCCGCGGTACGGACGGTGGGCGAAGGAGCGCCGTTCCGCTGCGCCCGGCGTCTTCGCCACGAAAGTCTGCGATCCTCGATGAGCAGCGCTACCGTTTGATTGCCGATCTGACCTACGATTGGGAATACTGGCAGGGGGCGGACGGACGCATGCTCTATGTCTCGCCTTCATGCGAGCGGGTCACAGGCTATGCGGCGAAGGAATTTCTCGAGGACCCCACTCTGATCGACCGGATCGTTCATCCCGACGATCAGCCCGTGATCGTCGAACACCTTCACAAGCTCGGGCCCGACGGACAGCGCCTTCCTATCGACTTTCGCATCATCTGCCGCGATGGCACGGAACGCTGGATCGGTCATCAGTGTCGGCCGGTGCGAGACGAGAAGGGGCGCGATCTGGGCATCCGCGGCAGCAATCGCGACATCACCGAACAGAAACGCATCGAAACTGAACTCCGCGCAAGCGAGAGACGCTACCGCACGCTGTTCGAAACGATGGCGGAGGGGTTCGCCCATCACGAGATCCTCTGCGATGCTTCGGGGAAGCCCTGCGATTATCGCTTCCTGGAGGTCAATCCCGCGTTCGAGCGTCAGACGGGCCTGAAGGCGGTCGAGTTGATCGGGCGGACGATCCGCGAGGTCATGCCGGAGATCGAACCGATGTGGGTCGAACGGTATGGTCGAGTGGCGCTGACGGGAACGCCTGAGCAGTTCGAAGCGCGAAGCCAACCGCTGGGGCGCGATTTCGAGGTCCGCGCCTACCAGGCGGGCCCCGGTCGCTTTGCCACGGTTTTTACCGACATCACCGAGCGCAAAGCCGCCGGTGAAGCGCTGGCGGAGAGCGAGAGAAAGTACCGCGAGCTGGTTCAGACCGCCAATAGCGTGGTTCTGCGTTGGGGGTCCGACGGCACCATTTGCTTTATCAATGAGCCTGGCGCGCGTCTTCTGGGATATGAAGCGGACGAGTTGATCGGGCGGTCCGTGCAGGCGCTGGTGCCGGAGGTCGAGAGCTCGGGCAGAGACCTTTCGTCGCTGGTGCAGGATATCCTCGATCATCCCGAGCGGTACATCTACAGTCCCAACGAAAATGTCCGCAAGGACGGTACGCGGATCTGGATCGCCTGGACGAACAAGGCGATCACCGACGCAAAGGGCGATGTGTGCGAGATTCTGGCGATCGGCAACGAGATCACCGCGCTGCAGGAGGCGAACGAGCAGCTTCAAGCGCAGGCGGAGGAGCTGGCGGCCATCAACGAAGAGCTTCAGACGCAGGCCGAAGAGTTGCAGAGACAGACGCTGGAGCTGCGTCGCAGCGAGGGGGCGCTGCGCCAGAGCGAAGCGCGGATGCATATCATGCTGGACGAGCGCATCCGCGTCCAGCAGGCGCTGGCGGACCGGGAGCAGAGGCTGCGCACCGCGCTGGAAGGCGGGCAGATGGGACTCTGGGAATGGGACGCGGAAAACGACGTGGCGATCTGGGACGAGCGGGTATTCGAGCTGCTCGGGGTCGACAAGGCGGACCCGGTCAGCAGCAAGGCGTTCTTCCAGTGTGTGCATCGCGACGATCGCGATCGGCTGCGCGCGGACATCGCCGAGGCGCTGGCCCAGGGCGGCGATCTTCAGCGGGAGTTTCGTGCGGTTCGTCGGAGTGGGGAGATCGTCTGGCTGGCCTCGCGCAGCACGATCCTCCGCAATGAACAGGGCCAAGGTACGCGGATGCTCGGGATCCTCTTCGACGTCACCCCACGCAAGCAGATGGAAGAGGCGCTTCGGCGCATGAACGACGAGCTGGAGGAGGAGGTCCAGGCCCAGACGGAGGAACTGAAACATACGGTCGTGCAACTGCAGGAGGAAGTGCTCCGGCGATGCCAGGCCGAGAGAGATCTACACGAACGGTCGCGTCTGCTGGAGGGGTTCTTCCGGAACACGATCACGCCGCTGGCATTCATGGACCGGGCGTTCAACTTCGTGCGGGTGAACGACGCGTACGCCCAAGCCGATCCCGGCGCGTCGGGACCGGAGGAATTCGTGGGCCAGAACCATTTCGATCTCTATCCGCACACCGAGAACCGGGCGATCTTCGAGGACGTGCTGCGGACGAAGGAGCCGTACTTCGCCTTGGCCCGACCGTTCACCTATGCGGAGCACCCCGAGCGCGGGACCAGCTACTGGAACTGGCAGTTGACGCCTCTGCTGGACGAGGCGGGCGAGGTGCAGTTTCTCGTGCTGAACCTCCAGGACGTGACGGAACGGCAAGCGGCGATGGAGGAGCTCAAAACGCGAAGTTCACAACTCCAGCGGCTGACGGCCGAACTGTCGGAAGCGGAGGACCGCGAGCGGCACCGTCTGGCGGAACTGCTTCACGACGACCTCCAGCAGTTGCTGGTCGGGTCGAAGCTGCGGCTGAGCATGCTGACGCGGAAGACCCAGGATACGCCGGAGATCGGCGAACCCATCCGGGAAGCCATCGATCTGCTCGCCGAATCGATCCAGAAGTCTCGAGGGTTGAGCCATGAACTCAGTCCCCCTGTGCTGCATCACGGGAATCTCACCGAGGTGTTGCGCTGGCTGGTCGAACATATCTACACCACCTGCGGCCTCAAGGTACACTTGAGAGTGGTGGACGACGTGGAGATTCATTCGCAGACCCTCAAGACCTTCGCGTACAAGACCGTGCGTGAGATGCTCTTCAACGTCGTCAAGCATGCCAACGTCAAACGGGCTGCGGTCGTGGTCCGGCGGGTCGATCGGGCGATCCGCGTGACCGTGGCGGACCGGGGACGCGGGTTCGATCCGCAGCGTCTCGATACCGCGAGCCAGAACGGATTCGGCCTGTTCCACATTCGAGAACGGCTCCAGTTGCTCGGTGGCACCCTGACCGTCCAGAGCGCCCCGGGCCGGGGCAGCCGATTCGTGCTGACCATCCCGTTGGATGTGGCGGGGAATGGCGGAGACCACAAGAACAACGTACGGACCTCGCCGGCGCCCCGCGGAGCGACGAAGCTCCGACCGGGCGACCGCGCGACCCAGCAGAAGTTCCGCATCCTGATCGTGGACGATCACAAGGTCATGCGGGACGGGCTGGCGGCGCTGCTGGAAGAAGAGCCCGATATCGAGGTGGTCGGACAGGCGGGCAACGGTCGCGAGGCCATCACGCTGACGGCGCAACTGCAACCCGACGTCGTGGTGATGGATGTGGTCATGCCGATCATCAACGGAGAGGAAGCCACTCGGCAGATCAAGCAGCGGTGGCCCGAGGTGCGCATCATGGCGCTATCGATGCTGGAAGAGGACGCGACCCGCGAGCGCATGCGTGAGGCGGGCGCCGAGGCCTTCGTTTCGAAGGCGGGCCCGTCCGAGGTCATCGCCGCCGCCATCCGCCGCTCGTCGTAGATCCGTCAACTGCCAGCGCCACAGGCCAGGCGAAATCCGTTGTTGTAATGGATCATCTGCCCCAGCGGGGTCTTCATGCGGATGTACGAGCGACACAGCCAGGGTGGGCTGGCGAACGAGCCGCCGCGGGTGATGCCCATCGGGTCGAAGCGATCCGTTCCGAGCCAGGCCGAGCCGTCGGTCGGGGCTCCTTCGGCCTCGTCGTGCCAGAGGTCCTGGACCCATTCCCACACACCCCCGTGCATGTCGTACAGGCCCCAGGCGTTGGGCTGCTTCTGCGCGACGGGACGGGTGCGTCTAACCGGTCCCGAGTTCCAGAGCATCCAGGCCATCTCGTCGACGGGCCCGGCGAACTCCCCCCCCGTCCCGGCCCGGCAGGCGTACTCCCATTCCGCCTCGCTGGGCAGGCGGATGTCCCGACCCGTCTTCTGGCAGAGCCACTGGCAGAACGCAACGGCATCATGCCAACCGATGTGCGTCACCGGGTCGCGGTCGGTCTGCACAAACCCGGGGAAACGCCAGTCCATCAGCGCTCGGTAGTGCCACGGGCCACCGGGCACGCAGGTGAAGGCCCAGCCCTGCTTCTCCGCGTCGGTCACGTAGCCCGTCTGGTCGACGAACAAAGCGAACTGCTCGCGTGTCACCTCGCTGGCGCCCAGATAGAAGCGGGAGTCGATGGTCACCTCGTGCTCGGGCATTTCGTACGTCCAGTCGTACTCGTCGACATAGCGATGGGGGCTGCCCATGACGAACGAGCCGGGATCGATGCGAACGAATTCGAACACAACGCCGTCAACCTCCAACCGCAGCGTACGTGGCGGGTCCTTTCCTGGTACAACCTGGACCGGTGCCCGCTTCACATCCGAAGGATTTGGCGATGGTTTCGCAGGAACGGATGGCCGGTTGTCGCGTACGATTCGAAATCCCGTGTCGCTGCCGCGATGTGCCGTCGGGACGGGGCACCGATAGGAAGGCCGGCAGGCCTGGGCCGGGCTCGACCACGAGCCACCCCGCAGGACACGGCGCGCCGCCGCGACGGCAGGAACGCCCGGCACGGTGTGGGCGCTGCCGTCGCGGGGAACGCGACCATAGTTCCAGTCGTAGAGATCCTCACACCACTCAGCAGCATTGCCTTGCATGTCGAAGAGCCCCCAGGCGTTGGGTTTCTTGTGGCCCACCGGATGCGTACTGCGAGCGCCGCTGCCGCTGTACCAGGCCGACTCGTCGAGATGGCCTGCGGTCTCTTCTGGGGTCCCGCCACGGCAGGCGTATTCCCATTCCGCCTCGGTGGGCAGGCGAAAGCACTCGCCACTCTGCTGCGAGAGCCACCGGCAGAAGGCGGTCGCATCGAGATAGCTGATCCCGACCACCGGGTGTTCGTCCGTCTGGTCGAACCCGGGGTTGCGCCAGCTTCGCCCGCGCATCCAGCCCATCTGCTCGGGCGAGGCATAGTGCCACAGCGAGCCCTTGCGCTCGCCGACGGTTTCGTACCCCGTCGCCTCGACGAACGCCTTGAACTGCCCCACCGTCACTTCGGTCCTGCCCAGCTCGAAGTTATATTCGATCCCGACCCGATGAACCGGGCGCTCGTCCCCATCACCCGTCTCCGAGCCCATCATGAATTCGCCCGCCGGCACGCGAACGAACTCGAACGTCATCCCCGCGATCTCGAGTCCCGGCGCGCCGGGACTGGCTTTCGCGTGGGCACAAGCCGCTGCGCCGGGCCACAGGTCCACCCCTGGCGGAAGCGAGACTGCCAGCACAATTGCGAATTGCCAACCATATCGGCGCAAACCGCTTGCGCACTTCATGCTTATGCCTCCATGGGCTAAACCCCTGTGATTCGCGTCCAGAGGACCGTCTCTATCGTGCGGGTCGGCCGTAGACCTGGACCTCGATGTAGTGGTTGATGTCGCTGCCGATGTGCCCGCTGCTGAAGAGACAGACGTAGCGGCCCTCGACGCCTTGCGTGTCGATGAGCTTGCCCTCGTTGGTCTCGATGTAGAGCCGGTCGGCGCCCTGACCCAGGCCGCTCGAGTTGTCGGTATCGTTGTTGAAGACGGTCTCAACGCCCGGTCCGCCCGTGGCGGACGGATCGTCACAGACCTGCACCACCACGTCCTGATAGACATGCGGACGGAGATGGTAGTGCCAGACCGCGATGGCATAGATCTCATAGCGGTCTTGCAGGTCGATCGTGACCTGCTGCATACCCGGTCCCAATTCGACGATGCTGCCGTCGGTGCCCTCCTTGTCGCCATCGGTGATCATCTCCAGGCTTCCGATCACCGGTGCCGGATCGCTGGACGAGACCGGTTTGCCCAGCGCCACGTTCGTCGTCCCCAGCGGCACCAGGAACGGTGGCCTGGCTCCCCCTCGGGGTCGTTCCAGATTGGGCACTCGCACGTCGGCGGGCGTGCCGATGAAAAGCGGTCGGGGCAGTATGATCTCCAGCGGCATGAGCGTCGACCGTCCCAGGTCCTCCGGCGTGCCGATCGGCCGAGGATCCTGAGGAGGCGTCCCCGTCGCCTGGCTAGTACGATCGACGATCCGAGCGGTCTCGGGCACGCCCAGATCGTAAATGCTCATCGGACCCGACTGCGGATAGCTGACCACCCATTCCTGACGACTGAGCAGGGTCCCGCTCCCGGTCCCGGTGCGCCGGGACTCGATGTGGGCGCCCACCAGCCGGCGCGTCTCCGGATCGGCCATCAATCGCATCAGCAGCCGCTCGACCCGCCTGCCTCCGACAGTGGCGCCGGGATCGGCCTTCTCCAGCTCGTACATGAGGACCTTCTTGCCTTCATATTTCTCGGTCCACCGCGCGACCTCGACGTCGTCTTTGGCCGCAAACACCGCAAACGAATCGATGAGCGTGTACGCGGAGTCGGCGCCGAAGAGCCCTTTGCTCGGCAGATCGCTGATCACCACCGCCCTGATCTGAGGGCTGTACAGCAACTCCCGTCGGCCCGCCCCGAAGTCGGAAACGACCGCCGTCTTGTCGGAGGTCAGGATATAGGCCTTGCGGCCCGCAAAATCGTTCCACTGCTGATCCGTGCGGACAACGCCGTCTCGGTATTCGGTAACGACCGCGTGCAGCCAAGCCATCTTCTGGGTCGCCTGGCAGACCTGGTTCAGCGAAGCGGGCCCCCAGCCGCCCCCGATCCCGGCGCGCCGGGACCAGAGACCAAGGGCCGCCGCGATTACGATCGCCGCCGCGATGGCCAGTTTCGCCACTAGGGAAAAGACCGAATCCCGGCGTGCCGGGACCGCCGGTACCAGGCGCGGGCCCACCGAGCGACCCACCACTTCGTACGTCGCCAGCATCTGCTGACGCAGGCGGTCCTTGTGAGCGGGGTTGGGCTCCGTGTCGATCTCCAGACCGGCGACGATTTTCTCGAAATCACGCTCCTTCATCGTGCTCCTCCCCGCCCAGGTCGTCCCGCAGGACCTCCTTGAGCTTGCGCAGAATCCTGTGCAGCGTGACCCGGATTGTGGCGGGCTTGATATCCATCACTCGACCGATTTCTTCGTAGTCCATATTCTCGAAAAACCGCAGCGTCAGAACGGTCTGATGCTCCGGCTTCAATTGCAGGATGGCGGTGTATAACGTCGGCCAATCCAGGTGGGACCAGGGACTATCCTGCGGCTGGGCCGCCCGTCGCATGGCCACCACGTTCTCCATAAGTCGTTTGCGGCGCGAGGTTTTCCGTATATAGGCGTTGGCCTGGTTGGCGGCGATGGTAAAGATCCAGGCCCGGAAATCCTGCTCGGTACTGCCCTTGAACTGCCGCACGCTGGCCGCGACCGTCAGGAAGACGCCACTGGTGATGTCCTCGGCTGCCGCAGCGCTATAGAGCCGATGCACGCAGAACCTGTAGATCCGCTCGTAGTACCGCTCGTAGAGCCTGGCCAAAGCGTCGCCGCTCGTCTTGGCCTGTACCACGAGATCGTCGTAAGGTGTTTGCTCAACAGGTTTTGCCATAGCACCGACCATCGACATACGTTCAATTGCGCATCAAGTGCCCATGTTACAGGCCCGTTCTGCAAAAATGGATGTTAGGTCTATATTCTTCAAGGAAATCGCGCCGTTGGTAGTTGGCAGATCACTGTTCTCAGTTGCCAGCAAGCCGACAACCGCGAACCGGCAACTGCGATCTGCCAACCGCAAACACGGCTCTTTTTTCTCAAAGCAGGCCTGTGGTCCGTCTTTCCGGTGTTCGGATGTCGCGCTTCGGATCTCGAACTTGCCCCGCCAGGGGCTCGGGTTGAGCCCATTCGATATCCCAAAACGCGTGGGTTGAGAACCCACCCTACGACTCCTCCGGCGCTTCGTCCTGGATGTATTCGCGGACGGGGAAGAGCTTGGCCACCGGGATATACAGCGCCAGGGTCACCAGCATGGCGATGGCGAAGAACCAGTAGTAGCTCGCGCCGGGCAGCTTGCTCGTGCCATCGGGATTCTGGATGACCTCGTTCACCAGGGCCGAGAAGACGTTACCAAGCGAGATCGCCAGCAGATAGAGGCTCATCACGAAGGTTTTGAGCTTCTTGGGCGCCTGGGTGTAGGCGAACTCCAGGACGGGGATGGAGGTGAGGATCTCGCCTGCCGTCAGGAGGATATAGGCGAAGAACTGCCAGCCGATGCTGGGCTTGTTACCCTGGCCAAGCTGGATCTCGATCCAGGCGGGCACCACGAAGCAAAGGGCGGTGACGAACATGCCGATCCCGATCTTCCGCAGCGGGGTCAGCCGGAACACGCGGTTCAAAGCCGGATAGATCGCATAGCTGAACAACGGGATCATCACGATAATGTAGAACGAATTGACGAACTGCACCTGGGCGGGCAGCCAGTTGATGCCGAGCCAGCGGAGGTCCATGTTCTCGGCTTGCAGCACCCAGGCCGACTGCGACTGATAGAACAACGCGAAGAACATCGAGACGAACACGAAGATCACGCACAGACGCGCCAGGATCTTGAGCGTCTCGGCGTTGAGCACTTCATCGAGTATCTTCTTGCCCGTCGGTGGAATGTGCACGTACTTTCGTCGACCCAGAACAAACGCCAGCGTCGCGAAGATCATCAGTGCGGCCGGCACGCCGAATCCGACGCCGGGACCATAGCGGTTCAGCAGCCAGGGACAAGCCAGCATGGAAACACAGGCGCCCACATTGATGGAGAAGTAGAACCAACTGTACATTTTCGAGAGCAGGTGCTTGTTGCGCTGACCGAACTGATCGCCCACGTTGGCGGAAACACAGGGCTTGATGACGCCCGAGCCCAGCGCAATCAGGATCAGGCCCAGGCCCAGGCCGAAGCGTGTGTGGTTCCACGCCAGGGCGATGAACCCTACGCAGTACACCACCGAGAAGAGCACGATCGTGCGATATTTACCCAGCCAGACATCGCTGAGCAGGGCGCCCAGCAGCGGAGTGAAATAAACGGCCGCCGTGAACAGGTGAAACCACTTCTTGGCCTGCTCGTCGCCCATGACCGACAGGGCGCCATCGCTTCCCAGCAGGTAGTTCGTCATGAAGATGACGAGGATGGAGCTCATGCCGTAAAAGGCGAAGCGCTCCGCTGCCTCGTTAGTGAGGATATAGGGGATGCCGGCGGGCATCTTCTCGGAAGGCACGGGGGCCGTCAGGTACTCACGTTTGGCCATGATGATCCTTGGATTATCGACAATCAATCACGAATGCGCACGATCTGGCGGCCATGGTACCTTGCGGCGGCCCTCGCATCAAAGAAAACTCCGACCGCATCCGGGGCAGATGGTGCGGTCGGCGGCCTTGATTCATGGGCCGGGTGCGGGTACGATGGGCGGGCGGTTTCCTCCCGTAGTCCAGAGCACAGGCAAGCCGCAGGGGCAGGCGAACTGCCCGTTCCGGTAAATCTTCTCTCGAGGAGTACGATGGACACAAGAACGAGCCTGATCGCACTGACCGTCGTCCTGCTGTTTTCCGTTGTCGGGGGTGCGGCCGATTCGGACGACCTGACCCACATGCCCGACGCCCGCATGCTGCGGTTTCCCGACGTCGGCACCGAATCGATCGTCTTCTCCTACGCGGGCGATCTCTGGGTCGTCGCCCGGGAAGGCGGCACCGCCCGTCGGCTCAGCTCGCCCCCAGGCGACGAACTGTTCCCCAAGTTCTCGCCCGACGGCAGGCTGATCGCCTTCAGCGGTAATTACGACGGCAATACCGACGTCTACATCGTCGGCGCCCAGGGGGGCCAACCCCGACGACTGACGCACCATTCCGCCTCCGACCTCGTCGTCGACTGGTACCCCGACGGCAGGTCCGTGCTCTACCGATCGGGTATGGTCAGCCCATCGGGGCGCTTCAATCGCTTCTTCAAGCAATCGATCGAAGGCGGATTGCCCCAGACGCTGCCGCTGCCCTACGCGGAGCTGGGGTCGTTCAGTCCCGACGGCAGCCGGATCGTGTACCAGTTCATCTCGCGCGAGTTCCGCACCTGGAAGCGCTACCAGGGTGGGATGGCCAGCGACCTGTGGCTCTACGATTTCCTCAACAACAGCGCCGAGAAGCTCACCGATTTCGCGGGCACCGACGCGGTCCCCATGTGGCACGGAGATACAATCTACTTCCTCTCCGATCGTGGCGCCGGTCAGAAGCTCAATATCTGGGCCTATTCCCTGCCCGCCAAGCGGTTCCGCCAGGTGACGGATTTTGCCCAGTACGACGTGAAGTGGCCCAGCCTCGGACCCGACGCCATCGTCTTCCAGAACGGTGGGCAGCTCTACCTGCTCGACTTGGCGACCGAAGAGTCGGAGGCCATCCAGGTCAAGGTCCCTGCCGATCTGCCCCAAGTGCGAACTGAGCTGAAAAGCGTCTCGAACCTCATCCAGAACTACTCGCTGTCGCCCTCGGGCAAGCGGGCCCTGTTCGAAGCGCGAGGTGAGGTCTTCACCGTTCCCGAAAAGCATGGCAGCGTCCGCGACCTGACGAACACCTCGGGCATCGCCGAGCGGTCTCCCGCCTGGTCGCCCGACGGCAGATGGATCGCCTACTTCGCGGATGCGACCGGTGAATACGAACTGTACCTGCGCTCGGGCGACGGCAAGGGTAAGCCCAGGCAGGTCACCGAGGGCGGCAAGGCCTTCCGGTACAATCCCGTCTGGTCGCCCGACAACAAACGCATCGCCTTCAGCGACAAGACCGGCAGCCTGTTTGTCGTCGATGTCAACGATGGCGAGATCGCCTTCGTCGACAAGGACGAATGGAATCGGATGGCATCGTACGCCTGGTCGCCCGACAGCCGATGGCTGACCTACTCGAAGAACGGCGCCAATCGGCACGCCAATATCATGATCTACGATGTCAACGACGCCACCGTCTATCAGGTGACCAGCGATTTCTACGACGACAGCGCCCCCGTCTTCGACGTCGAGGGCAAGTACCTGTTCTTCCGCTCGGACCGCTCGTTCGACCCGGTCTATGGCGACATGGACTGGACGTGGATCTATCCGAACTCGACGCAGTTGTACGCGGTGACGCTCAGCGCCGAGACCGCCAGCCCGCTGGCGCCGCGCAGCGACGAAGAAGAGGTCGAGGAGGAAGACGAGGAGGAGGAGGAGGAGAAGAAACAGGAAAAGGACGACGAGGCAGAGAAGGAAGACGACGAGACCGCCGATCCGAACGATGCGAACAAGTCCGACGACGAAGCCAAAGAGGACGAGAAGAAAGACAACGGCAAGGACGACCAGAAGAAGGACGAGCCCGAGCCGGTAAAGATCGACTTCGACGGTTTCGAGCGACGCGTGGTCGAACTGCCGATCCGCGCGGGCAACTATGGCGGTCTGGCGTCGGTCAAGGGCAAGCTGCTGTTCACGCGGTACGCACCGGCAGGCGCAAGACGATCGGGCGAACCAGGCGGAACCCTGCTTTATTACGATCTCAAGGAGCGCGAAGAGAAGACCGTCATCGACAAGATCGATGGCTACGATCTCTCGGCGAACGGCAAGAAGATCCTCTACAAGAGCCGCTCCACGTATGGCATCATCGACGTAGGCGAGAACAAGAAGGTCGGCGACGGCAGGATCGACTCGGGCAACCTGAAGGCCTGGATCCATCCGCGGGAGGAATGGAAGCAGATCTTCGACGAAGCCTGGCGCATCCAGCGGGACTTCTTCTACGATCCGAACATGCACGGCGTGGACTGGCCTGCGATGAAGGAGCTGTACGGGTCGCTGCTGCCATACCTGGCCGACCGGGAAGATCTCAACTACATCATCGGCGAGATGATCGGTGAGCTGAACGCCTCTCATACCTATGTGCGAGGCGGGGACATCGAGTCGCCCGAGCGGTTGAACGTGGGCCTGCTGGGCTGCGACTTCGAGCTCGACGAGGATAGCGACACCTACCGCATCGGCAAGATCTACGAAGGGGCCAAGTGGAACGCCGAACCGCGTTCCCCGTTGAGGGCGCCGGGCGTGGATGTCAACGAAGGCGACTATCTGCTGGCGGTCAACGGCAGACCCCTGGACACGTCGAAGGACCCCTGGGCCGCCTTCCAGGGTCTGGCGGGGCAGACGGTGACTCTGACGATCAGTCCGACGCCCGACGTCAACGACGCCAACGATATCCTCGTCCAGCCGATGGGCAGCGAGTTCCGCCTGCGCAATCTCGCCTGGATTCAGAGCAACCGCGAGAAGGTGGAAGAGGCGACGCAGGGCCGGGTCGGTTACATCTACGTGCCCGACACCGGTCAGAACGGTCAGAACGAGCTGGTCCGCCAGTTCACGCCGCAATGGACGAAAGATGCGTTGATCATCGACGAGCGTTTCAACAGCGGAGGCCAGATCCCCGACCGCTTCATCGAGCTGCTGAACCGCCCGATCTACAATTACTGGGCCCGGCGGGACAATCGCGACTGGCAGACGCCTTTCCTCGCCCATAACGGCCCGAAGGTCATGATCATGAACGGCTGGTCGGGTTCCGGCGGCGACGCCTTCCCCCACTACTTCCGCGAAGCGGGTCTGGGCCCGCTCGTGGGCACACGCACCTGGGGCGGCCTGATCGGCATCAGCGGCAACCCACCGGCAGTCGACGGAGGCTCGGTGACCGTGCCGACCTTCGGCATCTACGATCGAGACGGCCAGTGGAACATCGAAGGCTACGGCGTCGATCCCGATTACGAAGTCGAAAACGCGCCGGACGAGATGGTGGCCGGAAACGATCCCCAGCTCGAAACCGCCATCGCGGTCGCCCTGAAACAACTGGAGAAGCAACCGCCCCAGCGGCCCGCCAAACCGACGTATCCGAACCGTTCCGGCAAAGTCAGGTAGAAATTTCCACTATGTGGTCGCCTACCGCGTGCAGGTCGGGCGGGCACGCTCGCCCTGCGAGCGGCGGCTGCGACATAGCATGATCTCAAGGGAGTGTGCAACGATGAAACAATCGAGTAGAACTCTGGTGCTGCTGCTGGCCGGCGTGGTTCTCTGCGGCTGCGGAGCCAACAAGAAGGAGAAAGACTTGCAGTTGTTTGTCGACAATCACGTCGCGAGGATCAAACCGATGGAGAAGGCGGCGGCCCTCGCGTCCTGGGAGGCCGCAGTCACCGGCGATCCGAACGCCTACGAGCTTTCCAGCAGCCTGACGCTGCAGATCCGCCGTGTCTATAGCAACCCCGACGATTTCGCCTTCCTCCAGGCACTCAAGGAATCAGGCGATATCGACCATGGCCTGCTCGCACGGCAGCTCGACGTGCTCTACAACGCCTATCTGTCCAACCAGATCCAGCCGCAACTGCTGGAGAGGATCGTCCGTCTCAGTACGGAAATCGACCAGCGATTCAGCACGTTCCGCGGCACCATCGATGGCCAGAAGGTCACCGACAACGAGATCAAGGGCATCCTCAAGGAGCAGACGAATCGCGATATCCGCAAGCAGGCCTGGGAGGCGAGCAAGCAGGTGGGCCAGGCGGTCGCGACCGATCTGATCCAGCTCGTCAAGCTGCGCAACGAAGCGGCTCGCGCCCTGGGCTTCGACAACTACCACACGCTTTCGTTGACCACAGGCGAGCAGGACGTCAACGAAATCGACCGGCTCTTCACCGACCTGTACGAGCGGACCAATGAGCCGTTTGCCCGACTCAAGGCAGAGATCGATCATAATCTCGCGATCCGATACGGCGTGGCCCCTGAGGAGATGACGCCCTGGGACTATCACGATCCGTTCTTCCAGGAAACGCCGATGATCTATCATCTGGATCTCGACAGCTACTACGAGAATCGGGACATCAAGGCGCTGGCGGAGAAGTTTTACGCCGGCATCGGCTTGCCCGTCGAGTCGATCCTGGCGCGAAGCGATCTGTACGAGAAGGAAGGCAAGAATCCGCACGCATTCTGCACCGACATCGACCGCGAAGGCGACGTCCGCATCCTGTGCAACCTGGTCAACAGTGAGACCTGGATGGAAACGCTGCTGCACGAACTCGGTCATGGGGTGTACGATCTGTACCAGGACCCGGATGTGCCCTATCTGCTGCGTGAGCCCGCGCATGCGTTCACGACCGAAGCGATCGCCATGTTCTTCGGCCGGCTCAGCCGCAATCCCGCCTGGATGCAGCAAATGCTGAACCTCTCCGACGCCCAGCGAGCGGAGATCGCGACGGTCAGCGACAAGTACGCCCAGCTCAAGCAGTTGATCTTCGCGCGGTGGGCGATGGTGATGTACTTCTTCGAGAAGGAGCTGTACGCCGATCCGGACCAGGACCTCAACGCGCTGTGGTGGGACCTGGTCGAGAAGTACCAGTTCATCCGCCGTCCGCCCATGCGCTATGAGCCCGACTGGGCCGCCAAGATCCACTTCACCGTCGCCCCCTGCTACTACCACAACTACATGCTGGGCGAACTGCTGGCTTCGCAACTGCACCATCATCTCGTCACCAAGGTGCTTAAGGTCAAGGGAAACCAGGAGGTCAGCTATGTGGGCCGGGAGAAGGCGGGCAGGTTTCTCCAGGACAACGTCTTCGAGGCCGGCGACCTCTTCCACTGGAACGTCATGATCGAACGCGCTACCGGCGAACCGCTCAACGCCAGGTACTTCGTCGAGCAGTTCGTGAAGTAACCTAGGCTTACCATTTCTGCAGAAGTCCACTTGATCTTCAGGAGATACGGATGAACGACGCCAACAAGGCACCCCAGGAGCTGACGATACGGGTCCTCTTCTTCGGCATCATACTGGCCATCGTCCTGTCGGCAGCCAACGCCTACCTGGGCCTGTTTGCCGGCATGACGGTTTCTGCTGCCATCCCGGCGGCGGTCATCGCGCTGGGCATCATGAGTTTCTTCCGGCGCAGCACGATCCAGGAGTGCAACCTGATCGGCACCTGCGCATCGGCGGGCGAGTCCCTGGCCGCCGGGGTGATCTTCACGCTGCCGGCGCTGCTGTTCATGGGCCGATGGGAAAGGTTCGAATACACCTGGGTCGCGATCATCGCCGGCTTCGGTGGCTTGCTTGGCGTGCTGTTCACGATCCCCCTGCGTCGCTCGCTGATCGTCGAGACGGACCTGAAATTCCCCGAGGGGGTCGCGACCGCCAAGGTGCTGGAAACCGGTCGCACCGACGCCTCGGGGATCGGCTACATCGTGAAAGCCGCTCTGGCAGGTGGCCTGTTCAAGATCGGCGCCAACGCGATCGGCCTCTGGCCCGAGGTGATGCAGGGCGCGACACGCCTCGGTGGCTCCATCGCCTATTTCGGTTCGAACCTCAGTCCCGCCCTGCTGTCCGTCGGCTATATCGTCGGACTGAATATCGCGGTGCTGATCTTCATCGGCGGCGCCGCCAACTGGCTGCTGACGATCCCGATCGTGGCGGGTATGAGCGAATGGCCCGTCTACGGCGCCGACCACCACCTGGCGGGCCAGGCGATGTCGGCCCTCGATTATGCCTCGCAGCTCTGGTCGACGAAGACCCGCTACATTGGCGTCGGCGGCATGCTCGTCGGAGGCCTCTGGACGATCTTCCACATGCGCAAGAACCTCGTCAGCGGTGTCACCAGCGGGCTCAAGGCCTACCGCAAGATCAAGGAAGGCACCGGCGAAATCGATCGGACGGAGAAGGACCTGCCGATGCAGTGGATCATCTTCATGATCATCGCCTCGGTGGTCCCTCTGTGCATCGTCTATCAGTCGTTCGTGCAGCAGATCCACATTTCTGCGGTGATGGCGATCGTCATGCTGGTCACGGGTTTCCTGTTTGCGGCGGTAGCGGGGTACATGGCGGGCCTGGTGGGCTCCTCGAACAACCCCATCTCCGGCGTCACCATCTCGACCGTGCTGGTTTCGTCGCTGATGCTGGTGCTGATGATGGGCCGAGCGGCGGAAGGCGGTCCGGTCGCCGCGGTGGTGATCGGCGCGGTGGTCTGCTGTGCGGCCGCCATCGCCGGAGACGTCATGCAGGACCTCAAGTGCGGACGCCTCGTGGGGACCACCCCCTGGAAACAGCAGGTCATGGAGATGCTGGGCACCGCCTCGGCCGCCTTGATCATCGGACCGGTGCTGATGCTCCTGCACAGCGCCTATGGTTTCAGAGGCATGGAAGGGGCCGGTGAGAAGGCCCTTTCGGCGCCCCAGGCCAGCCTGATGGCGTCGGTGGCCGAGGGCGTCTTCCGAGGGGGCCTGCCGTGGGGATATTTCGGAATCGGCATGGCAGTAGCGGTACTGATCATCGCGCTCGATCTGTATCTTCAGTCGAGGAAATATCCATTCCGGACGCCCGTGCTGGCGGTGGCGATCGGGTTCTATCTGCCCTTCCAGTTGTCGGTGCCGATCTTCATCGGCGGTCTGGTCAGTCTGGCGGTGCAGCGCTACCACAAGTCCCGGAAGAGCACCCAGGCGGACCTGGAAGCGTCGGACCGTCGCGGACTGCTGATGGCTTCCGGCCTGATCACGGGCGAGGCCCTCATGGGCATCCTCGTGGCGATCCCCATCGTCATCCTCAAGCAGTTCGAGATCGACCTGCCCATCATCGAACACTTTACCGGGGAGACGATGCCCTTCGGAGGTATCGTCGGGGTCGTGCTGTTGGCCTCCCTCACCCTGTGGCTCTACCTGACCACCGTCAGAAAACCGAAATAGAGGGTAGGGGCGAGGCATGCCTCGTCCTTACAGCGCGTACCGATTTCCTTGAAGAGCATAGGCAGGCAAAACAGACAAAAGGATTCCGTACCATGACCGACCGAGTCGAAGCCCATATCGATGCGAATCAGGAACGTTTCATCGAGGAACTCAAGGAACTGATGCGGTTTCCCTCCGTCAGTGCCCAGCGGGCGCACGACGCCGATACCCGCGCGTGCGCTGAGTGGCTGATCGAGCATTTCCGCAAGCTGGGTCTCGAAGCCCAGCTCGTCGACGTCGGTGGCCAACCCATCGTCCGGGCGGTCGCCAAGGGCAAGACGGACCGCCGCGTGATCATCTATGGGCACTACGACGTCCAGCCCGAGGACCCACTGGACGAATGGAAGACCCCTCCCTTCGAACCGACGATCCGCGACGGCATTCTGTATGGGCGCGGAGCGACGGACGACAAGGGCCAGCTCTTCACACACGTCAAGGCCATCGAGAGCCTGCTGGCGACCGAGGGCGAGTTGCCTTGCGAAGTGGTCTTTCTGCTCGAGGGCGAAGAGGAGTCGGGCGGAGACGCTTTGGCCCGCTACATCGAGCAGGCGCGGGAGGAACTGGCTTGCGATGCCGTGATCGTCTCGGACAGCACGATGTACGATGCGAACACGCCCGCCATCACGAACGGGCTGCGCGGCATCTTCGCATTCGAGTTCACCGTCAGAGGTCCCAGCAGCGATGTCCATTCCGGCGCCTATGGCGGCGCCATCGCCAACCCCGCGATGGTCGTCGCCCAGATGCTGGCGGCCTGCGTCTCGCCCGAAGGCAAGGTCCTGGTCCCGCACTTCTACGATGACGTCGCAGACGTGGAGGCGTGGGAGCGCGAGAACTTCCGTCGGTTGGCATTCGATGACGAGGCAATGGCCCGCGAGCTGAACATCCCGCGCGTGCATGGTGAAGCGGGCTACAGCACGCTGGAGCGTCTCTGGACCCGTCCCACCTTCGAGGTCAACGGCATCTTCGGCGGCTACCAAGGTCAGCGTTCCAAGACGATTATTCCCGCCAGCGCGACCGCCAAGCTCAGCATCCGACTGGTGCCCCATCAAGACCCGATCAAGATCCAGAAGATAGTCTTCGAGCATCTGCGCGCCGTCTGTCCGCATACGGTCCATCTCGAGATCACCGATCTGGCCAAGAGCCCGCCGGTCCTGTTCGACGCGAATACGCCGGTCATCCGCGCCGCCCAGGAGGCCCTGCGCAAGGGCTTCAACCGCGAATCCGCCTTCATTCGCTGCGGCGGGTCCATCCCGGTCGTCAGCACCTTCGTCGAGCAGTTGCGTTGTCCCGTGATTCTCATGGGCTTCGGCCTCGACAGCGACCATCCACATGGGCCCAACGAGCATTTCAGCCTCGACAGCTTCATCCGGGGCACGAAAGCCGCCGCCCACCTGCTCCGCTCGTTCTGACGCGACGAGAGGTTTCGAGCGCACCGCTCCGGCACGCACCGCCTTCGAGCGGCACAAAGCGTTCGCACCAGAATCGACCGCATTATAGGCCCTGGGGACACGCACGGCATCTCCCGGGCGTGCGGTCAGATTGCGCTGGAACTCGTGTCAGCCGTACGCGCATTGTCCTTCCGACTGGAGCGGAGTCTTCAGTCCTGAGCGAAGTCGAATGGGGCAATGGCGGAATCTGGCGCCGAATGGGCTATCGCCCATGCTGTCTCTGCACCAGGTGGGCGTTTGTTTGTTATGCTTTGATGGGGGGCACTTCCCGGCGGGCCGAAGCCCTGGGCTTTCGGGCGAACCGAAGTGCCCCTGCCTTTTGCTGGGTTCCCTCGGCACAAAACACATCTTCTGCAACATCCCGGGCAAAGGTCGCCTCCCGCAAATCGTCGCTACAGAATGATGCGTCTTGATGCGATCCACGCAGACTTGCTTTTCGCTTGACAAGTGCCGCAGAATAGGGTATAGAGATATCCAGTATTGGACGAGGTATGACCGCCGCGGCCGGTGGAATCTACGAGGATCATCTGACAGCAGCGCAACGTCTGCGCGCGGGCGGGGTGCGCCCGCGGCGGGATCGTGATGGAGAAAGTCTGTTCACAAGGAGGTGAATCATGAGGAGGGGCATGTGGTTCTTGGGCCTGGCGCTGGCATTGCAGAGCACCGCGCTGGCGACCATTTCGATTGCCCCGGCGCAGCCGACCCGATTCGATGCGATCCAGGCGACGGTCCGCACCTGGGCTCCCGCGTCGAACTACGGCGCTGCACCCATCCGGGTATCGAGAAACGGCAACGAAATCACGCTGGAGGTGACCTGGTCGGCCCCCGGCGCCGGACGTACCGTGATGACCGAACGAGAGCAGACCGCGCACATCGGCCTGCTCACCCCCGGCACGTACACGATTGTCGCCCGTCACCAGGGCGCACTGAATTTCACCGAATCGCTGTCGTTCACCGTCAGCGGCGGCATGTCGTGGCAACCGAATTCCAGTCCGCTGGGCATCCTCCGGTGGCGAATGCAGAGCCTTCGAAACGGCTTCCCGCAACTCAGCCCGTTCGCACCGGAATGCCTCTGCCGGCGATATCCCGATCTCTTCGATAGCGACTACTGCCCCTTGTGTGGCCGCCGTCTCCGCTGGGCTCCTGGTTGGCAGATTATCCCCAGCAACCCGGTCGTGATCTATCCGAACGTCCCGATTGAACAATGAAGCCAGCTACATCCCAACCCTGCTCGGTAGGCAAGAGTAAATGACAGGGTTCGGGATCTTTGTTTTACGGTAGATCGGTATCCCTTAGTCGGTGTTGACCGGTGGGCGGTGGCGCCTATAATGACGGGCGGTGGCGAACTGCGGTGACGCGGTTTGCCGAGGAGAAGGTCTGGGGAGATCGCCATCCCGAGAGGCCATGGAGAACCGACCGACATTCCGCATCGCGCGTTCACTGGACGATTTGATCAAGGTCTTCATCGTCCGCGGCATCGTCTTTCTGGAGGAGCAGCACGTCCGTTACCACGAAGAGATGGACGAACACGAACATGCCGCAATTCACATCCTGGGCGAAATCGAGGGCGAACCCATCGCCGCCGGGCGCATCCGCTTTCTGGGTCCCTTCGCCAAGCTCGAACGAATGGCGGTGCGCAAGCCTTATCGAGGGGCTGGCTATGGTGACGAACTCGTTCGCTTCGCGATGACCGTCGCCCGCGACAACGGATTCCACAAGTTCAAGCTCAACGCCCAGATTGCGGCACGGGACTTCTACACCCGGCATGGTTTTCGCGTCTGCGGCGAGAATTTCGTGGAAGCCAACATCGAACACTGTCCCATGATCCGCGAGGACCGACCCCAGGGAGAAGTCGAGATATGAAGATGATGGCAGCGATTCTCTCCGGCGTTCTCATGACCGCCAACACTCTACTCGCCCAGCATCCCCGGAAAACCTATCAGGACCAACCGTTTGTTCAGGACTACAGCGAGAAGGTCCCCCTCGCGCCCGAGGTCAACGGGACCCGGCTGATGAAGGTCCGCGCGGATCGCAACGGGCGCATCCTCGTGCTTTCGGACGGGGGGCTGCTGCAAGTGCATGAAGGCCGTCTCAAGGCGGACCGGCTTCACCGACCCCTGGCGGATATGCAGATTCAAGACCTCGACGTTTACGAGGATCAGTTCGTCTATCTCACCGACGATCATGTCCTGAGCAACGCCTGGGCGGGTCGGCTCCTGAAACGCCATGAGGCGCCGGACGCAAGGCTCCTGGCCATGGGTAGAGATTTCGACTTCCTGGTCGCAGGACCCGACGCAAGGCAGATCGCCTACGATCAACAGCGCCGGCAGTTCCTGGTCCTCACCGATGAATCGCTGCAACGGATCATGCCGGATAACGAGAGGACGGACCTGTTCAAACGAGAGAACCTGACCTGTTTCGAACTCACCGATACCAGCGAGATCCTGATTGGCACCTCCGATGGCCTGCTGCGTTTCCAAGGCGCGGAGCAGACGGCAACTGTGACGAAGCTGCCCTGCACGGACCTTCGCTGTATCCGGACCATCGGTGACAGGATCTGGTGCGGGACCCCGCGAGGGGCATTTGCCATCAGTCGCGAAGGTGCAATCGACTATTATGCGTCGAAGCGATGGCTCGTGGATGATGATGTGGTCGATATCGCGCCGGGTCCCGAAGATACGGTGCTGATCCTCTCCAGAACTGGTCTGAGCGTGATCCATTTCGAAGAGATGACGCTGTCGCAGAAGGCCGAGCACTTCGACCGACTCACCCGTCAAAGACACATCCGCTATGGGTTCAACAGCGCCTTCGTCATGAGCGAGCCAGGCGATTTCTCTACTGGAACACTGATCGACCAGGACAACGATGGGCTCTGGACCGCGATGTACCTGGCGGGCGAACTGTTCCGCTACGCGGTCACGAAATCGGATGAGGCGCTCGCCAACTGCTATGAATCGTTCGAGGCCATGGAGAGGCTTACCGAGATTACGCCGATGGAGGGTTTCCCGGCGCGCTCGTTCGACCGCGCCGGTTACCAGGTGGCCGACAAGTCCCGCTGGCAGCCGGCTTCTGATGCGCACTGGGTCTGGAAGGCCACTACCAGCAGCGACGAAATCGTCGGGCATTTCTTCGCATACGCGATCTTTGCCGAGATCGTCCCGGATCGCGCCTGGCGCGAGCGCGCCGTCGCTTTGATTGACGCGATCACCGAGCACATCGTCCGGAACGATTGGTACCTGATCGACTATGACGGCAAACCCACGCAGTGGGGTCGCTGGCACCCCGAGTACGTCAACCAGTTCCCGCGACAGGTGGGCGACCGCCGGCTCAATTCCGTCGAGATCATCGCCTTCCTCCAGACCGCGTACCACTTCACCGGCAAGGATCTCTACCGGGACAAGGCGCTCGAACTCTTCGAACAGCATGGCTATCTCGACAACATCATGATCCCGATCTCCGAGATCGGCCACGTGCCCGGGATCGACCTGACCTCGGGGTGGAATCATTCCGACGACGAACTGGCTTTCCTGAGCTACTGGAATCTCTACCGATATGCCTTCAACGACGCGCTTCGCGACAAGTACCGCCAGACCATTCAGGGACACTGGCAGATCGAACGACCCGAAAAGAACCCCTTGTGGAACTTCATCTACGCCGACACCGGCGCCGAGGAATTCGACCTGGCCGAGTCGATCTGGAGCCTCCAGCAGTTTCCGCTCGACACGGTCAGTTGGGACATCCGCAACAGCGATCGGCAGGATCTTGCGTTCCTGGAACCAAACTTCCGACAGCAGACCACGACCGAAGTGCTACCGCCCGACGAGCGTCCGATGAGCAAGCACAACGGCAACGCCTTCCGCCTGGATGGCGGCGACGGGGGCCGGCGCGAATTCAGCGGAGACATCTACCTGCTGCCCTACTGGATGGGCCGCTATCTCGGTGTCATCAAGTAGATAGAGCTCTGCAAAAATGGATGTCAGGTCTATATTCTTCAGGGATATCGCGCCGCTGGTAGTTGGCAGATCACAGTTCTCAGTTCCCAGCAAGCCGTCAACCGACAACCGGCAACTGTGATCTGTCAACCGCAAAAGCGGCTCTTCCTTCCCGAAGTAAACCTGACATCCATTCTTGCAGAACTCTAGTGAATAAACCTCCTCCCTTCCCTACAATGGGCGTGAACCCCATCGGTCGAAGGGGACCTCTGTATAGCAAGGAGAATGCATCCACATGAGCTTCAATTTCGACGCCGTGCCGGACCGGCGAAACACCGACTCTCTCAAGTGGCGACGCTACCATGGGCGGGACATCATCCCCATGTGGGTGGCCGACATGGATTTCGCATCGCCGGCGTGCGTGCTGGAGGCGCTGCACGCACGTGTCGATCATGGCGTGTTCGGTTACGCAGTCCCGCCCAAGGAACTGACGGACGTCGTGGTTGCCCGCATGGCCCGGATGTACCAATGGCAGATCGAGCCGGCGTGGATCGTTTGGCTGCCCGGGCTGGTGTCGGCACTGAACGTTGCCTGTCGCGCATATGGGGATGATGGCGACGACGTGCTCACCTTCACGCCTGCCTATCCGCCCTTCCTCGCTGCCCCGGGGCTGTCCCGCAGGCAATTGATGACGGTTCCCCTGCGCCGGGAAGGTCATCGGTGGACCTTCGACCTCGAACGGTTCGAGAGCGAACTGTCCGCGCGGTCCAGCGTCCTGCTGCTCTGCAATCCGCACAACCCCGTCGGTCGGCGCTACGAGCGAGAGGAGTTGCAGGCGGTCGCCGAGATCTGCATCAAGCGCAACGTCGTGATCTGCTCCGATGAGATTCACTGCGACCTGGTCCTCGATGGCGGACCGCATATCCCGACCGCCGCGCTCAGCGATGAGATCGCCGCCCAGACAGTCACCCTGATGGCGCCGAGCAAGACGTTCAACGTCCCGGGACTGGGCTGTGCCTTCGCGATCATTCCCGACGTGGCGCTGCGGAAGGCCTTCAAGCGGACCTGTGAGGGTATCGTTCCGCACACCAACGCCCTGGGTTTCGCCGCGTGCCTGGCCGCCTACCGCGATGGCGAGCCCTGGAGAAGGGCGCTCATCGACTATCTGCGTCACAACAGCGAGATCGTCTGCGAGGCCGTCAACCACGACATCCCGGGCCTGTCGATGGACCCGGTCCAGGCGACCTATCTGGCGTGGATCGACACGACCGAGCTGGATCTGGCCGAACCCGCCAGGTTCTTCGAGCAGGCGGGCGTGGGCCTTTCCGACGGCGCCGACTTCCATGGCCCAGGCTACCTACGACTGAACTTTGGATGCACCGAGAAGACCCTGCGCGAGGGGCTGACGCGCATGAAACGCACCGTCGAAGAAGCGAATCGCTGACGCCACATTTTCGGAGATTCCGCATATGAAGCTGTCCTGTCTAATTCTGTGCCTGATCCTGCTATCGGCAACATTCACTCCTGGCGCCGAGACGAAGCAAGACGACTACGGTGCCCCTGCGGTCGAGGTAGAACAGGAAAAAGGGCAATGGGTCCTCCAGGGCCGTCGCACGCGCGTCGACGTCAATCCTTCCGACTTACAGATGACTCTAAGCACCGACGGCGCCACCTGGTCGACTGTCGCGTCCTCTGCGGGCGACCTGGTGGTCGAGGCGGACGGCAAGACGTACACGCTGCGTCTGGCCGATGCACGAAGCCTGGACATCTCGCCCTACCGGACTGGGTCCAAGACGGGAGTCAAGATCGCCCTGAAGGACTTTCGCCAGAGCGACCACAGAATCGACTTGTCGATCGCCCTGTTCGCGTGCCTGGAAGGCGCCGACGAAGACCTCGTCTGCGAAGTGGTCGCCGACGAAAGTCGCTGTCGCGTGCTGGAATGCCTCTGGCCCCCCGCCCTGGCTGACACTTCGTTCGACACGACCGTCGTTCCGTTCATGCAGGGGATGCTCCTGCCCAAAGACTGGCCCGAGAAGGTCTGGCTCTACGACACGATGAGCTACGGACGGGGCCTCTACATGCCCTGGTGGGGTCACCAGCAGAAGGACGCGGCGCTGCTGGTGCTGATGGAAACGCCCGACGATGGGGGGTGCCGCTTCGACCATCCCGCCGGCGGACCGACCCGCATGCAGATGCGTTGGGTCCACTCCCTGGGCGAGATGCGTTATCCGCGACGCATGCGCTTCTGCCTCTTCGACGAGGGCGATTATGTGGATATGGCCAAGCGCTACCGCCAACACGTCCGCCAAACCGGACATTTCGTCTCGCTGCAAGAGAAGATCGCCCGCACCCCGCTGTTGTCCAGACTCATCGGCAGCCCGGTCGTGCACACGGGCACCCTGATCCATATCCAGCCGGAATCGCAGTACTACAACAAGGACGAGCCCGCCAGGAATCACATCGTGACAACATTCGACGAAACGGCGGCGCGATTGCGCGGGCTGGCGGAGAAAGGCGTGCCGCGCGCATACGTCCATCTCGACGGCTGGGGCTTCCGAGGCTACGACAACCTGCATCCCGACGTCCTGCCGCCGAGCCTCGAGGCGGGAGGCTGGGAGGGCATGAAGCGACTCGCCCAGACCTGCGACGAACTGGGCTATGTATTCGCCATCCACGATCAGTATCGCGACTACTATCTCGACGCCCAGTCGTACGACCCCAGACACACGATGGTGGACCGCAATGGCAACCGGCCCATGCACAGCATCTGGTACGGCGGCAAGCAGTCGGTGCTCTGCCCACGACTGGCGCTGGGTCACGTGAAGAAGAACTACACCGCCCTGCTGGATCACGGGATCAAGGTGCGCGGCGCCTATCTGGACGTCTTCGCGGTCGTGCCTCCCGACGAATGCTACAGCCCCGAGCACCCCGCCACCCGCACGGACTGCCTGACCTATCGGGGGATGTGCCTCGACTTCATCCGCTCGACCGGCGGCGTCGTCAGCTCGGAAGAGCCCGCCGACTGGGCGATCCCGCACCTCGACCTGGTCCATCATGGGCCCTTTGCGCTGACGCCGGGTCCCGGCGAAGGACCCGCCATGGGCATCCCCATTCCGCTGTTCAATCTCGTCTACCACGACGCCCTGCTGCTGCCTTGGTCGATGAGCAAGGGCGCCTGGGGCATCCCCGAGAACGACCTGGGCTACCTGCATGGCCTGGCCAACGCAGGCCTGCCCTACGTCTCGCTGCACCCGGGCGCCGCGGAACTGGAGCAGGTGCGCACGATGTGCGCCCTGCACGATCGCGTCGGCTTGCTGGAGATGACGAAGCACGAATTCCTCGACGACTCCTATCGCAGGCAGCGCACCACGTTTTCCGACGGCACCGCGGTAACGATCGATCTCGACGCCGACACCTTCAAGATCTCGCCGGATCTGTCGCCCGCTGCCGCCAAGGTGACGGGTGACGGCGCCAAATATATCGGCGCCAGGCGAAACTACCACTTCGACGGCACGATCTCCCGCGCCGTGCTGGAAAACTACCTGTCCCGCGCGATCACGATGAGCGAGTTCCTGCATGGCCTGGGCGACGTCGACGACAACCTCCGCATGCTCGAGAACATCGGCGCCAAGTTCATCGGACGGGCCATCTACCGCTGGGGCGGAGAGGCGGACCTGGAGAACCTTCTGGCCACCGCCGAACCCATCGCCCGGCGCATGCACGAGATTGATCCCAACGCCATCCTCCAGGCTGCCGCCTTCGAAATCGTCAGCGAGCAGGTCAACCAGATCCCCATCCCCGCGGAGTTGTTCAGAGAGTTCGGTCTCGAACCCGAGCAGCGGAACTTCCGCTACGAGGCCATGCTCTATCCCGACGGTCATCGCGTCGATCAATGGCGTCGCGGATCCTCCGTGCCCGATATGAGCCGGTTGGAGACGCGGATGTGGTTCACCTATCTCTGCCGGCGGTACATCGACATCGGCGTCGAAGCGATCCACTTCGGACAGGTCGAAATCATGGACGACCGCGACCCCGAGCACGTCCACTGGCGCGACATGATGCGCCGCGTGCGCGAGTACGCCCGCACGCACGCCAGACGGCACATGGTCCTCTGCGACGCCCACGTCCCCAGCGGAGGCATCGTCCACGAGGGCAAGCTGATGTTCGATCTGCACTCGTTCCCATTGCGCATCGACGAGGTGGTCGAACACCCCGAGCAGGGCGTTCTGAAGGTCGGCTATCTGGACAGCCTGTTCGGTCGAAGCAAGGGAGGAGTCACCCCGAGCGGATGGTCGTGCGAGAGCCTGCCCTACCTCGTCGAACTGGACAACTTCGGACGAAGCGGACGCGGAGGTCAGAACATCGGCGCCCACTGGATCTGGGGCTACGACGAGATCTGCTGGTTCGCACACCAGAGTCCCGAGTACCGCCGCCAGTGGCTTCGCTACGCCTGGGACTGGATCTGCCGGCACGATCGCAATGGCTATCTCCAGATGCCAGGCAGCCGTACCCTGGCTGACCCCGTGGGCGAGGTGCACTGGTACTGGGCCAACACCCCCAGCGACGCGGTACCCACCGGCTTTGGCGAGGAAGAGACCATCAAGGCTATCTGGGGCGCTGAGCCGTAGCGCTTATGGCGCATCGACCCGTGTGAGCTTCATCGCCCAGTCGTCGGTAGATATATCGCTGCCACCCGGAAAAGACGGAAGGGTGACTTTGCCCGCCGTGTCGGTGGTCAGTTCAACAGCCTCGTGCCAATCGCCGGTGCGAGGATCGAACCAGAAGCCGCTGTACTTTCGCTCGGCAGCCAGCCCCGAGACGCTCGCTTGGGGACAGTCCTTCTCGAAGTAGAGTAACAGTAGACTTCGATCGCGCGCTGACGCGGCGTATGCCCAACCCGTGTTGGTCTTGGGACCGCCCGACTGGTTGGGCCAGAGCAGATGCGTCGCGGGAACCAGGTCCTGGTATCGGCGTCCCTCCGACAATACAAACGTCCGCAGGTGACGCATCTGGTCGGCCGACGGCCACCGAATCACCTCCCAGATCGGATACTCTGATGCCGCTTCGACCTCGCCACTCCACATGCCGCCTTGCCAGCCCCCGGCGCCGTAGATGTGCCCGCCCAGGCCGCCCGACAGAACGCTGCCGTACATCGCCGAGCGACAGTACAGCGCCGCCCGTTCGCTGCCGGGTTCCGCGTCTTCCATCCCGTCGTAGTAAGGCTCGCCGTTGATCCCAGGCACCGCCGGCGTCGCGTTGAAGATCTCGGTCAGGAAGGCGTAGCAGTCGTGCGTGCGCCGGTTGCCGATCTGGTGGAACTGAAGCCAGCGGGCCTGGTCCACGTGACCCCAGTTGCGCAGCGACGAGGGATTGGCGTTGGTCCCGGTCAGTGTGCCGAAAGGCGGACGCCCGTAGTCGTCGATCACCTTGTTGGCGGCCCGGTTCCAGTCGTCGACCGAGATGCTCTTCGACGGCGTATCGAAATGAATCGGGCTCAAGAAGCAGACGTTCGCCTGGTACCGGCTCCACACGTACTGGATGTACCGCGTATAAGAGCTGGGCCAGGGATAGTACTTCTTCCACACCTGCCCGATGTCCCGGCGGGCCACCTCGATGAACGGAACGATGCCCTGGGCATTGAGATAGTCGATCTTCCTGTCCATCGTCTGGAAGTACTTTGGGTTGATCCGCTCCAGGTCGGGGAGGTACTTCTCGTAGCCAGGGACCTTGCCCGGAAACAGGAAAGGTGGCTGTCCGAAATCGTCGGCCATGCGCTTGGCCGTATCCGTTCCCGCCTGCTTCCACGCCGATCGCAGCACCGTCCCGTCGGGCATGCTCCAGTTGGCGGGCTGACCATCGTTGCTCCAGTTGGGAAACGCCGCGATCATCGCGATGCAGTTGTAGCCCTGCTTGCGCCGATAGCGCACGAAGTCCTTGAATCCCGCCTTCGGTCCCAGCGCTCGGGGCTGGTCGTCGTCATACCAGCGGTAGCGGAACGTGGGCACCGCCCACCACGTGTCGCCCAGCAGGAAGAACGGGGTGCCGTCCGCGTATTCGAATGCATGGCCATTCTCGGTCGGGCGAATCATCCCCCGACGGCAGGGGTTTTCGCGAAGTTCGGCATCGCTCCAGGATCTGGCGGTGAAGTTCCCGCGGACCCCGTCGAGCCCCGCATCCCCCGGCGCCGATCCGCTCTGCCAGCTCCACGTTCCAGGCGCCGTAGCCATCACCCGCACACGGAACGTATCGCCCCCATCCCAGAACCCGTAGCAGCGCCGCTCGAAACCGGGCCCCCTCAGATCGACCCATACCGTCACATCCGTGTAGGGATTCTGATACGTCTTCTCGCTGTGCAGCGTGATCTCGACCTTCTCCCAGACGTGTACCGTCTCGGCACTGACCGCCGGCACACACAGACAGAACAGACCGATCATGGTATGCAAGGCATAATGACGGAAACGCAAAAACCAGAACACATCAGCATGTCGCTTCATGGCAGGCTCCTTCATAGAGAGATCGACATGCGGTATGGATACCACCCGCCGCCTGCCTCGTCAAAGGGCAAGTTTCTCGGGGGTGCATGACCGTACTTCCGATCCGGCTCCGTGGGACGCTTCTCTGCTGGGCAGCAATTCATGGCTGGGAGGCAAATCCGAAATCCGAAACAAGCTCAAAGCCCAGAACCCCAATGTCCAAATCACCGCGACGCGCTGCGTTTGTAGTGTGCTCGTCAGAGCATACCTGTTCAACGCTGGAGCACGTGGCAGTGCGTCCACAGGAGATCGCGCACATCCACGAGATCCATCTCCGAACCGAGATAGGTCCGCAGGACACCGACGATCTTCTCCGTCTCCGGGTTACTCGTCGGATACGCGAACAGGTACTTGACGGAGCTGTCGATGGCGCCGGTGATATCGCCAGCCCCCTCCGCCTGCTGGATCTGCACTGCGAATCGCCGCCCATGCCGGCGGCACGCGGCATCGAGCGCCTTCTTGAGCTTGCCGATCGCGTTGCTTGCCGCCGCATCGAGCAACCTGGCATCGTCAGGCAGTTCGAGGGGGTCCTCGGGCACGTTCCGCGCCGGATCGGGCGAAACGAACTGATCCGAGTGGACATGCCGACCCTCGACACGCTCGGCCAGGAGCACCTCTCCCGTGGCGGTGTCAAGCATCTTGAGCAGGCAATTGACCTTGGCGGTCCAGGTCCCCGTCTGGATCGGATACCGGTACGTCACCATGTGAGGGATCAGCACCTCCCTGGGCGTCGTCGCCGCGTACATCTGGGCAGCGCCCAAGTCGGTGGCGGCGTTGATCAGGCGCTGCTTCGCTTCGTCCACCTCGGCGCGGGCCCGGCGCTTGGCCGCCTGTGTAGGCGCATCGTACGGATCGGCATGGTCGTAACGCGCCAGTCTCGCCTCCGCCTCCGCCAGCCGACGCCGCGCCCGTTCGAGACCTCGCTCCGCCTCGTGCACCGCCTCGACCGCTTCGGCGTATTCCGGATTGGGCTCGGACACATAACCGTCCTGATAAGTCGTCTCCCCGTGGCCGGTCTGCCGGGTCTCGCTGCTTACCTGGCTGTCGAGCACCTGCCCGACCAGCAGCGCGTCCACCCCGTGCAACTTGCCAGCCGGCACGCGATACTGCGGATCGATCAGGTCCGTCGTGCTGAGTTGCTGCTCGTCGAGAATGGCTTGCAGGTCCCCCCGTTCCACCAGCGTCATGTTGGCCGGTCGCACCTGCGTCAGATGCTCCAGCGAGATCGATCCCAACGTATCGGCGATCGCCTGCCGTTCGGGCGTCGCGCGGAAACCGATGAATCCCACGGTATAATGCACCGCCTGCTGCACCTGCCCGGCGCACTGGCTGAGCTGCCGTCTCGTGTCGTAATCCGTCGGCGTATACCCCAGCGCCACCAGCGCGTGCAGCAGCGCGCAGCCGTCGGCGCCGTCTCGCGCATAGCGCTGCGAGGTTTCCAGATGGTGTCTCGCCAGCGCCGATCGGGCCTCGGCGATCAGGCCCGTCGTCCCGCCATACCCTGCCAGCAGATCGTCGCTCTTGAGGAAAAGCCGCAGAGCGCTCGCGTAGTCGCCCGCCGCCATCGCCTGACGGCCCTGTCCGATCCACCGATCGCACACCGCCCGCCTGGCCCGCTGCAAGAGGCCCGGAAGATCCGGATGCAACGGATACAGCTCATGAGCCCGCTCCAGGACGCGCAGCGCCTCTTCGCAATCCCCCTGGGTCAGCAGCGTTTGCCCCCGCGCCACCAGACCCGTCGCTTCCCGACGGTTCTGCACCGCCTGCAGGATATCCCGAGCCTCGCGTCCGTCGTCGCGGTAGTTCAGCGCCGTCTGCGCCTCGGTGACCGCCGCCTCGAGGTCGTTGCCGCTCAGCCGATCCTGCGCCCGCGAGAGGTAGTACTGATACGCGCGGTCCTGAATCTGCTGGCGGTCGCCCTGCCCGCCCGGCATGGTGCGGTTCAGGCGAAGCGCCTCGTTCATCCGTCCAACCGCGGCGCTCCACTGCCTCTGCTCCGCCAGCGAAAGCGCCTCGGACCGCATCCGTTCCGCATCCGCCACCACCGCCGCGACCCGCTGGCTCATCGCTCGATATGCGGGTTCGGCCGGACAGTACCGCAGGCAACGCTCGATGAACTTCTGCGCACCGCTCAGGTCGGCCTGTCCGAAACAGAGTTCCGCCTCGCGGTAGTAGAACCGGCACGCCCGAACCTTGGTCTGCTCCAGTTCCGCCCGATAGCGGTCGGCGGTCTTGTTGTTATTCCTTTCTTCCGCCAGCCGGACCGCCGTCTCCAACTCCTCGATCGCCTTCTCGTATTGCCCCTCCTGCGACAGCCTCGTCCCCCGCTTGTACGCTTTCTGATGCGCGCAGCCCGCCGCCAACAGCACCGCCGCCAGCAATAGCATCCACCGCTGATCGGCCCCAAATCGATTCAACCGCACCATTTCGCCCCACCTTTCATACCAGCCGCATCCGACCTCATGACCATCTCATGCCCCAATTCTATCGCGTCAGCCCGCCGAGGCAACCATCCACCGGCGGCCCGAAACACCAGAGACTGCCCGATCTATAAGGCTCCGCCCCTCCTGCAAGTCACGCAGCCCCGATCTGGAGACTTGAAATTGCCCAGCACTACACGCATAATCAACTTGTTGAAGCCAAGCCGATCTGCAAGAGGAGATATGGTCGCATGCAAACGATGCACACACGCCGAACGTTTTTGAAAGCCGCCGCACTGTCCGCCGTTACGATGGGAATGCCTGGGCTGGGCAAAGGGCAGGAGCGACGAAAATCGCCCAATTTCGTGATTGTCTTCCTGGATGACGCGGGATGGGCGGATTTCAGACCCTTCGGGAAACAGGACTATCCGACGCCCAACGTCGAGCAACTGGCCAAAGAGGGCTGCTGGTACCAGAATTTCTACGTCCCCCAGGCGGTGTGCTCGGCCTCGCGCTCGGCGCTGCTGAGCGGCTGCTATCCGGGACGGACCAAGGTCTTCGGAGCGCACGGGCCCAACGCCCGAGGGCTCGACCCGAAATTCGCCACCTTGGGCGAAGTGCTCAAGAAACGGGGCTATCGGACCGCCGTTTTTGGAAAATGGCACATCGGCGACCAGCCCGAGACGCGTCCGGCGGCGCGGGGTTTCGACGAATCCTGCGGGCTGATGTACTCCAACGACATGTGGGAATTCCATCCGGAGAACCCCGACCACTGGGGCCGATTCCCGCTTCAGTTCTGGGAGAACAACCAGGTCACGATCGAGCGCGTCACCAAGGAACACCAGCCGATGCTCACCACGTGGTACACCGAGCACGCGGTGGACTTCATCGAGCGGCACAAGGACGAGCCCTTCCTGCTCTATGTCCCCCATGCGATGCCGCACGTGCCGCTGTTCTGCAGCGAGAAATTCAAGGGCAAATCCGGCGCCGGTCTCTATGGCGACGTGATGATGGAGATCGACTGGTCGGTCGGGCAGATCAACCAGGCCCTCAAGGACAACGGGCTCGAAGACAACACGGTCGTCATCTTCACATCCGACAATGGCCCGTGGATCTCCTATGGAAACCACGCCGGCAAGACCCCGTTCCGCGAGGCCAAGGGTACCAGCTTCGACGGGGGCACCCGCAGCGCGTGCATCGTCAAATTCCCCGGGCAGATCGAGGCAGGCACCACCTCGAAGAAGGCCTTCTGCTCGATCGATATCCTGCCGACGCTGGCCCATCTGGCGGGAGCCGACTTGCCGGACAACCCCGTCGACGGAAAGAACGTCTGGGATCTGATCGCCGGCAAGCCCGGCGCGAAGAACCCGCAGGAATACTATCCCTTCTCCACCAGCGCGAATTTCGAAGGCGTTATCAGCGGAGACGGTCGCTGGAAGCTGCACGTCCCGCACCGCTACCGCACGCTGGTCACCCCGGGCCACGACGGCGCCGCGGGCAAGTATCGACAGGAAGAGATCGGCCTGTCCCTGTTCGATATGGAGAACGACCCGTACGAGACAACCAACGTGCTGGAGAAGTATCCCGAGGTCGCCGCGAGGATGAAAGGCTACGCCGAGCGCCATCGGGCGAAGTTTTATCCGCCCAAACAGGGATAATACGAGGAGTGTACGACTGTCTCTGCGCGATTCGCTTGGGCACATGGTAGAAGCACGAATGGCGAAATCCGAAACAAGTCCGAATGACCCAAGAGTAGAATCTCGAAACAAGGCCGAGGTTGCAGCGGGTTTGTAGTGACGCCGTGAGGCGCTATTTTTCCCGAGATCGGGATCCCGGCGCGCCGGGACACTACAAACCCGGCGCATCGGGGTGGTTTAGACATTGGGGTTTTGTGCTTTGAATTAGTTTCGCGTTTCGTGCTTCGGATTTCGAATTTGCCCTTGTCAGCCGTCAATCGATGCCCGGCAGACTGCATCTCTCAGAACCCGATCGCAGGTACGGTCAGGCATCCTGACACGAGCGGCCATCAGGGCAGCGAGCCGGTGATGGGCGACAGTCCGTCCGTAGAGGCGATCTCTCGCCCGTCGGCAAAGACGCGAAGCCCGGCGCCCCTGCCATACTTCCAGCCTGTGCGATCCCAGAGGATCGTCAGCATGTGCCCATGGTAGGGGACGCCATCGAGGCAGAACCAGTCCCAGGCATCGGGCCCGATCAGCGGATGGACCTCGACGGTATCGTCCGCTCGCGGGACGATACCGACCAGCCCAGTGATGACCAGGTCGCAGAACGTCGAGTGGTTGTAATATCGGCTGCGATCCGAATCGGGCTTGAGCCAGGTGCCGTCGATCTCGTCCAGATACTCCCCGATGTAAGGCTTGCCACGATACCGGTGTGAACGGGCGTACGTCCGCAACGCCTCGAAGTAATCCGTCTTCATGACGAAGCTCTGCTCGTAGTCGCGCAGCAGATTCGTCAGCGCCGCCAGCGTCTGACTCGTCGCGAAAGGCCAGACGGCGCCGTCCCACTCGCAGGTGCCGACCCCATGACTGCGGAAATCCGGATGCCTCCGTTCGGCGGTCGTAATCCCCATCGGCGCCTGGAAACCGTGTGGGTCAACGAGCTGCTGCCACGCCCGTTCATAGCCCGGCTCGGGCAGATGGAAATACCAGGGGATGAACCCGATCTGCTCCCGCACGTTGGCCAGCTTCCCGTCGGGATAGCGGACCTTGAAAAACTGGGCCTGCTCGTCCCACATCAGCTCGTGTACCCGCGACTTGAACTCCGCCGCTTTCTGGGCGTACTCTCGGGCGACCGATTCCCTGCCCGCCAAGGTCGCAATTTTTGAAAGCGCCCGCATGTTCGCGTACATGTAGCTGTTCAGTGGCGGCCTGGCGTTCTTGTCCCGACGCGATCCGCTGATCGACTCCTCCATCCCATCCCGAACGTCATACTGCCAGAACAGGCCGTTCTCCAGGCCCTTCTCCCGCTCCCACGCCTGGCAATCCTGAACAAAGGCGTCCAGCAGGCCGACCACAAAGACCTTGTCCAGATTGACGAGATAGCGATCCCACAGCGCCGAAGTGCCCCAGTTGCTGTACTGGTGAAAGTGCGGCTGCAGACCGCCTTCGTGCCCCACGTACCAGAACCGGGCATACTCGTCGATGTACCGCCCATCCCGCAGCCAGCGCCCTTCGCGGATGTGGTGGCCCAGCGCGCAACTGATCGTGTTGTACTTGCCGCTGTGACCGACCTGGTCGAGAAACTCCGTGAAGACGAACCCATCGGGCGTCTGCTTGAGGTGCTTGCGAAACGTCCACCAGCGAAAGTAGTAGATCTGCTCGAAGCCCTGGTCCGGACAGGCGAACAGCGGCACGTTCCGCACCATCCATCCCCACGCCTCGCGGTTCGGAACGTGGTTGACGATGTTCTCGCGCTCCATGCCGTTGAAGAAATCGACGTGATGCTTGAACGCATCGGCATCGAGCACAAGCAACCCGCCTGGTTCCCCTGCCGCCAAGATGCTCGCGCTCAGGATCGAAAACACAGCCGCCTGGATCATGAAAACCTCCATTGAATCAACTTGCGTTGACTTGACATCAGCAACCCACCCCATTTGTCATCCTGAGCCAAAGGCGAAGGATCTGGGCCCCGCCTGAGAATAACCCCAATTCCCGTCGCCGACCAAATCTTTCACACGCCTCGTTCTGAGCACAGCCGACTGGGCTCAGCAGGACAATGCTGTGGCCGCGAATCTATTTCACCTGCTTCACTCTCAAGGAAGGGTATGAAGCAACGCCTTCAGCGCTGTGGTCATCGTCGCCTGATAGCGCTCCAGATCGCGCACGTGAAAGATGTAGCGGTCTCTGGCAGCCCCGTCGTGCCTCCACTCTGTGACCCCGCCATCCGAACAGGTGATCCGGATCGGATCGAACGAAAACACCGCCTCGCCGGTCGCCTCACCGACGACGCTCTTTCCCGCCGCATGGAGAAAGCCGCCCGTGCACCACATGTGCCGATCCTGGGCGCTGAACGTTTCGAGCAACTGTGGATCGACCGGTCCGAGAAGATACCGCAGCCAGTTGTGATCCGTCTTCTTCGCCAGCATCCAAAGGAAGAAGTTCTGCACGCGCGCCGACAGATGGGGCAGAATCTCACCCTGGCGAAACTGGTAGTGCGTGCCATACTCCATGATCGGCTTGCCCGAATTCATCTCTTCGAAGCATGGCATCCAGTAGATCGGACAGGGCAGGTCGAACACCGCGGCGTAACTCAGCGGCGCCAGGCTCACGTTGTATTCGAGCGAGGCCGCCTTGGCCTTGTCGGGCGAACCCGTACCCGCATTGAGATAGATGCCGGCGCACTTCTCGGCAAAGAGCTGCGGCGTCTTCTTGCCCGCCACCGCGATATCGCGGCACGACCCGATCACATTGATCACGACAGGCTCAGGCGAACGACGCAGAATGTCCAGGACCATGTGGATGCCGACGTGGTCGCTGGCGCCGGCGTCGGGCTGGGCATCATCCCGCGAGCGCATGGGGCGCGGCGTGCCCACCGAAACCGGGACGTTCAGACCCGTGATATAGTTCATCTGGGCCACCGCCATCACGTCGGGATTGTGATCGTTCGCGCGGTGCGGCTCGAAATCGATCAGCACCCCCTTGAGGTCGACCCGCCCGCCATACGCCAGCGCGAATACGCTGGCCAGGTCCCAATGATCGTCCGGATCGCAGTGAGGGCGAAACAGGTCCGTCACATGGATCATCGGAACGGGCCGCCTCCGTGAGCGAGGCTCTTGCCCACGCAACATCCGCGCGGGCCCATACGCCGCCATCGCAGCGGCTCCGCTCGCTTTCATGAACGCCCGCCGTGTGCTCTTCGCCTTCATCGCTCTCCTTTCTTACGGGTCTACCGTCGCTGGACCCAGAAGAAGTCGATCCCGACCTCGGGTTTCTCCACACGGTCGCCCGCGCCCTTCCATTCGAGGGTCAGAGTGTGCTCGCCTGCCGTCAGTTCACCCGGCATCAGCGCCACGCGACGCAGCAGCGTGCGGTACGGACGATACAGATCGACGGTTTCGGAACGATTCGACACCTGCAACGGATCGCCATCCAGATAGAACCCCACCTTCCCCGATCGAGGCGTCATCGCGAATGCGACGTTGATCTGCTTGCTGCCCGCTGAGTCGATGTTGAGTTTGAACTCCTTGCGGTCTCCAACCTGCCCCGGAGTCCAGACCAGCAGCCTGGCTCCTGCCCAGAGGGCACCAGGCTCGACCCGCATGTTTTCTCTGTCGGTCACACAGTCTTCGCTGGTAAAGAACACCGAGTTGGCCGCACCCATCCGCGCCGCTGGCTGCCAACCCTTAGGCAGCACCGGCGCCCGCAGGTCCGCCGGCATGATGGCCAGATGATCGTCCGTCACGCCGGGACGGGCATAGTGGTACCCGATGCGGGCATACGACATCCCCTCCGTCCGCTCATGGCTGAACAGCTCCATGTAAAACCGAATGCTCTGCCGGAACGGAATCGGGTCGAGGATGTGCCAGCGGTAGTTGGTGACGAAACCACGATTGCCGGGACCATCGTTGCGAGGCTGTCCACAGTAGGGATAGAGGAAAATGTCGGGCGACGACCACGAGTAGTTGAAGTAGTCTTCCGACCCGGTCCCGAAAATCGACGGGGTCGCCTCGCCATCCACGAAGATCTTCTCATCGCCCTCGCCCCACCAGTTGCCATAGGGCGTCGGCACCTCGTTGGGGTTCAGCAGATAGGCGGCGGTCCCCACGTAAACACCCTGGCCATGGGCCAACAGGAAGGGCAGGTCCTGCACCTCGCGATTCGACCCGATCAAATCGTGATCGACGCGCCACCGCGCCCGAAAGTGCATCGATCGGTCATCCCAATCCCGCGGCATCGCGGCGACATTTCCCGTTGCTTCGACCGTCTGATCGCCCAAGTTGACCAGTTCGACCTTGCAGGACCGCTCGAAGGGCATCACGAACCGGCAGACCATCGTACCGTCGGGACGAACGGTGAACGGCAGCGACTGGTATGGATTGATGCCCGGCGCGGCGCCGAAGAAATCGCCCACTGGAGACTGCACCTGCGGCCAGGGGTAACCGTCGAACGTCACCGCCAGCACGGTCTGCCTCAGCGCCTTGTCCATCTCCGACGCATCCAACCGAATCGTCAGTTGCTCGATGGCTTGCGAGCCTTCGAACTCGGCCACCGTCTGCCTCTGCGACGGAGCCACCTCCACCTCGAACGACTTCCCGCTCGAATCCCGCTTCATCCGCTCATCCGGATCGGCCAGGATGCCGACCGCGCGTTCAATCGTGTCGCGGTACGTGCGAAGGTCCTCGGGTCGGAAGGACTGCACCGATGCGTCCTGGTCATAGAGTCTGACCTGAAGCTCGTAGAAATGGATCTGCTTGACGTTGCCCGTCCACACGACGCGGAGATGCTTCGCAAACGGAATCGGGGCATACGAGGCGTCGCGCTGGTACACCGTCCTGCCGAACGTCTCGGCGTCGATGTCCTTGAATTCCTCGAACCGGTCGTAAGGCCGATGGAAGAAGTCGTTCGCACTGCCCTCGTACACGGGAGCCTCCGCGCCATCGATGTACATCCGCACCTCGCCCCCGATGGCAGCCGTCCACAGACGCACGATGGCGCCGGGACCGTCCACATCGGCCATCAGGTACTCGCCGATCCCGTCGGCGTCGGGCTCGCGCAGCACCTGCTGGAAGTTCGGGATCGGTTCGCCGCCGAAACCGTCGGAATTGGCGAACCAGTCGGGCCCGCCCGGCAGACGGCTCCGTCGATCGGTGCTGGAAAATTGGATCGTCCGATACGCCGGCTCCGGAAAACGCGATAGACCGCCCATGTCCACCATCTCCTCGAAGAGCGAACCGGTCGTGATCTCGGCAGCAGCCCCCGAGTTTCCGAAAAGGATCAGCCATCCAATGAGCAGTACGACGTGTGTGATCTCAATTCTGCGTGTGTTCGAATGCATGGTGTTTTCCCTCGACTGAAACATCGGTCCGCAAAGGAATCCGTTGACCTGATCTGCCTCGCCATAGCATACCCGCCGCTGCCACCGATGTCACGTATCCGCTGTCCCAGGCGCGCGTGAATCTACGCGTGGGTCTTGACCAGGGCGGGCAGATGCCCCGCCAGGCCCACGCGGTCGTCTTTGACGACGACCAATCCATCGATGCCCCCGATCGCCATGATGCACTCAAGGGCGGCATCCACATCGTCGACCGTCCGCACGAGGTTGGCCGCCCGGGTGGCCGCCGCATCGGCCAGCGCCGCGTCTCGGGCGACCACCGTCGCCAGATCGCACTGCCCCAGGCTCGTGGAATGCCCCATCTTACCCGACGACGAACAGATCGCGACCGGCGTATCCGCCGGCTGCAACGAAAAGGCCAGGCGGTCGGCCAGACCCTTCGTGCCCGTGTGCAAGGCGATGGTCGCCGGAAAACGGACCTTCAGGTAGATGTCGCCTCCGTTGTCGACGATGGCTTCGGCAGCGCCGCACTCCAGACCCGCCTCCGCCGCCAACTGCGCCATCGTCCCCGCCACCGCCGCCATCGGACCGACGTTGACCCACCGCGCCGCCCGCGCCATGCGCAGCGCGACCGGAGGCGCTTCAGGCAGGGGATCGACCGGCTCAAAAGACGTGCCGAAGACCGGATGGCGAGCGATGTATTCTTCGAGAATCCTGCGCTGCCGCACGATTTCGGCGGTCACCGCACCGAACGCGTCGCAGCAGATGCGAAGCACCGCTTCGTGATGCGTGAAGGTCTGATAGGTTCGCCTGGTCACAGCCGATTCATCCCGTCTTCAAGGAGATCGCAAAACCGGTTTCCTTGAAGGATACAGGCCTGATGTCCATTTTTTCGGAAGCCTCGTCGCTAGAACGCCGACGCGCAGGCGCCGAACGGACAAACGCGAATGCAGGCGAGGCACTCGATGCACTCGGCCTCGTTGTAGACCACCTGCCGCGTCGCCTGGTCCGGCATGTGCAGCGCCTTCGTCGGACAGTGCACCACGCATTGGCCACAGTGGGTGCAGCGATCCTCATCCCGCGTCACGCCCTTGCCCGTGTGGTTGATCGCCACGTTGAACGTTCGCACGAACGCCATGCCCTTGTCGATATTGGATGGCGCGCCCGTCACGTCCAGAACGAGATATCCCTCTTCCTCCGGCGTGACCTTCGCACGGTACACGTTGACGATCAGATCGTAGTCCTTCACCAGGTGGTAAATGATCGGCTTCTCACATTCGCACTTCGGAAAGAAGAGCATCAATTTCTGCGTCACCGTCTCGCTCATGATGGCTTTTCCCGTATCTCAAGAGGCTTCATCGCGTTGTCTCTGGGCAGCATGGCCATTGGCTCGGCCAGAAAGAAATCTCCCCTGCGAATCTCATCCGCCAGCAGATTCGCAACCTCCAGCGCCTTATAGTAAGAAGAAAGAGAGCCCACCCCGACGGTCTGGCCGTCGATCTCGATTTCCCCGCGGCGCAGTTGCTCGTAGTTGACCTGGGCGATCACCCTGCCCGTCTTCTGCGGATAATCGCTGCTGTAGTCGATCACCGGCGCGAAAATATCCCGATCCCGCACGCACGTCCGCCGGAGGACCTGCTCGTTGAGAATCGGAACGGGAATCCCGACGCCCAGGGCGAGCGAAATGCCGTAGCCGCGCAGGCTGACCCCCCGTACGAACTCCGATTTCATCCGCTTCATATCGCCCGTCAGCGCCAGCGTGCCCGCTCCTTCGCTGGGTACACCGTCGGGCGTTCGCTCGCACGCTCCGGCGTGCTGCGTCCCCTCCGCATAGACGTGCCCCTGCGCCCCCGCCAGCCAGACCCTGGTGCCGACGCCGATCGTTTCGTAATAAGGATCGTTCAGCAAAGGCGACAACTGACCGGCCGAACAGTAGGTCGCATTCTTCCGCTTGGGCTCCAGCGCCCCCATGTACGTGTAGATCGTCCGATCCGAATCGTTGATCGCCACGTTGTAGTTCTGATAGCAGTTGCGCGGGTTGACCATGATCGCCTGATTGAGATCGTCGATCGTAAAATACGTGCGGATCTCCCGGCGCGGATAGTCGTCGGTCCCGTACGACAGCGCGAACAGTTGCAGCGTTTTGCCCGCGATGAGATCTTCAATGACATGGCCGCCGCCGTAACGGAACTCACCCGGCGGATACATGTTCGCGGGGTCCCCGTGGCGCAGTTGCGTCGCACCGAGATAGACGTCGACCGCCGCAATGCCGGTATAGACCAGCACGTCCTCGATCCAGGCTTCGGTCATGCGAATCTTCGGTTTCGAATGCCCGAAATTCAGGAAGCAGCCGGAAGAGCACATCGGGCCGAATGTCGCGGTGGTCACCACGTCCACTTCCTGCGCCGCTGCCTCGACGCCCTTCTTCTCGACATAATCGATGATCTCGTCGGCGGTCAGCACCACCGCCTGGCCCGATTCGATCCGCTGGTTGATCTGTTCATAGGTCTTCATCGTTGGTCCTAACTGCGAGACGTCTCCCTCCGATGTACGATCCACCCGCCGGCAACTTTTTCGAGCTTCCACCGGTCATCTCGTGGGCTGATCGCCGATAATAGGTCCGAAACGCGTCAGTATGGGACGAAATCGACGTTTTGTCAATCCTCAGGATAATCCTTGATTTGCCCCAGGATGGGACTATAATAGATTCAGCATGATTTATCAGAATCTTGAATTCCACCGGAACGGGCAGTACATCGTCGGTTCGTCTTCATCCTGGCGGTTAGGGTCTGCTCATCCGGAATCCCCTTCGATGGCTCGGGGAATTCTCGCCTCCGTCGAGATGTCCGGCACCCTGCCGGGCCGTCCCCGAACCCAGAATACCGAACCATAACCTGCGTAAATCCCTATCGGATGCCGCTGGGTATCCATGCGCACCATCCTTCTTCATGAGAGGAACGATAGAGATGTCTATTCTAAGTCCAAGACAAAAAGAAATCGCCGAACGGATCGGCGGCCGTGATGCCTTGAACCAGTGGTACGATTGGCGCTGGCAGCATCGCCATACCGTCCGCACGGTGGAGGATTTCCAGCACCTGACGGGAATCGCCTTTACCGAGGCGGACAAAATGGAGCTGGAACAAACGATTTCTCACTTTCCGATGTCGATCACGCCGTACTATCTGTCGTTGATCGACCCGGACGACTGCCGCAACGACCCGGTCTTCCGGCAGGCGTTTCCGTCACCGTCCGAACTGGTGACGTACCCCTGCGACATGACCGACCCGCTGGCCGAGGACAAAGACAGTCCTGCGCCGCATGTCACGCACCGCTATCCCGATCGCGTGCTGTTCCATATCAGCAACGTCTGCGCAATGTACTGCCGTCACTGTACGCGCAAGCGCAAAGTCGGCGACGTCGACTACATCCCCGACCGCGCCACGATCCTCGAAGGGCTGGCTTATATTCGCAGCAATCCGCAGATTCGCGACGTGTTGCTCTCCGGCGGCGATCCCTTTATGCTCTCGGATCACTACCTCGACTGGATCCTCGGGGAGCTGAAACAGATCCCGCACATCGAGCTGGTCCGCATCGGTACGCGCACGCCCGTGGTGCTGCCCTATCGCATCACCGATGAACTGGTGACGATGCTGAAGAAGCATCATCCGATCTGGATCAACACGCATTTCAATCATCCGCGCGAGGTCACTACATCGGCGCGAACCGCCTTGACGAAGCTGGCGGACGCCGGCATCCCGCTCGGCAACCAGACCGTGCTGCTGGCGGGCGTCAACGACTGCCCGCGCATCATGAAGCGCCTCGTGCACAAGCTGGTCCAGAACCGGGTGCGCCCGTACTACCTGTATCAGTGCGACCTGTCCGAAGGCCTCTCGCACTTCCGCACGCCCGTCGGCAAGGGCATCGAGATCATCGAGAGCCTCATCGGGCACACGAGCGGGTTCGCGGTGCCGACCTACGTGATCGACGCCCCGGGCGGCGGCGGCAAGATCCCCGTCATGCCCAACTACCTGATCTCGTGGTCGACGAACAAGGTCATCCTGCGCAACTTCGAGGGCGTGATCACCACGTACAAGGAGCCCGACTCCTACGAACCGATCTTCTGCGATCGCAAGTGCGACCAGTGCAGTCTCCAGCTCAAACTGGACGACGACGAGGAAGATTATAAGGCCACCGGAATCGCTCAACTGATCTCCGACGCCGACGAACGGATCACCCTGGTGCCCGAGCTTCTCGAACGCATGGAACGGCGCACGGAGGAACTCCAAGGCAGCGGAGAGGAACTCCAGAACACATGACCTGGCTCGACTACCTCATCTTTGCGATGTACTTCGCGGGGGTCCTGGGGATTGGGTTGTATTTCTTTCGTCGGAACGAGAGCCGCGAAGACTACTATGTGGGTGGCCGGCGCATCTCCGCCGGCCATGTGGGCCTCTCGATCGTCGCGACCGATGTCGGCGGTGGCTTCTCCATCGGCCTGGGCGGACTGGGGTTCGCCATCGGCCTGGCCGGCAGTTGGCTGCTCTTCACCGGGCTGGTCGGCGCCTGGCTCTGCGCCGTGGTGATGGTGCCTCGCATCAAATCGCTCGACGTCAAACATGGGCTGCTCACCTATCCGGATTTCCTGCGCCTGCGCTATGGCAAATGGGTCGCCGCGGTCGCCGCCCTGATCTCGGGAATCGGCTACCTGGGCTTCACCAGTGCCCAGGTCCTGGCCGGGGCGAAGCTGGCCGCCGGAAGCGTCTTCGCCCACATCACCTGGGCCGATCCGCTGAAGCTCTCGCTGTACCTGATGGCGGGCGTGATCCTGATCTACACGGTGCTGGGCGGAATCAAGGCGGTCATCTACACCGACACCGTCCAGTGGATCATCCTGCTGCTGGGCCTGACGTTCTTCGGGTTGCCCTTCGCCTACATCAAGGTGGGCGGCTGGGCAGGTATGACCGAGGCGTTGCCCAAAACACATTTCCAATTGACGAACGTCTCGCCCGTGCAGATCATCAACTGGTTCGTAACGATCATTCCGATCTGGTTCGTCGCCATGACCCTCTACCAACGTATTTACGCCTGTCGCAATGTCAAAGACGCCAAACGGGCGTTCTTCATCGCCGGGCTTCTGGAATACCCGATCATGGCGTTTCTGGGCGTCGCCCTGGGCCTGATGGCGCGCGTGGTCTTTCCCACCGCCGACAGCGAAATGGCCATGCCCATGCTTCTGGGCGAGGCACTGCCGATGGGGGTCACCGGCATCGTCATCGCCGCCTATTTCTCCGCCATCATGTCGACCGCCGACAGTTGCCTGATCGCCTCGTCCGCCAATTGGGTCAACGACATCATCGGAGAACTCGGACTGAAGTTTTCCGACAGCGCGTTCATGAGACTCAGCCAGGTGGTCACGCTCGCGATCGGCGTGCTCGCCCTGCTGCTGGCCACCACCTTCGACACCGTCCTCGGGCTCATCCTCAACGCCTATGCCTTCATGGTCTCGGGGCTGCTGGTCCCCACATTGGGCGCCTATTTCTGGAAGGGCAGCCGCCCGGTCGCCGCACTGGTCAGTATGCTCGGCGGCGGTGGACTGACGCTCTTTCTGACGTTCGCGCTGAAGGAACCCGCCTGGGGCCTCGAGCCCAGCCTTTTCGGAATCGCCGTTTCATTGATTCTGTTTGTGGGGGTTTCGCTCCTGCCGGAGCGCAAAGCAGTTCATGCCTGATACGATTGAAAAACTCGACCATAGTCTGATTCAACATGGCAAAGACAGCGATCGAGTCTACCTGATGAAGCTGGCCCCCGCCGATGCACCCGCGATCGTCGAGCGCATCGAACGCCTGGCGCAAACCCATGATTATGGCAAGCTCTTCTGCAAAGTCCCCGCGCCGTGGTGCGATCCGTTCCTCCAGGCAGGTTACCAGGAAGAGGCGCGGATCGAGCGATTCTTCGACGGCCGGATCGATGTCGCCTTCCTCTCGCGCTTCCGAAAGCCCGAGCGGGCAGCCATGTCGGCCGAGCAGAAAGCCGCAGTCGAAGGCGTGCTCGAACTGGCCCTGGCCCGACAGGGCGAAGTCACGAAGCGCCCCCCGACCGCTACGCGCCGCCTGCTCGAAGAGGACACGCCCGAATTGGCCGATCTCTACCGCGAGGTGTTCCCCTCATACCCGTTTCCGATCTTCGACGCGGACTACCTGCGCCGTACGATGGCCACGCACATTCGCTATTATGGCGCGTTCGATGGCGAGCGTCTGGTGGCCGCCTCGTCCGCCGAGACCGATCCGGAAGGGCGCAATGCGGAGATGACCGATTTCGCCACAGCGCCCGAACACCGTAAGAAAGGTCTGGCCGTGGCGCTTTTGCAGGCCATGGAAATCGACATGAAGTCGGCGGGTTTTGCCACCCTGTACACCATCGCACGAGCGGTCTCGCCCGGGATGAACCTCACCTTCGCCCGTTGCGGGTATCGCTTCTCCGGGACCCTCGTCAATAACACCCAGATCTCCGGCGGCATCGAGTCCATGAACGTCTGGTACAAGAATCTCACCACGCCCCACTAGCCCCACCACGACCGCCTCGCTATACTCCCCATAGGCATCTTCGTCGGAGCCGCCCTCTTCCCGGCAAAACCGATTGGGCAGAGGGACGAATTAGGGGCAACCTGGGGGGTAATTTGGCCCTCTGGGGCCCCGAGCGGTTTTGCCGGGAAGAGGGTGGCGGAAATCCTCAACCCGCGGAGCATTCAAGAGAGCCAAGAACTAAGAATCGCACGGACATCGTCGCAGGCCCATGCACACCGTTTTCAACAACGATGAAGCCATCGCCCGGATCGTCGGGACCCTCGCGCGCAGCGACAGCGTCCTGTTCATCACCGGCGCGGGAATCTCCGCCGACTCCGGACTGCCCACCTATCGCGGCATCGGCGGTCTCTACAACGTCAACACCACCGAGGACGGCATGCCCATCGAACGTGCCCTCTCGGGAGAGATCATCGATGAGCAACCCGAGCTGACCTGGAAATACCTCCGCCAGATCGAAAAGAACTGTCGCGGCGCGCAGCCCAATCGAGGTCACGAAGTGATCGCCGAAATGCAGGACCACTTCGATCGCCTCTGGGTACTGACGCAGAACGTCGATGGGCTGCACAAAGCCGCCGGGGCGCGGAACGTCATCGACATCCATGGCGACCTCCACCACCTCGTCTGCATGCGGTGCGCCTATCGCTGCACCGTCGACGACTATAGCGAACTGTCCTTTCCGCCACGCTGCCCCGATTGCGGAGCCACTCTGCGACCCGACGTGGTCCTCTTTGGCGAACTGCTGAGCCGGCAGAAGGTCCAACGCCTCTTCGACGAGCTGAACCGAGGCTTCGACGTGGTCTTCTCGATAGGCACGACGAGCGTGTTTCCGTACATCGCCGAACCGGTGCGCTTTGCGGCGCAACTGCACTCGACCACCGTCGAGATCAACCCGGATGTCAGCCGCGTGACGCACCTGGTCGATATCAAGCTGGCCATGCGGGCCACTCCTGCCCTCGACGCCATCTGGCAGCGCTACCTGGAGAGCAAGAAAAGATGAACGAAACACCGTCGAACGATATTGCCAGACGTGATTTCCTGAAACAGTCGGCCGCCGGAGTCGCCGCCTTTCTGGCCGCCGAGAGATTGAGTCCACCCGCTCGAAGTGAGGAGAAGAGCATGCCATCCGATGAACTGAAGACGAAGCTCCTGACCTGCCTGGGTGGGCCATGGCCCGAGCCCTGCGACCTGAGACCGATCGTCCGCGAGACGATGCCCAAGGAAGGCTATCGCATCGAGTCGGTCACGTACGAGGTTGAGCCGGACGATCGTGTGCCCGCCCTGCTGCTGGTTCCCGATGGCATCGATGCCAACCACCCGGCGCCGGCGGTGGCGGTCTGGCACCAGCACAATGGTCAGTGGCACCTGGGCAAGAGCGAGCCCGCGGGGCTGGCGGGCGACCCGATGCACCATACCGGTCTCGCCCTGGTCAAGGAAGGATACGTCGTGCTCTGCCCCGATGCGTTGTGCTTCGAAGAGAGGCAAAACGATCGTCTCCGCAATGGCGACTTCGAGCGATTCGAATTCCTCCGCTACGTCGTGGCAGGCAAGTCGATGGCCTGGAAGAACATCCTCGACATGCGCCGGGCGGTGGACTACCTCTGCTCCCGACCCGAAGTGAAGGCGGACCGCATCGGCTGCTATGGACACTCCATGGGCTCGACCCACACCTGGCTCGTCGGCCCCTGGGAGCCGAGGCTGACCTGCCTGGTCGCCAACTGCTGCCTGCCCACCTACGCCGCGATCCACCGCACGCACATCCTGCACTGCTTCCCCAACTTCATCCCCGGCTGGTTCCAGTATGGCGACACACCCGACATCGCCGCCCTCATCGCCCCGCGCCCGCTGCACATGAACTTTGGCGAACGCGACACCGGCAGCCCGATCCAGGAGGTCCGTACCGGCCTCCAGACCATCGCCCAGGCCTACGAACGCGCCGGCGCGCCGCAGCACTTCAGCCACTACATCGAACCCGGCGCCGGCCACGTCCTCTCCGACGAAATGCTGCGCCGCACCCGCGACTGGTTCCGCGCCCACCTCCTGCGCGCGTGAAACGATCTCGACATATGTTTGGCAGCCTCAAAGCGTAGTGAAACGGAGCTTTGGCGATGGATAGTGTGGGTGAAAACATCGTGGCGGCCGTGTGGCAGCCTCAAGGCGAAGCCTTGGGGATGGCGGATGCGAATGCCGCTTCCGTGGCAGGGGACGCCAGCGCTTTCCGCCATCCCCAAGCCCTGCGGGCTTGAGGCTGCCACCCAGGGCCCTGCGCCTGGAAAACACCGATGCCCCAATGCTTAACAGGCACCTTGCGCCGATGGATACGACGGATCAGAACAGCCTTGACAGCCAATCCGCCATGCGGTAATCGGGGGGTGGAGTTCCTGTGATTTCCCGGAGTCAGGTGCATGCGGAATTAGACAAATAACCCCGAGCCGTAGTTCAATCCAACCGCCCAGGTCTGGGCGATCCCTCTGGCGATGGCGGCAGCACTGCGTCCGCCCGTCGCCAAACTGTTGCGAACGAGGCCATGAGCAAGTTATTTGTCCGATTCCACAACGTAACGTTCGTCTATCCATCCGCCGTCGAACCGCTGTTCACGGATCTTTCTCTACATCTGCCGCGCGGTTTCTCCGGCATCGTCGGAGCCAACGGCGCCGGGAAGACCACGCTCTTGAAGCTGGCGACCGGCCGGTTGACCCCGGAGACCGGAACCATCGAAGCCCCGGCGCGAGTCGTCTATTGCCCGCAGCGTACCGACGACATCCCGGACCGATTCGAGGCGTTCATTGATGCCCAGACAAGAGCGGCCTGGAGCCTTCGCGATATGCTGGGCGTCGAAGCAGACTGGCTGGACCGCTGGCAGACGCTCTCGCATGGTGAGCGCAAGCGGGTGCAGATCGCCACGGCCCTCTGGCTCGAACCCGAAGTGCTGGCAATCGATGAACCGACCAACCACCTCGATGCCCAGGCGAGAGAGATTCTCGCCACTGCACTGCGCTCGTTTCGCGGTGTGGGGCTGCTGATCAGCCACGATCGCGAATTGCTCGACGCGCTCTGTACCCAGTGCGTATTCCTCGACCCGCCGGACGTGACGGTCCGACCCGGTGGTGTCACGAAAGGCTCCGAGACCGCAGCGCGGGAACGACAGACGGCGCAACGACAACACGAACAGAACACGCGCGCCTACCAGAAGATCCGGCGCGAGGCCGCACGCCGGGAAGCTCTGGCCAAACAGGCTCAAAGCAAACGCTCGAAGCGAGGGCTGGCGATCAGAGACCACGATGCGCGCGAGAAGAAGGACCGCGCCCGCGTCAGCGGTAAAGACGGTGTCGGCGGTAAGCTCCGCCGACAGCTCAGTGGGCAACTGGCTCGCGCGCAGCAGAGATCCGAAGCCGCGCGCGTCAAGAAGGAGCACGAACTCGGCATCTGGCTGCCGGGCTCCACGTCGAAACGCAACACACTCCTGGAGTTGCCCGCCGACTCGCTGCCCCTGGGTGATCGCAAACGGCTTGCGTATCCCGACCTGGCGATCACACCGAACGACCGCATCGCACTGACCGGCGACAACGGTTCCGGCAAGAGCACGCTGGTGCGACATCTCCTGGCGGCCCTGGAGGTCCCCGCCGAGCAACGGGCCTATGTGCCCCAGGAGATCGACGCGGACGAATCACGCCGCATGCTGGATCGGGCCCGCCGGCTCGCCAACGAACCATTGGGACGTCTGATGACGATCGTCAGCCGACTCGGTTCGCGTCCCGATCGGCTGCTGGCCAGCGATCAGCCCAGCCCGGGCGAGACACGCAAACTCCTGCTGGCGCTGGGCATGGTGCACGCCCCGCATATCATCGTCATGGACGAACCGACCAACCACATGGACCTGCCCTCCATCGAAGCCCTGGAAACCGCCCTCGCCGATTGCCCCTGCGCCCTGCTCCTGGTCAGCCACGACCAGCGATTCCTCGAGCGACTGACCCGCGCGACCTGGCACATCGACGCCGACCGTGACCGCCCTGACGTGTTTACCCTCGACATCGGCTGACAGACACCCCGGCACCGGCGGGCTTGCAAAACGAGGGCGTTCCGCTATGATACCTGCCACGTAAACAGGATTCCCGTGTTATGGCCCGCTGTTGAGGTAGGATTGGAAAGTACATCAAAGACGAACGTCCCGCTGACGCGGATTCAGAAGCTCATTGGCAAACGGATGCTCGCGTCCAAGCGCACCAAGCCCTGCTTCTATATCGAGGATATGGCCGACGTCACCGAACTGCTCGCCCAGCGTCACGCCCTGAGCAAATCGCTGGGCGTCAAGATCACCAGCAACACGTTTCTGATCCGCTCGCTGGCCGTGGCGGCAAGCCACTATCCACTGATCCTGGGCTGCCTGCGCGACGAGGGTCTGAATGCCTTCATCGACATCCCGCCCGAAATCAACGTGGGGTTTGCCGTCAACAGCCCCCAGGGCCTGGTGGTGCCCGTGGTCAGGAATGCCGATCGCAAGACGCTGGCCCAGATCGCCGCCGAGGAGCGGACCTTGACCCAGGCGGCCCGGAGCAACAAGCTGACCCTGGAACAGATCGAGGGCGAAACCATCGCGATGAGCAATCTCGGCGCCTACGACATCGACACCTTCGTCGGCATCGTCCCGCCCGCTGCCAGCGCGATCCTCGCCGTGGGCAAGGTGCTGCGGATGGTGGTCCCGAACGACCGCCGCTTCGAAGTGCGCAAACAGATGAGCCTGTCGCTGGCGGTCGACCACCGCATCGTCGACGGCGTCTATGCCGCGAAATTCCTGCATCTGATCGCAGAGCAATTGAACGATCCCGAAAGACTGGAATAGGAGGACTCGTCATGAACAGCCGTACCCGAACGATCCACGTTTGTGCCGCGCTCGCTGTACTGCTGCTGGCGTCACCGATCGTCTGCATCGCCTCGGAGCCTGCAGTCGAGGTGCTCTGGCCCGCAGGCGCCCCCGGCGCCAAGGGGACCGCCGATGGCGACATCCCCAAGCTGACGATCTACCTGCCGGATGCGGACAAGGCCACCGGCGCCGGTATCGTCATCTGCCCCGGCGGCGGCTATGGCCACCTCGCCATGGATCACGAAGGACACCAGATCGCCCAGTGGCTCAACTCCTTCGGTGTCGCCGGATTCATCCTCCAGTACCGCCACCGCAACAGCGGCGCCGGATACGGTCATCCCGCCCCCCTCCAGGACGCGCAGCGGGCCCTGCGCACCGTCCGCAGCCGCGCCGGAGAATGGCGCGTCAAGCCCCATCGCATCGGCATCCTGGGTTTCTCCGCGGGCGGGCACCTGACCTCGACCGCCGTGACGCACTTTGATGACAAGGTCTACGAGCCGCGTGACGACATCGACCAGGCTAGCGCGCGACCCGATTTCGGCGTCCTCGTCTACCCGGTGATCTCCTTCGTCGAGCCGTTCACCCACGTCGGGTCGCGCCGCAATCTGCTCGGAGCCGACGCCGGCCAGGATATGATGGAGAAATTCTCCAACGAACGGCAGGTCACCGCCCAGACGCCCCCCTGCTTCCTGATCCACACCTGGGAAGACACCGGCGTCCCCGCCGAGAACAGCGTCTACTTCTATCTCGCCCTGCGAAAGGCCAAGGTCCCCGCCGAACTGCACCTCTTCGCCAAGGGCCCCCACGGATTCGGACTGGGCCAGCAGATCGAAGGCACCTCCGCCTGGCCTACCCTGTGCCGGAACTGGATGAAGGTCTCGGGCTTCCTCGCACAGTAATCGTAGGGTGGGTTCTCAACCCACGCGGTAAGGTGGGTCTTCAACCCGTGCGTTTTGGACCATCGAATAGGCTGAACGCGTGGGTCAAGGACTTACTTTACCCGCATGTTCGAGGCATCCTGCCGCCTGCGCCCTGTCGCCTCGCATCGAGCCTGCCGCCTGATCAGGGTCTCTCGGGCTCGGGCCCGGACGAGGATTCACCTGAGCCCTCGTCCTGAGATTCAGCCTGTTCCGATCGTCGAGAGGGGCCGATGGGATACGTCTTCAACGGGGGCGGACTGTACCGTCTCGGCACCGGCGGCTGAAACTCGCGGATCTCGATCGGCGTCGACTCGGGTGACTCGTCCCGTGCCTGCGCCTCACCCTCAGGTTCGGATTCAGACCCAGACGCCGGGCCCTGCTCGGGTCCGGTCCCCGATTGCAGCTCACTCGGACTCTGGCCCCCGCGTTCGCCTTCACTCGGCTCCCATGTGGGCTCGACCCGGGCCTGCGGTTCCGACTCCACCGGCGCTTGCATGGTTGGATTCCGCTCGGGCTCCGTCGGCGCCTGGGATTCGTCGGAAGACGCCGTCTGCTCCGTGTGCCCGCCCGCCAGAGACTCCAGCTCCGATTCGACGATCGCCTCGACCTCATCGGCCGGTGCCGCTTCACCATCCAGCGGAAATGACTCGCCCTCCGCTCCCACCGGCTCGCGAACCTCCTCGCGTCCTGCCATTGACTCGGGCTCGACCGGTGCCGGCTCTGTCTGAACTTCCATCCACGGGGCAGATTCGGCTTCACCCGCCGACGATTCTTTCACCCCCTGCTCCGCCGGCTCGGGCTCCCACACCTGGGGCGTTTCCTCCGCAATCGCGGCCTCCGCCTCAGGCTCCATCTCCGCCTGGGGCTCGACTTCTTCCTCGAGTTGCGATTCCACCTCGGTTTCCGGCGCGATCCCCAGGAAGAACTGCGCCACGCGCCGATAATCCTCGGCCCCATTGCAGGTCGGATCGTATTCGAAAACGGTCTGACCGTAGCTCGGCGCCTCCGCCAGCTTGATATTGCGCCGGATGAACGTCGGCACGAGCTGCGCATCGGCCCAGGCACTGGCCGAACCGCGGGCATTGTTCAGAAACCGCTCGATGTCCGCCCGCACCTCATTCGGCAGCGACGCCCGCGTATCGAACATGCACAGCAGCACCCCGCTGACCTTCAGACTCGGGTTGATCCGCTTGTTCACCAGATCCACCGTCTGGAGCAGCTTGCCGAAACCCTGCAGCGCCAGAAAATGCGGCTGAAGTGGAATCAAGACCTCCTGCGAGGCCGCCAGCGCGTTGAGCGAGAGCAACCCCAGCGACGGCGCGCAGTCGATCAGGCAAAAGTCGAACCGCTCCTGGCTGCCCTGCATCGCCTCGCGCAGAATGATCTCGCGACCGACCACGTTGACCAGTTCGGTCTCCGCGCCGACCAGATTGATGTTGGCCCCCAAGAGCCAGAGGTTGGGCCGAACCATCATCAGGCTCTCCTCCAACCCCGCCGATTGCGTCAGCACTTCGTAGGAACCCGGACGGACCGACTGAGGCTCGACCCCCAGGTGGATCGTCAAGTGGGCCTGCGGATCGAGGTCCATCACGATCACCCTCTGCCCCAGCGCCGCCAGAGCCGCCGCGGTGTTGGCCGTGGTGGTCGTCTTGCCGACCCCACCCTTCTGATTTAAGACTGCAATCGTTCTCAATCCATCGACCTCGGCTTCTCTTCCTTGCACTCCGATTTCGCGCTCAGCTTCTTGAGCACCGCATCCAGCACCCCGTTCACGAACGGGCCCGATTTCTCCGTGCTGTACTTCTTGGCCAGTTCGATCGCCTCGTTGATCACCACCTTCGGAGGGATATCGTCGCAGCACTTCAACTGGTACACCGCCAGACGAAGGATGCTCTTATCCACCGGCGACAAACGCGAAAACTGCCATCGGATCGTCGCCTCGACGATCAGCTCGTCGCACACCTCAAAGTGCTCCCACGTCCCGAGCGTCCACTCCCAGGCCAGCTTGCGCGTCCGTTCGTCGGGCTCGTTGATGGTAAAGAAATCACCCATCAGCCGCCCCAGCAGGTCGGCGCCCTGGACGTCCAGTTGATAGAGCGCTTGAATGGCAAGCTCTCTGGCCCGTGTTCGTTTGTCAATATGCATCCCGATGCGAGCGTCCTTGCACCAAATGTGCGGTTGCCGCGATTAGATCTGTTCCATCACACTGGCCATTTCCATGGCGGTCATCGCCGCCCCGGCGCCGGCGTTGCCCATCTTCGTCCCCGCCCGCTCGACCGCCTGCTCCAGGGTCTCGCACGTCAGCACCCCGAAGACCGTCGGCACGCTCGTGTCGTAGTTGATCTGGCCGATCCCCCGAACCACCTGCTGGAAGACCGCCTCGTAGTGACCGGTCTGGCCCCGAATCACGGCGCCCAGACAGATCACCGCGACGTACTTGCCGCTCAAGGCCAGCTTCTTGGCCGCTGCCGTGATCTCCACGGCGCCGGGCACCCAGACCACCAAAATCTGCTCGTCCGAGGCCCCGTGACGCTGAAGACTGTCGATCGCACCGCCCAGAAGCTTGGACGTGATGAATTCGTTGAACCGGCTCACGACAATCGCATACTTGCCCTTGCCGGCAGCGATCTGCCCGTTGATTTCCTGGATCATAGCTTGGACTCTCCACGCTTTCGCCCGGTCGCGCCGGCCGATTCTGCAAAGCGGACCCTTTCCGCCTTATCAATTCGTCCCCCTATTATAGGATCCTCCCCCCCACCTTTCCACAAAAACCCCGAATCCGCTCGTTTCCGCCTCCAGAAGCCCCTTCCGCCGGGGGCTTCGCATGGGAAGCGATGGGGATCGGAGTGGGTTTCATCACGGCGCAAGGCAAAGGCGGCGCCGGAAATCCAGCGCCGCCGGATGAAGAACCACTCTGAAGATGCTGCAGCCGGGTTAGCTGCCGCTGATCTGGATTCGCTTGGGCTTGGCCTCTTCGGGCTTGTTGATACGGACGGTCAGCACGCCCGCCTTCATTTCCGCGCTGATATGGCTGGCGTCCACGTCGTTGGGCAGCGTGAATTCGCGCCGGTAATCGCCGATTCGCGTCTCGCGATAGGCAGGCGTCCCCGATTCCTCCGGCTCCACCTTGCCCGTCACCGTCAGCGTGCCCTTGTCGACCATGATATCCACGTTCTCTTTCCTGACCCCGGGCATATCGTACCGCAAAACCAGCCCATCAGGCGTCTCGCTCGTATCGACCGGGGGCACGAAATACTGCTGCGACTGCTCTTCTCGTCTCGTCACCGCCGCCTGCTGCGGCTGGCTCAGTTCCTGTTGATTCCTTGCCATCGTCGTATCACCTCCCATCAAACGATTATGCTTGTCTCACCACCGTGAGGGTCGCTCAGGATGCAATCTCGATCTTCTTCGCCTTGGCCTCTTCCGCCTTCTCCATGGAGACGCGGAGCACACCGTCGCGATACTCGGCCTTCACCGAATCCGCGTTCACCGGCGTCGGCAGCGTCACCGTCCGCGCGAACGTCCCCATCGGTCTCTCGCGCCGATAGTACCGCTCCTGCTGGGCCTCCTCGACCTTGCGCTCGCCCTTGAGGGTCAACGCATCGCCCAAAACCGTCAATTCGAAGTCCTCGCTCTTCATGCCCGGAGCTTCCGCCGTCATCACGACCGCGTGCCCCTGGTCGTACACGTTGATCGCCGGGAAGGTGCCCCGTGGCACGCTCCGCAGGCTCAACGGACGACCCACCGCGTTGAGGATGCGATCCATCTCTTCCAGCGTCTTGCCCACGTCGAAAAATGGCGACCAGTTCTCAAACCACATCATCGGTACCTCCAATCATATCTCTACCCACTCATTGCCGGCATCCAGTACTTCATGCCTTTTCCACTCTACAATCCAGCATTGCAAACCCCGTGCCAGAATCAAACCAAGACATTTAACCCCTTGACTCACAACGTCTTACCAATCGCAACTCTCGATGTATTCTCCCGCCGAACGCTGCCATTTTTACAGGAGTGCCAGTCTGCCCGCTGTCAACCTGGCGCGCATTCGAGTGAGCGGACACCCATACTCGGGTACTCGCCGTCCGCATGGTTATAAGACGGTCCCGAACAGCCTCCACTCCAAAGTACCCCGACACCCTGCATGCGAAGGCACAGGCGGATGAGGATCCCCTCTAAGCCCTATACTAACAGGAACTTACGTCTAGCAGCTTAAGAGCAACGCACGCGGCGTCCATCGGGCCGCAAAACCGGCAAAAGGCGCTAAGGGCGCCCCCGTCGATGGGCGATAGAGGCGGTAGTGATCTGGTGCCCTGAAACCGCTGGAGGTGTGCAAGAGTCATGCTATTCGACGACATGGAGTTTGGGTCCTACGACCGCGCCGAGCGGAGTGCCCGCAAGGCGTATGAGCTGTACGAAGACGGCCGCATGGCCCAGGCCCTCGTGGAGCTGGATCTGGCCCTCGAGGTCAACCCCGCCAACAGCGCCTGGCACTTCAACAAGGGCCTCACGCTCGATTCGATCAACCGCTTCAACGACGCGATCGCCGAGTACGAAACGGCGCTCGAGCTGAGCCCGGGCGATCTGGAGATCCTCAATTCGCTCGCGGTCGACTACACCCGCACCGGCCAGTACGACCGGGCGATCGCCACCTTCGAGTACATCCAGCAGCTCGACTCGCATTTCGAGCCGTGCTACTGCAATCGTATCATCACCTACACCGAGATGAGCCTGCACGACCTGGCCGAGCAGATGTTCTACCTCGCCCAGCAGATCGAGCCGGACTGTGCCCTGTGCTACTACAACATCGGCAACAGTCTCTTCGCCCGCGCCCAGTACAAACGGGCCATCCAGTGCTGGCTCCGCACCGCCGAGCTCGAACCGAGCCATCCGCAGATCAACTACCGCATCGCCCAGGCCTACTGGTCTGAGGGCGACCCCGTCCAGGCCCGCGAACACTTTCTCGCCGAGCTGCGACTGAACCCGGGCGACGTCGAGGTCATCCTGGACTTCGCACTGTTCCTCCTCGAACTCGGAGACATCGATTCGTCACGCGAGAAGTTCAACCGCATCCTCGAACTCGATCCCGATTTCGCCCCCGCCAAGTTCTACCTGGGCGAAATCGCCTGCGATCAGGGCGATCTCGAACGCGCCGAGAAGCTCTTCCAGCAGGCCCTCGACTGCGATCCCGAACTGCCGGGTCCGCACTACCGCCTCGCCCAGTGCGCCCTGGCCAACGGCAGACCCAAAGAGGCCCGCGCCTACCTGATGGCCGAGCTCGAACTGGACATCGAGGAGTCGGGCACGCTGATCTCGATGGGCTCGATGTTCCTGACCCTGGGCGACAACGACCACGCCATCGGCTGCCTGCTGCGCGCCAGCAATTACGACATGGCCAACCCCGACGCCCACTACTATCTCGCCGTCGGCGCCGCGAACAAAGGCCACCTCGACGACGCGGTGCGCTTCTTCGACCATGCTCTCGAACTGGACCCCGAGCATCTCGGCGCCCTGCGCGACTCCGCCTTCACCCACGTGGCCGCCGACCAGATGGACCAGGCCGCCGAACGCATCGCCCGCGCCCGCGCTCTGCTGCCCAGCGACTGCGAACTGCGCATGCTCGACTACAGCGTCCGTGCCATCCGCCTGGTCCGCCGCTTCACCGGTCTCGCGCGCAAGCTCGACCCCCGCCGCCTCCTGAAGCGCACTCGCAGAGTCGGTCCTTGACCCACCCGTCTCTGCGTCGTGGACTGAGAACTCACCTCACGCCACACGCGCGCTGGCTCATTCTCTCACCGATTCGGTAATTTCCCCCGCCCTGCGGGAACTTTCGCCGGTCCCCATTCGACTTTAGAATGGATGCACGGCCATGGTACGCACGCTCCAAACAGAATTCGGACAGTTCTGGCGACAGACCTGCCATAAGGTCAAGGCGTACATGTTCTGCGCCTCCAACAACGCCAGCGACGCCGACGACTTGGCCCAGGAGTGCTACCTGCGAGCCTTCCGCAATTGGGACCGCTTCGACGGTCGCGGCAGCCGCCAGGCGTGGCTCTTCGCCATCGCGCGGAACACGCAGACCGACTGGTTCCGCAAGCGCGGCCGCGAGGCGCGCCTGCTGGAACAGGAGCGCCAAGGGGCAATCTCTGAAGCCCCCGCGGTCGATTTCGACAATGCCGAGGCGATCTGGCAGGCGGTCGGCCGCCTGACGGGCGAGCATCGGGAGATCGTTCACCTCAGGTTCGCCGCCGATCTGAGCTACGCGGAGATCGCGCAGATGCTGGGCGTGCCCGTCGGGACAGTCCGCTCCCGCCTGCACCGCGCCTTGAAAGCCATACGAGAACAGATGGAGGAACACGAAAATGGAACGTGACACGATCGAACGCCTCGCCATGGACCACGCGCTGGGCGAGCTCGATCCCGATACGACGGTCCTCTTCGAGACCTATTTGGCCGAGCATCCCGAAGCCCGGCAGTGGGCCGGACCCATGGGATGGATATGCGAGCGGACGCGCGACGCCATCGCGCAGAAGACACACCGAGACGTGCGTGTCGCTCAATCCGAACGCATCCTGTCGCTGCCGATCTGCCGCTGCGCCATCGTCCGCTGGGCCGCCGTAATCACAGTCTCCACCCTGCTCGGAGTCACCGTCGGCCGCTGGACGAGAGTCCCCGCTGTGCAGGCCCCCGAGACCGTCGTGGTTCGCGCGCCCGCCCCCGACGCCGGTCCCGAAGGCTGGCAGAGGGTGCTGAGTGAGCCGGAGCAGAGCTTCTGGCAAAGCAAGGCGGTTGCCATGCTGCAATCCCAACCCACCGAAATGCCCACACCGCCCGAATCCGGACCCGGCCTCTGGGATCGATATCGACAATTCAGAAAGGAGCGGAGCCGTGAAGAGGTCTATTGAAAGCTACAGCTTGTCCGTCCTGTGCTGCGTTCTGACGCTGCTGGTCGGATGCCTGCCCGACAATTCCATCGACTGGTCGACGGACGGCTCCTGGGGTCTGCTTCGCACCGAGGGCCGCCTGTTCCTCATCAACGGCGCCGGCGGCGTCCTGACCCCCATCGAGCCCAACGGGGGTGTCAGCCTCATGCCCGACATCTCGTCCGATGGAAGACGCTTCGCCTACGTCAAAGGGTTCGCCTCCTCGACCGTCCAAGAAGGGTTCAAGCAATTCCCCTCGACGGTCAGCGCCATGATCCGTCGCGATGCCGGCAGGCTCCGCGAGAAGATCGTAGCCGGCGCCGTGCTGCCGAGCGATCTTCCTCTGGGCGATGCCGCCCAGTCCGCCTCGGACGAAGCCTACCATCGCTGGGTCGTCCGCGCGATGTGCGAGGAACCCGATTCCCTGCTGGTCACTCGGCTGGGCCGGGACAAGCTTGAAGAATGCGAGAAGCTCGAGATCGGCTATAACCGCCTGCTCGTAGCCGACCGCGCCGATCCGGCCCAGAACACCTCGCTCGTGACCATGCCCAGTGCCATGTTTCGACCCAGGCTCTCGCCCGATGGACGCTTCGTCGCGTACGTGATGGCCGTCCCGCAGGACGAGGAGCAGGGAATCCTGATCGTCGCTTCCACCGACGGCAAGATCGACGCGATGGAAATCGTCGCAGGCGTCGCCTTTGGCTACGACTGGCGACCCGACAGCAAGGCGCTCGCCTACGTCAAACAGGATGGGGACCCGATCCTCGGCGCGATCGAGGAGAGGGTGCTCGTCGACGATACCGGCACCGTCACGAGCAGAGCGACCCAAACCGCTCTGTGCACGAGCGTATCGACCGGCGAAGCCACACAGTTCGCCGGCACGCTGTTCCAGCCGCTGATGAACGTGCAGTATGGACTCGACGGGCGCGTCCTGTTCTCCAGCGCCACCGCCACCATCCCCACCAGTGACCTCGACGCCCCCCGGACCTCGCTGTTCTGCTACGATCGCCTCACCGGGACGGTGACCGACATCGTGCCCGCCCGCCTCCGCAGCCAGGTGACCGAAGAGATCCACTACTTCCGCCTCTCCCCCGACGGCAAACGCATCCTCGTCCCGCTCCAGAACCACCGCTTCGCGATCTACACACTGGGTTCGAACGACGTGCTCTTCCCGCTCGAAGCAGACGAAGGATTCGGAGACGACACGCCCGTCCTGCTGCCCGCCTGGAAGGGCAACGATCAGGTCACCTGCCTGCTGCCCGAGACAAGTCGCTTCCTGGCCGGACCCGACGGCAAGACCCACACACGCCCCGAAATCGTCGCCATCGACGTCCGCGAGCAAACGGTCAAGGTCCGCGTCCTCAGTACCGACTGGCCCGACGAGGCGATTCCCGGGAACTCGCAGGACAGCGCAAGGAACTTCTTCCGTCCGGTGCCCTAACCCCGCACCGCTTAGCGGCAGATCGCGCTTCTCAGCAGGTCGATCGGAACCGACGAAGGCAATAACCTCTGTGCCGCCCGGATGGCCGCCTGCGCCTCCTGCCGACGATCCATCTGATAGTAGATATAGGCCATCAGGAACTGCAACTGAGCCGACTCCTGCGTTTGTACGAGACGCATCAGCTCGTTGAAATGCACGACGAATGCGTCGGCGCCGCCGGTCAATTCAACCAGATCGACCTTCTGCAACGCCAGAGACAGGTCCAGTTCGACCGCTTTGCCGATGAACTGCGCACTGTGGAGATAGTTGCCCGCCCCCAGCAACACCTGGCCTTTGCCCAGGTAGGCCCGTGCGTCACCCGGACGATAGGCCGACGCCAGCGTGAACGCCTCCGCTGCACGTTCGTAGCTGCGCTGCTGCAAGAGCTGCTGGCCCGCGCGGTAATAGCGTTCGAATCCCTGAGCGGAAGGTGAACCCACATCCTGAATCGACCCGGCCGTCGACGGGTTCGTCGTCTGCGCCGCCCCCTGTCGCCGCGTCGCTGCTTCGACGGGCGACATCCTGGCATCGCGATCGCCCCCGAGCACCTGATAACCGCTCGGCAACTCTTCGCCGCCCGACGAGGGAGCCGGCGCCGGATTCGCCGGCAGAGGCTTCAACGGAGGGAGGCTCGGCAGAGCCTGCGAGCCGCCAAACGCACGTGAGGTTTCGCGCACCCGCTGAACCGAAGGCAGCTCGTTCGGATTCAGAGGAAGGTCGGACACCGAGGCTCGGCTCGTACGAGGAGAAACCAAATCGTCGATCGACGCCGGGCCGCTCGGCGTTGCGTCCTCGCCATACTGCTCTTCATACAGTTGTAGACGCGGACGCGTGGTGCCGACCGCATCAACGTCGATGCCCGCAGGACCGCTTGGATACTCCGGCGCAATGCCACTCGGCAGCCCCGCCGCAGCAGACAGTAACCGAGCGGTTTCCTCCAGAAGCGCCTGCCTCCGCGACGCCTCGGCGGCATGCATCGCCGGTCGGTTTTCCGTGAAACGCTCGGGCGCCACAGACCGCTCCGATCGCAGGGTCGGTTCCGTCGTGGCCGGATGCTCCTGGCCGGGAGCAAAACTGCGTTCGAGCTCCGCCAGTTCTGCCTTGACCTGCGCGAGCCTCTGCTGCAAGTCGCTCATCTGCCGATCGTAGTCCTCCCGCGTCACCGGCGAGTCGTTCGGCATCGCCGTCGGCCATCCGACCGAAGCGTCAGTGCCCGATGTCGGCGGCGCTGCCGTCGGAATATTCGAAGGGGGCATATCGTTCGGGGCTAGCCTCAGGCCCGAGCCTGTTCCGCTTGGCGACACAGGCGATTCCACATCGTAAGTGGACTCAAAGCTCCGACGGAGACCGCCCCCGGCCACCGTTCCCGTCGCCGAGTAGTACGGACTCGATATCGCCCCGGCATTCCCAGAAGTTGCCGCTGGCGTCGTGCGTCGAAGGAACGAATCGAGCGAGGTCGACCCCAACGGCACATCCACGCTCGTCGGCGACCGGTACGGAAGACCGCCCTGGAAGTGCTTGCCTCCCGCCACGTTTCCGGTCATCGCCAGATCGCTGCTCGGGTCGATCGGATCGGGCCGGTGGATCAGCCCGCTGTCGTAGCTGCTCGGGGGCGTGGTCGCCGACCGAACCGCGCTCGGAATCGACGCACCGCCATATCCGCCCACGCGATAGCCCGACGAAAACGACGTGACCGCGCAGAGCACGATCAGGATCACACTCCACACCGCGATCTTCTGGCGGCGCACCAATCGCTCGGCACCGAATCCGCTGTGGCGTTTCGCATGGCCTGAATCTGTAGAGAACGAAGCTCTCATCATGTCACCTCGACACAGAGAGCAGGCATGGCGTGCCATCGGCACAATCGTCGCGAACGAGGATCAGGGCCGCTCGTAATTGGGGCGGCCCGCCCAGCCCAGCTTCGAAGCGAGCGTCTGCCAGGGAGTGCGCATCGGGTTGTTCACCACGAGGAAGCTGCTCGCCTCCCGCGCGATGCGCACGACGTCGTCGGCCGCCAGCAGCCGCGAGACCTGCCCGTCGATCGAGACGGTCGTGCCCTCGTTGACCCGCATGCAGCAGACCTCGACCCGGCTGCCCGCGTCGATCACGATCGGACGAAAGCTCAGCGAGTGCGGACAGATCGGCGTGATCACCATCGCCTCCATCGAGGCCGCCAGGATCGGACCGCCCGCCGAGAGATTGTAGGCCGTCGACCCGGTCGGCGTCGAAACGATCAACCCGTCGCTGACGCTGGTCGCCACGTGCTCGCCGTCGACGATGATCTTCAGCTCGATCATCCGAAAAGGCGGACCCGACGTGATGAACACCTCGTTCACCGCAGGCGAGCGGAATTTCTCCCGCCCCGCATGCCCGCTCTCCGAAACCCAGCAGCCCAGCAGCATCCGCCGTTCGATGGGCGCCTTGCCTGCAACAACATTGTCAAAGAAATCCTTCAGCTCACCTACGCTGAATTCGGCAAGGTAACCGAGCTTCCCGAGGTTGACCCCGATGACCGGCACCTGGGTCTGGCAGAGGTCGCGTGCCGCCGAGATGATGCTGCCGTCCCCGCCGAAGACGATCGCGAAATCGCTCTCGCCCAGCACATCGGCCGTGCATTTCTCAATGTAACACGTGGCGATCACCTCGGCCTTGCCCTGGAGGAACCGCGTGAAATCCTCGATGGCCTCCGCGACCGGCCCTTTGGCCGGGTCTCCGAAAAGGACCACTTTGGGCAAGGTTTCTGGCGAACTCATCTCTGTTTGCGTTTGCCGCCTCGGTCGTTCAGCATGTCCTTGGCCGTACTGACAATGTCATCGGCCGTAACCCCCACCTGCATGAGCTGCGCCGCGCGAGAATCGTGCCCGATAAAGCGGTGCGGCGCCGCCAGCACGCGGATGCGGCCGGCGTCGAGACCCCGCTGGGCCGCCAGTTCCAGCACCGCCGACCCGAACCCGCACGCCACATGGTGGTCTTCCAGCGTAATCAGGCCCTTTCCTCTCGACAGGCCCGCTAGAAGCTTCTCGTCGACGGGCGCCGCGAACCGCGCGTTGACCACGTCGACCGCAATCCCCTCGTCGCTCAAAGCCTGCGCCGCCTGGAGCGCTTCCGACAGCAGCGTCCCATAACTGGCAATGGTCAACACCGACTTGCGCCCCCGCTTGACCAGCATGCTCTTGCCCCGTTCGAACGGCTTGTCCGACGCCGCCCGCACGAACTCATCCGACGGGACCGCGTCCTTCGGATAGCGAATCACCACCGGCTGCGACTGCGCCAACGCAAATTCCAGTGCGTGTTTCATCTCCACCGCATCGGCCGGCGCCGCCAGGATCATGTTGGGCATCATCCGCATGTAGCCGATATCCATCAGCCCGTGATGGGTCGGCCCGTCCGAGCCCACCAGCCCCGCCCGATCCACACAGAACACCACCGGCAGGTTCTGCAACGCCACTTCCTGGAAGACCTGATCGAAACCCCGCTGGAGGAACGTCGAATAGATGCACACGACCGGCCGCAAACCCGCCTTGGCGATCCCCGCCGCGATATCCACCGCCGCGCTTTCCGCAATCCCGACGTCGTAGAAGCGCTCGGGGTGTTTCTCCCGAAACGTCACCAGCCCCGTGCCGTCGCACATCGCCGAGGTGATCGCCACCACGCGGTCGTCCCGCTCGCCGATCTCGGCCAGCGCCTCCCCGAACGCTTCCGTGAAACTCTGCTGCGAGCTCTCCGTGGTCGACTCGACGCAGTTGCCGTTGATCTTGAACGGGCCGGTCGAATGAAAACGCGTCGGCCCCTCGTCCGCCGGGTTGAACCCCTTGCCCTTCTTGCTGTAGACGTGCAGCAGGACCGGGTGATTCACCTCCTTGAGCGCCTCGAACAGCCGCACGAGCGACTCGATGTCGTGCCCGTCCACCGGCCCGAAATACGGAATATGGAGGCTCTCGAACAACTGACTGGGCGGCAGGACCATACGGATACTCTTCTTGATCTTCTCCACCGCCTCCTCGACGCTGCGTCCGATGCCCGGCACGTGCTCGAGGATATTCCGCGTGGTTCGTCGCAGGTCCTCGTACGTGTGACTCAGCCGAAATCGAGAGAAGTACTTCGCCACCGCCCCCACCGTCGCGTCGATCGCCATGCTGTTGTCGTTGAGCACGATCAGCAGTTGCCGCTTCACCAGGCCCAGGTTGTTGAGCCCTTCGAACGAGGTCCCGTTGACAATGCTGGCGTCGCCGACAAAGGCGACGATCTTCGGAACCGCCGATTCGGCCTTCTTCGACTTGCGTTTCGTCCCGTTCGCCTGCGGCTCGGCCGCCTGGGCCTTCAGTTGCTCGCCCAGCGCCATCCCCACCGCCGTGGTCACCGATGTGCCCGCGTGCCCCACCGTGAACTGGTCGTATTCGCTCTCCGCCGGGTTCGGAAAACCGCTGATCCCGCCCGCTTGGCGCAGCCGCTCGAAACCCGCCTTCCGTCCCGTGACGATCTTATGCGTGTAGCACTGATGACCTACATCCCACAGGAGTTTGTCCTGCTGGAAATCAAAGACGTAATGCAGGGCCAGCGTCATCTCCACCGCCCCCAGATTGCTCGCCAGATGACCGCCCGTCTTGCTGATCGATCGCAACATGAACTGGCGAATCTCTTCCGCCAGCGTCTCCAGCTCCGCCATCGACAGCGCCTTCAGGTCCGCCGGGGCGTTGATCTTCTCCAACAAACTGCTCATAAAGGAAATCACCCCAATGAAGATATCGGTCTGCACATTCTAATCGAAAGCGACCGACCGTGCAGCGAAATCGCGATTTTGCGGCAAAAAACCTAACCATCCTGCCATACACAACTTATCGCAGAAACAACCGCCATGGGACGGGCCGGCAATGCCGACGTCCGGCATCAATCGAAGTGATATCCGCAGGTATCGCCGGTGATCAGCTCCGACTTCGTGCGCGGATACTTGCGGCAGTTCAGAGGGCGGATGCGATAGATGGCGCAGTAGATCTTGCCGTCCCCCTTGTCTTTGATGAACAGGCAGGGGTTCGGCAGCTTGCAGCAGGCCCCGCAGTGGACGCATTGTCCCTTGCGCCGCTTCGAAACCGGCAACACGGACGTGAACGTCCGCTTGATCTTGGCACCCCAGGTGTTTCTCTTCGCATCAGGCATATCGGGAAATCCGGAAAGGTTGGAAAGGTTTCTTGCTCGTACGGCCCCCCCTTATATCGGTTCGACCCCTTCCCGTCAAGAACCACCCCCCCCTGCCTGCACCTCCTCCCCGAAGGCGGTCGGCAGGATCATGCACCCGTCCCCGAAGACCGCCGGTAGGGGCGAGGCATGCCTCGCCCTGTCCTCCGATCGGATGCCCCACGTACAAACGCGCCAAACGCCCTGCACTCAGCGGGCGATGCTGTCTTCAAGCTCGGACAGAATGCTCTGAGCCTTGGCGATCTTGTTGCCGTTGGAACCCTGCCAGTTGACGTCTTCGTTGCGCTTCAGCAGCGCCTCGATCTTTTTGCAGGCGACCAGGACGGTGGCGTGGTTCTTGTTGCCCATCGCCCGCCCGATCTCCGAGGACGACATCTTGGTATGTTTGCGGGTCAGGTACATGCTGAAGTGCCGCGCCAGCGAGACCGTGCGGTCCTTCTTGGCGGAATGGAGATTCGCGGCGGTCGTGCCGAAATAGGCGGCCACCGAACCCTCGATGTCCGAAACGTGCACGATCGGATCGCACCGCTCGATATGCTCGGCCAGCACGCTCTGGGCCATCGCCAGCGTGATCTTCTCGTTCTGAAGAGCCGCATACGCCACCAGCTTGAGCAGGGCCCCTTCCAACTCGCGAACGTTGGTGCGAACTCGCTCGGCGACGAACCGCACGACACTCTCCGACAGATTCGCCGCCTGCACGTTCTTGCCCTCGCCGAAGGCACTCGTGACCATCCGCTGGACGAACTGCCGGCATATCTCACAGCGCGTCTGAAGGTCCGGCGGCTCGATCTTCACCACCATCCCCGACACGAAGCGGTTCACCAGCTTCTCCGACAACTGCCCGATCATCTTCGGATGCGCGTCCGACACCAGCACCACCTGCTTGCCCGCCAGGTTGATCGTGTTGAACGTGTGCAGAAACTCCTCCTGCGTGCTGGGCTTGCTGGCCAGAAAGTGAATGTCGTCGATCGCCAGCAGGTCCGTCTTGCGAATCCGGGCGCGGAAGGCCTCGAGCTTCTTCGTCTTCAACGCCAGCACAAACTGGTTGGCAAACTCCTCCGCCGACAAATAGAGCCAGTTCGTCTGAGGCCGCACCTCCGCCACACCGTTGCAGATCCCCTGGAGCAGGTGCGTCTTTCCTACACCGTACCCTCCATGGATGAACAGCGGATTGAACGGACTCTGCTGCTCCCGCACCACCGCCCGAGCGGCGCTGTGAGCCAACTCGTTCGTCGGCCCCACCACGAAGGTGTCCAGAGAAAGTTTCAGAGGCTTGGTCCCCGACGCCGGCTCCATCGCCTTTCGCGCCGGCGCCGGTGCCGCCGGCGTTTCCACCACCGGACGTTGACGCGTCTCCGTCAGTTCCGAATCCACCGCGAAGGAGATCGTGGGATGGCCGCCGGTCGCCGCATGCGCCGCCGCCTTGATGTCACGAAGAAAGTGGCTCTCCAGCCAGTTGGCCATGAAGGGGTTGGGAACGCCGATCTTCAGATAACCGTCGCACAACGTGAATCGGGCACAACTCTGAAACCAGATCTTGTATTTCTGCGGACCAATGCGACCTGCCAGAGCTTCCGCGATGGCCTCCGCGCCGGGTCCCGCCGTGCGGGAACCCTCATCCATGATCGTGCCCTGCATCGACTTCTCCCTATCAGTACTGATAATCAGACTCTTATCAGTCACGTCTTCATGTTTCACCAGAGGGTCCGACCCTCTAACCAACTTCAAACAATCGACATGCTATTATTTCGTAGATGGCCCTCAAATCAATGCCATTTGACACCGTTTCTTTTCCACGACGCGGAGGGACCGAAGACCACTGGCTTTGCGCGCGAAAAAAATAAGTTGTCAACACGTTTTGCACGACACAAAAGGGCATTGTGGAAAACCTGTGCATGGACCTTCGACGCGGCTCGAAACATCGCCTCTGCCAGTACTGGAAACGCGCTTTTCGAACCGCGCCGTCGAAAGCGCGCCGATGGGGAAATTTCCTTCTCCGCAACCGTCAAACAAGGAAACGCCCTGCTCGAAAAACCCGGTCCGATGGCCACGCAGAAGCAGAACACTGCTGCGATGTCACGGTATCAGGGGGCAATCCGGGTGGGATCTCAACGTCGCGGCACATGACATCGGCGTTCGAGTCGATGACAAATACCGGAATGAACCAGGCGATGGGGTCCTCGGGCCCGATCGCCTGGTCCGCTGGTGAGAAAATCTCTGAAAAAGCGCCGCTTACGCGGGCATCCGCTCTCGGCAACCGCGCCCTATGCCTCTCCCTGCGGTTGCTCTTCCGACGCTTCGGCTTCTTCCGTCTGTTCGGCCACCACCACCACGCTGACCGTCGCGGTCACCTCGTCCGCGAATTTCAGCGTCACACTGTGCGTGCCGACCTGCTTGATGTGTTCGGGCAGCCTCACCACCTCGTCGGCGACCGCGAATCCCTGCTCGCGCAAGTTCGCCGCGATCATCCGATCCGTGATCGAACCGAACAGCACCCCGTGCTCGTTGGCCTTGGCCGCCAGCACCGCCTCCGCGTCGTTAACCGCCTCGGCAGCGGCTTCCAGACGCTTGCGCTCCTTCATCCGCTGCTCGGCACGCTCGGCCTTGGCCTTGGCGATCGCCCGGATGTTTCCTTCCGTCGCCACCTTCGCCAACCCCTGCGGCAGCAAGTAGTTCCTGGCGTACCCTTCGGTCACGTCCACCACGTCACCGAGCCACCCCAGCTTTCTGATATCTTCGCAAAGCAAAACCTTCATCGTCGATTCCTCGTCACGTTCTCTCTTACGAATCCGGCCGATTCCCTCACGCCGTCCCCGGCGCGACCGAACCGAACCGCTAGGTCGAGTACGGCAACAGCGCCATGAACCGGGCCCGCTTGATCGCCCGCTTCGCCTTCCGCTGACAGCCGGCACAATTGCCGCTGCGCTTCCGCGAATAGATCTTGCCGCGATTCGTCAGCAGCTTCTGCAGCGTGTCGATATCCTTGTAGTCGATATAACTGACCCCGCCGCGGCAGAAGCGGCACTGGGTCTGGTCGCGCGCCCCGGCAAATCCGGGTCGTCTTCTCGGTCGTCTCTTCTTTTGTTGCGGTCGTGGTGCCATCGTTTACCTCGTCGTTATCATTCTACGCTGAACTTCGTTCGTCGGTACTAGAACGGTATCTCATCATCGCCCATCGGTTCCCGCGCGCCACCGTGCGGAACGCTCTGGTCGCCGCCGTAGCCCTGGTCGCCCTGGTAGGATCCGCCGCCACCGCCCCCACCACCGGTGCCCGGCAGGAACTGGAAGTTCTCCACCGTCACCCGCAGCCGGCTCTTCTTGGTCCCGTCCTGAGCGGTCCAGGAATCATACGTCAGCCGGCCTTCCAGGAAGATCGGCTTGCCTTTGTTGAAGAACTTGTTGATGTTCTCGGCCATGCGCCCGAACGCGCGGCAATCGACAAAACAGGTTTCATCCCGCTGGCTGCCGTCCTGCGCCGTCCATCGCCGGTTCGTGGCCAGGCCGAAATCGACCACCGCGGTCTGACTCGGCGTATACGAAAGCTGCGGGTCCCGTGTCAGATTGCCCATCAGCAAAACTTTGTTGAAGCTGGCCATAGCCCACCTCTCCGTCAAATATCAGAAACGACAGGATGTCCGTCTCCTGCTCGTCGCACCCCATGCGGCACGCCGGCGCACGTCTAGCCCGCCGTTTCATCCGTGTCCTTGTTCTCTTCTTCGCTGCCGGACGCCTCGGGCGCTTCCGAGGTCTCCGACGTCTCGGGCCCAGCCGAAGCCGCCTCGCCCTCCTGCGGAGCCGGAGTCGCCGGCGCAGCCTGCGCGGCCGCGGCCGCCGGGGCCGCCTGCTTCGACTCGCCGCCTTCGCCGCCCTCGGACGCCTCGTCAGGCTTCTCCGCCGGCTCGCCCGTGATGTCGCTCTCGATCATCTCGGCCGGACGCTTCTCCGTCGTCAGGATCAGAGCACGCATCACCTTCTCGCTCAGCAGCACGTCCTTCTCGATCCCCGAGATCCGAGGGCCTTCCGCCTTGAAATAGCACAGAATATACGTCCCCCGGCTCTTGTGATCGATGTCGTAGGCGAGCTTCCGCTCCTGCCATTTCCGCATCGCGACGACTTCCGCGTCGGCACGCTGGAGGATGTTGTTGATCACCGAGAGCGTACCCTCCCAGTCCGCCGTCGCCTGCGCGGAGTCGACCAAGAACATCCCTTCATATAACCGCTTCGCAACCGTTTCCAACCTGTTACCTCCTGATCACAATCAGCAATCTCAGAAACCCAAGTTCTATGGTCCTTACGCCGGCCGGTGCTTTCGTCACACCGCGCCGCTGTTGAATTCGTTCATCGCCCGATCGATCCCCGATTCGAGCCAGCACAGCACCGCGTCGCGCGCCCGAACGATCGCGTCGTTCAAGAGCGGTCTTTCCGCGGGCGACGGACGGCCCAGCACGTAATCCACCGCCACCGCGCCGGGGCAGTCGCCGATGCCCACCCGGCACCGGGCAAACGCGTTGCTGCCCAGCTTGGCGATGAGGTCCGCCAGCCCGTTGTGCCCGCCCGCCGAGCCCTTCGACCGAAGGCGAATCCTCCCGGGTTCCAGCGCCCGATCGTCCGAGATCACGAGCAAATCGTCGAGCCCCAACTTGTAGAACCCGACCGCCGTGGCCACCGCCTGACCGCTGCGATTCATGAACTGCCACGGCTTCATCAGCATCACCTTCTGCTGACGATACCAGCCTTCCCCGACCCGCGCTCCGAACTTCTGCTGCTTGACGGCAATCCCCAACGCCTCGTCCAGAGCCTCGATCACTTTGAAGCCCAGGTTGTGGCGCGTCTCAGCATATCCCGGTCCCGGATTGCCCAAGCCGATGACTAGTTTCAAATCCGCCATGGGTACCGGTCCAGCACGCCAGGGGCGCGGTTACTCTTCGCCGCCTTCTTCGGCCTCTTCCTTCTTCTCGCCGATCACTTCCGGCGCCGTCGGGGCCTCTTCCTCCATCTCCTCGGCCGTCTTGGCCGCCGCCACCACATGGCAGGCCACGAGCAGCGTTTCCGGTGCACTGACGAGCGTCACCCCGTCCGGCAGCGTCACCTCGCCGGCGTGAATGCCCTCACCGACGCCCAGATCCTTGATCGAAACCGTGATCGACTCCGGCATGTTGGTTACCAGACATTCGATCTCGATGTGATCCGTGTGCTCTTCCACAATGCCGCCTTCGTGCGTCCCCTGCGCCGTGCCCTTCAACTCGATCGGAACGGTCACGCGAACCGTCTCGGTCACGTCGACCCGCATCAGATCAGCATGCACGATGTTGCGGCCCAGGTGATCGTACTGCAACTCCTTGACGATCATCTTCTGGGTCTTGCCACCCAACTGGATGTCCATCACCCGGTGCCCGTGATGCAGCCCCTGCGTGAAGTCATGCCCATTCAACGTGATCGCCACCGGGTCCTGCTTGTGCCCGTAGACGACCGCCGGGATCTGCCCCTGCGTGCGGAGACGAGCGGCCGCCTTCGAACCGGTGTGCTCTCTGACCTGTGCCTCTAACACCAACGTCTTGTTCATAGTCTTTTCACCCGTAAAAACGAAATTCAGACAGTCCTATCCGATCCAATTGTCATCCGGATTCCACCCGGCGTCACCCGTTCTGACTGAACAGGCTGCTGACGGACTCATCGCGGTGAATTCTCTTGATCGCTTCCCCGAGCATCGCCGCTGAACTGAGCACGCGGATGCGATCCACTTTCTGGGCCTCCTCCGTCAGCGGGATCGTGTCCGTCACGACCACTTCGTCGATCGGCGCCGTCTCCAGCCGCTCCAGCGCCTGTCCGGCAAAAACCCCGTGCGTGGCGCCTACGAGAATGCTCTTGCATCCGCGCTTCTTGACCAGCTCCGCCGCGCTGCACACCGTCCCCGCGGTGGCGATGATATCGTCGCACATCAACACGTTGCGACCTTCCACATGCCCGATCAACTCGTCGGCCTGCACCCGGTCGCCGCTGAAACGCTTCTTGTGAACGATCGCCAGCTCGCCGCCCAGGTGCGAAGCATACCGTGCCGCCGTCTTGATGTTGCCCACGTCCGGCGAAACCACCGTCAGCTTGTCGAGCTTCTTGTCCCGGAAATACCGGCTCAACACCAGTTCCCCCGCCAGATGATCCACCGGAATATCGAAAAACCCCTGCAACTGATGCGCATGCAAGTCGATCGCCAACACACGGTCGGCCCCCGCCGTCGCGATCAGGTTCGCCACCATCTTGGCCGTAATCGGCACCCGACCTTCGTCCTTGCGATCCTGCCGGGCATACCCGAAATACGGAACCACCGCCGTGATCCGCTTCGCGCTGGCCCGACGCAGGCAGTCCAGGTAGATCAACAGCTCCATCAGGTGCTCGTCCACCGGCCTGCACGTCGACTGCAATACGAAGCAGTCCCGCCCGCGCACGTCGTCCTCGATGCGAATGAGCTTCTCCCCATCCGGGAACCGGCTGACCTTCGCCCCGCCGATGGGAATCCCCAGGTACTTGCACACCGCCCCGGCCAGCGCCGGGTTGCTGCTTCCGGAAAAGATCTTCAGGCTGTCGTTCAAAAACATCGTTTGTTTGCCCCTCGGCATCCCTTTGGCGCCCGCTTCATGCGGCGCCCGTCGTTACGGCTTCTGCGTGGGTTCGTCCACGTTTTCTTGCGATACGACCGTGCCGGCGCCCACATGGGCCCCCGACGGCAGCACCAGCGGGGCGATCAGCACCGCGCCCGAGCCGATGTAGCAGTCATCGCCCACGGTCGTCTGGTTGATGGTCTGGCCGTCGAAGTTCGCGGTAATCGATCCCGCCCCGATATTGACATGCCGACCGATCGTCGCGTCGCCCAGATAGCTGTGATGGCGGGCACGCACTCCGTCCGCCAGTTTCACATCCTTGACCTCGGTGAATACCCCCAACACCACGTCGTCCTCGATCACCGTCTCGTTCCGCAGGAACGCGAACGGACCGATGCGACAACTACGACCGATGCGGACCGGGCCGTGAATATAGGTAAACGGCTCGATCACCGTGTCCTGTCCGATCTGCGCCCGGGCGTCGATCCACGTATTGTCGGGGTCGACGATGGTGACGCCATTCTCCATCAGCTCCTGTTGGATCCGCTGCTGCATGATCTTGCTGGCGACGCTGAGCTGGCCCCGGCTGTTGACCCCCATCGCCTCTTCCGGACGCACCGCCGTGATCGCCACCACCTTGTTGCCGCCTGCGATCAGCACCGACAAGGCGTCCGTCAGGTAAAACTCATTCTTGACGTTGTCGGGCTTAACCTGCTCCAGAGCCGCAAACAGCGCCCGATTGTTGAACAAATAGTAGCTCGGATTGACCTCTTTGATCGCCCGCTGGGCCGCAGTGCAATCGCTGTGCTCGACGATGCCCTGGATATTGCCGTAGGCGTCGCGGACGATGCGCCCGTAGCCGGTCGGATCATCCAGCACCGCCGTCGCCAGCGTCGCCGCCGAGTGCTCCGCCTCGTGCTTGTCGATCAGCGTCTGGAGCGTCTGGGCCCGGATCAGGGGACCGTCGCCGCAGAGGACCAGCGTCTGACCGCCGAAATTCTTCAGGTGTTCCTTGCAGCAGCCCACCGCATGGGCGGTGCCCTTCTGCTCAGCCTGCTCCACCCAGACAATATCGGACGCACCGGCAAACCGATCCTGAACCTGGTCGGCGCCGAAGCCCACCACGACGTAAATCTTCTCCACGCCCACGCTTCGGCACGCGTCCAGCACGTAAGCCAGCATCGGCCGCCCGGTCACCTCGTGCAGCACCTTCGGCAACTGCGTGTTCATCCGGCTGCTCACGCCGGCTGCCAGCAGAATCGCTACTCTCTCAGCCATGAGCCCTCTTCAAATCGATCGTCGAAAATGAATGATAAGTGGCCATCAGATAAGCACTTGCACGAATCCAAATAATCAACCATCAATAATCACTTGTCAATTCCCAGCATCTACCCGGCCAGGACTCGAACCTGGAATATGGGTACCAAAAACCCATGTGTTGCCGATTACACCACCGGGTAATCGAATCGATCATGCATAAATGATGATTGAATATTGCAGATGCGCAGCCGCGAATCATCAATAATCATTCATCAATAGTCAATGTTCTTGCTGTCACGGAGACCGCTTTGGAGCGGTCGGGTAAGGCCTTGCCGGAGGCTTGAGCCAGCCATGCCGTGATGCTGCTGACCCCGAGGACCGTCATGCGATCCCGCTCGACCCCGTGCGACAAGACTACCGCAAACGCGAAACTATACCCGAACACCCCCGCCCCACGCAACTTTTTTTCTTTTTTTTCGCGAAGAGGCGAAGCGGCCTTCCGTCGACCGGACGCGATTTTTCAGAAACCCCCGATTCTGGCTCGGGCGGCTTCGCGAACGTCCTCGGATTCAATGTTGTCAGGGGATTACCGAACTCATGGAGGCCCAGCGTCCTGGCGCCGGGCATACAGTCACCCTCGTCAGGAGAAGATCTCGCGGTCGACTTGACCGAGGTAGAAGCGGGTGTCGTTGCGCATGAATTTGAGGACGGTGTCGAGCTGTTGGCCGATGAACTGGGCGTCGTTGCCCACGACGGCGATGCCGATGACGGCGCTGCTTCGGCTGTCCTGCTGGTCGACCTCGGAGACCGAGACGTTGTAGCGGCTCTTGAGCCGGCCGATCACGCTCTTGACGATGCTGCGCTTCTCCTTGAGCGAGGCGATCCCGTGCATGTACATCTGAGCGGTCATCGTTCCGACCAGCATAGGCAGACTCTCCGAGGCGAGCGGGGGGCTCGTCCTACCGATGGCTCCGTTTCGACAGAGGGCAGGATAGCAGGGGGGTTCGGGGTGGTCAACCAGAGGACGGGCCCCTGGAGGGGCAAATTCGAAATTCGAAGCAAGAAATTCGAAACAAATTCAAAGCATGAGACCCCAATGTCCAAATCACCCCGCTGAGCTGTGTTTGTAGTGTCCCGGCCGCCGGGATACCGGCCTCGGGCCAGATGCTTCGACTACGCTCGGCATGACAAATACCGCGACCCGTTTGGATTTCGTGCTTGGAGCTTTGGGGCCTGTTTCGGATTTCGCGTTTCGGCCTTCGGATTTGCCAGGTTGGGCGGGGGAAGGCCCGTTGGGGCAGGGGGGATTTTGAGGCGGGGGCGGGCTTGTCGGGAGTTGGGGGCGGGGGTATAATGCCGCCTTACGTTCCCCTTAGGAAAGATAACTATGGGCGATAAGTTTGTCAGGGCGATCTTCCCGGGCTCGTTCGACCCGATCACGAACGGGCATATGGACGTGGTGCGTCGTGGTATGAAGCTGTTCGACGAGCTGATCATCGCGGTCGGGCGAAGCCCGATCAAGAACCAGCTTTTCACGCCGCAAGAGCGGGTCGAGATGATCGCGGAACTGATCGAGGGCCTTTCGGGCGTCTCCGTCGAGAGCTTCGAGGGCCTGACGGTGGAATACGCGGCCCGGCGGAAGGCGTCGGTGATCCTGCGCGGCCTGCGGAGCCTTACCGACGTGCAGTACGAATTCCAGCTCGCCATGACCAACCGGGCGGTGGCGGGCATCGAGACCGTCTTCATCATGACCAGCGAGCAGTATGGCTTCACCAGCTCGACGCTGATCCGCGAGATCGCGTCGCTGGGCGGCGATTTGTCGAACCTCATCCCGGCCGGCGTGCACAAGCGCCTGCAAGGCCGCTTCAGCAAGCTCCGAGACCTCCATAAGTAAGGCCGGCCACCCGATTTTGCGCCGGCCCACTGCAACGAACGGGGGACCGGACCCAGCGTAGGAGTCCTCGAACAGGCTGGAACCCGCTTGTGAGCGTGTGAAAATATCTTGGCAGGTGGGTGGCAGCCTCGATGCGCAGTGAAACGGAGCTTTGGGGATGGCGGATGCGTCTGTCGGATCCACATAGAATGGCCTGTGCCATGGGAACCATCCCGAAGTCCTTCGGACTTGAGGCTGCCACCCAGCGTCCGCGGCGACTGGAAGACACCGGTGCCCTAAAATCGTAACAGGCGGCTTGTGCTCCGGCGGAAAATTGACGATATACTCAGAGGCGGTTTTTGTGTACCATAGACGATGAAATCCGGGCCTTCTGCGGACCTTCCGCCGACCGACCGGCAGAGATACTTCTAAGGCGACGGGAAAAAGGACTGGTGATTGGCCATGCAGTGCCAGGTCTGCAACAAACGAACGGCAACCATCCATCTGACCGAGATCACCGAGGGCGTGCGGCACGAGATGCACATCTGCGAGCAGTGCGCCGCCGAGCAGGGGATCGCCTCGCAGAGCCAGATGTCGATCAACGAGCTGCTGAGCGGGCTGCTGGCTTCGCAGCCTTCCGACGAAGAGCTGCTGGGCGGCGCCGATGAAGTGTCGGCGTGCCCAAACTGCGGCTTCACCCTCGACCGCCTTCAGAAGGACGGCACGCTGGGCTGCCCGCATGATTACGAGGTGTTCCAGCATTCCCTGCTTCCGCTGATCCAGCACGCGCACAACGGCGCCACGACGCACTGTGGCAAGGTCCCGTCGAAGGTGCCCGACGATACGAAGAAGCTGGTGGAGCTGTCGAGCCTGCGCCAGGAGCTGGAGAGGGCGGTGCGCGACGAAGACTACGAGCGTGCCGCGGAGCTGCGCGATCGGATGAAGCAGCAGGAGTAGAGCTTTTCTCCCTGTACGCGGGGTTCATGGGTGATTGCGATGAAGCTTACGGATATTAGCAACGACATCAACGACTGGTTCAGCGGGGCCGGGCCGCTGGCGGACACCGTGGTCTCCTCGCGGATTCGCCTGGCGCGGAATCTGGCGGGGCATCGGTTTCTGCACAGTTGTCCGATCGAAGAGAAATCGGAGATTCTCAAGCGGCTCAAGGCGGTGCTCATGTCGCTGGACCTGGGCGATGAGGTGTTCTACTTCAGCGTGGACCAGGCGCCGGCCCTGAGTCGGAACTTCCTGGTCGAGCGTCATCTGATCAGTCGACATCACGCCCTGGGCAAGGGCCCGCGCGGCGTGGTCGTCGCCCGGCGAGAGTTCTTCACTGCGATGATCAACGAAGAGGATCACCTCCGCCTCCAGGTCCTCAAGCCCGGCTGCCAGCTCACCGGATGTCTCGAACAGATCGACCGAATCGACGACGCGATCGAAAAGCAGGTCGACTATGCGTTCAATCCGCGCTTCGGGTACCTGACCGCTTGTCCGACGAACCTGGGCACCGGCATTCGCGTCTCGGTGATGCTGCACATGCCGGCGTTGAAGATGACCGGGCAGATCGAGAAGTTCCTGACCGCGGCCAAAGACATGAACCTGGCGGTGCGGGGTCTCTTTGGCGAGGGCAGCGAGGCGACCAGCGACCTGTACCAGATCTCGAACCAGGTGACGCTGGGCATCAGCGAGCAGGCGATCGTCAAGGAGTTCGAAACGCTGATCATCCCCGAGATGGTGGAGTACGAGAAGATCGCCCGCCGGCAACTGCTGGCCAAGCAGGTGGACATCCTCGACGACAAGATTTCCCGTGCGATGGCGCTGTTGCAGAACGCGCACCTGATCAGTTCGCAGGAGGCGCTGTTTCTGCTGAGCCATCTGCGTCTCGGCCTGAATATGCGGGAGCACATGCAGGCGTCGACCCCCGCGATCGAGCGGCTCTGCGCACTGAAGAATAAGAGCGAGACCGAAGACCCGAACGGCGGGCTGTCCATCCGGACGATCAACCGCTTGTTCATGCTGACGTTGCCGGCGCACCTGCAACTGAACTATGGCAAGTCACTCGACGCCTCGCATCGCGACGCGCTGCGGGCCAAGATCATTCGCCAGGCGCTGCACCAGCACATGTAGCGCGACGAAGGCTATTCCCAAGGCAGCCCATGCAGGAGATGGCGGGACCCTTCTGCTCCGAGGCGGGGGCAAGCACGAATTTCGAAACTCGAAATCACAAACAAATCCGAAACCGGAAGTGCGGAATCTCAAGCTGGAAAGGCCTGCCCCGTGCGTATGGGCTTCCGGTGCGCGGGCACTCGACGTTGTCCGTCCGTCCTGAGCGAAGTCGAACGGGATTCCTGTCACGAAGGAGGCGTGTCTGGTCCGGGGCCAGATGCTTCGATGATCAGTATTCGTTGTTGAGGAAGCGGATCAACTCGTCGGGAACGAAGTCGCTGGCGAAGACGAGGATATCGTTGACCTGGATCTTGGTCAGATCGCCGACGATGTGCTGGTTGTTGATGTCGACGTTGACGATGATCCCGTATTTCATCTCGTCCGGCGGCACGGTCTCGTCGCGACGGGTGGCGCGCTGGAGATAGGTCGGGCGGAGGTCGATGTTGACGTTCTTGCCCTCGGTGGGCGCCTCCATCGAGATGCGGAGGTTCTTGGCCTTTTGGCGCCAGAGGTCGTGCTTGAGGTTGCTGGCGACGACATCGAGGGAGGGAACGAACCCGGTATCGAAGACGAACTCGTGGACGACGCCGACGCGGGGGATGGTGCGTTCGCCGAAGCGCGCGCGGAGCTCGTCGAAGGCCTTGCGGAAGATCTTGTCCCGATCGGAGATGCTCAGCTCGTGGGGTCGGTCGATGTAGAGCCGCTCGGGCAGGGTGAAGACCGGTCCGCGAGGGGTCAGCACGAAGGTCGCCAGCTCGACCCGCTTGGTGTTGGGCAGGATGAAGGTTCGCTGGACCCGCAGCTCGCGCGGGCCCGACAGGAGCGTCTCGAAGACCTCGGGGAACTGCTCGACGAGCCAGTTGCCGAAGTCCTGGAGCTTCGTGCGGTCCTGCTCGGGCGAGATGCCCGGGCGGATGTCCACGCCGTACTTGACGATATGCTGCGAAACGTTCTCTAGCGAAAACTGATAGTTCATGGTCCCCTCTACGGCAAAACCCTGTCGCCCAGAGTGTACCGTCGCGGTCGGCCGACGTCAATGTAGTCTCCGAGCGACAGGCTCAAGGTATGCGTCGAGACATCTGGGCGGTCGTGTGGCAGCCTCAAGCCCGCAGGGCTTCGGGATGGCTCAACGTGCCGGCCCGCCCTGACACGCGAGCGGCACTCGCATCCGCCATCCCCATCCCGATTGCAGTCGGGATCGAGGCTGCCACCCAGCTGCCAGGATATTTCCAAAGACGGCGTGATCTGCCGGCGGGTTCGTGCGTCGATGGTTTGGAGGGGGCATTGAGCGTGGGCGGTGCGGCGTTATAATAGGACCGAGCGTGCGAACGCAGGTCTGTTGGAAGGGACGATATGGAGCGGCGGAAGAGATTCAGCGTGCTGGGCGTCGTTGCGGCGGTGCTGGTGCTGGCGGGGATCGGCTTGCAGGTGTGGCTCTGGAAGACGCCCCTGGTGGTGATCGGAAGGGACAAACCCGGCGGGACGCTGTTCGACGGACGCACGGCCGCCGGGCGGGCGTTCATGAGCGTGCAGGAATGCGGTGAACGGCAGCAGGATCTCTACGGCTGCATCCGCGCGTTCGTCGAAAAGAACGGGCGGGTGCCGAACGACATGAACGAGCTGATCAACGAGGTCCACGAGGCGATGGCGTTCGATGATTGTCCCGCCGGGTTGAGCGGGTATGTCGTCCACTTCGAAAATTACGGCAAGCCTGACGCCGTTGTCATCGAGGAGCATAAGAACAAGCACCCCACCGCCTTCGCCCTCTGGATCCGAGGCTACCATCCTCGCGTCCAAACCCTCGGCGACGGAACCGTCCACCTCTTCGCCGACGCAAAGCTCGCCACCATCCCACCCGAGAAAGACAACTGAACCACAGCTTTCAGGAGCAGCGGCGGTGCACAGGTTGTCTCCATTACTACTTCGCAGTCAGGATGGTTGCCGTCCAGGCTCCGATTCGGCTATGATCTGCCGTGTGGCGTGTGGGGGCATCGACGGTGAAGTCGACGAGACCTTCGCCGAGCGAGACGAACAGACCGGCGCGAGGCCCATCCAGGTGAACGGGACCGCGAGTATGACCCGGCAAACCTGCATGAGCTGCGGCGTCTGCGTCGATTCCTGTCCCCAGCAGGCCCTGTCCCTGCTGCGCGACGAAGCCAAAGGCACCCCCCTCAACGTCCGCCTGCTGAAGTGGGAATCCGCCGGGCTCACCGCGTTGGAACGGACCACATTGACATTCCTCCGGCAGTCCCTTAGGATGGATGGAACGATGAGGAGCCCCGAACGATGACGAAAATGCAGGCGATTGCCGGAACGGTCCTGACGGTTCTCGGGATCTATGCCGTGGTCATCCTGCTCGGCGCCTACCCCGGGCGGCACTTCCTCTCCGGATCGCCACCGACGCCCTTCGCGATCGTGCTGGAGGTCGTCTTCTTCCTGGCGTATGTCGCATTCGCCGCCTGGCTCGCCTACGTGACGATCCTCAACAACGCAGCATTGGCCCGCGTCATCACGGACGATGAAGACACTGGCGAACCCGCAGAAGCGCCCTTTCTCGTCCGTTCGCTGCGAATCGGCCTGATCCTGGCCGGACTGATGCTACTACCTCGCTCGATCCCCTTTCTGCTGAAGGTCCTCGCCCTGCCCTTCGTCCTGCGACCGGTCATCAACGAGTGGGTCGTCTCCGGCGTCCTTCCCAGCGCCCTGAGGGTACCCTGGGCGCAGTGGTACACGACAGGCTTTGAACTCTTCCGCGCTGTCCTGATGGTCTATCTGGTCGTCGGGGCGCCGCGCCTGGTGCGATCTCAGGTACGACGCACCGTCGCCCCCGCCCCTGACGGGGGCAGTGACCGCTCATCCGTCCCGGAGGTGCAACCATGAGTAGAACGCACGCATTCGCCAGAATCGTCCTCGCGGGCCTCGGCCTGCTGACCGCCATCCGCATCCTCCCCGAGATCCTCACCCTCATCTACGTGATCCCCCAAGGCAAAGGCATGACGGAGTTCGGCATGGCCCTGGGGCAGCTCGCCATCGTCGGCGCCTCTCTGGGCATGCTGTACTATGTCTTCTGGGTCAAGCGCGACTGGCTGACCGCCAAGGTCGTCGGCGCCGAGCCCTCGTCGGAGCCTTTCCCGTCGGTTCTCTGGCTTCCCGCCGCCTATCGCCTGGTCTGCATGGCCGCCGGGCTGCACTGCCTCTACGTCCTGACCTTCCAGATGACCGGTTTCCTCCTGCGAAGCACCCACGCCACCATAGCGCGAACCACCCCTACACTGGCCGATATCGTCAACTGGGCGATCCTGCTCGCCGCAGGCCTCTACCTCTGCGGGGGCGCCCCGCACTTCGTCCGCTGGCACCTGCGAAAGACCATCGACCAGTATCCCGCCACCCCAAACCGGTAGGTCCGAGACCGGCCCAGGAACAGAGTACCCGACACGCAGTCTCGTCACCCCAAACTGTAGGGGCGAGGCGTGCCTCGCCCTCGCTCTGTAGCTGGCCGGCGGCAGCCTCATTCCCGATGCAACCGGGATTGGGGATGGTTCAAAGCTCAGAGCCGTTGGATGTCGACCTTGATCCGCCGCGTCGCCCCAGGCCAGGTCCGCGTATCGGTCCAGCCGTAAGCCCGAGCGGTCGCCACTTTCAGCCCCTGTTGCAGAGCGGTTCGGGCCGGACGCCTCTCCGTGATCCCCGCCAGAAACCCCGCCAGCAGGTAATCCCCGCAGCCAACCGTCTCCAGCACCGCGCCCTCCCCGATAGCGTGTCCGCTCCAGGCCCCTTCTCTGGTCACCACGACCGCCCCCTCCTTGCCCCGACTGACCAGCACGATCTCTATCGAGTCCAGCAGATCCCGTGCAGCAGCCACCAGCTTTCCCGGCGTATCGGACACAGCCGAGCCCAACAATTCGCGCAACTCCTCCACGTTCGGCGCAATCAGCCAGGCCAGTCCTCGATCGACGATCCCTCGCAGCGCCTCTCCATAGCTGTCGATAACCAGTCTCGCCCCCAGCTCGTGACACGCCTGCACGACCCCGACGGCCGGCTCCAGCAACGCCCCCCCCGGCATCGCCCCCGAAAACACGCACAGGTCATCGGGTCCCACGAGCCGCCGGACATCCGAGTTGAGACGACGCAGTGATTCGATCGACGCCAGATCGTTCTTCTTCCGCAGGTGCATCTCCCGCCCGCGATCGGTATCCACCACCGTGATGTTCTGCCGGGTCCGACCCTCCGCCCGCGTCATCCGAGGCTGCACCAGACCGTCCATCCGTGCGACCACGCTGCGCATGAGCTCGTAGTCGTCGCTGCCCCACAGCCCCGCCGCAAAGCTCTCCCGTCCCATCCACGCCAGCGCCGACGAAACGTTCAGCGCCTTGCCCGCCGCCCGCACCACCTGCTCGTCGATCTCCACGTGCCGCCCCCACTCCAGACCGCCCCCCCGGCAACTGATGTCCCACGCCGGCGACAGACCCACCGTAACAATCCTGCCGATTCGATCCACATTCCACCTCACAACGCCAGCCCATGGACTCGCGAATCACCATCGTCCGCCCATTGTGCCCCAAGTTCATCGCCGCCACAAGGGTCGGAATCCCGGTCTGCCGCCACAGACCCCATTCTTCACGGAGAACTAACCGACAGCAAACACTCGATTAACACGAAATTCCGATACTTACCTGTAGGGAATGCTTGGAAACCAGGGCAGCCAAATGGGTTCTTGCCAGGGGCTGAATGATTCGCAACGACCGCCCGATCTTCGTCATCAGCGATCTCCACATCGGGGACCGATCCCCGAAAGATAACCTCTGCCACGCCCGCCGAGAAGCCCTGCTCGATTCGTTTCTCGACCACGTGACCGCAGAAAAGGGCCAACTGGTCATCGCTGGTGACTTCTTCGAACTGCTCCGCTACCCGCTGGAGAAAATCGTTCACCAGCGCCGCGGATTGCTGGATCGGCTCGCGCGAATGGAAACGCTCTATATACCCGGCAATCACGACCAGGATGCAGCGGCGTATGCCGAGGGCGAGCCGCCGCCACACCCGTTCTTCGAGCGAACCTGCCGCCCATTCACCTGTTGCATCGGAGACCGTCGGTTCAAGTTCATGCACGGTCACGAGGTCGACCCGCTGATTACCGCGGGCGTCCAGAGCCTCGGACGCATGATTGGAACCCTCGCCTGGCTCCTGGAGTTTCGCCAGGGCACCTGTTGCCTGTCGAACGAGCGCATCACCGACTGGCTCCTGGAAACGGGCGAACAGGTGCTCCACGTGCGGGACTGGTTCGCCCGATTGATGGGCCGGGCGGTGCGCGACTGCTGCACCCTGGTCCCCGACGAACCGGTCCGCAGACTGGGCCGCCGAATCCGCACCCGGCGCATGCTCACGCGCTACTACGCCGACCGTGAAGAAGGGCTCTACGACGTCGCCGTCATCGGGCACATGCACAAGGCCGGAGCCGTCGGCCGCTGGTACTTCAATTGCGGCTCATGGACCGGAAAGAACAACAACTTCCTGCGGATCTCGCCCGAGGGCCGTGTCGCAGTCTTCGACTGGAACGGCGCCGGCCCCGAACCGAACCACACCGTGGTGGCACGCGAATGCCGTGCCATCCAGAAACATACTTGCCTCAACGAGGAGGCCTCTTATGGCTAGAATCGTCTACGGAGTCGCCGGGGAAGGATTCGGTCATAGCAGCCGGTCGCACCTGATCGGCCAACACCTGATCAACGCCGGCCATGACGTCCTGTTCGTCGCATCGGCCCGGTCCTTGTCGTACCTGCGCACCCACTTCGGGCCGCGGGTCAAGGAAATCTTCGGCCTTCGTCTGATCTATCGTAATCGGACCCTCTCGGCCGCACGAACCGCCGGGACCAACCTACGAGGCGTCGTCGAAAGCCGCCGCATCAACCGAGCGCTCTACCGCGATGTGCTCGAGCCGTTCGAGCCCGACCTGGTCCTTTCCGACTTCGAACCGTTCAGTGCCTGGTGGGCGTGGCGCCGCGGAATCCCGTTCATCAGCATCGACCACCAGCATCTGCTGTCGCTTTGCGCGCTTCGACACGAGGCGGGCCATCTGCTGCCCAGGCTCCATGCTCAGGCCGTGACGCGATGCCATTACATCGGCGCCGCCGCCTATATCATCCTGAACTTCTTCCGTACGCCCGTGGGCAAGAGCGCCGCCATCGTAGCCCCTCCGGTAGTCCGCCCGGTCATCCAACGCCTGTGCCCCACCCAGGGCGACCACTTCCTCATCTACACCACCGACAACTCGTGGAAGGACCGCCCGCTGGCGGCGCTGAATGAGTTCACCGATCAGCGCTTCATCATCTATGGTCTCCATGAGGATTGCCGGATCGGCAACTGCACGCTGAAGAAGGCCTCGACACAAGAGTTCGTCCGGGACCTGGCCAGTTCCCAGGGTGTGATCTCCACCGCCGGCTTCTCGCTGCTGAGCGAATGCCTCCATCTTCGCAAGAAGATGCTGCTGTTGCCTATTCGGGGTCAGTACGAGCAGATCGTCAACGCCATGTATGCCCAGCGGCTGGGGTTGGGCTTGCACCGCGACCGGCTCGATGGATCGACCTTGGCAGAGTATCTGGATTGGGTCCCAAGCCCGATCGTCGACCACGAAGACATTCTCTGGCCTGACAACGAGTCCTTCTTCGCGATCCTCGATGCGACCATCGAGACGGTTCTGGCGCGTTGCCGCCTGGCCACGCCCCTGCGTCGCCGTGGGACCTCCCTGCTTCGCAACGCCTTAGCGCAAACCTAATCCCACTTGTGGCGTTTGACCGCCAGGAGGATCTTCTGCGCGCAGCGCAGCGCCGCCAGGCCCTCTTCGGCGCTGACTTCCGGCGTGAACGACCGATCCTTCACCGCCCGCAGGAACGCCTCCTGTTGCAGCCGCACCGGCTCCTTGTCGTCGATCTGAAGCTGCTCGATGTGCAGCAGATCGGGCCAGTTCACGCTCGTCCAGTCGAAATCGCCCTTCTCCCGCTGCTGCTTGATCCATTCCACCACGTTCGTGTTCGGCGCCGTCTTGATCACGATCCCGCTCTTCTTGAGATAATCCACGCTCAGGTATGCCTGCCGCGAGAACACGCGCACCCGCCGCTCCGTCTTCAGCGCCAGGCGCGACGCCGTGATGTTCGCGATGCACCCGTTGTCGAACGCGATGCGCGCGTTGCAGATGTCCTCGGCCCCCTCGATCACCCCCACCCCGACCGCATCGACGCGACGGATCTTGCTGGCCGCCAGCGACAGGATGATGTCGATATCGTGAATCATGATGTCCAGCACCACACCGATGTCCGTCGAGCGGAACGGATAGGGACTGACGCGGTGCGCCTCGATGAACTTCGGCTCGATGCTCAGCCGCTTCATCGCCTGGACCACGGGATTGCAGCGCTCCGAGTGTCCGACCGCCACGACGGTGTCGAAACGCCGCGCCATCGCCACGATCTTGCGCCCTTCCCGCACGCTGGCCGCCAGGGGCTTCTCGATCAGCACCGGAATCCGCTGCCGGAGAAAAACCTTCGCCAGTTGCAGGTGGGTCACGGTAGGCGTCGCCACCGTCACCGCGTCTACCTTGTCCACGACGTCGGCGCAGTCGGCAAACGCTTCGCAGTTGTACTTCTCCGCGAGCACCTTCGCCCGCTTCACATCCGTGTCCACCACGCCGACCAGCTCGCTGTCCGGCAGTTGACTGTACACCTTCGCGTGGATCGCGCCCATCTTCCCGGCGCCGATCACCGCTGTTCGAATCTTCCCGTTTTCGTCCATCATCAACTCCCGGTCCGCCCCCCTCGAGCAGGCATCCCGTTCGATTATCTCCTTAAAGTCTCCAGATAGCGTCCGAACCGATGTTCGCTGCTTCTCAGGATCGCGTCCACGACCGCTCGGACGTTCTCATCGTGCCCGTCTTCTTCGCTCATGGCCTTGGCCACCGTCAGCAGCGGCGCCCCCTCGCGATACAGACGCCGGTACGCCTCGAAGATCGCCTCCTGCTCCGCCTCGCTGAGCCCCGCACGCTGGAGCCCACGCTTGTTCACCCCCCGAACGCACGACGGATAGTGCCCGCTGACCATCATGAATGGCGGCATGTCCCGCGTGATCCCCGCCAGGCCCGCCACGAAACACCAGCGACCCACCGTCACGAACTGGTGCATCCCCGCCACACCGCTGACCCAAACCCCCTCCTCGATCCTGCTGTGACCTCCGACCTGCACGCTGTTGCTCAGCACCGTCCGGTCCTCGATGAGGCAGTCGTGCCCGATGTGCGTGCCCACCATCACCAGGTTCTCGTCGCCGATCTGCGTGCTCGCGTCCTCGTACCGGCTCGGATGGACCGTCACGTTCTCACGAAAGACGTTGCGATCCCCGATCACCAGCGTACCGAACCGCGAACCGGGATCGAACCCCAGGACCTGCGGACAGCAGCCGATCACGGAGTTCGGGTAGAAACGGTTGCCCTCGCCGATCGTCACGCGGTCCGCGACGACGACCTTCGCGTCGAGCACCGTCCCGGCGCCGATCGTAACGCCGTCGCCCACCACGCACAGGGGCCCGATCTCCACATCGTCCGCCAGGTGCACGTCCGTCCCAACAATTGCCGTGGGGTGTATCTTTGCCATCGTGTCGATTCCTGCCTCTCACCGAGCTTACGCTCTATCCAATGCCGTCGTTCTCTTCCTAATGAACCCCTGCTTGCCACTCACATTTTATCATCGTCGACGAGCATGAATTTGATCTCCGCCTCCGCCGCGATCGCGTCGCCCACCATCGCCAGGCACCGGCAATGCGCCGTCCGCTTTCGCAGGCGAACCGTCTCCGCCGACAGGATCAGCTGGTCCCCCGGCACCACCGCCCGCCGCAGCTTGACGCCGTCCATGCTCAACAGCAGCGCCAACTGCCCGGTATGCTCCAGCTTCTGCGCGAACAGCAATCCCGACACCTGCGCCATCGCCTCCACGATCAGCACGCCCGGCATGATCGGCGTCCCGGGAAAATGCCCCTGAAAAAACAGCTCGTTGAATGTCACGTTCTTGACGCCCCGAATCTTCGTCTCGCCCTCGATCTCGATGATCTTGTCGACGAGAAGGAACGGATACCGATGAGGCAAAATCTTCTGAATCCGCCGAATGTCCAGCACCGCATCGGTGCCGAATCGGTCGATCCGATCCTGCTGTTCCGCCTGCTCGTACAGCTTCCGCGCCAACTGCTGGTTCAGCGTGTGCCCGCTCTTGTAGGCCACCACCCGTCCCACGACCGGCCGACCCACCAGCGCCAGGTCCCCGATCAGATCCACGATCTTGTGCCGAACGCACTCGTTCGGAAAGCGGTACGTGTTCTTGATCGGCCCGTCCGAGTTGATCACCAGGATGTCGCGCGGACCCACGTGCGTGCCGATCCCCCGCGCCTGAAATTGCCGCGCCTCCACCTCCAGCAGGAAGCTCCGCGCCGGCGCCATGCCGCTCTCGAAACTCTCCGGGGTGAGCCGATAGCTGAAGATCTGCCGACCGATCCCCGTGTGGCCGCTGTAGTCCATGTCGTAGGTGACGTTCAGCCCAGGGTCCGCATAGGGCAGCGCGTAAATGGTCGCGTCCCCCGCGGTAACCGTGATCGGCTTGCGGATCACGAATTCGCGCCGTGGGTTCTTCTGCTCGACGACCTCCGCCTCCTTCAGCGCCTTGAAGTAGTCCGCGCTGCTGCAATCCATCGCCGGAAGCTCCGGACCTTCCACCTCGACGAGCACGTTGTCGATCGCCAGGGCGCTGATCGCTGCCATGCAATGCTCGACCGTCTCGATGCTGACCTCGCCCTTCTTGATGCTCGTACGCCGGCTCCGCTCCGCCACGTTGGGAACCACCGCGGGAATCCGCACCGCTCCCGCCACGTCGGTCCGTACGAAGACCACCCCCGTGTCCTCCGGTGCAGGACGAAAGGTCACTCGCGCTTCCTCGCCTCCAAAAAGGCCCTTGCCGGCCAGTTGCCCCTCACCCTTGATCGTCGTTTGCAGCTTCAAGCTTCTCTACCTTCGCCGTCAGGCGCTTCATCTGTTGCGAAAGTTTGGGCAGGCGGAACAGGTGCGCGATGATCCTGGTCGCCTCTTTCACGTTCACCGCGGGCGACCAGGCGAGTCGCTCTCCGGCCGGGACACTGCTCATCACACCGGCTTGCGCGCCAACCATCGTGCCGGCCCCAATCTCGATATTGTCCGCCAGGCCCACCTGCCCGGCCAGCACCACCCCGTCGCCCAGCCGGCAACTGCCCGCTATGCCCACCTGCGCCGCCAGCAGGCAACACTTGCCGATCACCACGTTGTGACCGATCTGCACGAGATTGTCGATCTTCGTACCGGCCCCGATTATCGTATTGCCGAATTTCGCCCTGTCAACGCAGGTGTTCGCCCCGATCTCCACGAAATCTCCGATCACCACCCCCCCGTTGTGAGGGACGAACCGATGACTGCCGTCGATGAAGGCGTATCCGAATCCCATCGAGCCGATCGTGCTGTGGCTCTGGAGGATCACGCTGTTGCCGATCGTGCACTGATGGTAGACCGCCACGTAGCTGTCCAGCCGGCAATGGGCGCCGATCTTCGAGCCCTCGCCGATCGTGCAGCCGACGCCGATCACGGTCCCGTCGCCGATCTCCACCCGGTCGCCGATGACCGCATACGCCCCGATGCTGACGTGCGCGCCCAGCCGAACGTCGGCGCCGATCCGCGCCGAGGGGTCCACCCCCTCCGCCGGCGGCTTCAGCACCGGTGCAAAACGCTCCAACGTCGCGATCAGGGCCGCGTTGACGTTCTGCACGACCAACTGTGCCGCAGGCAGACCCGCGATGGCCCTGGCCACGATGATCGCCATCGCCCCGCTCTTCTTGGCGGCCGCCTCATGCCGAGGATCCGTCACGAACGCCACGTCGGATCCACCCGCCGTCGCCAGCGGCTGAACCGATGCGATCTCCCGGTCCAGACGATCCGAACCGCCGACGATTTCGGCGCCGATTCCCTTCGCCAACTCTGCTAGTGTCAAGGCCATCCAAACCCCGGAAAAGCGATCCACACCATCGTACCCGACCGAGCCGCTGCCGGCTCACCGCTCTGCTGCTACGGCTTGAGGTCTTTCAGCTTGTCCAGCCGAATGATCACTTCATTCGTCAGATCCACGCAACCGTCCGCATACAGAACCTTGTGCGTGCTGAACGTCGAGATCAGCTCCTCGCTGGAGATCGGAAACTGCGGATCGGTCCGCTCCAGCACCATATCCAGACCCTTCTCCTTGGCCAGTGCCGCAACGATCTTCAGCGTTTCCTGGTACAGCTTCTCCATCCACTGCTTGTCTTCCGAGGCCCGCTGCTGCTTGAGAAATTCCTGCTGGCTCTCCAGTTCGGCACGGGTCTTCAACACCGTCTGCAACTGCGCCAGATAGTCGGGCGAACCGGCCTGCCGCGTCTGGAGGTCCGCCTCCGCCGCCTGGATCGCCTTCGCTTTCGCCTCCAGTTCCGTCCGCGCGCGATTCTGCTTGGCGATCGCCTGCGCGCGGTATTGGCTCTGAACCTGGCACTCGTTGAACGCGGTCCGGATGCTGACCACGCCGATTCTCGAATTGGACGTCGCCGCCGGCCCGGCATGACCGTACTCGAAGGTCGCCAGTACCGCCGCCACGCAAATCGCTGCACCCATCAGGATCGTTCGTCTTTTCATAACCTACCCTTTCTCTTGCCTGCTTCGCTCACAAGTTGGCTTCGCACGATGCGCCGGCCGGCCCGTCAGAACATCCCCGCCGCCGAGAAGCTGAACACCTGACGCTCGTCTTCGTCGTCCTCCAGCAGCGGAGTCGCAACCTCGAACCGCATCGGAACCTCTCCGAAAATCTGGGGCACCAGAATCTGAAGCCCCGTGCCAATCGACAGACGGTAGCTGCCGGTGTCGACGGTCCCGCTGTCGATGAAAAACAGCGTCGCGAAGTTGTCGCTGATGATCGGCACCGTAATCTCGGCGCCCGCCAGGAAAATCCAGTCGCTGCCGACCGGGTCCTTCCGTTCGGGATTCGCTACGTTCGTCTGAAGCCCGCGCGTGCTGACCCCCCGGTATTCGAACCCGCGCAGCCCGTAGGGCCCGGTGCCGCCGCCGTAGAATTTCTCGAACGGCGGCGCATCTCCCAGAATGGTCGCCGCCCGAACCCGACCCGCCAGCACGGTCTTATGCCCCAGAAGATTCTCGTACAGCGTAAAGTAGCGGACGTAGCTGCCTTCCAGAATCCCGAAGGTATTGTCGCCCGTGACCTGCTCGTACTCGACACTCACCGCGTGCCCCCGGCTGGGCCGATAGCGATCGTCCACCACCGTCTCCCCGAGCCCGAAACGAATGCCGAACAAGGCGGTGTCGCCTCTGACGTCTCGAATCTCCTGCGGTGCATCGAAGTCCAGCTCGTCCACCGAGACATTCTCGGCGCGGAACCCGATGCTTCGCCGCCATCGCCCTTCCAGTCGCTGCTCGAAACCGACGAAGCCTTTCAGACGCCCTTCGTCGTAGCTTTCGCGATACCGCTCCCAGCTCCGCCCCACGACGTCGAGCGTCGTCGGCTTGTCCCGCCAGTACGGATCGACGAATTCGACATAATACTGGCTGTATTCCGTGCCCGGTTCCAGCGTCACGCTGAAACTCTGACCCGCCCCCTTGAAGTATTTCCACGGAGTCAGCAGCCCGCTGGGGTCCTCGGGCCAGTCGGTGATGTCGAAATTCCGCTGGCGGTACACGAGCCGTCCGATCACGCCGCTGTCGCTGCTGACGCCGATGCCCGGCATGATGATCCCCGTGCTGCCTTCCTTAAGGTCCACGCGGACATCCCTGAGATTCGGGTCGCCATCTTGCGGCGCGATCGGACGAATCAGCACCTCCTGAGCGACCGCCGACCGCTGGACGTACCGTTCCATCAGCCCGTTGCCCTCTTTCGGCGCGATCCGCCCGTTGTACCAATTGCCCGGCGTAAACCCATATTCATCCAGCACGCGACGGGCCACCTTGTCCTGCGTCTCCTCGTTGCCCGTCACATCGATCCGACCGATCCGGTACCGACCCCCTTCGACGATCTCGTACTCCACGCTCACCATGTGCTGCCCGGTCTCCGGACGGAACTTCGGACGCTGCCGCACCTCGGCATCGATGAAGCCGATCTCCCGGTACGCCCGCGCGATCGCCTGCCCGTCCCGAACCGCCGTCGGCTTCAGGTACACCTGCCCCTCGTTTAGCGTCATCATCGTCCGCAGCTCGGCGTCCGTGAAATGCGTGTTCCCCGAGGTGACGATGTCCGCCACCCGATAGACAGGCCCCTCGTCGATTACGAACGTCACGCGGACCCCGCTGCGATCGGCCGTAAACTCCGTGTTCGCCGTGATCTTGTAGTCCAGATACCCGTGGTCGTAGTAGAACTCCCGCAGCCGGTCCAGGTCCTCTTCGACCGCCCCCTCGGTATAGTGGAACGGCCACAGCAGCCACTTCCGCTCCGTCGTCTTGACTACCTTGTCCAGCGTCCCCGAATCGATGGCGTCGTTGCCCACGAAACTCACCGACTCCACCTGGATGCGCGCCCCCTCGCTGATCCGGTACAGCAGGTGCCCCCGCGCCATCTGATCGCGGTCCAGCGAGACCTCCACGAAGGCATAGCCGATCTTGCGGTATACCTCCGCGATCGTCAGCCGCCCCCCTTCCGCCAGGAAGGAATCGAGCGGGTCCCCCAGCTCGAACCCCAGCCGCTGGCGCAGAACGTGGTCCTTGAACTTCTCGTTGCCCTCGAACTCGATCGATTTGATGATGTCGCCCCGCGCTTCGACCGCCGGCGACAACGCCGCGCTCTCGTTCGGCTCGGCCACCGATTCGGCGCCGGCGCCGCTCGAAACGAGCACCGCCATCGATATGAGGAAAACGAAAATCGTATGCTGCATCGGTCCTCTCGTGAACAGCGAATCGGCCTCGCGTCAGGCCATGAATTAGAACGGTACCGACTCCTGTTCGATCTGCGCCAGGTTCTCAAAACGGGTGCACTTGTCCCGGAACAGCAGTTCTACCGTCCCGGTCGGCCCGTTACGCTGCTTGGCGATAATGATTTCCGCCTTGTTGTTCGGCTCGTAGTCCGGCTCCCCGCGATGATAATAGTCCTCCCGGTGCAGCAGCATGACCACGTCGGCGTCCTGCTCGATACTGCCGCTCTCACGCAGGTCGCTCATCCGCGGGCGGTGTCCTTCCCGACCCTCCGCCGCACGGTTCAACTGGCTCAGCACCACCACCGGAACGTCCAGTTCCCGCGCCAGCGACTTCAAATACCGCGAAATCGTCGAAATTTCCTGCTGCCGTGACTCCACCCGTCCGGTCCCCAGGTGCATCAACTGGAGGTAATCGATCATCACGCACTGGATGTTGTAGGCGCTCTTGAGACGCCGCGTCTTCGCCCGCATCTCCAAAGGCGACAGCGCCGACGTGTCATCGATGAAGATCGGCGCCTCGGAGATCGTCCCGCACGCCTCGACCAGCTTGCGGTAGTGCTCCGTATCCAGCATGCCCTTGCGAACCAGTTGGGCGTCCACGCCGCTGTAACTGCACAAAAAACGCTCGGCCAACTGCTGCTTGCCCATTTCGAGCGAAAAAATCACCAGCGACTGCTTGTCCAGAATGCCGATCCGCTCGGCCACGTTCAGCACCAGCGCCGTCTTGCCCATACTGGGCCTCGCCGCGATGATGATCATCTCACCCTTCTGCAAACCGCACGTCAGGTCGTCCAGCTCGTAATAGCCCGTCGCCAGGCCCGTCACGTGGCTGCCCTCGCGCTTCTCGATCAGCTCGTACGCCTTGGTCACGAGATCCTTCATCGCCACCGCCGCGCTGGTGATCCGCTTGTCGGTCACCGAGAAGATCCGCCGCTCCGCCTCGTCCAGCTTCTCGATCGCACTGCCCGACTCGTCGTACGCGTCGTTGAGAATGTCCGTCGCCGCCGCAATCGTCTCCCGCAGCAGCATCTTCTCCTTGACCACCTCCGTGTAGTACGCCACGTTCGCCGACGAAGGCACCGTCTCCATCACCCGACGGAGGTAATCCAGCCCGCCAATCGATTCCAACTGCCCGTTCCGCTCCAGCTCGTCACGCACCAGCAGCCCATCGATCCCTTCCCCGCGGTTCTTCTCGTACAACGCCAGGATGGCATCGAAGATCACCTGATGCTCGCTGTGATAGAACGCCGAACGGTCCACCTGCTCGATCACGTCCCCGATGCAACGCGGGTCCACGATCATCGAGCCGAGCACCGCCGCCTCAGCCGGCAGCGACTCCGGCATGCTGCGCAGCATCGCCATCTCCGCCGGAGGATTCTTCCGCTCCGGCGCAGCATTCCCACCACGCGACGCCCGTTTATTCTCCTTCACTGGCAAAGTCGGCCCTCCTTGTCGGCCGGCTGTTCGATCGGAATTCGGTCCCTCGCCGGGCCCACTGGCAACCCGGGAAGGCGGGATAAAGCGACATTCTACCCGTCCCCCTACCCAGCGTCAAACACTGTTTCCGCCCCTCAATTCACCCCTGCGAGGCACCCCGTAAGTCTGCGACGCCGGCCGGGGCAAGCCGCCCGCCGGGTCATCTACGCTGATTTCGGGCATCTTGCAGATCACAATCCGATTTGTATTCGGCAAATCACGCCCCCCTTCGCCACAAAAGGCCGAAAATATCACGCCACCCAGCCCAGAACCCCCCCCTTTTACCGGGCGATTCGAACATCCGCCCCTATGGACATGTTCGGACGGTGGCTACGACGCGTTTGCCTATCCGCGTTGTCGTTCTCTAGCGGACATCCGTCTCGAGAACGAGCAGCCAATCCCTGTCCCCGGCGCTGTTGGGCCCGGGCGGTGCGAACGTGCGTGCGCCCCGATTAGGCAATGGCGAACCCTCGATCTCCGTCTCCTCGGCGCTCTGCGGATCGATCCACACGGCCCGAACCGGCGCCGAGAGCTTGGCCATGTCGATCTCGATGCCCCTCTTGCTGTAGGCGTGGGGGAGATAGGCCATGATGAGCTTCCCGTCGGGCGTGCGGCCGGCAGCTACAAACTTATCACCCCGCTCCTCCTCCATGCTGCGGATATTGTCGTATTTCTCCTGGCCGGAGAGGATGAACGTCTCACCACCCGCAATCCGGATCGGCTCCCCGATGAAATACTCTTCCTTGGGCTGCTCCGGTACGAGATTCCACCACGGACGGTCTCCATAGATGTCGAGCATGTGCCCCAACGCCACGCTCCCAGGCGAATCGAGCTGCTCCTTCCAGCCTTCGGCAAGACGCCAGATCGAACCGTTGCCGAACGCCTGCCCCGAGGCCCCACACACCAGACCCCAGTGCAACAGCCGCCGGATGCGGTGCATCGCCGAGCCACGCTCGTTCTCGTAGCCGCTCTCGCCCAGCAGGAAGGGTCGGACCTTCGAAACCTCCTCCGGCACCCTCTGATTGCGGTTCCACTCCATGTGGTTGAGCCAGTAAGGATGCGAGTGATCCCGATTGTTCTGGCCGGGCCAGTAGGTATACGTCCAGCTCACGTCGAGGTAGTCCGCGTATCCGTGTTCGCCCGCCGAGGTGCTGCTCTTGATCCCATGCGTATCCGGATGCCCGTACCAACTGCTCGAATGGTGCGCGATCAGCATCTGGGGAGCAACCTCCTTCAATGCCGTCGCCATCTTTGCGAACGCCTCCTTGTTGCCGCTGCTATCGCCGCCGAGGAAAATCATCACGTTGCCGTCGTCGCCATACCGCCGCCCGATGAACCGTGCGTAGGTCTTGAGCGGCGCGTAATCGTCCTGCTTGTGGTACTCGCTGTCGAGCACCTTGGACCAGCCCTCGCCACAGCAGCCGTTCCACGCCAGCGCCATGCACAGCGTCACGCCAAAACCCCGAGCCGCTTTGACCACGCGGTCGACGTGCCTCCAGTACTCCTCGTTCGGCTGATCGAACTGGTTGTCCGCAAAGGGCTTAACACCGAACCAGCTGTCATCGCCCTCCCGCGTCCAGGGCAGCAGCATGCACTGCACGACCATGATCCCCCGCCCGGATCGGTCCTCCAGATACTGCACCGCGTCGCCCTCGCTGACCCCGAACGTCAGGAACCAGCACGTATCTGCATTCCACAGGAAAGGCCTGCCCTCCTGATCTTCAAGATACGCCTTCTTCACCCCCGGCACCACCTCCACCGTCCTGACGCGTAAAGGCCACGCCGGCTTCTCGATCGGCTTCGCCCAACTATTGGTGACAATCAGAGGAACCACGAGAGCAACAATACGAAGTGCTTGCTTCACAATCCTGAATCCTCCATTCGTTGCTGCTGTATCGATAGAACGACGCATCTGCAATGCCGATGCAGGGCGCCTGAGTATCTAGCCATCCGTCTGCAAGACCAGCAACCAATCATCCTTGCCGGTCCCGTTGTCGCCGGGAGGTACGAAACGCCGCGAACCTGTATTGGCATACGATCCTGCGTCCCGATACGTGCCGTTCGTCGGGTTGAACCATACCGCTTCGACATCTTCACCGAAGCCGCTCATGTCGATCTGCAATTCGCGTGTTGCTGGCGTGTACACCAGCGCAAAACTGCCGTCGTCCGCCCGGGCCGCCAGCGCGTAATCATCGCCCTTGCTGCCCATATAATGCCCATACCCGCCCGTGAGCGTTCGGTTGTCGTAATCGGGTACCAGCTTCCACCACTCCAGTCCCCCGAGCAGTCTCATCATACGCTGGCAGTCGTAGGAGCTGGGGTAATCGAGCGTCTCCTGCCAGGTCATGCCGTTGCCGTGGTAATCGTGCTGCTTGTCCTGCACGCCTTCCGCCCCGTAGTTGTACCCGGCGACGCTCGACAGCAACACCCAGTACATCTGCCGGCGCATCATGTAGCGGCCGACGTCATTCCCCTTGAGACCGACCCCGCCCCAGTCATAGTAGCCTTCACCGAACCAAACCGGGGTCTCGGGGTGGGCCTGCCACTCTTCGAATCCCTGGTTGTATGGATAGTCGGGCTTCCTGTGCTCGGGGGTGTACGCGTACGTCCAGTTGATGTCCAGCCAGGACGCATCCGGAAAGTAGTCCTTGCTCGTATACTGATGCACCGCGTGATACGTAATCAAGCCCTCGGGCCAGCCATCCTTGATGCCCTGCGCCATACGGTCCATTTCGTCCCGTTCCTCACGCGGAGGATGATCGCCGCCGACAAAGAACATCACGTTCTCGCAGGGTCGGTATCGCCCGGCAATCCACCGGCCGTAGGCGTAGCATCCCTTCGGACCGCTCCTGCGAATCCGGTCCCGATGGTGCCGAATCCAGATGGGATTCAGCATCACCGCCATACCCCGATCCTTGGCCGCCTGCACGACGTAATCGATGTGCGACCAGTAGCCTTCGTTCGGTTGCGACAGATCGTCGCTCTCAAAGGCATGTTCGCCGGCGTAGTGGGTCAAAGTCCCTTCACAACCCGTAGCGACGCACATGACGCTGAAGCCCTTCTCGCAGCGATCGTCGAAGATCAGGTCGACCTCGGATGGCGAGTAGAGGTGCATCTTCCACAGGCAGTCACCGAGTGCAAAGAAGGGTCGCCCTTCCCCATCAACGAGATACCGATGGTTCGCCGCCGGCTTGATCGGCCATACCGGACGGGCCATGCCCACCGGCACGCCCACGACAAGAAACAGCGCGATGGCAAAAGCTCGTCTCATGATGTATCACCTACAGTTCCCAGTAAGGATTTCAAATGCGCCCGAAACGACGCTACTCCTTCAGCCACTGGTCGAGCCAGCCAATGACCACGTCGTACCACTGGATCGAGTTCTGAGGCTTCAGCACCCAGTGGTTCTCATCCGGAAAGTACAGTAGCTTGCTGGGGATGCCCATCCGCTGAAGCGCATTGAACGTCCCCAGCCCTTGCGTATCGACCACGCGATAATCGAATGCCCCATGGATTACCAGCATCGGAGTCCGCCAGTTCCCGACGAACCGCACCGGATTGTGCTTCTCATACCCCTCGGGGTTCTCCCAGGGCGTCCCCCGGTGGTCCCACTCCGGAAACCACAGCTCCTCCGTGTCGAAGTAGGCCATCCGCTCGTCGAGGTTCCCGTCGTGATTCACCAGGCACTTGAAGCGATCGGGCCACTGACCCGCGATCCAGTTGACCATGTACCCCCCGAACGACCCGCCCAGAGCCCCGACGCGGTTGCCGTCCAGCCAGGAATACCGCTCGATCGCCGCCGCCAGCCCCTTCTGGAGGTCCACCAGGGGCTTGCCGCCCCAGTCCCCGCGTATCGAGTCGGTGAAGGCCTGCCCATAGCCCACCGAACCGTGGAAATCGACCATCACCGCCGCATACCCCGCCCCCGCATACGCCTGTGGGTTCCAGCGATAGTGAAAGACGTTCCCGAACGACCCCTGAGGTCCGCCGTGAATCAGAAACGCCACCGGGTACTTCTTGCTCGGGTCGAAATCCGCCGGCCGCACCACGTAACCGTACACCGTCTCCCCATTCCAGCCGGCAAAGCTGAACTGCTCGAAATCGCCCATCTTCGCCGACGCCACCTTCTCGCGATTGATATCCGTCAGTTGCCTCACCCTCGTCCCGTTCGGACGCATCGCGTACAGCTCCGCAGGCGATAGCAGATTGCTCAAGGCATAGACGATCCGCCCGTCCGCTGCGCTGAACCCATGCACGCTCCCGTCCCGCACGATCGTCTCCACCTCGCCGTCACCCACATCGATCGAAAACAGCGAACGCTGGCCCAGGTTGGCCGCCGTCGCGTAGATCTCACGCCCGTCCCTCGAAAAACCGATCGAAGACGGACTCCGATCCCAATCCGACGTCAGAATCCGCTTCGAGCCGCCGGGCCAGTCCATCAGCACGATCTGAAATTGGTCCGATTCGTACCCCGCCCGACGCATCGCCAGATACGCCAGCGTCTTGCCGTCGGGCGAAAACACCGGATGCGTGTCCCACGCCTCGTTCTCCTCCGTCAGACACTTTGGCTTCTGCAAGCCATCGATCGGGCTCAGGTAAAGATCGAAATCCGTCGACCATGCCTCCTGCCGCCCCACGTTCTTGGCGCTGAAGATCACCGCCTTCCCGTCGGGCGTGAACGTCATCTCCTCCGCCCCCCCGAATGGCTTCGATGGCGTGTCCGCGTCCATCCCGCTCATCACGTCCACCGCCTCGCCCCCGTCGACCGCCTTGACGAACAGATGCGACCGCCGCCCGTCGTTCCACGTGTCCCAGTGCCGCACGAAAATCTGGTCGTAGATCCGCCCGCTCGCCTTGCGCTGCGCGACCGCTTCGAGGCGATCCACCGTGCACTGCACCGTCTCGCAGCCGGGAAAGACCTCCATCGTAAAGCCGATGTGCCTGCCGTCGGGGGAAACGATCAGGTTGCCCACGTCGAGTGGCTCATCCGTCACCTGCGTCGCCTCGCCCCCGTCGATCGCAATCCGCCAGACCTGCGACGATCCCGACCGGCTCGACAGAAACCACAGCGCCTTGCCGTCCGGCGCCCAGCGCGGGCTGGAATCCGATTCCGGATGCGTCGTGAGTTGCCGAAGACCGCTGCCGTCGGCCCCGACCAGCCACAGGTCGGTCCGCCCGCGATTGGCCTCCAGGTCCGTCGTACGAACGACGAACGCCACCTGCCGCCCATCGGGTGAAGCTTGCGGATCCGAAATCCGATCCATCGCCACCATGTCGTGGATCGAAAACGGATGCATTTCCTGCCCCCGCGCGACGCTCGCCGCCCCCTGCAACAGGATCAGAACAAACAGCGAAGCGAAATACGTCCCATACCTCCTGCTGGTCCCATGCGTTGTGTGGGCCATGATCGTCTCCTTCCTTGTCGTGAAGGAAATCACAAAAATGATTCCCTTGAAGAATATAGGCCGATTGTCCATTCTTGTCGAAGGCCTGCTTTGTCTTACGCCGAAGTCGGACGCCCCCGCTTGCGCTCCGCACTCAACGCCGCCGGGATGTCCAGCCAGAAGGTCGAGCCGACACCTACCTCGCTCTCCAGTCCGATCGTCCCCGCCAGCATCTCCGCCAGCTCTTTGCTGATGGCCAGCCCCAGACCGCTGCCCTGCGTCTCCCGCGTCAGCGACCCGTCTACCTGCCGGAACTTCTCGAAGATCGCCTCCCGATCCGATTCCGCAATTCCGCAGCCCGTGTCGCTGACCGCAATCCGCACCGTCTCCGCATCCAGCATATCGGCGCGGATCTCGATGGTGCCCCGCGCCGACGTGAACTTCACCGCATTGCTCAGAAAGTTGTACAACACCTGTTGCACCTTGCCCCCGTCGGTGACAATCAGCGGAACATCGGGAGCCACCTGCGTGCGAATCTTGATCTTATGCTTCCTCGCTAGCAGTGAAAACGCCGATACCAGCGAGTCGCACAACTGCGGCAGCGAGACCGGCTCGACGTGCAGCTCCATCTTGCCCGCCTGCACCTTCGCCAGGTCCAGCAGATCGTTGATCATGCTCAGCAGGCTGTTGCCGCTGCTGATGATATTCTCCGCATACCGCTGCCCCTTGTCCCGCCGCAGCAACCCCGGTTTCTCCCGCAACACCTGAGCGAACCCGAGAATCGCATTGAGCGGCGTGCGAAACTCGTGCGACATATTCGCCAAGAATTCGCTCTTGAGCTTGTTCGCCTTGTACAGCTCGATGTTCCGCTCGCTCAACTCCGTGATCTTCGCGTCGAGCTGACGGTTCGCCTCGCGCAGCTTCTCCTGCGCGACCTGGAGATTGTCGAGCATGTGGTTGAACGCCTCGCTGAGCCGTTCGTACTCATCGGCCGTCGCGATCGAGCTGCGGATGTCGAGATTGCCCTCCGCCACGTTGTTCGCCAGCGCCCGCAACTGGCGGATCGGCCGCAGGATCACCCGCTGCGTGATCCAGTAGAACGCCACCATCGCGCCGGTGGCGCCGATCAGTCCCGCCATCACCGTCCAGATCCGATTGAGAAACAGCGTCTTGCGAACGTCGCCCCCGATGCCCGGCGTCCGCACCGCCGCCACACCCACGATCTCGTTCAATGAAAACGGCCCCGCCGAGCCCTGGGCATTGTGACAACCCACGCACGATTCCGTAGCTCGAAACACCCGCACGTAATCGCTTTGCAGCGAATCGCCGCCGCGACTCAATTCCAGGTCGTCGTCTCGCGTCTCATCGACCATCAGCTCGTCGAGCAGCTTCCGCTGGGCGTCGTTGAGCCGCTCCAGTTCGTCCTGTCCCGCCTGGCCGTTCAGCGGAATCCATTGCACGCCCGGGTCGTTCGGGTCCCGCATCCCCCCCTGGCTGTTCAACTCGGGCAAGCGCGACAGCTCCCGCACCCGAAAGTGCGACCGCAACAGGATGGATTCGACCCGCGCCTTGTTCGTGTCCAGCAGGACCTTCTTGGTCAACTGGCTCATCCAGATATACGGGATCAACAGCGCGATGAGCAGACTGAACAGCACCGCAGCCCCGAACATGATCCGACACTTCTCCGCCAGCGACAGAGGCGTCAGGTGCAGGAACCGGAGAACGCGTTGGAGAATCTTGCCCAGTTCGATACGCATCATCCTCTAGTGACGATCGATGAATCAGCCTTCCGGCTTCTCCACCGCGTGCAGATGCTTCTGCGTCCGAAGGTTCAGTTCCTCGAGCTGCTTCGCGTCCACCTCGCTCGGCGCATCGGTCATCAGACACTGCCCGCGCTGCGTCTTGGGGAACGCGATCACGTCGCGGATGTTCTCCGTACCCGTCAGCAGCATCACCAGCCGGTCCAGACCGAACGCGATCCCTCCGTGGGGCGGTGCCCCGTAGTCCAGCGCCTTCAGGAAGAACCCGAACCGGTCCTCCGCCTGCTGCCGCGAAATGTTCAGCAGGTCGAACACCTTCTGCTGTACGTCCGGACGATGGATACGAATGCTGCCCCCGCCGATCTCGCTGCCGTTAACCACGATGTCGTACGCCTGCGAGCGGATGTGCCCCGGATCGGTGTCGAGCTTCTCCAGGTCCTCCGGGACCGGCGCCGTGAACGGATGGTGCAGCGAATCGAACCGCTTCTCGTCCGCATTCCACTCGAACAGCGGAAAGTCCACCACCCACAGAAACGCAAAGCTCTTCGGATCGTACAGCTTCAGGTCCCGCGCCACCCGGCACCGCAGCGGCGCCAGCGCCTTGTTCGCCACCGACTCCTGGTCCGCCACGAACATCAGCACGTCGCCGTCTTTGGCGCCGAACCGCTCGATCAGTTGCCGCCCCAGATCGTCGCTGAAGAACTTGCCGATGCCCCCGATGAACGTGGGCGTCTCGCCCTCCATCTTGACCTTCAGCCAGGCCAGCCCCTTGGCGCCGTAGTCGGACACCAGAGCCGTCAGCGTCTTCTCGATGTCGCTGCGCGAGTACGTATCGCCCGCCGGAGCGCACAAGCCCTTGACGATCCCGCCGTTCTCGATGCACGACGTGAAGACCTTGAAGCTCGTCTGCTTCGCCAGGTCGCTGATGTCCTTGAGCTTCATGTCGAAACGCACGTCGGGCCGGTCCGTCCCGTAGTCCGCCATCGCCTCCGGATAGCTCATCCGACGGATCGGCAACGCCACCTCGATCCCCAGGATCTCCTTCCAGATCCGAGCGACCAGTTGCGAATGAACGTCGATCACGTCGTCGACACCGACAAAACTCATCTCCACGTCAATCTGCGTGAACTCCGCCTGCCGATCGGCCCGCGGGTCTTCGTCGCGGAAACAGCGGACGATCTGAAAGTACCGCTCGACGCCGCTGACCATCAGGATCTGCTTGAACAACTGCGGCGACTGAGGCAACGCATAGAACGCGTTCCGCACGAGCCGGCTCGGCACCAGAAAATCGCGCGCCCCCTCCGGCGTGCTCTTCGCCAGCATCGGCGTCTCGATCTCCCAGAACCCCTTCTCATCGAAGTACTTCCGAGCCAGCGTCGTCACCCGATGCCGCACCCGAAGCCGCTCCCGCATCTCCGGCCGGCGCAGGTCGATGTACCGATACATCAATCGTGTCTCTTCGTTCGTCTTGCTCGCAGTGTCCAGCTCGAACGGAGGCGTCTTCGACATGTTGAGCACCTCCAGCCGGTCGACCAGCACCTCGATCTGACCCGTCGCCAGCTTCGGGTTCTCCAGCCCCTCCCCGCGCGGACGCACCTTCCCCGCTGCCGCGATCACCCATTCGCACCGCACCGTCCGCGCGAGCTGATGCGCCTCGGAAGCGTTCTCCGGATCGAAAACGAGCTGCGTCAGACCCTCCCGATCCCGCACGTCGAAAAACACCAGATTGCCATGATCGCGATAGGACTGAACCCAGCCGGCCAGCACCACCTCCTGGCCCGAATCGGCCAGCCGAAGCTCGCCGCAATGATGCGTTTTCTTCAACATACCCACAATCTCTCGATGTTCGTTGATCCGGACGGTCGGTGGGAACGGCCCGCCGACCAGGCGTAATCCGTAAGAATAGTAAAAATGGGGCAAGTCGTCAACCGGCCCCTGCACGATCCGGGCCCATTTTCCGTCGGATCCGCCCCCGCGCCCACCCCACCAGAAGAAAGGGCCTGTCCCGATCGCGTCAGGACAGGCCCTTGTGGATACCTACCGTTCCGGCAGCGATTCTGCCGGTTGGATCACCTTACTCAGCCGCTCGGCCGAATCCGATATCGTCGACGTAGACCGTGCCGGTGCCGCCCGCACTCGGGCTGCTGGCGTTGCCGACGCCGATGACCATCGTCTCGATCCGACTCAGATTCACGCCCGACAGATCACTGTACGGAATCGCCCATTCCTGCCACGACGGACGCACCGTGATCGCGTTGTCCGGATTCGTGACCGTCACGCTCTTGCCCGAGGCATCCTCCAGCCGCACGTACATCGGCTCGGACGAATTGCCCATAGGCTGGGCGACGCCGACTTCGGCCGTCTCCCAGGCACCGCTGACGTTGCCGGTCGTCGTCAGGCCGGAGAACTCCGCCGCCGTGACGATCCCCGCGTCGTGACTGGTCACCGCCAGACCGATGTAGACGCTGTCCGACATCTGGATGCTCACCGGTTCCGTCGGGGTCACGTCCACCCAGGTCACGCCGTCTTCCGATTGTTGCATCGTAAAGACGTTGCCCGTACGGGTCAGCTTCACCCAGTGCGGAATCTCGATGTCCGCCACGTCGGTGTTGGCGCTGGCCTGGCCCGCCACCGGACGACGCTGGAACGAAAGACCATGCCCCGGTTCCGGCGTCGCCGCCGCAAACGCGTGCTTCGAACCAGGCTCCAGTGTCTCACGGATCATCACGCCCGCCTTCGCCCACTCGTTGCTGCGAATCAGGCTATCCACACGGACCGTCATCGAGCCGTCGCCGACCAGCGTCTTGTACGCGTAGCGGAACTGATCCGAGCTGCCCCAGATGTCCGTCCCGATCGCGCTCATCACAATGCTGCCGTCGGCCGCCTCGATGAAGTCGGGCGCGTTGCCGCGAACGTACAGCACCAGCGTCTCGGCGCCGTTGCCGGTCCAGTCCTGCGCCGAATCGAAGATTCGCTCGGCCTCGGAATAGAACGGCGATTCGGTGTTGTCGTACTGGATGGGCATCGACTGCGAACCACTCCGGACGATCGACTTCTCCGCAAACGGAGCGTCGAAATACCCGACGATCGAGCCGGTCTCGTTGACAAAGCCGTCGAGCCAGGTGTCGAAGATCGCCGTGCCCGCTTCGATATCGTCGTCGTACGTCTCGAACCCGTCGATCAGTGCATACTCCTCGGTCGAGAACGTCCAGACGTCGCCGGCCCACGCGCTGACCTCGTCGGCCTCGTTGACTTCCACAATCTGCCAGTAGTACGTCGTCCCGAATTCCAGATTCCCGGGCGTGTAGCTCGCCTGGCTGACGCTGTCGACCAGCGGCACCGCATTGGGATCGGTTCCGAGATACACGTCGTGCGACGCCGCCTCGCGACCGCTGCGCCAGGCCAGACTGGTCTCGACGTCCACGTCGGTCGCTCCGTCCGCCGGCTCCGGCTCGCGGGCCTGCGCCGGGATGTACAGGAAGCGCACTTCGCTCAGGCCGTACTGGCCCATGGGACCATGGCCGCTGTTGACATGGATCCGCACGAACTTGGCCGGAATGCCGCCAAAGTCCACCGTCGTGTTCGCCGCATACGTGCCCTTGGCCGTCGCTTGGGCAAACGTCGCATCGCCCAGCACCGTCCAGTCGACGCCGTTCTCCGACGTCTCGATCGTCACGTCTTTGATGCCGAAGCCCAGCAGCAGCTCGAACATCACGTTGTAGTTCCACACCAGCATCTCGTGCAGCTTGTACACGCGATCGAACTCGTACTGGATGTACAGCGGTTCTTCACCCGCGGAAGCCAGCCACATATCCAAACTCTCGACCGAGTGCTGATCGGCCGCGTTCAGACCCGAACCGTCGATCGTCCTTTCCGGTCCCGACCCTTCGTCCGACAGCCCGTTGGTCGTCGCGACGATGTTCTCGACCGGATACGCGAACGGCTCCGTCGTGAAGCTCCAGATCTTCCCTGTGAAGATGGTGTTGCTCGGAGGAGCGTTCACTTCGTCGATCCGCCAGTAATACGTCGTTCCGAAATCGAGCATACCGGGCGGGTCATACGTGGCCGCCGTCTGTCCTTGGCTCACCAGAACGCCCAGTGGGTTCGAACGGCTCGCCGTGTTCACGTCCTCGAAGACCGTCCCCAGATACACATCGTGCGTCGCGGCAAACTTGCCCGCCGTCCAGCTCATCACCACCTCACGCGGAACGTCGATCGCACCGTCTTCCGGCTGCGGGCTCTTGGCCTTGGTCGGCGTCGGCGGAATGTGCGTGATGTAGTCCGTCAGATAGGTCGGGTTCGTGATGTCGCTGCTCAGACCCGGACCCGTCCAGCCGATGTCCATGTTGTCCCCGCCGCCGGCTTCCTGGAAGAACGCCATCACCGCCATGATCTGGCCCTTCTTCAGGCTCATCACTTCCGAGTGCTGGCTCGGATACTTGTTCCATTCGTCGATCGCCGCCCAGCCGTCCACGTACGCCACTTCCACCGCGTTGGCCATCTCCTCGTCCTGGCTGACATACAGCATCCCGTAGTCATCGCAGGCGTAGTGGAACTGATAGTCGCCCGTCTCCGGAACGGTTACCCAGCCGTAAAACTTGGCCACGTAGTTGTCCTTCGACCCGACGTACTCCGACGCATCGATGATCTCTTCCAGATCGGGCACCGGAACCGGGTTCACCAGGTCCACCAGAAAATCGATGATGGCTTGACGACTCGCCCCCACCCCTTGGTTCCAGTCCTGGTGCACCATCGTCGCCGATGCACTCGCCGATAGCGCCAGACAGGCCACCAGCGTGAATAATACATACCTTCTCATTGGTACTTCCTCCACGAAAGATCAAACCTCTTCCTACACAACTCACGTTACGGTACCTGCGATTCTGCCCTGCGGTCACCTCCTTCCTTCGTCCTTGTCGGCAAAAGTGGGGTCGCACTCCATCCGTGGACAGAACGCGGGCACCTCTTGGACAGCAATAAAACCGTAATCTCCCTTCGACGGTGTGGGTCTAGGCCGGATGCACCGCCAAAGGGCCCCTCGAATCGGCCCCAGAAAACCGCGTCCGCACGGCCATGCGGTACGCGCAGGGGCACCATTCAAGAGCGTGCAATGGCGCGCCAATGAGAATGTTCGCAGTCGACCTAGCTTACGTTGTACCAGATTCGGCCACGCCACGCAAGAAAATGTGACCTCCCCACCCATGAAAATTTTCTTTATGGGACCCTGGCCCGGTACCATTACCGCCTCAGAGCCACCGATCGGGCCCCGAGATCACCGAGGTCAGGCAAAGGGGCCTGGTCCGATCTATGCGCCAGACCAGGCCCCGTTCGACGTCTTCAAACCGACACCGGTCCTGTCGCCGGCACCGCTACTCTGCCGCTGGCCGGCCGAACCCGATGTCGTCGACGTACACCGTGCCGCTGCCGCCCGCACTCGGGCTCGTGGCGCTGCCGACGCCGATCGTCATCTTCTCGACCCGACTCAGGTTCACGCCCGCCAGATCGCTGTACGGAATCGCCCATTCCTGCCACGTCGGACGCGCCGTAATCGCCGTGTCGGCACTCGTCACCGTCGCACTCTGGCCCGAGGCGTCCTCGATCCGCACGTACATCGATTCGGACGAGTTGCCCATAGGCTGCGCGACGCCGATCTCCGCCGTCTGCCACGCGCCGCTGACGTTGCCCGTCGTCGCCAGGTCCGAGAACTCCGCCGCCGTGACGATCGCCGCATCATGACTGGTCACCGCCAGACCGATGTAGACGTTGCTGGCCATCTGAATCTCCACCGGCGTCGCCGGCGTGACGTCCACCCACGTGACCCCGTCTTCCGACTGCTGCATCGTGAACAGATTGCCCGTCCGCGTCAGCTTCACCCAGTGCGGCATCTCGATGTCCGCCACGTCCGTGTTGGCGCTGTCCTGACCCGCCACCGGGCGACGCTGGAACGACAGACCGTGCGAAGCCGTTGGCGTCGCCGCCGCGAACGCGTGCTTCGAACCGGGCTCCAGCGTCTCGCGGATCATCACGCCCGCCTTCGCCCATTCGTTGCTGTTGACCAGGCTGTCGACGCGAACCACGATCGAGCCGTCGCCGCTGAGGTTCTTGTAGGCAAACCGGAACTGGTCGGCCGTGCCCCAGATGTCCGTGCCGATGCCGCTCATCACAATGCTGCCGTCGGCCGCCTCCACGAAGTCCGGCGCGTTGCCCCGAACGTACAGCACCAGCGTATCGGCGCCGTTGCCCGTCCAGTCCTGCGCCGTCTCGAACTCGCGCGTGGTCTCCGAATAGAACGGTGAAGTACTGTTGTCGTACTGAAGCGGCATCGACTGCCCGCCGCTCCGCACGATCGTCTGCTCCGCAAACGGCGAATTGAGGTACCCGACCGTCGAACCGGTCTCGTTCACCCAGCCGTCGAGCCAGGTGTCGAAGATCGCTGTCCCCGCTTCGACGTCGTCGTCATACGTCTCGAACCCGTCGATCAGAGCATACTCCTGCGTCGCGAAGCTCCAGACGTCGCCCGCCCAGGCGGCAATCTCGTCCGCCTCGTTGACCTCCACGATCTGCCAGTAGTATGTGCTGCCGAATTCCAGATCGCCTGGCGTATAGCTCGCCTGATCCACCGTCGCCGCCAGCGGCAGCGCGTTCGGATCGGTCCCGAGGTACACCTCATGCGAGGCCGCCTCGCGACCGCTGCGCCAGCTCAGCGTCGCTGCCGGATCGACGTTCGCGGCGCCGTCCGCCGGCTCGGGCTCCCGCGCCTGCGCCGGGATGTACAGGAACCGCACTTCGCTGAGCCCGTACTGACCCATCATGCCCCAGCCGCTGTTGACCGTCAGACGCACGTACTTCACCGGCGCACCGCCGAAGTCCACTGTCGTGTTGGCCTCGTACGTCGCCTTCGCCGTCGCCTGGTTCAACTGCACCTCGCCCAGTGCCGTCCAATCGGCGCCGTTCTCCGACGTCTCGATCGTCACGTCCTTGATCCCAAAGCCCAGCAGCAATTCGAACTGCACGTTGTAGTTCCACACCAGCATCTCGTGCAGCTTGTACACGCGATCGAACTCATACTGGATGTACAGCGGTTCCGCCGGCGCATTGGCTACCCACATGTCGCCCGCCGCCGTGGAGTGCTGGTCGGCCGCGTTGAGACCCGAGCCATCCACCGTCCGCTCGGGTGTAGAAACGTCGTCCGAAAGCCCGTTGCTGGTCGCGATGACGTTCTCGACCGGATACGCGAACGGCTCGCTCGTGAAGCTCCAGACCTGACCCTTGAAGATCGTGTTGTCCGGCGCCGCGTTGACCTCGTCGATCCGCCAGTAATAGGTCGTTCCGAACTCGAGCAGACCATCCGGATCGTACGTCGTCGCCGTCTGACCCTGGCTCACCAGCACGTCCAGCGGATTGCTTCGACTGGCATTGTTCACATCCTCGAAGACGGTCCCCAAATAAACGTCCCGCGTCGTCGTGCTCTCCATCGGGTCCCACGCCAGCACCACGTCGCGCGGCACGTCCACCGCCTCATCCGCAGGACGAGGATTGCCCGCCATGTCTCCCCCGTACCCCTCCATGACGATGGCGATCTCCTCCACCGGCAGCGCCCGACTGTAAAGACGCACGTCGTCCAACAGACCGTGGTAGAAGCGGCCGGTCGCCTGGGCATTCTCGCCAATATAGAAATCGTACGTACTGCTGCCGATTTGCCCCGTGCCCGGACTGGTCACGTCCAGCACGCCGTCAATATAGATCCGCCCCTCTTCGCCATCGTACGTGGCCGCATAGTGGTGCCACTCGCCGCCGGTTACGATCACCGTTCCATTGAACCAGCCGTTGCCCCCGCCGGCCGACGTCCCCGAAATGCCCATGTGGGTGGCGTTGCCACCGCCATCGCCCCGACTGGCACGATACGCGTTGTCGCCCTTGGAGATGAACGCCTCCCACGTGTTCTGGAACGCATCGATCTGGAACCAGAACGCCATCGTGATCGCATCCCGGATTTGGAGCGAATCGCCGTTGCCGCAGTTGACGTAGTCGTCCCCGTCGAACGCCAGCGCCCCGCCAATCATGCCGGGCACCCACTGCGGATCGCCCACGAATTCCCCGTCGTTGCCGTTGCCGCTGGCGTCGTACGCCACCGTCCCCTCGCCCTCATCCAGAGGCCACCAGCCCGCCAGATCGGGCTGAGGCCCCGCGTCGAAAGCGAAAGACGACCCCGCCAACCCCAGGATCAGGACCGAAAGTAGTCCGAGAAATGTGCGCCTCAACATGCCATGTCCTCCTTCAGATGTAGAGTGAACCCTGTGATGCTTTCTCGGCCACACACCGAGAACACTCTCTCTCCGCAGGATGCCGGCCCGAGCCCTCAACCCGCCAACCACCGCCGGCCAAACGGCTCCGGAGCTCCTCGCAGGCCCCGAATGCCCCTCAACGCTTTGCTCCACCTCCTTCCTGACGGAAACCGACTCAGAGCGCAAACCGATGGCGCGGAAAGATACCCCTCGGAATCGATGAAATCTGGCGTGTAGCTGCCTTCCCGGCCATATCCGCTCCTAGGTCTACCCAAGATACTGCGTTGCTAAGGCCTGATATGAAAGCCAACTTCTGAAGCTCCTATCGACACTTATACCACGTCGCATCCCCCCAATTCAACAAAAACCCACGCCGCGGGTGTCTGTGCAGGCTGTAGCGCCCCGGTATTTTGAGGCGATGAAGCGTTCTGGACTGGCAGCCTTCAGCCGGGTCAAAGCGCAAGCGTGGCGATCGCCGAAAGCAGGACTCGCTGAGGTCCTTAGCCCGCAAGGCACTCCAGAGAACCAAAGAGAAAGGGCCCGTCCCGATCATGTCGGGGCGGGCCATCTGAGTTGCATTTGCCGCCGGCAGAGGCCCTGCCGGAGTCCCCCCAGATCAATGGCATACCCGATCTGCGGATAGAACAAACTTCCGGCAGTTACAACACCGCCTTCTCCCTTCGGCGGTGTGGGTACAGGTCGTTCTCACCGCCCAAGGGCCTCTCGATTCCGCCGCGAAAGCGCGGCCGCACGAGGATGCGGCCGGCAGTTAGGCAGTTTTCAAGAGCAGACGCACCACCGTGCGCCGCCGAATTGTACTGCATCGACCCAACTATTTTTACCAGATTCACACCCCCCCACGCAAGAGAATTTGTCCCCTTCCTCACAAATTCTATCCCCCGCGCCCGCGCCAGTCGCCGAGCATTTGGAGCATTCGGACTTCGTGCTTCGAATTTGTTTCGTCCGCCATAGGCGGATCGTACTCCCGATTTCGAATTTGCCCTCACTGCTCACGAATCAGTGCCCAGCACGCAGTATCTCAAAGCCCCTGATCGCCGGGCCCCTCTCACTCGAACCCCACCTGCGGCGCGTTGTAGTACCCCATCGTCGAATCCGCCACCGCCATCCGATACAGATGGTTCTGCATCAGACACACCCTCCGCGAATCCGCCGGCAGGTTCGTCGAGTAAATCCGCAGCTCCCCCGGCAGGCTCGTCACAATCTCTTCCCGCCAGTCGCCGATGATATCCGCCACGATCAGCACCTTGCCCTCGATCGCCTGCGTCTCTTCGCCGCTGTATTCCAGAATCTGCCCTCGATGACAGATCTCCTTCTGCGCGTCCGCATCCCACCAGACCGCCCGCGGAGACAGACCCCACAGATTCTTGTCCGACAGCCGCTTGCCCTGCGCCGTGTAGAGGAAGTACTTGTCCCCTCCCTTCGCCTCCCCCGCGTAGCATTCGATCCCCGGATACTCATCCGTCAGATCGCCGATCATCGCCTGCCCGTGCACGTGAACGGTCGAGCCCTCGTACCCCCAGATAATCTTGCCCGTCCGCGCTTCCACCAGGCACACCCCGTTCTTGGGCGAACGACTCTCGACCCCGTAGAAAATCTCGTACCCCGGACGCTCGGGATCGATGTCCGCAATATAGCCCGCGTCGTTGTGCCCCAGCCCCGTGCGCCACATCGGCACCCCGTGCTCGTCCAGCGCCGCCGTGCCGATCACCAGCTCGTCCCTGCCGTCCAGGTCGATGTCGCCCGTCATGATCGCATGCTGACCCTGCCCCTTGTACTTGGCGTACTCGCCCAGGCTCGCCCATTCCCAGATCGTATCCAGGTTGCGATCCAGCGCCGTCGTCTTGATCACCGTATACGTGCCGCGCTGCATGATTAGGGATGGATGCCGCCCGTCGAGATACGCCACCGTCAGAAAGTTCCGACACCAGTAGTTATACGACTCGAACCCCTCCCGCGAGATCCAGTCCTGCTTCTTGAGCACCTCCCCCGTCTCGGGGTCCAGCTTGATCAAATACTCGGGCCCCTCCAGCACGTGCCCGTCCAACTCGCGCGGATCCCCCTCGCCCGCCTTTGCGTAGACCTCCGCCTTGCCGTCCTCATCCACGTCGAACACCATGTAAGGCGAATACCACGTCCCCGTCTCGATCGACCAGCCCATGTCATGGCGCCACAAAAACTCCCCCCGCGACGAATACGCATCCAGCTTGTACGTCTCGGGACTCCGCTTCCAGTACCCCGGCCGGTGGTACGGATCCACGTTGAAGTTTGGATGCTGCAACACGAAGTCGTACGCCCCGTCCCCGTCCAGATCCCCGAAGCCGATCCGCTTCAGCGTCACCGGGTCTTTCAGTTGGATCGAATACCAGGGCTGATTGCCCGCCAGCGTAAACACGTACGCCTGCCCCGGCGTCTCCGTCTCCGCGCCCCCGCGCACCGTCGTCACCCGGTACCGATACCCGTGACCGCCCGTAACCGTCGTATCGACGAAATTCGTCGAATCCGTCACCGGCGCATCGTTGACCTTCTCGAACCCGCCCAGCCCGACATCCTGCCGGTACACGTTGAACGCCACGTTTTCCGGATCGTCCTTCAGCAGACGCCACCCCACATACACGCTCCGCTCGCTCACCGTCAGCGCCACCACCCCGCGATCGATCCTCTCCTGCACCTGCCCCCAACTCACCACCGGCGCCGCCACCAAGACCATCGCCACGAACCCCATCCAGACATCCTTACGCCCGATTCGCTCCCCACCCCTGCACTTCTGCGCCATCCCCATAGCTGTCTCCATCTCAGATTCCCGTTGACCGACCGTTCCACCTCCACCCGTCACCCCCCCGATCATAGCCCCACCCCCACCCACATTCAACCCCCAGCTATCCCGCGCTCGTAGTGTGCTCGTAAGAGCATCCTGCAAATGCAGCCCATCGCAGTGATCTGGACATCGGCCCTTCGTACTTTGAATTTGTCTCGTCCGCCACAAGCGGATCGTGCTTCGGATTCCGGATTTGCCCTCCTCCCAGCCATGAATCGCTGCCCGCCAGAGAAGCGTCCCACCGAACCGGATCGCCACCACGGTCACGCCCCCCCTTTTTCAAGTTCATCACGGGATTTCGGGGAAGGCGACAGCGCGCAGCCTCGTAGGGTGTGCACCGCACACCAACCCGGCTCATCCGGTTCTTGCGTACTTCGGTAGCTGCTGGGTTCTCCGTCCCCACACCCCTGAGATTTTCCGCTTTGCGCCATGAGCAACCTGAGCGCCGCAGCGGTCCAGTAGCATGGCGACGCCGCTATCATGGGCCGTCGCTCTTGTGCCCCGGTCATGCTATTGGCGCCAAGCGGAAAATCTCCTCTTCACGCCCGTTTCGGGCGTGCCTGACTGAGGAAATACGCAAAGACCGGATGAGCCACCAACCCTTCTGATGGACACCTCGGCATACTCCCCGTACACTGGGTCCCACTGTGCGAAGGAAATCACCGAATCGAGAGACCTTCGAGGCCGCCTGAGACAGCCGTGACCCCGTAGGCAGGCAAACAGCACGGAGACAAAATCCATGGACCTCAGCAATCTGGAGCGGGCCGCGATCGAGTCGATCCTGGCCAAACCCATCGATGGCATGGACGTTCTGCGCAAGCAGTTTGCGTGCGCATCCGTCGTCGAACGCAGATACACGGGCGTAGGCTTTTACACAGATCTGTCCGTGCCTGCGTCTTTGCCGCCCATGCCCAAAACCCCCGAACTGCTCGCCGCGCTTTTTGGCACGGGCGTCGCCCGCGTAAAATCCGACCCCGAAGAGTTGATCATCTTCCATCTGTGGAATGATGACGCTGGCTATCTCTGCTGCTTGGAAGGGGTAACCTGCAAACATGATTGGCCCGACGAGACCGACATTGAGGTGATCTGGCAGTAGCCTCGAACCGCTACACCGCCCCCCCCCAAATTTGGGTTCATCACCGGATTTCGGAGCACGGCGAGTCGGCCCGGCATGAAAGGTCGCTCTCTCGGTTAGCTGGCCTCTAAACCCACGGCCTCTGGCCGTGTGACCCGAAGAGCTTCGAGCGGTCCGTGGTGTATTGTAACGCCGGAGAGCATGGTAGGCTCTCCTTCCGGGAAGGCCCCCTGGGGCAGAAAGGAGAACCGAAACCATGCATGAATGGCAAAGTCTGGCCCACGTTCGATGGGAGTGTAAGTATCACGTGGTGATTATACCAAAGTACCGGCGAAAAGTACTGTATGGTCGGGTCCGGCATCGGATTGAGAGGATTCTGCGGGAATTGTGCGAGCAGAGGGGCGTCGAGTTGCTGGAAGGGCATTGCATGCCCGATCCCATTCCCATGGGTCTGAGCATTCCGCCGAAATATCGTGTGGCCCATACGGTCGGGTTCCTCAAGGGCAAGAGCGCGGTGCGAATCCATCCTGACTTGTTGTACGAACGGCGGATGACCGGGCTGCATTTCTGGGCCAACGGCTATTGCGTCAGCACCGTGGGATTGGATGAACAGCGCATTCGCCAGGCCATTCGCGAACAGGACAAACTGGAGTCCGGACCGGGCGAACTGGATCTGAAGTAAACCCATGGCATACGGCCCCAGCGGGGCCTTCCTTCTGTGATCGCCCCCAACGGGGGCTTCACGATGCGCCGGGCCCGCTCGGGCGGGCCTTCCTAAAGCCACGTCCTACGGGCGTGGTTGATTACCCTATCACGGCACCGCCCATGCCACTGGACTCCTGTCCGCCCCGCCGGACTCGGGGTGCTTGCCGGCAGAGTCCCCTCCGACGATGCTCAGGGCAAGCTCTATCCTCCGAAGCAGCGCCGCCAGCGTACCCGCAATCCGTGCCTTTCACAAGAAACAAGCCCACGATGTCTCATGCTGCTGGCCCCAAGCGGCTCGAAGCATGTCGCGCGCCTGACCTGACCTCCGATCCATCGCTCGAAAAAGTCGGATGAGACAAACCGCTACCTGCGATTCGCAGCTAGCGCGGCTCGTCGCCGCCACGTCCCCGGCGCCGCACCCTCGCCCATCCGTAGCGCCGCAAGGACCAGCGCCCACCAATCCTTCCCTGTGCGCCTCCGCCCGACAGACGCTGGCGGGTTTCGTTACGGATGTTGATCCCCACCGCTGGCATCGCCCTACCCGCGATCGTCCTCTCGACCGCAGCCTTTCTCTTCTTGTCACCCTGAGTTGGTCAGCGGCGGGGCCGCAATTGTGGGAAAGGACATCACTGTGTCACGCTCCATGCTCCTGACTGCCGTCACTGTCGTTGGTTAGGGGCTCTTGCGTCATTGCCCGTCCAATCTAGGTCCTTAGGAGCGCCAGCGAAGGATCTCCGCACCGAAGAAGACGGTCCTCTCGGTCGCAGACCGCGTCCTCTCCTCCGCCGCGCCCCACGTGAGCCGCCGCAATGAACCCCGCGAATCTCCTTTGACCACTTCGACACGGCGCATCGCATGCCATCCACGACCACAATGCTCGCACCAATGCAAATACCCACACCCCTCCTGGGGGCGTGGGTATTTGCCTCTGAAACAATTTCCCGTAATCGACGACAGTCTGCCCTATTCGGCAGTCGCAGGCTTCCCATACCCGAGATCATCGATGTAAACGATTCCGGCGCCTCCCGCCGTCGGGCTCACCGGGTCGCCGACTCCGATGGTCATCCCCTCGACGCGACCGAGGTTCACTCCCGCCAGATCGCTGTAGGGAATCGCCCATTCATTCCAGCCACTCTGGAACGCCGCCGATTCGCCCGCCGGGTGCACCACCGTCGCCGTCTTGCCCGACGCGTCCTCCAGCCTCACGTACAACGATGCCGCCGTATTGCCCGCTGGCTGCGCCGGACCGATGGTCTCCACCGCCCACTGGCCCGTCACGCTGCCCGTCGTCGTCACATCCGAGAACTCCGCGCTCCCCAGGACCCCCGCCGAGTGACTGGTCATCGCCAGCCCGATATACACGTCGTTGCCCATCGCAATCATCTGCGGATTCCACGACATCGACGTCCAGTTCTCTCCGTCCGTCGAGTAGTACCCGTTGAAGCTGGTGCCGACGCGCTCGATCTTGATCCAGTACGGCATGGTCATCGCCATCTGCTCCGCCGTTGCCACCGACGTGTCGCTCACCGCCGCCGCATCGCTCTCCAGACGCGCCTGATACCGGCACCCGTTCCCCGGCGTCGCATAGACCGCCGCAAACGACGAACCCGCCTCCAGCGTCTCGCGGATCATGACGCCGCCCTTCGCCCACGGATCGGTGTTCGCAACGCCTTCGACCCGCGCGATCATGGCGCCGTTGCCGCTCAGCCGCTTGTACGCGAAGCGGAACTCATCCGCCGCGTTCCAGATGTCCGCACCCGACGCACCGATCAGAATATGCCCCGACGCCAGCTCCGCAAACTCGCCCGGACGACCCTGGAAATACACCATCAGCGTGTCGGCCCCGTTGCCCGTCCAGTCCTGTGCCGTTTCGAACGTCCGCGTCGCCTCCGAATAGAACGGCGCCTCCGAGTTGTCGTACTGAAGAGGCATCGACTGACCGCCCCCGTGGACGATCGTCTTCTCCGCAAACGGCGCCTCGAAATAGCCCACCGTCGAGCCGGTCTCGTTCACCCACCCATCGAGCCAGGTGTCGAAGATCGCCTCACCGGCATCGATATCGTCCGTATACGCCTCGAATCCCTCGATCAGGACGTACTCCTGCGTCGCAAAGCTCCACACGTCCCCTGCCCAGCCCGCTACCGCCTCCGCTTCGTTGACCTCCACGACCTGCCAGTAGTACGTCGTGCCCAGGTCCAGCGAACCGGGATCGTAGCCGGTCTCGTCGACCGCCTCCAGCAGCGACAGACCGTCCGGGTCCGTGCCCAGATACACCTCGTGCACCGCCGCTTCGCGCCCGGGCCGCCACGCCAGATCCGCCTCGGGATCCACATCGGCCGCACCGTCGCCCGGTTCGGGTTCCCTCGGAGCCACCGGCACGTAGTAGAACCGCACCTCGCTCAGACCGTACTGGTTCAGCATGCCCCAGTTATCGCCGATGCTCAATCGCACGTACCGCGCCGCGATCCCCTCCAGATCGACCGTCGTATTGTGCGCGTACCCTGCCGACGCCGGCCCTCGCGCAAACTCCACCTCGCCCAGCGTCGTCCACTCCGCCCCATCCAGCGAATACTCCACCGTCACGTCCTTGGCCCCGTAACCGAGCACCGCCTCGAACATCACGTTGTAATTCCATACCCACATCTCATGCAGCTTGTAGACCCGATCAAACTCGTACTGAATCCACACCGGCGTGACCCCGTCGCCCGGTGCCGACCACATATCCGCAGGATTGACCGAATGCAGCCCGTCCGCGTCGAGCCCCGCTCCGTTGACCGTGTTCTGAGGATCGCCGCTGGCATCGGAGTCCGAAGCCGTCGCGACGATGTTCTCCACCGCGTAGGCGAAAGGCTCCGAAGTGAAGCTCCAGACCGGACCTCGGATGATCGTACTGTCCGGCGGCGCATTCACTTCGTCCACCCGCCAGTAGTACGTCTGCTCGAAATCGAAAACCCCCTCGGGCGCATACGACGTGCCCGCCTGTCCCTGGCTCACCAGCACCCCTCTCGGGTTCGCCCGGGTCGCCGCATTCACATCCTCGAACACCGTCCCGAAGTAGACGTCATGCGCCGCCGCATACGTGCCCGCCGCCCAGCTCAAAACGCCGTCCCGCCGCACGTCCGTAGCCCCGTCCGCCGGTTGCGGATTGGACGGTGCCCCCAGATCCGGAGCGCCGGCGTTGAGATAGTCCTCATCCGTCGGCACATAATCGGGATCGTCCGTCCACAGGAACACGTCCCAGATCGCCCCCGACTCCCGGCTGATGATGTACATCGTGTTCTCGCCGTCTTGCAGCGTCTTCGTATGCGCCTCTTCACCGGCACTGCCCGCCGTCGGAGCCCATATCCAATCCGTCCCCACATCCGACTGCTCGAAGATTCGGTGATTGTTCGTCAGTCCGCTCACCGGTTGCGTAAACGGAACCGGATCGCCCGGATGCCCCGCCACCAGCATGAAGTCTGAGTTGTTGTTCGGATTGATCACCCGACCCCAGAAATACCACGTGCCCCCCTTGCCGCCCGCCTTGCTGATGTCGAAGTCGTACCGAATCATCCCGACCCCGTCCGTCCCGTTCACGCTGCTCACCGACCGACCGAACGCCCCCGCCTGGTCCGACAGCCTGAAACTGCTCTCGTTGTCGGGGTCCCGCTCGTCGAAGTCCTCCACCTCAAACCAGAGCTGATGGCCCCCGCCATACGTGGACACTTTGACGTTCTCTACCCCGTAGCTCGCCGCGCCCACAAACAACGACGCCACGAGGACACCGAACAAGCCTGGCCTGAATGATGGATGTGCCATTGGACTTCCTCCTCAAAACAGATACACGATCGTCTGGTCGTTCTGACGCCGAATCCTGTCGGGCCGCTCCTCGCCCGCGGGATGCCACCCTCCGACCTCTCCTCGGCCGGCGCACGCCCGTCCTCCTTCCGAAAAAATCCACACCATGTCCCTTCGCCTCCCTGCCGATGCACCGTCCCACGCCGGACCCTTCCTCCTGATCTCGCCACGCCGCATCCCGCGCAGCACGCCATGAAACCGCACATCACCCTCCATTATGCCACATCCGCCCCCGCCCTTCAACCCCCTTCTCCCCCGCCCCGCCCCGGTCAAGACGCCGGGCCGTCGGTGTTTTCCAGGCCGCTCCACGCCGTCGAACCAGCGTCGGATGCGCAGTGCCCGTCCCCCCGTTCCCACCCCGGGGTGGCAGCGGCAAGCAACGCTTGCCGATGGCCGATACGAGATACCAGATACAAACCGGGTCCCGCACAAAAGAAAGGTCCGTCACGAATCTTCGAGGATCGGGGGCGCCGAGGGGGCAAGATCGGGGACGCCGTCCCCCGACCCCCGTGATGAACCAAAAAAAACGGGCCGACTCTCGCCAGAGCCGGCCCGCTCGATATCTACCACTGCCGCGACGACTAGAACGAGTATTTCAGGCTCAGACTGCCCCAGATCGTGGTCTCGTCGTCGTTGAACCACTCGATCCCCGTGTCCATCGCCCGCTGGTAGTACACCGACGGGGTCAGCACCACGCCCTCGCCGAAGTCCAGATCCGTCGAGGCGCCGAGCACGAAGTGCGTAAACTCGCTGTCCATATCGAAACCACCGTACGGATTCACCCCGCCGTTGTACACGACCTCGCCGTGCAGCTTGATCACGTGCTCCGGAAACTGCGGGATCACGCCCGGAACGATGAACCCGTAATCCAGCATGAAGATATGGAACCACCCGCTGGCGCCGCCCCCGATGTACGAGCCGCCTTCCGAGGGCCAGGTCTTCGCCGCCACATACGACGGGCACAGCCCTTCGATCGGCAGCAGGTTCGGCCACGACAGCACCAGGTGCATCTCCTGCATGTCCGTCCACTCGCTGACCGTCTTCGGATAGTCATACAGCACGTACCCGATCCGGTAGTTCGTCGCGTAGGGCTGCGAGGCGAACAGACCGTTCTGATAGTACAGCGTATAGTCGTACCGCGTCAGGTCCACGTACCCGCTGCCGTTCGCATAGTGCCCTACGGCGCCGATCCCGAAGCCCGTCTCGAAAAGGTCCACGTCGGCAAATACGTGCGTGGCGCTCTTGCTGCCGAACACCTCGAACCCACGCCAGACATACTGGCTGTCCAGCGTCGCCCCGAGCGTGGCGTGCATTTGCCCGGCTTCCATGCCCACGAGATCCCCTTCCCAGTCCTGAGCCCCTGCCGTGGCCGTCATAAACAGAACGGTCATAAACAACAGTAATTGCCTCATTTCGATCTCTCCTTACTGACTCTCACTGCTACACACGACGAACGCCGACTCGTCCCTGCTCTCTGTCGATAAACCGATCGCCGCCCAAGCCTACCAGCGGCCGCTCTTCCGCATCTCTGCCTTCGGCAGATTCTCCAGCCCCTTCGTGAACTTCTCCATCTCTTCTTCCGGCAGCTCGTAGTCCGAGAGCTTCCCGGTCAGATACGCGTTGTACCCCGTCAGGTCCATCAGTCCGTGACCGCTGTAGTTGAACAGGATCACCTTCTCTTTGCCTTCCTCCCGCGCCTTCTCCGCCTCGTCGATCGCCGCTGCGATCGCGTGGCTCGTCTCCGGCGCGCAGATCGTCCCTTCCGTCTTCGCCCAGGTCAACGCCGATTCGTAGCACTTGCCCTGGTGGTACGACCGGGGGGTGTGCAGCCCTTCGACCACCGCCTGGCACACCAGCGGCGCCATGCCGTGGTACCGCAGACCGCCCGCGTGAATGGGCGGCGGCACGAACGCGTGGCCCAGCGTGTACATCGCTAGCAGCGGTGTCGTGCACGCCGTGTCGCCAAAGTCGTAATGGAACGGCGCCCGCGTCAGCGTCGGACACGCCGCCGGCTCGACGGGAATGATCTCGATGTTGGCGCCGTTGATCTTATCGGCCGTAAACGGAAACGCCAGCCCTGCGAAGTTGCTCCCACCGCCGGCACAGCCGATCACGATGTCGGGCAGTTTCTCTCCCGCCATCTCCAACTGCTTCTTCGCCTCCAGCCCGATGATCGTCTGGTGCAGCATCACGTGATTCAACACGCTGCCCAGCGAGTAACGGGTCGTCCCCGTCGGATCCGTAACCGCCTGCTCGATCGCTTCGCTGATCGCCATCCCCAGGCTGCCCGGAGTATCGGGGTTCTCCTCCAGAAGCTTGCGACCCGCGTTCGTCTCCGTGCTCGGACTCGCCACGCAGTTCGCGCCCCAGGCCTCCATCATGAACTTCCGGAACGGCTTCTGATCGAAGCTGATCCGAACCATGAACACTTTGCACTCCAGACCCAGCAACGCGCACGCGAACGACAGCGCACTGCCCCATTGCCCCGCCCCCGTCTCCGTGGTCAGACGCTTGATCCCGAACTCTTTATTGTACCACGCCTGCGCCACCGCCGTGTTGGGCTTGTGACTCCCCGGCGGGCTCGTGCTCTCATCCTTGTAGTAAATCCGAGCCGGCGTCTTGAGATACTTCTCCAGATACACCGCCCGACGCAGCGGAGCCGGACGCCAGCGATATAGAATATCCAGGATCGGCTCCGGAATATCGATCCAACGCTGCGTGCTGACTTCCTGCTCGATCAGGTTCATCGGGAACACCGGCGCCAGCATGTCCGGCGAAACCGGCTTGCCGTCCGGCCCCAGAGGAGGCAGCGGAGGCGTCGGTAGATCCGCAGCCAGGTTGTACCACTGCCGCGGAATGTCGCTCTCTTTCAGTAGGATCTTATGGTGCATTCTTTTTCTCTCCAACCAAATTGGGTTCGGCTAAATTTGCGCACGTAGAAACCCCTGGCCACTTCTCATATCGGTCAGGGACCTCCTTGTCAATGAAAATATCCGTCTCGCCGTCCAGATGGCGCATCGTAAATATCGGACGTTAAGCCACTTACCGCCGCCAAACGTCCGATAGTCCCTGTCCCCAGGGACATCTAGAACACCAACGCCGCGTATCCCACACTGTCGCGACTGATCGACCCCATTTTGCGCCGCAGCACCTCGTTGCTGTGCGTATGCCCCAGCAAGACCCCACGCTCTACCCCCAGCCCACGCGCTGCACCGACCGTCGCCGCCGCCGCCCCAGGCCCGCACGCGTTGCCGTTCTCGATCGCCCCCGCCAGCAAACGCTCCGAATCCAGCTCCACCGCCCAGTCGATGAACGCCCGATCGTTCACCTCCCGCGCCCAGTGCAGACCCTCCGACCCCGCCCCCATCGGCGTAAACCCGTACCGAGGCCCGTAGTGCGTCAGGTCCGTAGATCCGATAAAAACGATCGCCCGCCCACTGTCCGTCACCACCTCCGCCAGTGCCTCCCCCAGCGCCAGCGCCCCGTGCGTCGGTGGAACCGTAACCGGAAGGATCTTCGCCTCCGGAAACAAGTGCCGGATGAATGGAATCTGCACCTCGATGCTGTGCTCGCCACGATGCGCCGCCGGATCCATCGCCACCACACCCCCACGGACCAGCTTCTCACGCAACCCCACGTCCACCGCCACCTCGCCCAGCGGACACGCCCACGCCTCGCTCTCGTCGTCCGCCGCCTGCGATCCGAAGTACCCGTGCGCCGTCCCGCAGACCACGAACGTCTCCACCACCCGCCCCCGCTCCGCGATCGCCCGAAACACCAGAGCCGCCACCGAACCGCTGAACGTCCAGCCCGCATGCGGAACGATCCCCGCCACGATCGATCCCGGCAATCCCGCCGGCAGCGCCTCCCCCTCCAGACACTCCCGAACCTGCGCCAGACATTCCTCCCGATCCCCCGGATAAAACTGACCTGCCACCACCGGTCTTCGTGTTGGCATATTGACCCCCTAATTCCTTGCCTTTGCCACCACAAACCGCTATCATCCGGCTGATCCGCAAGGCGGAACGAATTCAATTGTATTTCGCATGGTGGAAAAGACAAATGGTATCTAAAAAAACCCCGCCCGTCGCCGTCGTGATGGGTTCCGACAGCGACCTGAACGTGATGGAAAGCTGCGTCGAACTCCTGCGTCAGTTCGGCCTCGAGCCGTCGGTCCGCATCATCTCCGCCCACCGCACCCCCCAGGTCGCCTGCGAATTCGCCGAGAATGCCGCCGCCAATGGCTTCAAGGTCCTGATCGCCGCCGCCGGCATGGCCGCGCACCTGGCCGGAGCCTTGGCCGCCCGTGCCTCGGTGCCCGTCATCGGTGTGCCCCTCGTCGGCGAAGCAGGTCTTGGCGGTCTCGACGCCTTGCTCAGCACCGTCCAGATGCCACCGGGCGTCCCCGTCGCCACCATGGGCGTCGGAAAGGCCGGAGCCAAGAACGCCGCCATCCTCGCCGTACAGATCCTCGCCCTCAGCGACCCCGACCTGCGCGCCAAGCTGGCCGACTTTCGCCAGAAGCAGGAGCAGATCGTTCGTCAGAAGGATGAGGCGCTGTCTCGCTGATCATCCCAGAGAACCATGAACCTTCCGCCTGCGCTCGTAAGGTTCACCTCTGCACCGCGCGTCGCCTTCTCCACAGACCGGCGCCCAGCAGCAGCAGTATGCCCGTCGCCGGCTCCGGAGTCGTGATCACCAGCCGGAACGACGTCAGCATACCGTTGTCCATCGGCCACCCGTCATAGATCTCCAGGTGCCAGTCCCCATAGGCGTCTTCCCCGTCGAACGCCGACAGGGCGTCCAGAGGCCGGTACGACCCCGGAAACGGCGCCTGACCCTCCGTGATCGACAGCGATGCCTCATCGTCGAACGTCGTGCTCTGGTAGTTGTCCCCGTCGAAATACCCGAAAAACGGGTCGTACATGTTCAGCAGAACCGTCGTGCCCGATGGACTCGTGACCGACAACTTCAGATCGAACACCCCCGTGTGCCGCAGATTGATCCCCACGTCCAGGTCCGTCACCACGATGTGGTCCGTCACCGTGATGATCGCGTCCTCCATCCACCCCTGCGTGGCCTCCGGATCCGCCGGAATCGGCTGTTCGAACGATCCCCCGTAGGTCAGAACCAACTCCCCACGCGCCACCCCGCACAGACTCCCCGCGCCGAGTAAGACCGCAACCCCAAAAAAGCATACCAGCCAGGCCCGAACACCCGTCTCCATAATCCTCCTCCGGTGGCGCCGGACGGCGTCTCCGATCACCCATGGTCCTCAAAACGCGCAGAATCATACCATGCGGAGATAGGAAGTGCAAGGGAATTGCGGGATTCACTCCTGGTTTATCAGGCCCCCGGAGCCGTCTCGCCCCCTGGCCGTACCCCCCGCCACCCAACGCCGTCCGCCCCTGGGTTCATCTCGATTCCACCAGACGCCCCTGCTGTACCACTCGATATCGCCCCGAGATTCCCAGAAGACCCCCTGGCCGCCCCGCCGCACGAAGAAAGGGCGACCGCTGCGGGTCGCCCTCCTGTGGGTTCCGAACCATTGACCGACCCGGTCCGGCCTCGGCGGTCGCCTGGCGCCGGATTCCATCCCGTCGCGCCTCAGACCACCTGCAGCCGGTCCCGCCGGCGCTCCAGACCGCCTCAGTCCGCCAGCAACCGCCCCAGCAGCAGCGCCCGGCTTTGAGCCAGCTGCAACGACGGGCCGCCCAGCGGCATCAGCAGACCCGTCAGCGGCAGCATCGAGTGAACGCCCAGGTGCGCCGAGCCCAGAAGACTCGAACCGCCCAGCAACCCGCCGCCGATCTGAGTCGTCGTGCCGAATACCGTCACGTTCGCCATCGTCATCTGCGAACCGCCTGTCACCTGAGACAGATCGATCGTCAGGTTCTGCATCGAACTGCCCTCCTGCGTACCCTCCGTCAAGTGGACCAGATTCGCCGAACCAATGTTGAACCCCTGGTCCTGGAGAATGTTCCCGAACGCGCCGGAACCACTCACCAGCACCACAACGAACATACACAAAAACGCCTTCATAAACATGGAGAGACTCCTTCCTGCGTGTGTGCTGCTCAATCCGTTTTCCGGACGACCCGTCACTCGACGGACGTCCCAACACACCCTCCTCACGATCCTGGGTTTGCCTGCTTGTCGCGCTCACCTCCTCTCTGCCCGCGCTGGCGCCGTCCCTCACGCCGCCGCACCACCCCTGCCCCGATGTGAAAGAAGCCCCCTGATCCAGGCCCACCGTATCCAGAAGAGCCTGATCACGGTGGTAGTCACGGCAGACCCGATCAGAGGGCTTCGCGGCATCCCGGGCGACCCCCAGCCGACGACCCCGCCGGCGTCACACCACGGCGCCGCAGAGGACGAGGCTACAGGATCGCCCGGGACCCACAAAAGACTCACGCCTTATTGAGTGCCACCACCATTCGAGATGGGCAGAGCCGCTGCCTGCGTCTGCGTGTTCATCACGGTCATGCCGGACTGCACCGCGCCGGTCGCGCCCGGAAGCCCGTCGATCACCGACTGCTGCATGCCCATCACCGTCGTCGCCTCGTCCACCGAGCCGGCGGCGTTGGCCCCGCCCTGGCCCGCGTTCAACACGATCGTGTGCAGCGCGTCGGCCGCACCCACGCCGTTCGCCCGAGTCAGCGTCTGAAGAGCGCTCATGCTCAGCGCCTCGCCCTGCACCAGCGGATCCACGCAGTCACCGATGTTCTGCATCTGGTTGCCCAGAATGTCCAGCTCCTGCGTCGCGCCGATCTGGGCGCAGTTGCCTAGAGCGCTCACCGCCTGCCCGATCGAGGCGAACAGGCTCTCGCCCGCCAGACCGACGATGTCCTGCTGGTTGTCCACCACCAGGTTCTGAAGCGACTGTGCCGTTTGTTCCCCATGGTCGAAGTCAATCGCGTTCGCCATGCCGATGCTGGTAATCTGATCATGCAACGCGCTGGCGAACGTCCCGCCCGCCAGAAAAACCACCACGATCATCGATGTTACGACTGTTTTCTTCATCATTCAGACTCCTTCTGCTACGTGTTGATCACTCCGTTTCATGGCCGCCCACGTCCTGTCGGCGACCCGTACTGCCACACTCCTGAACCACCGAGAGAAGCTCTCTCTCGATGTTCCTTCCCTCCTCCCGGATGGAAGGTTGACTTCATACACCACTTCTCCAGCGAACCGCCGGCCGCCCGGTGGGGCCGATGGCCGCGGCCGCGTCGCGAGGAAAAAAGCCCTCCGGTGCAGGCACGCCGTGTCCCGAAGGAGCCTGAACCACTGCGGTCTACTGCGGCAAGCCTGACCAGAGGGCTCTTAGGTCATCCTGTGGACAAGAACGAGGTTGTCGCTTTGCGAACCCAGAAGCTAAGAAGTCACTCATCATCAGCGCCCTCGGAAAACCAGTCCGACGGGCCCTCCGACCGAAAGCGATTGCCGATTTCCTCGCAAGACACGGCCCGCCACGCGGGCGACCTCGGGTCCTCCGGCAGTCAGGCCGGCCAGCGGCTCTCCCGCGCCGCCTGACTGCCGACGGAAACCCGATCGAGATTCCATGAGACTAATACTGGCCGGCGCTCAAATTGGCGCCACCAGCCACCTGCATGCCGCCGCCCGGACCGCCACCGACCGCGTCGTACAGGCTGACACCGATCCCCTGAACGTTGGCGCTGCCACCCCACGGGGTGAACGCCAACTGCGTCTGTACGCCGAGGAACGTCTGGAGACCCAACGCCGTGCCCATGCCGCCAACCTTCGTCACGTCCTGGCCCAGAACCGCGGACAGATTCTGGTCCTGAAGGTCAACCACCGGAATCTGTATCTGACCGCCCGCCATCACCGCATCCTGGTCCACATTGAACACGCCGCCCATGCCGGAGACCCCGGCGCTTTGCATCAGCGCGCCCGCCGTGTTCTGGTACGCAGTCGTGTGTGTCGTGTTGTCGACGCCAAACTGCATCAGATCCACGGTGAACGTACCGATGTTGCCCGCCGCGCCGTCCCCCACCAGGCTCGCGCCGTTCCCGGCGTACTCCCAAAAGCCCTGGTTCTGGTTCAGGCCGATCGCCGAAGCGGCCGCCGTCGCGGACAGCAGCAGCGCTACCGATACTGCGAATCCTTTGAACATTTTCCGAACTCCTTTTCTTGGTACTCACTTGCTCACTTTTTGCCAGTCGACCCGGACCCGTCTGATCGCGGAAGACGTCATCGCTGCCGCCTGCAATCGCCGGCCCGATCCGCCCTGGCACACTACTGTCAGTGCAATGGGGAGCCCCGGGGCCCTCCGCCCTGTCACGGCCCATCGGTCGCTTCAGGGCTCCCCGCCCAATCTTCGAAGAAAGACGACTCCGACCCATAGTCGGAACGGGCTACGCACTACAGAGACGACTGCGTCTGAGTCGTCATCACGGTCATCGTGCCGCTCACCTCACCGGCCGCACCGGGCGCGCCGTTCAGGTACGAGTTCTGCATACCCATCACGACCGCCCTCTCATCCATGTAGCCGGCTGCGTTGTTCGCGCTCTGACCTTCCTGGACCACGATCGTGTGCAGGGCATCGCCGCCCCCGGCGCCGTTCAACTTCATGATACCCTGCGCCGCATTGACGCCCAGCGACTGGCCCTGAACCTTGCCACCGACGCCTTCTTCCACCAGCTGCATCTGCGTGCCGCCGATGTTCAGACCCTGGAGAACCTCCACCGTGCCGCACTGACCCCACGCCGACGCCGCTTCGCCGATCGACGCGAACAGGTTCTCGCTCGCCAGGCTGCCGCACATCCCCGTCGCGCACTGGCTGTTGTCCACCACCAGGTTCTGCAGAGAGCTGGCCTGCTGCTCGCCCTGGAGGAACTGAAGAACGTTGGTCAGACCGATCTGCGTCACTTGCGTGTGATCCAGAAGCCCGGCAAAGGCGCTGGAGCCGATCATCAGAACGCACACCATCGAAGCTGCAATCACTTTCGACATTTTCTAGACTCCTTCTATTACGTGTTGTTCACTCCATTTGGATCGCGGACCCCATGTCCGCCATCACAACACACTACTGCCTGCCGACACGATTTGCCCTTCCCTGGGCGGCCCACCTCCTTTCTCCCCCCGGGTCCGTCACGACCTTCTTCCTGTCCACCTTACTTCTCCGGAGACATACTTTCGCCACACCGTGGCCAATCGCCTACGGGAACGCCATCCGGTACAGGTCCTGGTTCACATCGACCCCCGTGAGCGGACGCGTCGTCGTTTCCGGTGCTGGAACATATTCCTCTTCGGTCGTCAGCCCGAGTTCGAGCTCTTCTTCCACCGCCACCGGCGCCGTCACCGTCGTGCGCGTGGTGGTCGTCGCCGCCGGAACCGGCACGCTCGCCGTCGCCCGAACCGTCGTCGCCGCACTCGCCGCCGGGGCCGTCGAAACCGCCGCCGCCGTCTGCGGACGCACCCGAATCCGGTCGTACAGCGACTGCGGAATCCGCCGACGCGCGATCTTCTCGGGACAGTAGCGATACGCCGTCGCACTCATCACCGCTTCGCCTTTGCCCTCGGTCACGCCCGTCGTCCGACCGCCGAACAGACTCAGCGAGTAATTCGTCTGGCTGTACCCGCCGCCCGCGCTCATGCTCGTCGTCGCCCCCGCCGTCACACCCTTCATCCCGCCGCTGATCAGCAGAATGTCCACGTCCCACGGCAACGCCTCCGCCACCGCCGCATTGTACACCTGGTCCCAGTTGCGGTCCGCATCGCCCTCCAGGCTCAGCCGACCCACGTACGCGTACCCTTCGTCCTCCAGACGCACCGGATCGATGTAGCTGTCGATGAACACCAGCAGAGGCTTGCCCTCCGGACGCCGGTCCCGAATCACGCCGTTGGCGATGTCGAACCCGCGACCGTGGTGCGATTGGTCCGGACCCCCGAACAAACGCTGCACGCCGTTGACCACCCCGCCCAGCAGCTTGATCGGACCCGTGTACGGCAGCGAGTGCAGAATCCCGCGCACTTCGTCCATGTCCTCTTCGTTCGTCGGATCGAACACCCGCTCGTACACCCGGTCGTGATTCGTCGGGCCGTTCGGAAAATACGCCTTAATGGTTCCCCAACCTCCGTGATTCCAAACCGGCAGATACGGCGGGTACGTCGTCAAAGGAGGTGTCCGTGATTTGTAGTTCGACGTCGAGTTCGTCGTCGGACTGAACACCAGCACCGAGTTCGACGCGCTCTCGCCCCCCGTCGCGTTCGCCGAGCCGCCGCCTGCCCACGCGATCGAATCGCTCGTCGCGCTCGACACCGCGTTCCCGCCCCCGATCGCCTGCGTGTTCTGACTCTGCGAAGGGTTGGTCTGCACGTTCGTGTTCATGTAGTAGCTGCCGTTGCCGTCGGCGTGCTGGCCTGGGGCAGCCGCAGAAATGAGGACTACAACCACCAATGCGGCACTGAGTCTTTTCATCATCGTTCTCCTTAACCGTCACCCTTCTATCCGTATTCGGCGCAACGCCTCTGGGCTGTATCTGGAGTTCCGAGAGCCGGTACCTCCCGTTCCTCCAAACCACCTCAATTGCGCAACTATGAACATCACCCTGGGCCGCGACAGACTCCTCGCGCCCGGCCCGACGAACGACCCTCCAAAGCCGTCACGTCGGCCACTCCGACACGCCACGCCCGCGCAGTCTTCGCGCGATCCGGGCCCGCCGCCCTGCCCCGAGCCAATCGCTCGTGGCGCTCTACTCCGAGAAACACCCTCCCAGCCGTTGCGAGTGTGTCCTCCTCCACCCGGCCCACCGTAGCGAACCGGGACCTACCTTATCTCAGACTCCCGCCTCCGACCGGTAGTCGCAACGCGACCACCGGCGCCCGGCCGCCGCCATCCTGTAGACCGCGACGAGAACCGGACCTCTATATCGGGATCGAAAAGCTGGTGTGCTTGCGCAGCGATGATGCCGCCACAGCAGAGAATCCCGGGCGACCCATGCTTCAGACGAGTTCCAACCCATCCGGTTACCATGGGACAGGCCGGCCGCTTTGAAGTGAGCGGGGTTAACAGTCCCTGTTCTTTCTACACGCACAGCATCCATGCTTCGTACCCTGTCAAACCCCGCACCGTTTGAACACAATACGAATGATTGTCACTGTTTCGTCACAGTGTACACTTCCTCCGCCCGTTGTCAAGCGCAAAATCCCACTTCCCCCGCTTTTTCCCGTCACTCCCTCCAATCCCCTCTGCCCCCCTGCGCGTCGTCCAAAGGTCAATCCAGATACAGACTGTCGAACTCCCGCTGGCTGATCCCCTCATGACGCTTGATGAGTTCAAGTACCTCCTCTTTGGTGAGCCCGTACTTGGACCGAAACTGAGGGGCCACATGCCGGATGCGATACGTGAAGTACTGCTCGACGGATAAATCCTGCCCCCGCAGCATATGTTTCATGGTCACCATCGCTGCGGAGGCGATCCAGATCTCGTTGAACTCGCTCTTGGTCACTCGACATCGTCTCCTCTCCGGGTTCAACTTGCCGCACTTGGGGCAGTTCTTTCCGCCTTGCCAGTGGTGGCCTTCGTCCCGCATCATTCCACAATGGATACAGGTGCACCCGTCCCAGCTATGGCTCTCGTGATCCACAGGCTGCTTCGCGCCGCACTTCGTACATTGGCAATGATCCCAGTGATGCTGCTCGTGCCTGTTCCGCCCGCACGCCGTGCACGTGCATCCATCATAAGTATGATGCTCGTGACGGTTCTTGCCGCAGTGTCTGCAAAGGCATCCGTCCCAGTCGTGACTCTCGTGCTCGTCCTCTCGCTTCTTACCGCATTTGACACACCGGCACTTATCCCACTTGTGGTCGACCTTCCCGCATCGAGTGCATTTGCAGCCGCTCCATTTATGACGAGTCGTGCCGCAGTGCCTGCAAGTGCATCCGTCCCACTTGTGGTCGACCTTCCCGCATCGAGTGCATTTGCAGCCGTTCCATTTATGACGAGTCGTGCCGCAATGCCTGCAAGTGCATCCGTTCCACTCGTGACTGGCGTGATCCTCCTCTCGCCGCTCCCCACATCGGGCACATTTGCATGGGTCCCACTTGTGCCGCTCTTTCTCACACCGGCTGCATCGGCACAGGTTCCATCTGTGAAATCCAAGCCTGCACAAGAACTTCATCGGCGGTCCCTTCTATAGAAGTTCGTGGAATTCCGGGGACACCTTACGCATTTCGGTCGTGGATTGACTATGGCGTCCCCCGATTGCCCCACGCCCCGGTTATCCAGCGGCAGATACCCCAGGCGGTCGTAGCCGTCCTGAGGTGGCCTCTTCAGGTTCATATACGAGTCCTCCTATCCGCTTTCCCTTTCTTTGTCGGGCCGGATACGTGTCCCCAACATCAACTCTCGCCCATATCTGCCGCTGTCGCCCTCAGAGGTCGTCTTTCTGGAGAACGGGATACTGCTCCAGCGCAAACGCCGCTTCCTCTTCAGAGAGAGGCCGAACTTCGATGGTCTTCGTCGCGTTGGCGAACTTGAAACCCTGAAGCACGTTGCCCACGTCCACGCCCTCCTTCTCGGTCAGCCTGATGACCAGAGTCCCCAGGGACACGAACGGTTCGTCAGGAATGGTGATGCACGGGACGCTCTCTTTCGGGTCCAGAGTCTCGCCCTTGAGAGTGTAGGATTCCAGCGACATCTGATCCACCGCATACTGCCCCGCCGGAACGGCCAGAAGGACCGGCCGATCGGTTGCCCCCTCGCTCACGCGCAGCGGCGCGTCAAACGACCCTTTGATGAACGTGTTCCGAAAGAAAACATGGGAGATCCTCTCTCCCGTCACCACGTTCTTCAGATGAAGCGAATCGGCGTAATAGACGCTGCCGCTGGACAGGAAATACTTGAGGCTGGACTCCACCCGGATGTTGACAAGCACCACGGGATCGTCCGCCACCGGAAGAACCGTTGCCCCGGACTCTGCCAGGGGTTTTCGCAAGGCCGCGACCCCGGAACAGCCCGAGACCGCGCAAAGGCACAATATCGTAACGCACACCGCAATACAATTTCTCCTCGTCATGCAGGCAACCTCCCACGGTCGGTGAAAAAGGTTCTTTGGGATTGCGTCTCGTGGTTCGCGCGACGGATTCTCGCGTCCGCGAACCGGAGACCGATTATCTCAGGTCGAATCCTTTGCTTTGCAACACTGGGTACTGGTCATAGGCAAATTCAGCTTCCGTATCGGAGATACTGCGCAATGCAATGGTCTTATCAGCCCGTTTGAATGCGTCCCCAAGTCCCTTCTTCTGCGCAATGGTAATCTGTAACGTCCCAAGAGAAATGAACTCTTGTTTGGGGATGACCAACCGCATCTCATCACGGGGAGCGACCTGCCCTTGATAGGTACCGTCACCAGAGTTGATATCAACGTGGTTGATCTTGTATTCCCCAGGTGGCATGGACATGATAACGGATCGGTCCGTAAAGATGTCTCCATTTTCTTCATGCCTTCCTGTTCTGGCAGGGGCGGTAAAAGACCCCGTAATGAATGGGTTGGCTGAAAAATAATGCCTCAAGGATTCATTGGTTTGAACGTCCATTAAGCTTACGCCCGCAGCGACGAATCCACCCCACGGTTGGCCCAACATGTCTTTGCCGTGGCTCGTAACATGTATGTTCAGAAAGACCAGGCATTCATCCGTTACAGGGATTTGGGTGGCGCCGGGTTTGACGGCAAGGACCTTGTTTCCAGCATCGCAGTTGCAGCCAGAGCCGAGACAAGCCCACAAGATCAATACACAAGTCACCAGTGCTTTTTGCATACCACATCCCTTCAATCATGTACGTTTTCATCATATGGACAATTCGGACAATCCGGGGGACACCTTACCCATTTCCGCCATGAGTTGCAGTCGGACGCTCCGCGATCCACTGCTCACTCGTACTCGCTGGACTGGATTGTACCGGATCTTCACCAAACCGATTACTCCCAATCGAACCTCTCTGAAACCAGACGTGCACGATAATCCACAAACCGACAAAGATATTGGCGATAGGTATCAGGATGGTTGCAGTAAACCACCCTGACCGATCGTGATCATGTAAACGCTTTATCAGCAAAGCAAGACTTGGCCACAGGATCACAATGCTGAGCAGAATCGGTATTCCTCTAGATATAAACTCACTGTCGCTCAAACCAAATCTCAACACATTGTTGATGATGCCGATGGGAGCTAACGCAATAGCCCCTTTCAGCCAATAGTCACGGCGGCATAATCTGCCTTTGAAAGAAAACAGTGCATATTTCAGACTTGCCGTTCTGGTAAGGTTGCCGTTCTGGGTGTGACTGCTGCTTTTCAAGAACATCCCGAAGGTTATGGCAAATATGGCGCCGGATAAGATTGCACCCAGTACGGCAAACTTGGTGAATTCAGGCCGGTAGTTCTTGGGGAGGTCAATGTAGTAGGTTTTGTCCTCACTGGCTGCTTCTTGACTGACAGAGACTACAACGTACCCATAACGTACAAAGGAAACATCGTGCCCTTCCGGCACACGTTCTCGTTCCGCAGCTAAATAGGTTTCATCACAGTACCTTTTCGCTACAATGGAAACACAAGCAGCACAGGCCAGCAAATAGAGTATACTTACGACAAGCCGTTCTTTCCTGCTCACTGCGTCACTCCTGCCGATAGGGATGATTCGACCGCCTCAGCGGGTACAATCCATCCCTTGGTTATTGCTATCATCATTGATCTTGACTCCTGGCCTTCTTGGCCCGTTCGGGGGACACCTTACGCATTCCACCCATGAATGGCGTAGGGCGTCCCCGGATACCGGATACCGAGTCCCCGGATACCATCCAAATACACAGGATGATGAACCAGCCAACTCCGCTTCCCCAGATCACTTCGGCTTGGGAACCAAGGCCAGGCCGCCCGTGACTCTCAACCCCTCGGCACACCCCTTGAAGCTCCCCATGCACCAGACATGGTTCAACCGGACCCAGCCGGGAAGCCACAAGGACGTGGTGTCCTGGCACATCAGGCGGGTCGGCATGCCGGGCAATCGCAGTACCGTGACATTGGAAAACCGAGCATCGGAGAAATCAGACACCGTATCATCGGCGCCAAGCGTCTTGCCGCCCAGGGCCTCCCAGGACAAGATCTCTTCCGATCGAATGATCTCATGCTCGGTGAGTTTGGCCAGAGCCTCTTCCAGCCGATCCCCACCGTGACGAGTTATGTATGCGATATATCCTTCTTCCGTGTCCGTTTCCACCGCCTGTACCCAGGCCTGTGCCGCACGCAGCGCGCGAAGACGGGTCCGGGCCTCGCCGGCCTCAGACGCCTTGGGGTGCTTTCGAACGAAGGCTTCATAGCCTTCCATATCGTCTCGTTCCTCGGCAGCCGCCCAGGCCTGAGCCTCTTGCAGTTCGAGGAGCCGTTGCCTGGCTTCCTTCGCGTACTTGGCTTGCGGATGGGCGTTAAGAAAGGCTTGAAACCCCTCGATGGAATCGGCGGCCTGCGCGCCGTTCCAGTCTTGATCGGTCCTCAGCGCCTGCCAGGCGCCCTTCGCCTCCGGCGCCTGTTCCGCGTGCGGGTGCGCCTCCAGAAAACGCTGGTACGCCTCGATCGTATCCTCCGACCGCGCCGTTTCCCAATCCGCATCACTGCGAATCCGCGCGATGCGTCTCCGCGCAAGTTCGGCCTGCTCGCTGTCGCCGTGTTCCGCCAGGAACTGCTCATAGGCCGCGATCGTGTCAGTGGCTTCCGCTTCCCGCCAATCTCGTTGCGTCGTCGCACATCCTGCGATCGCCAGCACCAGGCAACTAACCAATCCGTACTTCCTGATCTTGACCATACAATGCCTTTCCCCGTCTCGGTCGCTAAGGTGGTGGATGCGTCACAGGTGACGAAACTCATGGACGGCAATCGGGTCTTGCATCAACTCCGATTCATTGCGGTCGTGGATAACCACAACCTCGTCCGAGATGTCTATGTGCGACGACGCCGTGCGCGCGAACCAGTCCCACGACTCGTGCGCGCTCTTGACACTCAGGTCGTGACAGGCCGCCGCCACGATCTGCCCCGCAGGGACCGACGTGTTCCGCTCGTTGGGCAGAAGCTCGCCCAGAAACACCGTCGTTCGCGCCGGTGCCGTGGAGCCGGCCTGGATCAGGGCCCGATAGCAGCCTCGGGCGTTGCGCTCGCTGTCGATTCTCACAAAGAGAACATTCACGCAATAGGATCCCAACCGATCGGCCAACTCGGTCACCAACGCACTCTTGACGTCTTCCTTCATCCGATCTCTCCGTCTCCAAAGAACAACGCACTTCTGCACGGGATGCCCGACCGCCTGCCGATGGCCCCTCCGCCCTGGAAGAGTTCAGGCGCCGCCGGTCGCACTCCGCCTCTTCACGCAGGCCGTCCGCTGCATTCTGCAACTGCTCCAACTCAGATTCTGCGCCAACGAATTCCCACCATCGAAAAAAACAGAGTCACGATCCACAATGGAAGTCACGTCTATAGGGCGGAATACCCCTGCCTGTCAAGGGGGAATTCTCAGAAGCCTCAGGATCGGACCTGCCGCGAAATCCCGGGTCACTCCGTAACAGACCCCACGACCATTCGGGGGACACCTTACGCATTTCGCCTATGAATTGCGTATGGCGTCCCCAGATAAATGCTGCCCCCAAGTCCTTGCCCGCCTACTTGAGAAAGCCTGATTTGTACTTTAAGGGCTGACCCCCGTCCCTCCCCTCCTGTCGGACGCTACCCTACCACAGCAACACGACCTTATCCACTGGCCCAGAAAGGCCGGAGTATTATACTCCCCTGCCACACACCGCCCGGGTATACTCCGCACGTCACCATTCAATACTCATATCATTCCGCTTATTGAAGGGACATATATGCCACGGGAGTTTGCGCAATCCCGAACTGTGTATTTGGATCGCACTTGTTCGAAGTGCGCCAGCACCTGGGCGGCGACAGTCGAGCTCTATGAGTCCTGCGATGGCGATTTTATCTCGCCTGAAGCAGCTTCAGAAAAGCTCCATGGCATTCTGGAGCGACGCGCTCGCGGCGCCGCAAGGTGCGATGACGGGGCACTCGGCATCCTGTGTCCGGCATGTGGAGGCATCTCCACAATAGCAGAGAAGAAGCTGTTCTCCAATGGGTATCTGGCGTACCTGGAAGACCTTTTCAAGGAGCACAGCAAGAAGGAATTGGTGGTTTGCGGTGCGATCAGCGTGGGATTGACCTGCGCGATCATTCTGGCGCTCTATTACTACTATCCCTTCGGAGGGGCCATCGAGCCTGTCCTATTGCTTGGCGTGGTGGCATTCTTCGATATTGCGTCGCTAGGCATTTCCGTCAAAGAGATCTTCAGATTGAAGATCCTCGCCAAACACAAGAACCGGATTCTGCCAGAAATTCGGACGCTGTCGGAGGAGGAAGCGAAAGGGCTGGTGGAGAAGGTTATCACGAGAGCCAATCAAGGCTGGAACGACAATCATTTCAGGAATGTGGAAGGACTGAATGCCTGTAGAACAATAATCGATCACGATCGTCAAACCGGATCGAGAGGTCCCTGCGCCATGAGCGATAGCCCCACAATGGAGCTGTTGAAAACGCCCCGTTAGCCATACGTTTGTCGGGCGGTCGTCGTGTGCCCGCCTGAGGAACTGATGGTGTCGCCATTCCTGGGAGCGGAAATGCGCAGGACGCCTTGCGCATTGCCCTCATCCTTTGAGTATGCTATCCCCGCGGAGTCGCCTCGTCACCCCTCCACCGACCAGCCCATGTACGGAATCGCCCCCGCCGTCGCCTCGATCTCCCGCCGCCCCGCCAGCAGTTGCGCCGTCGTGTCCCACGACCCCTCCACCAGCGCCTGCCGCGCGGATTCGGAGATGTCCACGGTCACCGTCAGCGAGCTGCAGGTCACTCGCTTGCGCACGAGGTCGATGACGATCTGCGTGTGGGAATCGTTCGCCATGGTCTTGCTAAGAGCGGGGATCGTCGGTTTGCTTCTTCTTCCTCTCATTCGTCAGAACGTGCCAATCCAAGCCGCCTGCGATCACACCGGACCCGCCAACCAAATCTCCCACTCGACGCAGAGAGACAGGAGGAGGCAGGCCATCAGGCCCGCGATGGGACCCCAGCGCGGGAACAGCGCAGATGGCGATATCTAGGGGATATCTGGAAACGCCATACGCAATCCACGACCGAAATGCGTAGGGCTGGGCGTGACCCCGGGAACCTCCCAATATCTGCGTGATTCCGATAAAAATGTGTACTTTACGGATATACAAACCGCAGACGATGAGCTATAATGGATATTGGACACCGCTGGGATAGCCCGTGTGGTCACCTATCCAGAAGAGACGTGTTTTGGAGGACGGAGTATGAGGTTTCCGAGCGCAGTAGGAGCAGTACTGTTCATCCTTTGTGGTACGGCATCATCTGATATCATGAATGGGAGTTTCGAACAGGGACTTAATCATTGGACACAACTATCCTCGGGTTTGAACATTGCGGGCTACTTTGACCCCCATGGACGCCCAACAGACGGCAATTGGCAGCTTTATATGGTTGGTTCATCAGGTTCTACCGATTACAGATACATTGCGAGTAGCTTGGGCCTGCAATCTAACAGCATTTCGAGCCTGTTCCGCCCAGACGGCGCGCTGCCTACTAGCGGGACGGCCATCCGTCAATCAGGTTTTTCTGTCTCTGCGGGGGACACGCTTTCGTTCGACTGGAATTTCCTGACACAGACCGCTCCCAGCAGGTGGGACTACTATGATGTGGCCTTTCTCTCCATTCGGAACGAGAGCTCGTCTTCGGGCGAAGTGTTGATGCTGGCAAATCCTGGAGCTACACATTATGTCAATGGGATATTATATAGTTTTGAGACGGGATTCAGGGCCACCTCCTACGAGTTTGTAACCAGCGGGTCCTATAGGGTCGGCTTCGCGGTAATCAACGCTGGTGGTGCAAGTTATTTGGGTTCGGCGCTACTAATCGACAATGTCAAGATCACTCCTGCTCCTGTCCCCCCTGTCCCTGCGCCTGTCCCTGTGCCTGGTGCCGCTTTGCTGGGTCTTCTGGGCCTCGGCACGACGGGCATGAGGCTGCGCCGCAAGTTCGCGTGATCGCCCTACACAGTTGGTCGGGCATGTACGAGAGCTAGAAATTCCGGGGACGTCTCACCTTACGCGTTGCGGAGCGGCATCGCGGCTGGCGCGGGCGGATGACCAGCGCCCTTGGCGAAAATGGCTCGTCCGAGGGCGGGAAGCCTGCGACCCGGCATGCACGCTGATGCGCGCTGAGCGGACAGAGATTCCCGGAGGCACAAACGCGACTGAGGCGTATCTCGTATCTCGCAGGGATACGACGGGTCCTTAAGGCTCCCAATGAACCTTCCCCCTTCCGGTCTACGGTCTCCAGCCTGGCGCCCGGTTACGTGGTCACCCTTCGACAGACCAGGTGAGGTAGGGAATGCCGTCGGCGGTGGATTCGATTTCCTGCCGGTTGGCCAGCAGTTGGGCGGTGGTGTCCCAGGAGCCTTCGACCAGGGCCTGGCGGGCGGATTCGGGAATGTCCACGGGCGCCGTCAGCGGGCCGCAGGTCACTTGCTTGCGCGCGAGGTCGATGCCGATCTGCGCATCGGGATGGCTCTCCACCGCCTCAAGCAGAGCGCTGATCGTCGCCTGCGACGCGGTGACGGCAGGGACCCCCAGCGCCGTGCAGTTGCCCGCAAAAATCTCCGCAAAGGACTCCCCGATGATCCCCCGCATCCCGAACCGCATCAACGCCTGCGGCGCATGCTCCCGCGACGACCCGCACCCGAAGTTCTTCTGCACGATCAGAATCGACCCGCCCTCGAAACGCGGATCGTTGAAGGGGTGCTCCTTGGCCCGCCCCTCCTCGTCGAACCGCACATCGTAAAACGCGCCCTTCTCCAGGCCGTCAAACGTCACGCACTTCAGAAACCGCGCCGGAATGATCCGATCCGTATCGATATCGTTGCCCGGAACCGGAATCCCCGTCCCCACCACCTCCCGCCGTCTCAAGTCTTCGTCGCTCATGCTCTCTTTCCCCATTCCCGTTTCGACTCACGTTCCCACGGTCACATAGAGTTCTGCAAAAATGGACATCAGGCCTATATTGTCCGAACGTCCGTCACCTCCCCCGCCAGCGCCGCCGCCGCCACCATCGCCGGACTCATCAACAGCGTCCGACCCGAAGGCGACCCCTGCCGCCCGATGAAGTTCCGATTCGACGACGACGCCGACAGCTCCCGCCCCTGAAGCTTGTCCGGATTCATCGCCAGGCACATCGAGCAGCCCGCCCCGCGCCACTGGAACCCCGCCGCCTTGAAAATCTCGTCCAGACCCTCCGCGTGCGCCTGCACCGCCACCTGCATCGATCCCGGCACCACGATCGCCTTCACCTTTTCCTGGATCTTGCGCCCCTTCAGCACCGCCGCCGCCGCACGCAGATCGCTGATCCGCCCGTTCGTACACGACCCGATGAACGCCACGTCGATCTTCGCCCCCGCAATCGCCTGCCCCGGCCGAAACCCCATGTGCTCGTACGCCTTGCGCGCCGTCGCCCGCTCATCCTCCGCCAGACTCTCCAGCTCCGGCAGCCTGTCCCCCACCCCCACCGCCTGCCCCGGGTTGATCCCCCACGTCACCATCGGCTCGATCTCCGCCGCCGCAAACCGCACCCGGTCGTCGTACTCCGCATCCGCCCCCGACGCCAGCGACCGCCAGAAACCCAGCGCCGCCTCCCAGTCCCCCCCCTTCGGCGCGTAAGGCCGCCCCTCCAGATAATCGAACGTCGTCGGATCCGGATTCACGTACCCCACCCGCGCCCCGCCTTCGATGCTCATGTTGCAGATCGACATCCGCCCTTCCATATCCAGCGCCTCCACCGCCGAGCCGCCGTACTCATACGCATACCCGATCCCCCCCTTCACCCCGAGCCGACTGATCAAATACAGAATGATGTCCTTCGCCGTCACCCCCGCCCCGAGCGTCCCGTCCACGTCGATCCGCCGCACCTTGGGCTTGCTCAAGGCCAGAGTCTGCGTCGCCAGAATGTCCCGAATCTGCGTCGTCCCCACGCCCAGCCCGATCGACCCGAACGCCCCGTGCGTCGACGTGTGCGAATCGCCGCACGCAATCGTCATCCCCGGCTGCGTCAACCCCAACTCCGGCCCGATCACGTGGACGATCCCCTGCCGACCCGACTCCAGATTGAAAAACCGAATCCCGTACTCCCGCGTGTGACGCTCCAGCGCCTGCATCATCTCCTCCGCCAGCGGGTCCCCGAAAGGTCGCTGCTGGTCCCCCGTCGGAACGATGTGGTCCACCGTCGCAAACGTCCGCTGCGGATACAAAACCCCCAGCCCCCGCTCCTTCAGCATCGCAAACGCCTGCGGACTCGTCACCTCGTGAATCAGGTGCAGCCCCACGAACAACTGCGTCTGCCCCGTCGGCAGCGTCTTCACCGTGTGCAGGTCCCAGATCCTATCGAATAAATTCTGACTCATGGCCGTCCTCATACTCACCTGACTGCTCACTATTCACCTCACCACCCGCATTGTCGCCGATTCATCCCCTCATGCCAAGCCCTCGTCCCGAATCACCGATCCGTCACGCACCCCTCGCTCGCGCTGCGAACCGTCCGCACGAACTTGTACAGCGCCCCGGAGTTCACCTTCAGCGCCGGCGCCCTCCACCGACGCCGCCGCGCCTCCAGCTCCTCCTCCGATACCTCCATGTCGATCCGATTCGCCACCGCATCCAGCGCAATCATGTCACCATCCTCCACCAGCGCGATCGGCCCCCCCTCCTGCGCCTCCGGCGTAATATGCCCCACGATAAACCCATGGCTCCCCCCCGAAAACCGCCCGTCCGTAAGCAGCGCCACATGTCGCCCCAATCCCGCCCCCACGATCGCCGACGTCGGCGTCAGCATCTCCGGCATCCCCGGTCCCCCCTTCGGACCCTCGTACCGAATCACCACCACCTGCCCCTTCCCGATCGCCCCCCGCTCCAACGCCGCCAGCATATCCTCCTCGCAGTCGAACACGCACGCCCGACCCCGAAAACGCTCCCCCTCCTTCCCCGTAATCTTCGCCACCGCCCCCTCCGGCGCCAGGTTCCCCTTCAAAATCCGGATATGACCCGTCGCCTTCATCGGCGCCGCAAACCCCCGCACCACGTCCTGCCCCTCCGCCAGCCCGGGCACCTCCTCCAGGTTCTCCCCCAGACTCCGCCCCGTCACCGTCAGACACTCCCCCTCCAGCAGCCCCTTCTCCAGCAGCAGCTTCATCACCGCCGGCACGCCCCCCACCCGATACAGATCCTCCTGCACGTACCGCCCGCTCGGCTTCAAATCCCCCAACACCGGAACCCGATCGCTCACCGCCTGAATGTCGTCCAGCGTCAGCGCCACCCCCGCCGTCCGCGCCATCGCCAGCAGGTGCAGCACCGCATTCGTCGACCCCCCCAGCGCCATCACCACCACCAGCGCATTCTCGAACGCCGCCCGCGTCATGATATCCAACGGCTTGATGTCCCGCTCCAGCAGCCGCACCATCGCCGCCCCCGCCGCCCGACACTCCTCCCCCTTCGCCGCCTCCACCGCCGGAATCGACGAGCTGTAAGGCAGACTCAGCCCCATCGCCTCGATCGCCGACGCCATCGTATTCGCCGTATACATCCCCCCGCACGCCCCCGGCCCCGGACAACTGTGCCGCACGATCTCCTGCCGCGTCCCCTCGTCGATCTCCCCGCTCAGATACTGCCCGTACGACTGAAACGCCGACACGATGTCCAGCGCCTCCCCCCGGTAGCACCCCGCCTTGATCGTCCCCCCATACACCATCAACGCCGGCCGATTCAACCGCGCCATCGCCATCACGCATCCCGGCATGTTCTTGTCGCACCCCGGCAACGCCACCAGCCCGTCGTACCAGTGCGCCGCCATCACCGCCTCCATCGAGTCCGCAATGATCTCCCGCGATGGCAGCGAATAGCTCATCCCCTCCGTCCCCATGCTGATCCCGTCGCTGACCCCGATGCAGTTGAACCGCAGCCCCACCAGACCCGCCGCCTGCACCCCTGCCTTCACCTCCGCCGCCAGGTCGTTCAGGTGCATGTTGCACGGATTCCCCTCGTACCACACCGACCCGATCCCCACCAGAGGCCTCCCCATCTCCTCCGCCGTCAGCCCCGTCGCATACAGCATCGCCTGAGACGCCCCCTGCGACTTCACCCCCGTCACCCGCCGACTGTACCGATTCAACCCCTGACCCATATCCACACCTTCAATCCCCAAAACCAATCGAACCGCCCCCCCTATACGCCCCCCCCACCGCCCCCGGTTCACTCCTTCCCCCCAATCGTAAATCCCAAGTCCCAATCCCCCCAATAATCAATCATCAATCTCCAATAATCAATCCCAAGCCCCGCCCCCCCGCGTGTCGCGGGCATCTTGCCCGCGCGTCCCGCCCGCGCACACCCCCCCGAACTCCTCTCCCCCTTCGCCCCCCAATAATCAATCCCAACCTCTGCGGGATCTTTTTTCCGTTTTTTTGCGATTTTCCAAGAAATCGCATCCACATTCGGCGTGTCATATACGCTTGCCAAGTGGATGGGCGTAGATAACGCGAGTCTCCGTCCGGTCGCGCCACCGGGCCGGGCAGGACAGGGTGATCGAAAACCAGCATTGACGATGACATCTCTGAGGAAGCAGCGCGGACGTGAGCGCCGCCGGGCCATGTGGCCGCCCGGCGGGCGAAAGGGATTGCGAATTCCGCTTTCGGGCGGAGGACGGACGCAGCCGATGAGACTTGAAGCGTTCGAGAGCGGTGGGAGCGACGCACGCGTCGCCCCTGCCGGCGCGGGGGTTGAGACAATGAAAAAGAGAGCTTTTACGCTGATCGAACTGCTGGTGGTGATCTCGATCATCGCGCTGCTGATGGCGATCCTGATCCCGGCCCTGCACCGGGCGCGGAACCAGGCGAGGGCCGTGGCCTGCCAGTCGAACCTGCGCCAGTGGGCGATGACGTTGGCCGCCTACACCCAGGACTATGAGGGGCGTCTCCCCTCCGCCATGAGTAGTCACGTCGGCCTGTGGCTGTTGCGCGGGACGTTCGTCGGCGCCATGGACCCCAACGCGAACCACGGGGCGCTCCACGGCTTCCACACGAAAGGCATTGCCCTGTGCCCCATGGCAAGCCGACCCCGGCCCCCGGATCCCAATCGTGTCAATTTCGTCATAGCGGTAAGTTCCCCCACGCGATCGTGGCGCATGACGGGAGAAATCGGGGGGGCCACCGCCGCCTGGCAGATTTTCACGCCGGAGCCGCGATTCCTGGGCAGTTACGGATACAACACCGCCCTGTTCCAGGCGTTCCGCATCGACCCCATCTGGGGGCCTGACGGGGTACCCGACTTGAACACTTTCACGCTGCGAGAGCACGCGAGCATTCCAGTCCTCCTCGATGCCGTCAACCCATGGCCCAACCTGTGGAGGGCGAATTCACGCCGTCCTCCGACCTGGGCGGAAGGGGGCAGCGGCTTGGGCTCATTCGTCATGAGGCGCCACGGCCGTCAGACCAATGCGATGTTCCTCGACTGGTCCGTCCGCAGCGTTGGTCTCAAGGAAATCTGGACGCTCAAATGGGGGGCCGACTTCGACCGCGCCAACCCCTGGACCAAAGCGGGAGGCGTACAACCCGACGACTGGCCCAAGTGGATGCGCGACTGCAAGGACTACTAAAAGGCCCCGCTGAAGCGCCGCGGGGGCTGTTGCGACGCTGAGGGACTGAAGTTGTGCACGTTATGCTGTTTTGACAAGGAGGTTACCCCGTTGCCTGGAAACCCCATACCCCCATGATGGCCAGTGGGTACCAAACGGATTGAGAAGATGGTGTGCGACACAAGAAGGGGGTGAACCAGCAAATCGCCCGCGAAAGCTCCTGCTGGTTCACCGGATCGCACCAAAGGGCTTGTTCTGCGCCTTTGCGCGACGGCCTCCACTTCTTAGCACATCGCGCTCGTCGTGTCAAGCCTTTCTCAATCGTTTTGGGTCCGAGGTCCCACACTCGCCCGGATCCCGGCGTTACCGCTGCGCCAGGGCATCGAAGACTTCTTGGAACGGAAAGGACATCTTCCATGAGATACGAGCACACCCCTACGCCGAGCCGATGGATCGTGCTCCTGCTGGCAGCGCTCGCATGTCCGCCCGCGAACCTGGCAACGTCTTCGGAACCGGAACAAGCCCTGGCAGCCATCGACGACTGCCTGGCCGCCTCGCCTCCGGCGTGGCCCCAAGGCTGGCAGAGCGAGTACGTCAATGCGATTCGAGATGCGTTAAGGGGCCACGAGGCGCCCGCCGACTACACTCTACGCCTGGACGCCCTGCGTGAAGGCTTCCCCTTGTACTGGCAGGATGTCACGACGAATGGGGACAGGCCGCTGTTCGAGCTGCAATGTGCCGAGATCAAGTGGTACGCCCGCCATCTTGTCAGTTCGCCCTTGCCCGCCGAAGACGACAGACACGCGATCCGCAAGCAGATGAAGGACCTTTGGCACACTGCCGCCGATTCCCTAATAGCGCAGTTCCCCTTTCCCGACCCGAACATGGTGTGCAAGGCTCGCGCTGATCATCTTCATGACTGTTTGCGTTGGGTCGATGCACCGCTGAAGCCCATCTTCCGCCAACCTTTTGCAGCTGAGCAGATCAATCGTATTCGCGAAGGCTGGCACGAGCTGCGCTATGCTCGCGTCGACCTGATGCGCCAGCTTGGCGGTGAGGACGTCTTCCTTGCTCTCAGACCACGGGAAGCGGCTCCGTCGGATCACCCTCATTACCTCTTGACATACCGGAGCCTGGAACAGTTGGAGAGCTTCATCTGGACGGTCGTGACGCGCCCGCCCGAGGACTACCTCAAAGCGCAGCAGAACTACTGGAAGGCGCGACACTCCTTGCCCGGGCCCAGGAGCAGCGGCTCGCAACAGAGCGCTCGAGGCATCTCCCTCAGACCGAATACTTGAGCTTCCTGCTAGCCGTCGTATTGGAGGCGGCCCAGCAGTTGACCATTCCCCCGGCCGAGGGACCGTCACATGGGTTTTGCGAGTGCGTCGACGAGGCGCCACCGAAGGAGGTGATGCCTATGCGATAGGTCGGATCTCCCTTACGCAATTGGATACGAAGGTAGCAGTTGGCACGTCTGCGGTATCGCAGACACACAAAGGAAAAGGAGTTCATACCATGAAGATGTCATACATTACTTGCGTCGCTCTGGTCCTCGCACTTGCGCTGCAACGACGAGCCTGGCCGATACTTATACGTCGGCCTATGCCAGTTGGGATAATGCTTATGATCTTGACACTGATGGCCATTATTGGGAAATCTGGGTTTGGGACGCTGGGTACTACAATTGGAGCTATTCGCTCTATGCGTATGGATTCGGCCGTATAAGAGGCTCGGGTAGCGCCAGTGGCAGCCATGCCGCCGCCCAGGCAATCGCCGAGGTAACTAGCCCGGCGGGCAACGACACCGCCTCTGTTAGCGTGCAAATCCCAGGCGCTTTCGACGACGATTATGACACCGACTATGTTGAAGGCTCAGGTACTCACCAAACGTACGGAAAAGAGGTCGTGCTCGATTTCGACGAGTACTCTAGATCAGAGGCTGTCGTTAGTAGCCCCACAATCATTGCGCAGGCCAAAGCCTACACGACGGCCTCTGGCAGCGTAACCCCCCAGTGACAGACCGACAGGGGACGTCCGTCTGTGAATAGACGTACTAGATGCGGCTTGAACGGACGGTGACCTATGCAAGACCGTTGGTGGTATCGTGCGTCGATGACGCAACGTGTGCGAAGGCTCGTTGAGGAATCACTCCCGCTATTTCTGACGGTCGGCAGGGTCACCGTCCTACTGTTGTTCCTTAAGGGAGGTCATACTATGAAAACGTTACATCTTACTTGCATAGCCCTGCTCGTCATGCTCTTCGCGACAACGACATGCCTGGCCGACACATTTGCGTCGGCCGAGGCCACCTACTCACTGCCCTTTGACTGTGATGTAGATCGGGGAGGATTCGAATACTGGATTTGGGAGGCTGGCGAATACAGTTGGAGTTGGTCCGCTTCTGTGTCTGTATACGCGGCTGTAAGGGGCAGTGGCAGCGCCAGTGGCAGTTCTGCCTACGCCGATGCAGGTGTCCACATATCCGTCCAGGTGGGGGGCGGCGATGACCTCTCTAAGGTTGCGGCAGTCAGTGGCGAATTCAACGGGGACAGTGACAGCTACCCTAATTCGAACAGTGGCGGTCCTGTGTGGTTCGAACCGGGAGTTGGGCTCAGCGTCGACGAAGATTCTTATGCAGCGGGAACGTGCGGTGGTCCCAATATAGTGGCCTATTCCCGCGCCTCCACATCAGCCTCGGGGGGCGTATGGTAGCATGCTTCCTCAGAGAGCTTGTCGGAGCACATCGGTGAGTAGGTACATTGTGTGAGCGATTGGAAGGACGGTGACCTATGCAAGAGCGTTGGTTCTATCGGGAGTCGATGACGCAGCGCGTGCGAACCCTCGTCGACAAACCACTGGCCGCACTTCTGCCGGTCCGTAAGGTCACCGTCCTCCTGTTGTTACTTGCAGGAGCGGTTGCCGCTCGTGCTCAAGCGCCGAATGAGCGAGAGCAGCAGGCCTTTGAATTCACCTCCGATGTCTCCACCCCTATGGGCCTGAGCCGCCTCAAGGGCGTGATGACGACTGATGGCATCCGGCACCGGATGGCAATCTACTGGATCGAGCCTCGTCTGGTCCGTAACAGCACGCACCTTCTCAATGCCTGCGATCTGCTCTTTGCAGAGGATGCTGTCCACTACTGGTTGCCGGGCATGACGCAACCGGGCACCCTTCGCGCGTGCGACGTTGCGTGCGAGCCTCTCCTCCCGCGACAGAATGATCTGCCGTCTGTAGTTCGGTCGGCTTTGGCCATTGTCTGCAATGTACGATGCGATCCCGGCTCCGAAGCGGCGAACCTGAACCTCCAGGACTTCCTAAGGCAAAGCCGTACGGCGGAAGAGTATCGTTGTGAGTTCCTCCCCGCCGATGGGGATGAGACCGACCTGTTCTCCGACACGATCACCGATGTGCAGATTCTCAATGCGCTGCCCCTGGGAAGGAAGTACACCAAGGACGTCTTCGACGATGGATCGCTCAGGTGGCAGTTGAAGGAGGCCCTGACCGACCGCTTCATTATCGGCGCACTGATCAGGCCCATGAACCAGGGGGAAGATGGCGTCGACGCGCGCCCCTTTGACCCGGAGACGCTTGGCCAATGGAAATCCGTTCCGCAGCCCTACCGAGACTACTGGCAGTTACGCGCCGCCACCTCTGATCTCGAAGCCGCAGCCCATCCTGAGACCCAGGCGCGTGTATTGTGCGACCGCATCGAATCCTGGCTGCATACCTGTGAGGCCCCGAGTCACGTGCGTCGCGCCATGGAGTATCTCTGGGTCGAAAGCGCGTTCACCACGCACGATCTCGACCGCATCGATCAAGCATTGTGCGCCATGGCCACCGGCCTCTGCCACGATGACACGCTGAATCCTCGTCACGTGTTTCTGGAGATGGCGGAAGTGAGCGGCAAGATGCAATCGGAGTATCCCCAGCAGTTCCGTGCGATCTGGGAACCGCTGCTTCAGCAGATGGTGGAGCAAACTGGAGACGGGATCGTGGAGTCTCTCGACCGCCTCATACCAGCGATCCAGGCGAACAGGCGATTCAGTTATGGTGAGATACTGTTCGAGACCATTCGCCGGCAGCCATGGGCCCAGTCCCCAACCGTCGAGCGCCTGCTGGCCAGGTATGAAGCCACGCGCCTGGCGACCCAGACGGAGCCGTTCGACCAGACCGCCGCGTCTGCCGCCGTCAAGCAATACCTCGCGCAGTCGGAGATCGGCCCTCTCTGCGGGGGTCTGAGTATGCAGGACGTCCGCACCATCCTCGAGCAGGGCTTGTCCCTGCCGGACGACGACGCCACCGACAACAAAGTCGCGCTCGTCGACGAGGTGCTCGACCTGCTACATCCGTTTATCGGAGGTGGCCCCTTCCATGGCGATCCGCCCAGGCTCACCGATTCGGTCCGCCGTTTCTCCCAGACCTACTACGTCGTCTGCAAGAACGCTGAGCCCATTCAGTCCGCCTTGGCCACCTTCCTCGCACTGTCGTTCTGCGACACCTCCGCGCCCGAAGAGCATCAGGTGCTGCGCGCTCAGTACCACAGCCTCGCCGCCGATCTCGAATCACAGGTCAACGCGCTGCTCACCAGGTACAAGTTGACTGCCCTCGTAGGCCCCAATGACGTGGCGCAGACGTTCGCCGAGCAGGAGGCCGTCTTCCACAGCTACGTCGATGACCCTCTCTGGCCGACCTTCAAGTTCCCCTGGACCGCGAACGAACGCACGCGTCTGGCCGCCAAGCTCAAGCTGCGCCTCGCGCAGGCCGAACCGCTCTTGGACGAAATGTCGGACAAGGTTAGGTATGGTGGCGTCGACGACAGGCTCAAACAAAGAACCCTCCAGGAACTCGCATGGGTCTTCCAGCATCTCATGGTAGAGGCCGCCTTCCAGCGCAGACCCCCTTACCCCGGCATCACCACCCAGCATCGGGGCAGACATGGCTTTAGCGCCGTGATCCAGGCCCCGTTCTACCAGCAGCGACCGAAGGAGCGCTTCCGAGCCATGAAGTACTTCCACCTCGGCCACCGCCTCGAACACCTCGTCCGCGCCGAACGCGACGTGGCTAGAGTAGACCAGCAGCGTGATGAGGAGCCCGACACACCCTGACAGAAGAACGCGCGCGATGAGCCAGGGGCCTCTCCCGCCCTGCCCTGAGCACCACCGGGCCGCCCCCGATACAGCGCTACCGCCCGCTCTCCGTTCCCCCCAAATTCAAACGCCGGGACACAGGCGGATAAACCCCGTGCCCCGGCGATACGCTCGTCACCAATCAAATCATCAATAATCAACAATCAATCCCAGGCGCCCCGCCCCCCAAATAACCAATCATCAATAATGTCATCCCGACCGTAGTGGAGGGACCACAATCATCAATCTTCAATCATCAATAATCAATCCTCGGCCCCGCCCCTACTGAATCTCGACGACCGAGTTCAATTCGCCATACGGATTCATCTCCGTCCGCTCGTTGTACGGATCCTGCTGCCACTGCCCGTCCACGACGAGCCGGTACCGATACGTCCCGTTCGGCAGCTTCAGCTTCGCCTGCCAGACCCCGCTGTCGCCCACGCGCTCCATCGTCGTCGCCCCGGGCTGCCAGTTGTTGAAGTCCCCCGCAATCTGCACGTTCGCCGCCCGCGGATACAACGTCACGAACACCACCGCATCGCGAATCTGGTTCACGCCATAGTAATCCGACAGCTTCGTATCCAGCGTCTGCCCAATCTCCGCCACCGGAATAATCTCCGGCTCAGGCTCCACCCGCTGCTCTGCCACCGTCGGCTCCACCGCTCGCACCTCTGCCACCCCCTCGTACGGCCGCTGCACCTGACCTTGTGCCGGTCCGCCAACCTGCCACTCCGGCCGAACCGCCCCCTGCCCCTGCGACTGAGTCTGCCCCTGACCCTGCCCCGCCGCCGGCGCCTGAACCTGACCCCGAGGCTGGCCCTGAACCTGACCCTGCCCCGCCGCTTGCCGCTGAGCCTCTACCCCTGGCTCCCCATCCCGTTGCCCCTGCAACTGCACCTGTCCCTGAACCTGAGACGTCGACGGACCCTGTGCCACCCGCTGCCCTTGGACTTCGGAAGACCCCTGCCCCTGGTGCGCCGTCTCCACCTGTCCCTGAGTCTGCGGCATGGACGAAACCTGCGCCGACCCTTGCACCGGAACCTCTGACCCCGCCCGTAGCAGAACTTCCGCCGGACGCGACCCTTGACCCTGACCCCTCACCTCCACATGCCCCGGGTGCTGCCCCTGCCTCTGACCATCCCCCTCTGGCCGTGCCGGAATCTGCCCTGGCCCTTGCACCGGACCGCGCCCGTCAACGTGCCCCGGACGGTGCCCTTGACCCTGACCCGCCGGTTGTCCCCCAGCCTGCGCCTGGGACGCAACCTGTGCCGCCCCCTGCACCCCAACTCCAGGCCTCGCCTGCCCCGAACGCGGCGCCTCCGCCCCGCCCGGAACGTTCGCCGGACGCTGCCCCTGAGCCTGCGACCCCGCCTCCGCCTCCGCCGGCCGCTGACTCGTCCGCAGCAGTTCCGTCGCCGTGCTCCCGATCGACTCCAGCTGATCCGCCAGACTGTCCACCAGACGCTTGCTCTTCGTCACCGACCGCTCCTCCGACCCGATCAGCTCCTGCGCCAGCGACCGAAAGTCCTGCTGCCCCTTGCTCGCCGGATCATACTCATTGATCGGCTGCCCAAAACTCGCCGCCTCTTTGATCTTCGTGTTGAAGTTGACGACGGTTTTGAACATGCGGGCAGAGAAGTGGGCGCGGAGTTCGGCGAGGATTTCGCGGGCCATTTTGGTACGGATGTCGTACATGCTGGCGAGGACACGGACGGAGACCTCCTGCTGGCATCGTTTGCAGAGGATGCTGAGGGTTTCGAGCTGCTTGCTGAGTCCGTGGAGGGCGAAGTAGCCGGTCTCGACGGGGACGACGACGTCGGTGGCGGCCCGCAGGGCGTTGAACGTCAGGAGACTGACGGCGGGCGGGCAGTCGATCACGACGAAGTCGTAGTCGCTGGTGACGGCGTCGAGCACCTTCTTGAGGCAGCATTCGCGCTCGGGGATGCCGGCCATCTGCTGCTCGAAGGCGGAGAGGTCGATGCTGGCGGGGGCGAGCTCGAGGCGGTCGCCGATCTGCCAGAGGATCTCGGTGAGGCGCATCGGCTCGTTGCGGCTCTCGCTGATCAATACGTCGTAAATGCTCTGCTCGATCTGCTCCTCGGGCACCGCCAACCCGACCGCACAGTGCGATTGCGGGTCCATATCCACCAGCAGCACCTTCTTGCCCACGTCGGCGAGGGCACTGGCCAGATTGATCGACACCGTTGTCTTGCCGCAACCGCCCTTCTGGTTGACTACCGCGATTGTTCTCATCTTTGTCTCCGTTATGACCTTCGATCCTGCCGTCCCTGGCTTGAGAGCCGCCGGCGACAACCTGTCAAAAACCCGTCTAATAACACTGATCGGCGGGATAATCACGCCTATTTCTTCTTCGGCAAAGATTTCTCCATAACTTTACCCTTTTATGGGACGGCCCCATAAAAAGACCCGCCAACTTCACAACCCGACCCCTTTATCGGCACTGATAAGGGCCCTGTCTTTCCCCGCCTGCCAGCGGGCAGGGCGGCGCACGATGCTGTCAGTAGCATTATTATAGGACGACGCGTGCGAGACGATGCGGATGCGTTTGGTAGGGGCGAGGCGTGCCTCGCCCACCAGGCATCAGTAGCAGAAGGACTGCTGTTTGTCGTTTTGGCCGTAGCAGTTGGCCTGGGGGTTTTCGTGGTCGAGCGGCCAGTTGGCGGGATTGTCGTCGATGTAGCGGCGGATGCGGGTTAACTGTTGCGCATTGCGGATCACGTGCTCGTAGAAGTTCCGTTGCCAGAGGGCACGGCCCGGCGTACCGCGAACGTTGTTGATCCGCCTGGAGACGGCAGACTTGTATGCCCCGACGATCGATCCGAGCGATCGTCGTGACGTGCGTTTCGGGCGGGTGGCTTGGCCGACCGGTGGCCTGTTCGCGTCCGTGGGTGAGGGCAAGGCATGCCTTGCCCCTACATCCCAGAGCAGAAGGATGCCATGGACGTGATTGGGCATCACCACGAACGCATCCAGTTCGACCTGGTCGCAATGTTCCGGGATCGCCCACCAGCACGCCTCGGCAATCAGCCCGTGGCGGCTCAGGCGCACTTGGGCACCTTCGACGCGACCCAGCGGTCCTTGCCGGTCGGCGGTGCAGATCGTCACAAAGTATGCTCCGGCCTGCGTATAGTCATATGCGAACCAGCGGATCGATCGGCGGTGGTGCTTCTTGGGATCATAGGTCATTTCGCTCCCCTAGCGCTGCGGGCGAGGCATGCCTCGCCCCTACCCATCGCGTCCACATCATCGCGGAGGGGCAACGGACGCGTCGCCCTTGTTGCAGATGTTACGCTCGTTCTGATGGCCTGTCAAATGATCGGAAAGCCGATTGTTCTCAGGTAGTGGAATGTTGGGTCGTAGTATGTGGCGTCGCGGGTGGGGTCGTCGGGGTCGCCTTTGGGAACGACGATGGCCATGCCCTGGCGCGCTCGCGTCAATAGGACACGATAGGCGTTCTTGAGATAGGTCTGCCGCTCGAGCTTTCGGATGCGCTTCCAGCGATTGCCACAGAACGACCAATGCTGCCAACCATCGCTCGTATGCCTGAGATCGGCGTCCCAGGTCACACAGGCCCAGTCGAGTTCCAGGCCCTGGACGTGGAATTCAGTTGCGGCATCTTCAAGGTAGTACGATGAACGCACGTCTCGTTTGTCATCCAAGAACCAATGGACTGGGTTCAACGGAGTTCTGACGTCAATGGCATGAGGCTTCAAACGCTGCGCTTGTGAAGAGACCACAATCCCATAGCGTTCGGACCCGCGTGCCTTGTTCCTGAGCCATTGCCTTGCCTTTTGCAGGTCGCGGGTAAGGACGATCGGATAACGGTCGCTGATCCGCCACAGAGTCTGTCTCGCTCGGTGTGGCTCTATGTCAAGCAGTTGTTTGACCATCGTGGAGACGTGCTCGGCTCGGAAGGATCGCAGGGAAACGGCGAGATGCAACTCGTCTCGGAAGAGAACGCCGGGATGGGATGCAATGCGTTGGAGCGCTTCGCCCCCACTATACTCACTATCCGTCAGACGGGAGGAGATGTAGCTGCGCCAATGCGGAAACGCGCGGCTTAGGGAATCGATCCATTCGCGTATGCCGGCTTCACCGGTATTGATCTCTTGACCACCGCCCACCAAACAGACAATGACCGCCCAATCCGGATGTCGGTCCAGACAGGATATGAGGAATTGCGGCTCCGATAGACCGAAATCCGGGACGCGCTTCTTGGTGCGCATGAAACGGGCCGTTTGCTCATGATTCCAGGCACGCTGTGCCTCATCAAAAAGAGCAATATGCTCGATCGGAGGCCGTTTCTGATCGACAAGACATTCGTCACGAAAGTGGCGCACGTTCTGAATGAAGGCCTTCACCTGACTGCGGGCCTCCGTCTTGGTCATTCGGCGTCCCTGCTCCGCCTCTCGGCGGACTTGATCGCGCGCCAATGCTTCACGGAGGATCGCTACCAGTGGATCGTTGCCGGAAAGGAACACGCTATAGAGATCGTTCTCACGGTCCATGTGTTTGGTGGCGATGTTGAGGCCGACGAGCGTTTTGCCAGCGCCGGGGACACCGGTCACAAAGCAAATCGCCTTGTGAGAACGTGCTCGTGCCAGTTCGATGATCTCGGAAATGGCGTCCGAAGTTCGGGTGAGATTGACCGCGCTGGCGTCGCTGCGGGAGATGTCCGAGACAGCATGCCCGCTGTATAGGGCGGTCGCGGCTTCAATGATGGTTGGAGTCGGGCTATACCGACCATGCTCCCACTGTTCGGTATCGGTTGGCGAGCCGTCACTGAACGATAGCACCTCTGCGATGACCTCGCTCAGCGCTGACGTGTTGCTCAGAATGGGCAGGAAGAGGTTGTCGTTCTGCGGCGTAAGAGCAATATAGGGAGCGACATCGGTAGCCTTGCTCGCCACGAGAACAGGTGCAACGGGTGGGCGGTGACTTGTCTCATGGAAGTTCTTCAGATCCAGAGCATAATCGCACACCTGGTCGATGGCAGATGCTGTAAATTCGTCTTCTCCGATCTTGAATTCGAGCACGAAGACAACATGGTCGATGATGGCCACGACATCGATTCGGCGCCCCAGGCGGGGAATCGAATACTCAAAGTACACCGCACCTCGCCCACGATATGGCTCCAGGACCACCTTGAGGATGCGGATTTCTTCCAGCCAGGAGTCGCGTTGCGTTGGTTCCAGGCTGTGGAAGTGGTTGGAGGCCAGGGCGCCGAGAATCGTATCGGTCTCTTTGTCGAGGAATGTCCCGATGATGTCAGAATAGTACTCACGCTTCATATTTCGAGATGCCCCGCACGTCGCGTGCGCTTGCGTGTTCAAGCCCATTAGGCGCAGATTCCTATCGACAGTATCGGCAGGATGGGGTCACGGGATGAGAAAAAAAGACCTGATGGGACTGGGGTGATCATGGAACAGGGCGACGCATGCGTCGCCCGTACGGGTGAGATGCGCGGGGTTGGGAGCGAACGGGGGACGCGTGCGTTGCTGCTACGGGGTACATTGACGAAGGTCCTGAGGGGCGTAGAGAGACGGGAGGGGCGGTGGGGAATCGGGGGAGGGGGCGAGGCATGCCTCGCCCCTACCGGGGGTTGCCAGGGAGTAGCGAGGTGGGGGAAGTTTAGGCGGGCGTAGGGGCCAAACAACTCTCTGGCGCGGGTGTCGTAGGCGCGGGCGGCTTCGATTTCGGTGGTGAAGGAACCGAGGTAGTATTTTTTGCCCTGGCAGGTGATTTCGGCGATCCATTTGTTTCTGCGTTTGTCGTAGCGGACGCCTTTGTACTGGGAGCGGCCTCCTCGGGGGCGGGTGTTGCAGAGGTTCTGCTGGCGGGCGTTGGGCTTTCTACGGTTTGCGGCGGCGGAGTTGGCGGAGGTACTTGAGGTCATCTTTATCTTTGGGGCGGCCGGCGGCCTGCTTCATGGCGATCAGGTCGTCCAGTGAGGCGAACCAGGCGAAGGTGTGGCCGAACCTGGCTTTGACGCGGTTGGCCCAGATGCGCTCAAAACTGACGCCCTTGACGAACGGATGAATATCGGTCTCGACGAGGTACTGGCGGATCAGGATTTTGTGGGTGAGGAGCTCGTCGACCGTGACGTCGGAGACGTCATAGCCAAACGCCTTCAGGGCAGCATGGGTGCGCTCGGCGTTGGCGCGCTTCGGCTCGATGAAGACGTCGATATCCAGCGTGGCCCGCGAATAGCCGTGGACGGGAAAGGCGGTAGCCCCGATGACGACGAAACGGACCTTATGCTCTTTTAATGACTTCAGTAGTCCTTCGACGTTCATGTCGCCTCAGCAGGAGGGCCATTTCGCGGCTCTTGCGGAGCATCAGTTCGAATCGCTCGCGCGTCGTCAGCGATGTCAGATAGTCCAGTTCGAATTCCGCCTCGGCGCGATCATCGTCGCGGCGCAGCTTCAAGATGGCCATATCGGTCGATCCCAGGGGCCGGAATGAGCCCAGCCAGTCTTCCATTTACATGTTCCATGCTAACACCTCGCGCGGGCCGGGACAAGGCGAATTGCGGAGGGGCGAGGCATGCGTCGCCCTGCGATGGGGCGGGGTTATTGCGTGGGGGTAGGGGCGAATGATTATTCGCCCGTACCAGGGGGGAAGTTCAGGCGGGCGTAGGGGCCGAACAACTCTTTGGCGCGGGTGTCGTAGGCGCGGGCGGCTTCCTCTTCGGTGTCGAAGGAACCGAGGTAGTGTTTTTTGCCTTTGCAGGTGATTTCGGCGATCCACTTGTTTCTTCGTTTGTCGTAGCGGACGCCTTTGTATTGGGAGCGGCCTCCTCGGGGGCGGGTGTTGCAGAGGTTCTGCTGGCGGGTGCAGGTGCGGAGGTTGGCGCGGCAATCGTTGACGCCATTGCCATCGATGTGGTCGACGACCATACCTTCGGGCGGGTTCATGATCTGGCGGTGCATGAGGATGGTCCGGCCCTTTTCGCTGCGGGCGGCGTAGACCTTGTCTCCGGCGGTGAGGGCGGTCCACTTGTACTGGCGGAGGGTCTCGTAGTCGGCGGGGTCGACGGCGGCGAAGAGGCCCTTGGTCAGGGGGATGTAGCGGACGTCGTCGGTGGCGGGGTCGGGGACGTCGGTCCAGACGGGGTCCGTGCGGCGGGGGCGGTAGTTGGGGCAGGGTCTGGAGCGCGTGACTTCGCAGAGATGGCCTGGACAGCGGGCGCAGTTGGCGCAGGTGAGGGAGGCGCCCCAGCCTCCCAAGGGGGGGAGGTGACAGCGGTTGTGGTTCCAGTGGGCGTAGGCACAGGTTTGGCAGGCGGGCATGAGCAGTTCCTCCGACGGGGGCGCATGTTTATGCGACCCTACAGGGCGCCCGGGGACAGGGCGAGGCATGCCTCGCCCCTACGGGCGCGCGGACCCAGGGACAATGACCGGGCGGCGTGGTACGGCCGCCCACGGGCACCGCCCTGCTGGGCGGAGGAACGCTTCGCTGCTGCGAAGCATGGTCAATGTACCATGTTTTTCCCGCAGAGTCAAGAAGAAAACGGGCGGGATGGCTTTTTTTGTGGGTGGGGATGATGCGTCGGCAGGGGCGAGGGTTGGCTCGCCCCTGCGGGTTCTGCGAAGGATCTGGGTGGGGCGTTATCCTTTGACCTGGACTTTGACGGCTTTGCTCCGGGCGGCCTTGGGCAGGGTGATGGAGAGGACTCCGTCCTTGCAGGCGGCTTCGACGTTGTTGGCGTCGACCTCGGCGGGCAGCGGGACATCGCGTCGGAAGGAGCCGTAGCTGCTCTCGGAGTAGTAGTAGCCTTTGTCCTTCTCTTCCTTCGTCTCTTTCTTTTCGCCCGAGATGGTCAGCGTGTTGTTGTAGACGCTGATGTCGATGTCGTCGGCCTTACAGCCTGGGATTTCGGCGCGGACCATGATGGCGTCGTCTTTTTCGGCGACGTCGATCGCGGGCCAGCCAGCAGCGCGTCCGAACGGGCGATCGAGCCCTCGGAAGAAGCTGTCGAACAGGTCGTCCATGTCGTTGTGCAGTCGGGCCAGGTCCCCTCGATTCCTACGATTCAGTGATAGCAGTGCCATAGTCATTCCTCCTTTCTCGATCTTGACCACGACGAATGCGTTCGTCTTCTGTATTTCCGGTGTATTGTTTGTCCATTAAGGTGTTATGCAAAATGCGTGCCAGAGTGGGATGTGGGGTTTTCGGGGCGGTTTGGCGGGGGTCGGGGCGGAGGTTGGGGTTGGTGGGGCTGTCAATTTGACAGGGGATGCGTGGGTGGAGGGGTCATGCCGGGGGGATGGCTGTTCGGTGGTGCGACCGTTCTGTGCGGTGCGGAGATCCTTGGCTGGCGCTCAGGATGAGGGAGGGGAGGTAAGCGGTCAGGGCGAGGCATGCTTCGCCCCTACAGGTCGGGAGAGGGGTATGGGTTGCGAGGGGGTGAGGGATGGGGTAGACTTGGGGCGGACAGCCAAGACCACGTGCTGGAGGATAGCCGCGATGACGGACGAACGGAATGCAGCAGGGCTGGCGTCGATTCCGGAGGGGATTCGGGGGGCGGTGAAGGACCTGGTGGATCAGCTTCGGCCCTCGCTGGGGGGAAATTTCGCGGGGCTGACGGTGGTGGGTAGCGCGTTGACGGAGGACTATCGGGCGGGGGTGAGCGACATCAACACGGTGCTGCTGCTGGAGGCGCACAGCACGGCGGCGTTGATGGCGGCAGCGTCGCTGGGCAAGGCGATGCGGAAGAAGGGGTTGTCGGCTCCTCTGCTGATGACGGAGGCGTACATCGAACGGTCGCGGGATGTGTTCGGGGTGGAGTTTCTGGATTTTCAACTGACGCACGCGACGGTGGCGGGCGTCGATCCGTTTGCGTCGCTGTCGATCGGGAAGGCGGGGGTGCGGCTTCAGTGCGAGCGGGAATTGAAGGCGACGCTGATTCGTTTGCAGCAGGGGTACGTGGCGGCGGGCGGCAGAAGCGCGCCGGTGCGGGACGTGCTGATCGCGGCGGGCAAGGGGCTGGCGAGTCTGCTGCGAGCGATGTTGTGGCTGCGGGACATCGAGCGGCCTCGGACGATGGAGGCGACGTTCGCGCGGGGGAGCAAGGGGTTCGGGGTGCACCTGGATGCGGCGGCTGCGGCGGCGCGCTGGCGGTACGAGCAACCCCGATTGGATGATGCGGAGATCGAGACGGCGTTTGGGTCGATCCATGCGGCGGTGGACAAGCTGGCGACGATCGTCGATGAGATGGAGGTGGGCTGATGCGCGGGGGCGGGCGAGGGGCGGCGGTGGTGCTGGTCCTGCTGCTGGCGGGAGGTGCGGCGGCGGTGACGCCGGCGGAGCTGCCGACGCCGGAGCATTACGTCGTCGATCGCGTTAACATTATCGACGAGGCGCACGAGCGGGCGCTCAACGGCGTCTTGCAGGAGCTGGAGCAGAAGACGGGCGCGCAGTATATCGTGTTGACGATCGATACGACGAGCGGGATGGCGATCCCGCAGTTTGCGGTGGAGTTGGCGGACGAGCAGTGGCAGTTGGGGCAGGAGGGCAAAGACAACGGGATGTTGTTCGTGCTGGCGACGGGCGACGGGCAATATTTCTTTCTGCCGGGTTTGGGGCTGGAGGGGTTTCTGACCGACAGCGTGCTGGGTCGAATCGGGCGAGAGGATCTGGTGCCGCTACTGCAACAGGGGCGGTTCAGCGAGGGGATCTACCGGGCGAACCTAAGGGTGGCGGGGATGATCGCGGAGGGGGCGGGAGTGAGGCTGACGGGGATGACGGCTTTGCCGGCGGCGCCGCGGGATCCGAATCCGCCGAGAGGTCGGCCGGGCGGGCTGCCGTGCTGCGGGCTGCTGTTTTTTCTGCTGCTGATCTTCTTTCTTTTCGGCGGGATCGGGCGCGGAGGCGGTCGGATGGGGGGCGGGTGGGGGTGGTTTCTTCTGCCCTGGATGATGGGCGGGTTCGGCGGGCATCGCGGGTATGGCGGGTATGGCGGGTTCGGGCGGAGCGGGTCTTATGGCGGCGGGAGTTTCGGGGGCAGCTTCGGCGGGTTCGGGGGGAGCTTCGGGGGCTTCGGCGGCGGTGGCTTCAGCGGAGCGGGGGCGGGGGGAAGCTGGTAAGCGCAGGCCCCGACCGTCCGCTGCGAACGCGATGAGGATCGGCGTTGCCCCTATGGCTGGCAATTTTGCGTGCCAGCGGGCTATCAAGGTGATTGTTCCCGCGGCTCAGGCGTCTTTGTTGAGCGAGGGCCAGGGTGGCTCTAAAGAACCGATGGAGGAGGTCCGCGTCTTACAGGGAGACGTGCTATGCGACGTGTGATGATTGCCAGTACGATTCTCTGGGTCGCGGTGGCGGGGTCCGGATGCGAGCGGAAGACGGCGGTGCGGACGGCTGAGCCACCGGTTCGTGAGGCACGGGTGGTGGGTCTGGTCTCCTCAAGGTGAACCGTCGGGGCACGCTGCTGCTGTGCGGTACGGAGACGGGACCCACCGCCCCACGACGATCCCGCCGACCAGACCCGCGCCCAGGTAGAACAGCCTCTGCCAGGGAAGCTACAGCCGCCCGGCCCAGGCCAGAGACTCCGCCAGGTGCGCCGTAACCAGCGAATGGAAGTCCCGCAGGACAACCCCCCGAACGCCACCCGGCTCGTCGCCATTCACGCAAAGAAGCTCAGCAGCGTCGCCGCCCACGCCCACGCAACCGTCGTCCGTCGCCAGAACAGCCCCAGCCAGAACGCAATCCCCATCATCGCCGAGATCTTCTCGAAGATCTCCAGGCGCGCCACGATGCCGGGAAGCCAATACGCAAACGGCACCCCGTCCGCGAGGACGCCGATCGACGCCACGCCGATGAGGTCCCCCCCAGGACCGTAGTGTCCGCCGAATGCAGACCGCGCATGCCCTTCGCATCGCGGTTCGAACCATGGAGGCGTTTTCACGAGCGCTTCGGACTCCCACCAACCGCTCGGACGGGGCAAAAAAAAACCCCGCAGCGCATCCGTTCGCCACGGGGCAATGAAAAACGATTCATCACGTATTCTGTCGTTGTCTGAGAACGCGCCCGACCACACCTATCTTACGGCTGTGGCTGCGGTTGCCTCTGCATCGTCATCGGCGGCGCCTCGGGCGATTCGACCACCACGCCCAGCTTGCCCAGCGCCCCGGCCACATCCGGCTGCCTCGGATTCAACTCGAAACTGCGACTCAAGTACTGCCGCGCCCGAGCGTTATCGTTCTTGCTCAGATAGTAGAAGCCCAGTTGCTTGTTCACTTCGTACGAATCGGGCGCCACCGCCATCGCCTGTCGGAAACACCGCATCGCGTATTCGTCCAGACCCAGCTTCTCGAACTCCCACGCCAGTCGCAGCAACTCCCGCTCGTTGTTCGAGATCGGTCGGATGTAGCTCGACGCAAACTGTTCCGCCTTGGCGTTCTGACCCTGATCGCGGAACAACTTCACCATTGCCGCCTGCGCCGCACGCAGCGCCGGGTCCAGGCTCAACGCTACGTCGTAGTGATACATCGCCTTGCTCCACTGCCCCGACTGCGCGTACCACTGGCCCAACTCGTAGTGTGCCTGGGGGTTCTCGAACTTCCTCTCGATCTCGGCCAGCAGCTCCCGCTCGCCTCGTTCCGACGGGACCACCCCGGTAGAATCCACCGGCCCCCGCCTCGCGCTCGTCGCGCAACCGACCAGAAGCAACGGAGCGGAAACAACGAGCAACAACACAAGCAAGCCCGCACCTGCCCGCGTTTTTGTGCTCTTGCATACCCCCGTCATCCAGCGTCTCCCAATCCTTACGTGGCCTCTGAACCGGTGAACATCACATCCTTCAAGTGACGCGAAGTATTGTGGCAAGCCACTGCGCAGAATGCAAGCGAAAAACCAGTCCCCTTCCAATAAAGTCGTAGTTTTTTCCTTAGCCGCGTGACATACGCGCGCCGCGACGCTTTGAACCCAGCCCGCTGTAATAAAACGCACGCGCCGGTCGACTTGACTCTAGTGGCAGGATGGGTAGCTTGACATCTTGCATCGCGCGAAACGCCCGGGCGCGCGAAACCGTTGCGAAGGCATGAGGTGTCCTGTGCAAATGCATGACTGGAATCGAATCACCGAAGAGCACGCTTCGGTCGTCTGGCAGACCGCCTATCGTCTGCTGCACAACCAGGCGGATGCCGCCGATTGTTTCCAGGAGACCTTCCTGGCCGCCTTCGAGCTCTCGCAGCACCAGCGCGTGCGCAACATCCGAGGCCTTCTGCTGCGTTTGGCCACGACGCGATCCATCGATCGACTGCGTCAGCGCAGCCGACACTCGCGCGGCCAATCGCGCGGCGAAGACGATGCGCTTCTGGTCAGCACGCAGCCCGGGCCCGACGCCGCGGCGCAGAATCACGAACTGGCCGCCCGGCTGCGCGGCGCCATCGCCCAACTGCCCCCGCAGGAGGCGAAAGTGTTTTGCCTGCGGCACTTTAACGACATGAGCTATCGCGAGATTGCCGCCGAGCTGGCCATCAATACGGGCGCCGCCGGCGTGCTGCTGCACCGCGCCAAGACCCGACTGCGCGAACTCCTCGCGCCCGCCGACGCCGAAGAAATGAGGTTGCCTTATGGAACATGAAGACGACATCCTGCAAAGAGCGATCGACCAGTATCGGAGCGAACCGCTTCCCTTGCCCCCGCAAGAGGTAATCGATGCAACCCTTGCCAGGCTGGACGAAGCGGCTCAGCGCAACACCGCACCGCCGAAGCAGCAGGGCGTTCACACTATCGCCCTGACCGCCCGCTTCGCGGCCGCCGCCGCGATTCTCATCTTCGCCGGCTACGCCGTCGGACGCCTCTCGGCGCCCAAGCCTCCCGATCTCCAGCAGTTACAGCAGGCGCTCGCCGATTCCATCGAGCCGACCGTTCGCGAAAAGGTAACCACGGCATTGAATCAGCAGTGGCAGTCCACACTCGAAGCCGGTTACGTCGCCCTCCGCGAGGATCTTACCCAACAGTACCGCAGCGACCTCGTGCACGTCGCCGCACAGACCCTCGCCGCCTCCAACGCCTCTACCCAGAACCTCCTGCGAGATCTCCTGGAATCGATCAACGCCGCTGAAGTGCAGCAGCGCCAATGGTTTGCCGCCATGGCCGCCGAGATCGAGAAGCATCGCAGAGACAATACCGAAATCGCCGCCGCGATGCTCAACCTCGCGGTCGCCACGGAAGACGAACTCGAACGCACCCAGAACATGGTCAGCACGCTCGCCGATACGCGCAGCGCCGAGACCACCGACTAGAAAAGGAGTACCGAAATGAAACGCACCATGCGAATCCACCCGCTTCTCGTTGTCGCCATCCTCATTTTTGCCGGCGCCGTGCAGGGTCAGACGTCCTCCAGCAGCGCTCCCGCCAAGGTGACCGCGCCCAACTCGGGCGTCGCCGTCTCTTCCGACGCGGTACTTGGCAAGCTGCGCGGCGCCCTGACCATGCGCGCGTTCGGCGGTCCCAACGCCTCGCCAAACGTCTTCGTCGTCCCCGCCGAAGAGATCACCAGCGAACAACTTGCCGCCATCGCCGAAGACATCAACGTCATGACCCGCATCTTCCAGAACAAGCTCGCCCAGGCCAATCTCATGAACCCGCATGATCCGTTTCCCAGCTTCGTCGGCGCCGGTTCCCGCGGTTTCTTCGGCGGTGCCGATCGGCCCCGCAGCCTGTACCTTCAAGGATATGGCGTCCTGTTCATGATGGACGTCGATTTCCCCCTGGCGCCGGGACCCGAAACCGAAAACGAGCAGGCCGCCCCCACGGAAACCGACGTCGATCCCGTCTGGGCCCAGGCCCGCGAAGAAATCTACGAGCCCCAGGCCCGTCGAAAGGGCGTTGCCGACCAGGCCAGACCCACCTACAGCGCCGAACGCGTCGAACTGCTCAAGACCACTCTCATCAACAGCCTCGTCCATGCCGCCAACATCCGCCACCTCGCACCCGACGAGTCGATCGTGATCACTATCGTCGGAAGTGCACCCGACGACGATGCCTTCATCAACACCATCGCCGTCCCAGGCAGCGGTCAGATCGTCGTCAAGGGCCCGAACAACCAGTTGAGGATCATGGAGAAGTCCAAAGTGACCGCCGGCGCTCCCGTCGTCCTGACGATCCGCGCCAAGGCCGCCGACATCAAAGCCCTTTCTCAGGGCCAACTTACCGACGACCAGTTCCGCCAGCGGGTCAAAGTCCTCTCGCACACCGCCATAGCCACGCTCCTCTCAGCGCTGCCCATGGACCTGCTCGGCGCGCTCGAAACCGTACGTCTCGGCGGAAACTGACGCACCCCGCTACCGATCACGCCCCCGGCTGCACCCGCACCCGGGGGCCTTCGCCCTTGGCCACACATGACCTATCATCCTGAGGCAAAGCCGAAGGATCTCCGTTCCGGAAAAGACGGCCTCCTCGATCACAGGCCACACCCTTCTTCGTCCCGCTGCGCCCTTTTGAGGCCGACGAGGTGCGCCGCTCAAATTCTCCACAACAGAATCAAACGTCGAGGTTCTGCACTTCGAGCGCGTGGTCCTGGATGAACTTCCGGCGTTTCTCGACGTCGTCGCCCATCAGGATGCTGAAGAGCCGGTCCGCCTCCCCCGCGTCGTCGAGCCGCACGCTCAGCAGCGTCCGCGTCTCCGGGTTCATCGTCGTTTCCCACAACTGCTCGGCGTTCATCTCGCCCAGCCCTTTGAACCGCTTGATGTCGATGCCCTTGCCGCCGATCTGGCGCACCCCCGCGCAAATGCCGCCCAGCGAGGCAATCTCATAACGATCCTCTCCATGCGCGAGCTGGAATTTCGTCGCCCGTGATTCACCCGATTCCGTCTTTTCCTCCGTCAGCAGATAATCCCTCAGATCGAGCTGGAAGTCCGTCTTCAGCTTTTCCCCGATCTGGTTGATCCGCGCCACTTCATGCAGTTCCTCGGCCATCACATGCGATTCCTCCGCCTCTTCCTCGTTGTCCGCCGCGGCACGCTTCAACTCGTTGATCTCGTCCAGACGCTTTTCGTAGTCGGCCGCCTCGTAGTACACGTCTTCCCGTCCCTCGTACCGAACCACGAAGCGCGGAAGCCGCACGCCGTCGTAATAGGCGTTCACGAAATCCCTAAACGTGATCCCGCGCCGTTCCAGAACCCCGACAATCCGCTCGATATCCGCCAGCATGCGAACCAGCTCCGCCAACTCGTTGCCCCCAACCTCACGCGCCTCGAATGACTCTGCCTGCCGCGGACCCCCGTCGTTCGACGCCTTGCCCACCAGGCCCTCCCGAACCGTCAGGGTGGTCCCTTCCAGCCCGCGCTCGCTCATCCGCCGACGCATCTCGTTCTCGCTCAGGACGTATTCCGACTTCTTCCGCCCCTTCGAACGCACCTCGTACAGCGGAGGCTGCGCGATGTACACCATGCGTTTGTCCAGCAGCACCGGCATTTGCCGAAACAGGAACGTCAACAGCAGCGTCCGAATGTGCGCCCCGTCGACGTCTGCATCGGTCATCAGGATGATCTTGCCGTACCGGCACTTCTCGACGTCGAACTCGTCCGTGCCAATCCCCGTGCCGAACGCGCTGATCATCGTCCGGATCTCTTCATGACCCAGCATCTTCTCCAGCCGGGCTTTCTCCACATTCAAAATCTTGCCTCGTAACGGCAGGATCGCCTGGATCGTCCGGTCTCGCCCGCCCTTGGCCGACCCGCCTGCCGAATCGCCCTCGACGAGGAAGATCTCCGTCGTCGTCCGCTCCTTGCTGGCGCAGTCCCACAGCTTGCCCGGCAGGTTCGCGCTGCCCAGCGCGCCCTTCCGACGCGTCAGCTCCCGCGCCTTCCGCGCCGCCTCGCGCGCCGCCGCCGCCTGGATCGCCTTGTTGAGAATCCGCTTCGACTCGCCCGGATGCTCCTCGAGATAATGCGCCAGTTGCTCGTTGATCGTCGTCTCGACGAAGCTGCCCACCTCGGGATTCGTCAGACGCACCTTCGTCTGCGCCTCGAAGTGCGGGTCCGCCAGCTTCACGGCCACCACGGCCGTCAGCCCTTCGCGCAGATCGTCGCCCGTCGTGCTCTGGCCCTCCTTCAGCAGGTTGTTGCTCCGCGCGTACGCGTTCATCGTCCGCGTCAACGCCGTACGGAACCCCGACAGGTGCGTGCCCCCGTCGATGTTGCGGATGTTGTTCGCAAACACGAGCACGTTCTCGTTGTACCCGTCGTTGTACTGCAGCGCCACCTCACAACTAAGCATCGCGTCGGTGTCTTCCTTCGCCATGTACACGATGTCGTTGTGCAGGACGTTCTTGCCCTCATTGAGGTGCTTGACGAAGGCCTTGATCCCGTCGTCGAACTTGAACTCCTCCTTCTTCTTCGACCGATCGTCGCGGAAGTTGATCTTGATCCCCGCGTTCAGATACGCCATTTCGCGGATGCGTTTGAGCAGGGTGTCGTAATTGAATTCAAGATCGCCGAAGATCTGCTCGTCGGGCTTGAACGTGATCTTCGTTCCGCGCTTCGACGTATCGCCGATCACCTCCACCGGCCCGCGCCGCACCCCTCGGTCGCATTCGAAATGATAGTGCTTGCCGTCGCGATAGACGTCCGCCTCGAGCCATTCGCTCAACGCATTGACCACGCTGACGCCCACGCCGTGCAGACCGCCCGCCACCTTGTAGCTGTCGCTGTCGAACTTGCCGCCCGCGTGCAGCGTCGTCAGCACCACCTCCAGCGCGCTGACCTTCACGTCCTTGTGCATCTCCACCGGAATCCCGCGCCCGTTGTCCTCCACCGAACACGTCCCATCCGCCTGGATGCGAACCGTGATGTCGTCGCACATCCCCGCCAGCGCTTCGTCGATCGAATTATCCAGCACCTCGTACACCAGGTGGTGCAACCCCCCGATCCCGCGATCGCCGATATACATGTCCGGACGCTTGCGAACCGCCTCGACCCCGCCTAAGACCTTGATATTGCTGGCATCGTACTTATGTGCATCCATATCCATCCTCGAATACGAAATCCGTACCTCATGTCACTATCGTTCAGAAACTGGGCAAGACCTTCTGCCCCGATGAAGTCCTGCAGTCTGCCCACCCCCGTCGGCCTGGGCTCATCGTGCGCCGCGCGCCACGCCCACGGTCATCCGCCGCAGAGAGGCCCGCGGACACAGGCGCTGCAATTCCGCCAACAGTTCCGACTTGCACAACTGCAACTCGTACATGTAGCTGGCGCCGTCGACCGCGACCTTCACGCACCCACCCGTCACGCTCTCGATCCGACAGTGACGGCGCATCGCCGGCGGCAGAACGTTGTCCCACGCCTGCCGTACGGAGTCGAAACGTTCCGGCATCGGCGCCAGACGCTCGACGAAATTGCCGATCGCATCCGCCAGCTTGCATGGCTCCGCCGCTTGCCTGCTCCCGTTCACGCGACCCTCCTGGTCTTGGCCTGACCGCTCAACTCAGGTTAATCGGCATCAGAACGTACAGGAACTCGGCCCCGCTCTTGATCAATCCCGGGCGGTCCGACTGCCCCAGCTCCAGTTCAAATTCCGGCTCCCGGATCACCTTCAATACGTCCATCAAGAACACCGGGTTGAACCCGATATCGATCGCTTCGCCTCCGTACTCGACCGGCATGCTCACCTCCGCCGCCCCCGCCTCGGGCGAACTGCCCGAAAACACCAAGCTGTCCGCCTTGACCGAAAGCTTGATCCCCTTCGACTCCTCGCTCGTCAGAAGCGACGCCCGGCGCACCGCGCTTAGCGCGACCTCCGTCGACAGCTTCATCTTCTTGTCGTAGTCGGTCGGGATGATGTCTTCATACTTCGGGAAGTTCCCTTCCACGAGGTTCGAACTGATCACGACGTTCGCACAGCGAATCAGGATCTGGTTGTCCACCAGCTTGATCGCGACGGCCTCCTCCGCCGCCGATCCGATCTTCTCGAGCAAACCCATCGTCTTGGCCGGGACGATCATCTTGTGCCCGGTCTTGTCGTCCTTCGGCGCCTGGCTCAGCGCCACGCGACACCGCGCCAGCCGGCGCCCGTCCGTGGCGACCAGCAGGAGCTTCTTGCCCTTGATCTCCCAGAGCACCCCGTTGATCGCATACCGACTGCTCTCCTTGGCCGTGGCAAAAAGGCACTGCTGGATTCCCCACTGCAACTGCTCCAGCGTGATCGCGATGTCCACGTCGCCCTCTTCCAGCGAGGGGACCTTCGGATACTGCTTCGGGTCCTGCCCATATACCGTAAAGCGGCTGTCCGTCCCGCGAATCTCGCACGTCGTCTCCGCCGCATCGAGCACCAGCACGTCTTCCGTGCTCGCCCGCACGATGTCCGCCAGGTGATTGGCTTCCACCACCACCTCACCCTCCCGCGCGATCTCCACCTCCGAAACGAGGTAGTTCAGGCCCACCTCAAGGTTCGTCGCGCAGATGCGCACCTGCTTGCCGCCGGCAACGATACGCACGCACTTCAGTACCGGCTTCGGCGTCCGACTCGGCACCACCGATATCACCAGGCCGAGGGCCTCCGCCAGCGCGGCACGGTTGAAAGTGACTCTCATGGCAGACCTCTACGCTAAGGGTTCCTCACACGGCAGAACACGCCGCCCGATCGTTCCAAAACAGCCCCACAGTCTACTCGACCCCCGCCTTCCTCACAACCCCATTTTCCCCGAAAACCCCGGCCGTGCCCGTGCGGTGTCGCGGCCATCCTGGCCGCCCGTGCTGAGGGCGTCCCGCCCTCGATTTCGTGCCCAGATCCCCTGCTGTCGGGCAGGGGGGAGGCCTGCCTCGCCCTGCCCAGAAAAACTGCTCCCCCCAGACGCTTTTCGCCAAACCCTCGCAAACCCCGCCTACTATACCTATTCCTGAACCGGTGGGAGGCTGCCGCCGGCAAGGCGGAGACGCCGATCGCTCATGTGAACAGGCTCTCATAGAATAGAGATATATAGGAAATTCAGTAGTAGTATTTGTCATATAGGCGCGCACGTTGTTAGTACTGAAACCGGGGGTTTTATAAGCCTTTATTCCAGCATGACATGGGGTCGCCGTGTCTTATCATCGGCGGTGGAAAAACTGTTACGTTTCCTGTGCCCACGCTTGACAAAACACGCCTTGCTGAGGTACTAACAGGCTTGCTCGTTTCTTTCTAACAGGAACTATCGGAAGATCCAACCGTCGGTGTGTGGTCTCCGTCCGGCTTGTTAACGTGCCCTGCAAGCCCGCCGGAAGCTACCGCGCGACGTTGCGGTTCGGGCCGTCGCGACGTGTCATGTCGCCCGTCCCGACGGCGCTGATGGACAGGTGGGGGCGCTCGCGAGAAGGACCGGAGGGGTCACGATGAAAAGATGCCGCACGGATCGATTGGACGCCAGGGCACACGACCATACGGATGGATACAGATGCAGGTGAGCGATAGCACCGGTTCCCGGTCCAACACCTCCCGGGACGGTCTCTTTGTTGGTATCGATATCGGCAGCAGCGCCTTGCACTACATCGTGCTCGACGCCGACCGATCGGTCGTATATTCCCCGCAACCCATCATGCACTTCGCCAATCCCCTCGGCGCGCTCGGCGAGGCCTGGCGGGACCTGCTGGCGCGCTTCGATCGCGCCGCTATCGGGAGCACGGCCCTGACCGGCAGTGCCGCCGAGAGCTTCCCCGCGGTAATGCAAGGCGCCATCTATGTTTACGACAGTGTCGCGATCCCCAAGGGAGCCGAGGTCATTGCTCCCCAGGCGCGTCACGTCTTCCACATCGGCGCCAAGGATGCGTATTTCTTCACCGTCGGCGCCACCGCCGGGCGCAAGGTCATCCGCGAATGGCGGACCGGCACCAAGTGCGGCGGTGGCTCCGGCATGCTCGTCGAAAAGCAGTGCCGCCGCCTCTTCCAGGGCGATGTGCCCGCGCCCGAGCTGGAAGACCCGGCACAGGCTGCCGATGACGCCGCCCGCGACGCCATCACCGTCCGCAACCGCATGAGGCTCCAGGGGCGCGTCGAGGAGATGTTCGCCCGCGCCGAAAAAGAGGCCGCGACCTCTGCCGAACCCAGCGAGTTCCTCGCCCGCTGTGGGGTCGTCGTCCAGTCCGACCTCATCCACAAGCAGAACGAAGGCGCCACCCGCGTCGATAACCTCGCAGGCCTCTTCCGCACCGTCGCCCGGAATTACATGATCGACGTGCTGGGCTCCAGCGAGTTCAGCGGTCCCGCCGATGCAGAGCACGCCATCAGCACCGGTGGCGTCTTCTCCAACGACCTGGTGCGAGAAAATCTCTCGCAGTTGCTGGGTACGCCCATCGTCAGGCCCGAGCATCATCAGAACATTGCCGCGGCCGGCGCCGCCCTCAAGGCCATGGAAGAGGGCAACACCTTCGTCCTGGACCTCAAGCTGCTCGACAAGATCGCCGAGCACAGCCGACGCAAGAGGGCGTTCGCGCCGTCGCTCAGCGAAAGCCTGCCGCGCGTCCGCGCCACGAGCGAGCAGCTCGCCGCCGAGATTCCCGCCGGCACCGAGGTCGTCCTGGGCATCGACGGAGGCAGCACCACCACCAAGGGGGCAATCGTCGAGATCGCCACCGGCAAGCTCCTCGACAAGCTCTACATCAAGACCCACGGCAACCCGGAAGAATCCCTGAAGCGCGTCCTCAAGTATCTCTCGCGCCACAAGGACAACGTCGTCATCAAAGGCGTCGGCGCCACCGGGTCGGCCCGCAAGCTCTACGAGAAGATCCTCATCAGCAAGAAAAAGGCCCAGCAGCTCAGCGAGCAGGGGACTCACCTCGCCGATCGGATTACCGACGAGATCACCTGTCACGCTCTCGGCGTCAAGCACTGCAACCCCGAGATCGACACGATCTTCGAGGTCGGCGGTCAGGACATGAAGTTCACCAGCTTTTCCCCGGACGGCACCGTCAAAGAAGCCAAAATGAACTACAGTTGCCAGGCCGGATCGGGCCAGACCCTCGAAAACATGGCCGACGTCATCAACCTCGACGTCGAGAGCACGCTCCAGGAATCGGCCCTGCGCGCCGAGCGCGTCCCGATCATCGACTCCACCTGCGGCGTCTTCATGGAAATGGACGAGAACCGTCTCATCGCCGAAGGATTCAGCCGCGACGAGATCGCCGCCGCCATCCTCCGCGGCACCGCCGCCAGCTATTACTACAAGTTCGTCGGTGGCGCCCAGCACGTGGGCCAAAAGTGCTCCGCCCAGGGCGGACCCGCCCTCGGTATCGCCTTCCTCGCGGCGCTGGCCCAGGTCACCGAAGGCGTCGTCGAAGCCTATCCGCACCGCGAAATGTTCGGCGCCTGGGGCCAGGCCCTCGACATCATCAAGGCGATCCGCGAATGCGAGGCCGCCGGCGCCGCCTGCGACACCGCCTTCCGTGGATGGGAAATCATCGACATGCCCTTCCAGAAACGCAGGCTGCCGTGCCGCGACCTCTTCGGCCAGCGCTCGTGCGGCATGCGCGACTGCCAGCTCGAAGTCTTCCACATTGAAGACGACGAGATCATCACCGGTGGCTTCTGCCCGCTCGGCAACTCCGAAGCCGTCAAGAAGCCAAAAACCAACTACGTGGATCGCTATCACCGTATTTACGAGAAGCATTTCAAGAAGCACGGATGCCTCCAGACGGAACTCGCGTCCGCCCGTCCGACGGGTCCCACCGTCGGCATCAAACGCAGCATGGCCACCCTGGGCGAGAAGGGCGTCTGGAGCGCGGCGCTGTTCCGTAAGCTGGGCTTCTATCCCGTCGTCTCGCCCCGCAGCAACAGCGAGATCGCCAAGATCGGCGTGGACAACTCGCGCACCGAATTCTGCATCGCCCGCAAGCTGGCGACCGGGCACGCCGCGGTCCTCAACGATGATCCCGCGATCGAGTACCTCTTCAACCCCAGCTTTATCGAGCTGCGAAAGCCCGAGAAGCCCGACCTGAAGTATTGCATCTACACCGAGTCCGAAGGCTACGTCCTCAACGACGTCCTCTCCCTCGACAAGCTCAAGCAGATCAACCCCGTCCTGCACTTTGGCGACCTGCCCTTGCTGGTCATGGAGATCCGCAAGGAGTTCGCCCGCGTCGGCTTCGCCTTCACCGACAAGCAGATCCGCGACGCCATCGCCTTCGCCGATAGCGCCGAAACCCAGTTCAAGAACGACCTCTACTCCGAAGGCGACCGCTTCCTCCAGCGTGTCGAACGCGACCGCGCCCCCGCGTACGTCGGCATCGGACGCGACTACGTCCTGCTCGACCCCGAGGCCAGCTCCAACTCCGGCGCCATGTTCTCCCAGGTCCGAGGACTCGACTACATCCCCCAGCAGTTCCTCGAACACAAGTTCATGGACCTGGCCATCGATTGCTTCGTCGAAAATGAATTCTGGGTCCAGAGCGTCAAGATCCTCAAGGCCAACCTCTACGTCGCCAATCACAAGAACCTCTTCCCCATCCGCATGATCAACTTCGCCTGCGGACCCGACAGCCTCAAGATCTACCAGGAAGAGAAGATCCAGCAGGCCGCCGCCAAGCCCCTGCTCGTCCTCGTCACCGACGCCCAGACGAACAACGCCCCCTTCGTCACGCGCACCGAAGCCCACGAGCGCGTCGTCAGCGAAAGCCGCCCGGTCGGCGTCGATCTGAAAAAGCTCCAGACCTACTCGACCGACAGCTACGACCGGCGCACCTGGCTGATCCCTTATATGGGCGACGCCAGCTACATGGGCGCCGCCGGCCTCAACTACTTCGGCATCAGCAGCCAGGTGCTGCCCACCGACACCCCGCGTGGCTACGAGGTCGCCCGCAAGCACATCTACACCGAGGTCTGCTACCCCCTCAAGGGCGTCGTCGGGGACGCCATCGGCTTCCTCCACGAGCAGATCGAAAAGACCAGCCGCGAGCACGTCGAAAACAACTACCTCGTCATGCTCCCCACCACCAGCGGACCCTGCCGCTTCGGGAAATACAGCGAACTGCTCCAGGAGTTCATGCGCCTCGAAGGCCTCGAAAAGGTCCCGGTCGTCGGTCCTTCTTCCGAGACCGACTACATCGACATCCCGCTGCCCTCGACCCTGCGCCCCTCCGATCGCATGAAGATGCAGCAGATCCTCTTCAAGGGCATCAACGCCTCCGACCTGCTCGAAGACATCCTGCGCCGCTTCCGTCCGTACGTCGAAGACAAGGACGAAGCCGACGCCCTCAAGAAGGCCCGCCTCGAAGCGGTCAGCGCCATCGTCGCCGACGGAGCCGACGTCGACGCGCTCGTCCAGTGGGGACGCGAAACCGTCTCGATGTTCCAGTCGCTCAAGCTGCGCTACCACGAGCGATTCCCGCTGATCCTCTACATCGGCGAGATCTACATGCGCCAGCACGACCCCTACACCAGCCAGGTCATCCGCCACCTCGAAGACAACCAGCTCGAGGCCGTCCGCGACCCCATCACCGACTGGCTCCTTTACGTCAACCGGATGAACGTCCGCAACAACAAGCGCGACGTCCGGCTGGGCCTCCGCTCGTTCGACTTCGCCCGCGCCTGGCGCTCGACAGGCCAACTCGGCAAGTCCATGCTGAAGTCGCGCTACATGAACCACGTCGCGCAGAAGCTCGCCGAACCCTTCCACGAGGTCCTCGCCGGCCGTCACGTCCTGCCGCACCCCATGGAGATCATCGAGAAGCTCGAACGGGAGCACGAAGCCCATGGCAACATCGAAGGCGAATCCCCCCTCAGCACCGGGATCGCCTATTACTTCATGCACGACCTGATCCAGCCGCATGGCGACGCCTGCATCTCCGGGATCTTCCACGTCGGACCCTTCACCTGCATGCAGGAGGGCGTCGCCACCGCCAAGATCGAAGCCATGATGAAGGAGTTCCGCAAGAAGAACCCCGACCTCGTCTTCCCCATCATCCACGCCTTTTTCGGCGATTCCCCCAACGCCAACCTCGCCGCCGAGATCGCCGTCTTCCGCGAGCAGTGCTACCAAAAACGCGACCTGCTCCTGCACCGCCACGCCCCCACCCCCGCGCCCGAAATCCGTACCTACCCCCCCGCGCGCGCGCCCGCCGAAACCAAGACGAAAACTCCAGCTCCGCGATCCTAACCCCACTCTGCCCTGTCATCCTGAGCGCCGCGAAGGATCTCCGTCCCGCATCGCGAACGGACCCTTCCCGTATGGCGCCAGGGTGGCAGCCTCCAGCCCATGCGCAGCGCAGGCCTGGGGACGGCGCACCTGGAAAACGCTACCGCGCCGCCTCCACATTGGTAATCTTCAATACGATCGGATTGGGCCACTGCGAATTGTTGTAAATCCGCTGCGCCCGCATCACCGAAACGTGCAGGCCGTCCGCCTCCTGGCTCCACCGCGCCTCGGGAATCACCTTCGTGTTGTACTCCAGCACGCGTCCCGATTGCCCCAGCACCGACACCACCGTCTCGTCCGTCGCCCGCACGCTCGCAAGCGTGAACTCCTTCCGCTCGCCCCTCTTCCAGTCGGGCAACTTCGTCAGAAACGCATACACCGTATCCGCATCCTTCGCCTTCGTGAACCAGATGTCCCCCTCGCGAATCACATGCCACGGACGAATCTCGTAAATCGCCTCGCGATTGATGAACTGCCACAGCGCCAGCTCGCGAATCCGCCGCTCCTGCTCGAACGGGATCGACCCATCGGGTTCGGGCCCCAGGTTCAGCAGAAAGTTGCCGCCCTTGGCGCGAATCTCGATCAGCATCTCGATCAACTGTGTGCCCGACTTGTAGTCTTCGTTCGTCGGTTTGAACTGCCACTGCGTACCGAGCGTGTAGCACGCCTCCCACGGTCCCGGCATCGGCTCATCCGGCGTATTCTGCTCGGGCGTCTCCATCTCCCCCCGCGTGATCACCAGCTCCGGCTGCAACTCCCACGCCAGCTCCTTCAACCCGTTCGGCTCCCCGTCGATAAACAACACGTCGATCGGCCCGTACCGCGTCAGCAATTCCCGAAGCTGCGCCTTGTTGTGCGCCATCAGCTCCGGATTGTTCGTCGGCAGCGCCTCGGGCCGCCTCCGACTCACGTCCTTGCCCTGCTCGTGCAGCAGCCAGAAATCGTCGGGTGAAAAGTAGATGCCTACCCCGATCCCGAACTTCCGCAGACTCTTGAAAAGCGCCTTCGTGATGTCGTCGCGGTAGGGCGTGTTCCGAATGTTGAAGTCCGTCGTCTTCGTGTGGAACATGCAGAACCCGCTGTGGTGCTTCGTCGTGAACACCACGTACTTCATCCCCGCCAGCTTCGCCAGCCGCGCCCACTCGTCCGGATCGAACCGCTCCGGGTAGAACGTCTCCGGAAGCTCCCCGATGAACCGCTCCAGATACTCCTCCGATGCGCCCACCATCGAATGGCTGATCACCGAACCCAACTGCGAGTCCACGCTCCAGTGCACGAACATCCCCAGCCCCTGGTCCATGAACCACTCCACCCGCTCCGCCTGGTTGGCCCCACGCGCGCCCGCACACATCACCGTCGACACCAGCAAAACCCCAACCCATCGCCGAATCATCATAGAATCACCTCAAGCGCAAAATCCGAAACACGAATATCGAAATCCTAAACAAATGCAAAATACCAAATAGCCAAAACGCTCGTGGCCCACCGCATGATCACTCGCTCTTCTGTAGGATCGAGCCAAAGATATTCATCAATTCCGCCGCCTCCTGAATCAATCCCGCACGTTCCTCTTCTTCGCGCGGATCGGCGTCGGTATCGACAAGCCTCAGCCAGTATCGGCTCTCCTTCGCCTCCTTGCGAGAAATCCGGAGGTGCATTCTGAAGTCTTTCTTCGCCAGCGCCTCGTTCGCCTCGATGTAGTTGGCCCCGACTGAGCCGGAGGCCCTCACAAACTGCTTACCATCCTCAATGTTCGCGATGGTCCTCTTGAGCCCTTTGACGAAAGCCCGCACCCGTCTCGCGAACGCCAGCGTCCTGTCCTCCAGATCATATCGTTTTGAATTTCGCCCTTGAGTCATTTGAGCTTGCTTCGTATTTTGACATTCGTATTTCGAATGTCCGTCGCCTGTTCCGCCTGTTTCCTGAGCCATTCCTCCCGCCTCCCCAGATCCCGCTGTTCTGAATCTCGCCTTTGTCTCATTCGAATTTGTTTCGGATTTCGATATTCTCATTTCGTATTTCCCCCGCCTGCTCCGCCTGCAGCCTGAGTCGTTCCTTGCGCTCCCGCACCCGTAGCCGGGCATGTTCGTACCGTCGCTTCTCCTCCTCCGTCTGCGGCACGATCGGCGGCGCCGTCACCGGCCGCTTGTTCTTGTCCAACGCCACCAGCGTCAGATACGCCGTCGTCGCCAGCTCCCGCTTGCCCGTCGCCGGGTCCTCGCGCGTCACCCGCACCCCGACCTCCATCGACGACCGGCTCACGTAGTTCACCGCCGCCTCCAACACCACGTGGTCTCCGATCCGCACCGGCGCCTTGAACGCCAGTGAATCGATCCCCGCCGTCACCACCTCGGTGCCGCAGTGCCGCTCCGCCGCCATCGCCGCCACCATGTCGATCCACGCCATGATCGCCCCCCCGAACGCCGTCCCCTGCGGGTTCGCCTGCTGAGGCATCACCAGATACCGAGTCACCACCCCACTCACCCCCGGCCCCTTCCCTTTTACGTCTGCCATAGCATCCCCATCATACCCGGTCGCCGTCATCTCCCACGCAGGGCGAGCGCAGCCGTTCGCCTCTGTCACCGTCGTAAAAAGACGCCGCTCGCTCTGCTGAGCTCGCGCCCATACCCCATTGTCATCGAACCGCCTCGCGGAGGATATCGAGGTAGAGAGGGCCGTAGTCCACGTACCGCTGCCCGCCCGTCAGCGCCGTTCCGCTCTCCGAGTCATCCTGCGTCGTCGTCGGCTGCGTCCCCGCCGTCGCCTCGATCTGCGTATCTTCGTACCACTCGTTGAAGCTCGTCACCATCAGAATCCGCCCGCACCTGGCGTCCAGGTTGGGCAGCGCCACCTCCGAAATCATCGCCCGGAAGATATCCCCTTCCTTCGACCCCTCCACGTCGCTGAAGTACCGCGCCCGACCCGGATGACCCCGCCGCACCGCGGTATCGTTGTACCCCGGCGCGATCGTCGGCATGAACGCGACCCCCACGCGGTTCGCCGCCGCCTTCGCGTCCGCATAGTTCTTCGCCAGCATCTCGATCGCCGCACGCGTGCCGCCCAGCCGACCCACCGACTGACCATAGACGTCGTACGCCGTCACCGCATCGAAATTCTTCGCCCACTCCGCGCGGTATCCTGCTCCGAAAACGTCATCCCCCACCAGATACAGCTTCGGAAACTTCTCGCGCATCTCCCGCAGCGCCTCGCCCCCCTTGTTGCGGAAGTACTCCCGCGTCAGATACACGAACACCACAGGCCTGCCGTCGATCCGCAGATAGTACGGATGATCGAAATACGTCTCCTGAAGATACGCCAGGTCCTCGATCCAGTGCCGGTAATCGGGCTTGTCGAACGTCCCCAGGCGACCCGTCGATTCGTACAGAATCGCATACTTCAGCTTCCCCGCGTCCGGATGCTTCAAAATCACATCCCGCAGCGTCGTATCCGTATAATCCCCAGGCCGCCACCAACTCGACGCCCAGAACGAAATCCCCCCGCGCACGCTCTGCGCGATGTGCGCGCCCACCACGTTCGGATCGCTCGAATCGTACCGCCCCAATTCCGGCTCCTGTGCCGGAACCAGCCGCTGCCGCAACACCTGCCGCCAGTTGCTCGCCCCGCGCTGCCCCTGCGCCCGATACCATGGATAGTAATACACCCCCACCATCGGCCGCACCGCCTCGCCCGCTGTCTCCTCCGCCCGCAGCCCCGCCGGACTCAGCACCGCCGCCGCCACCATCACCAGCGTCATCCACCGACCCATCGCCGTCCCCTGCGAACCGTTCTGCACCCGTACCTCCATCGTCTGAACTCCTGTGAATCGTTTCTTGTACTCGGTCATCCCCCCATACTGCCCACACACCCCCCACAAGTCAAGCGCCGCCGCACAACAGGATCGCACCGACCGCCCATTCCCATGCCGCGACCCTCCCCGCTCGTAGTGGCGTCGTAAGACGCTACACCCCGCCATGGGCGGATCGACATCTGTGCGTCTCGTGGACCTGGCTCTAGTGGGCATCCGCCCACCCCGACCCCATTGACAGACCCGCATGTCACGCCAACAATATCGCCTCGATCGAACACGAACGCCCAACCGACCGAAAATCGTTGGAGCGGAATGAACGCTTCGACCGACATGGCCGCACCGCTCGCCAAGCCCCCCGGCGCGCCTCAGCGATACTCCTCTCCGCACGAGCCCTCGCCGCTTGTGACGAACACCCCCGGACCGGGATAGCGCCATCTCTCACCCGCCGCCGTCACCGCCTCGAAATGGTACTCCCGACAAGTGCCGCCCCTCGCCAGGTCCAGCCGGTACGTACCCGCCGCCGGTGCTCCCAGGTCCAGCGCCATCTCATACGCGGTACCGTCCACCACGACCTGCACGCTCTCCGGCCTCTGCCCTGCGGCGTCGCGGTAGTTCAGCAGAAACGACGTCCGTCCGGCCACGAGAAAGTCGTGACATCCCGCCACCGGCACAGGCCTCTCCGCCGGCGGATTCGACGCGAAATCCTGCACCCAGTACCGGCTCCAGGACCCTGACCCCTCGCCCGCGAACCCGGCCCCCATCTGCTGATACGTCCCGCTCACGATGTTCGTGCGATGACCCGCCGCCGACGTATTGTCGCCCGCACATCGCCCGCCCGTCTCGTCGCACAGCCACGCGTCGATCACCGCTTTGGCCGATGGATAGCCGAAGGCGACGTTCTCGCCCAGCGACCGAGCCTGCGGATAGAACGCGCGAATCCGTTCGTACCACGCCGTCCCGTCGCAACTGTCGTGCTGAAAGCACCCGTTCGTCGCCATGTCCTCGGCATGGTAGCGCGCCGACCGGCTCAGTTCATAGCCGTAGTACAGCGGCTCGACCGGCCCCTGGCTCTCCAGGATGCCGCTCGGGTCGGGCGCAAATCCCGTCATATACTCGTCCCGATACTCCTGTGGCGCCATCCGCACCGCATTCGCATACACCAGCAGACGACGCTCGTACAGATTCGGATAACCGCCCATCGGTGCGCCGGTGAGCTTCGCCGCACTCTGCGACCCGCCCAGCTCGAACGCCTGGATATCCGCTGCCCCGCTCGGGTCCCGCACCTGGATTATAACCGCTGCCGATCCGCTCTGCTCGCTCCCACGCGTCCAGACCAACCGTCCGCTGCCCGCCTCGATCGTCATCCCCGCCGGCCCGCGCAGCAGACGGTAGATCAGCGCATCACCGTCCGCATCGACCGCCTCCACGTCGTACACATAGGTGTCCCCGAGCGCCTCCGCCGCCGGGACCGAGACAATCTCCGGCCCGTGGTTGCCTCCGCACGCCGGATCGTACGGATCCCCGCACGCCAGCCACTCCTGCGCGAAGAGCGCCAGATCCACGAACGTGATCGCGCAGTCGTGGTCGTAATCCATCCGCAGCGTGCAGCCGAATACCGTGAACGTCCCGTCGCTCTGGTCCGATCCACCCCCCTTGTTCAGCGCCGTCACCCGGATCAGGCACGAAGGCGACGACAGCTCCGGCGCCGTCCACCCATACCGCCCCCTTCCGCCCTTGCAGGGCGCCGCCGAGGCGATTACCTCCCAGAATACCCCGCCCGTATACGAAAACTCGATCCTCGCCGCCTCCGTGCCGCCGTCGCACCGCCACGCAATCTCCCACGGACCGCCCGCCACGACTCCCTCACCGCCGTTCGGACGCTCCACCACCACGTCCCCGCCGCAGACCCCGACGAGCCATCCCGTCACCAGAAGCCATCCCACACACCCACGCGCCATGCATCACCCCCGTCACACGAAACCCACACCTCCTCCACCCCATGCCGCACCCCCAGTATACCACATCCCCCCGCCCCCCGTTCGCGCTTTCCACCGGCCATGCACCCCGCACGACACGATCGCGCCAACCGCCCGTTTCCATGCTGGACCCGCCGCGATCGTAGTGGCGTCGTAAGACGCTACATCCCCCCGCGTGCGCGTGCACCGCTCTGCTTTTCCTCGATAGGCAACGGCAGGCCCGACGCATGCGTCGCCCTCGGCACTGGCACTATGCCGCTCGTGTCTTCTGAGGTCGTCAGCCGTCGAGCGCCTCCTTCAGCGTCGGAATCTGCTCCGCCCCCGTCGGCACGGTGATACTCGAACCTTCAAAGTCGTCCCCGATCGGCTCCGACCGTCCGCCCAGATGCTCCGCCAGGAACAGATCCGCCACCGCATTGAACGACAGCCGATTCTCGGGCCGCGCAAACCCGTGCCCCTCATCCGGATACAGCACGTACGTCACCGGAATCTCCTTCGCCTGCATCGCCTCGACGATCTGGTCCGCTTCGCTCTGCTTCACCCGAGGGTCGTTCGCCCCTTGCCCGATCAGCAGAGGCCTGCGAATCCGCTCCACGTACGTCAATGGCGAGCGAGAGGCGAGAAATTTGCGGCCTTCCTCCGTGCGATGATCACCCATCCGCGACGTAAACACCGTCAGCGCCGGTGCCCAGTAGGGCGGGATCGTCTCCAGCAGAGTCTGCATGTTGGAAGGTCCCACGATATCGACACCGCACGCGAACACCTCCGGCGTGAACGTCAGACCCACCAGCGTCGCATAGCCGCCGTAGCTGCCGCCGCCGATCGCCACCTTGTCCTCGTCCGCAATCTCATTCTCGACTGCCCAGCGCACCGCGTCGATCAGGTCGTCGTGCATCTTGCCCGCCCACTCCCGATTGCCCGCGTTCGTGAAATCCTTGCCGAAACCCGTCGACCCGCGATAGTTCACGCTCAGCACCGCATACCCCCGATTCGCCAGCCACTGGTGATACGGATCGTACCCCCACGAATCCCGCGCCCAAGGCCCCCCATGCACCCACAGCACCATCGGCACCGGTTCGCTCGGACGCCCGTCCCCGTCCGTGTCCGTCCAATACGGAACCGTCAGGTAAGAGACCAGCGTCAGCCCGTCCCGCGACTCGATCGCCACCGGATGCATCTTCGAGAGCTTCAGGTCCTCCAGATCCTCCCGGTTGGTGAACATGAACTCCGCCTTCTTGGCAGGGCGGTCGTAGAGATAATACCGCACCGGTCCGTCGTCCATCACGTATTGGACGGTCCACGTCTTGTCGTCCAGCGAGCGGGCGATCACGTCCATGTCCCCGCCGGCCACGCCCTGGAGATAATCGAAATCGGGCCGGATCGACGCATCCAGAATCTCCCAGTCGACTCGCATGTACTCGCTGGCAACCGCCTCGATCGTCTTCTCCGTCGGGTGCATCATGATCCCGCTGACGTCCGCGCGCGGGTCGGCATAGAGCACCTTCTTTTCGCCCGTTTGCAGGTTGGTCGCCGTCAGCGCCGCCGTATCGCGCCCCCGACTGTCGATCATGTACAGAATCTGCCCGGTCTTGTCGAACCCGACCGGACCGGTCGTCATCATGTCCTCCATCGGGATCTTGTCGAACCGCTTCCATTCGTCGCCTTCCGGCGTGAACAGCTCGCTGCCCCCGTCCGCCGTCATCTGCATCGCGTAGCGGATGCGAAAATCGTCGTCGGTCTGAAATCCCGCGAACTGGTCGTTCTTCTGGACGAGCTCCATCTCGCCGGTCAGGATGTTGAGCCGGTGGATATCGTGATACTGTGGGGTGCGGTTGTTCAGCCCGATCAGGATCTCCTCGCGGAACTTGTAGCTGACCTCCTGAATCTGTACCTGGGGCCTGAGCTTCTTGCCATCCGGACCCGTCATCGGCTCGCCATCGGGCCCGACGATCTCCTCGAAAGGCGTCAGGTTCCGATCGTCCTTGGTGCCGACGTGAACCGCATGCACCTGCCAGTTCTCGTCGCCCCCCACGTCCTGCAAATACAGAATGTGCTCGTTGGTGTACGCCCAGAAGTATGTGCGAATCCCGCGCAGCCGGTCGTCCGTAACGCACTCCGCCGCCGACGGATCGTCCACCGGCGCCACCCACACGTTCATCACCCCGTCTCGCGGCGCCCGATAGCTGATCTTCGTCCCGTCGGGACTCACCCGCAGCGACGCCTTGTCCGGATTCCCGAACAGCACCTCCCGCGCAATGATCGCACCACGCTCGCCCGCCTGCCCCCGGACCGGAATCCCACTCAATACCACACCCATCATCGCGATGATGAAGATCGTTCGTCTCATGATCCGTATCCTCCCAAACCGCAAGCCAACCCACTCGATAGCCAGGACGCCGATGCACCTGTCGTCCGCACGATCCGCCCAGACTATCCCCACCTCCATCCCCCTGTCAATCGGCACTCCCCTCCATCCGCCCTCTACCCCCAATCCTCGATCCATCACGGAGTTTCATGCATCGCGGAGACCCGAGCGCCAGACCCGAAACGTTATCCCCGACCCCCCGGCATTCTTCAGGTCTCGCCCGTCCGCGTCATCGCCCCTTTGCACCTCTCGCCGTCAGCGACCGGTACAACTCCCACGCACCCTTCGAAACAGACCGGTAGCGACGCCCGCCTTCTCTACCCCCGTCCGAGATTTCCTCGTCCTTAACGGACACGAACAGCGTCTCTCCCTCATCCAGATGGAAGCGCCTGCATTCTTCGCCCGAAAACGTCAGCCTCACACCCGGTTCCAGGTTGCCCGAGAGTACTTTGACGACCTCCACGGTCAGTTCTTCCATGGTTATCATTTGCGCAGGGAATCGATCCCCGCCGTACACGCTTCGCAATTCCTCCGTCAGAGCGCGGCGCTCAGGGGATGGATAGGGTTTCCCGTCGCAAAGCAAGCACCGCCCCAGAAAGATGTCCCGCCCCTCGCGCACGGCGCGATCGAGGCGCACAACGTCCATCTCCGTTTGCTTCTGTTCCGTGTGTTCCTTGTGGGCCTGTCCAAACTCTTGCATCCGTTCCAGGTCGTAGAAGAACACGTGCCGTCCGGCGCTGGTATCCGCCACCGCCGCCGTCAGCCGCCCATCCCTCGCGACCACTGTCACGCACCCATGTTCATCTCCCTCGCCATAGACCAGCCTCGTATACACCCCGGCCTCTTCCCGCTGCGAGGCCTCATGCCTGCCCACCAGACTTTCGACATCGCTGCCCCTCCGAAACCGCCCCAGCGCCAGGTCCTTCCACACCGGATGAAACCCCTCCCGCCTCATCGCCCGATAGCTGGCGACATCCGCCATCGACCGAATCCCCACAAACCAGCACACCGCCACCAACCCCGCCGCCAGCGCCAGCAGTCCGCCCGCCACCGCCACCAGGACCTTCCTCCCCCTCGTCATCCTCCCCTTCGCCTGCCTCGCTTCCGCCTGTTCCATGTCGTAATCCTTCCTCGTCCCCCGTACCAATCAGGCCATTCCAAAGTCCCGGATGAAGTCCGCGTCCTCCCGATACTCCGCTTCCGCCAGCCCGAGCTGCTCCATCACGATCACCTCCTCAAACTCCAGCAACAACTCCACCCCATCCAACCCCATCCCAATCCCTCCCCTTACTACCCTCATTATTCGCGGCGCCTGTTCCGCTATCCTTTCCGCGGTTGCTTGGCAAGAGCCTCTCCCGACCCGTCGTGCTCAATGGCGATTACAATGAACGGATAGTTCATCGCCTCGCGGAATTCCTCTTCCATGTACCGGATCGCGTCCCGGAACGCCGGTGTTCGGTCCGGAAGATACACCTGGAGCCGATCGTCCGGGACGACCACGATGCCAACCTCGATCAGCCCTTCATCGATACAGTTCCGCAGGTGTACGATGTCACGAATCAACATATCGCTGCGCGCTGATACCTGGAGTTCAACGCCGATCCGTACGAGGTAGGTCTGGTTGTACCGCAGCTTCTTGATCCAATCGACACCGCCGGAAGCCGTCTTCTCCCAACCGCCCCGCGCTTCGAATGCGGCATCGATCAGCCGCCGCAGGATCCCTGCTCCGTTCGCGTCCTTCTCCTCTCGCAGTCGCACATCCGTAGACAGCAGGATATCCTGAAGCTCGACAAAAAGGTCAGCGAGCCCGAGCCGACATACCCTCTCTCGAGCCCCGTCGTAGAAGCGCATTTTCGTGATCTTCATCGTGCTCAAACAACTCCGATACCGCAAACTCCGGCTTCTTGCCCAGCGAAAACGGAAACCGTTCCCGAAACCGCTGTTCGATATGCTTGCTGTCGTAGAGTTCGGTGCCGATCCAGAAGCGGTTGTTCAGTTCCGCCGCCTGAAACGTCGCACCACCCCCGCCGAACGGATCGAAGACCACATCCTCTTCATCCGTGCTGATCAGAATCGCCCGCTCCGGGATCACCAGCTTCAGTTCGTTGACGCCCGGCCGCACCTTGAACTTCTGGTGACGATTTGGCGACGTGTCTTCCCAGAAATCGGTGAGGTTCAGGCCCAAAGGATTCAGCTTGTCACGGTGTCCGCCGTAGTCTTTGATCTCTTTGCCGCAATGTCGGCAGGTCGGCACCGGCACCCGAATGCGATTGAAGGTCTTGGGCTGGCCGCGCGTGTAATACAGCAGGGCGTAGTGAGCCGGATAGAGTTTCTTACCCCGACTGTACGTCCCCTTCATGGTCATCGCAATCCAGTGCCGGAACGTCGCAAGATCGTTGAGAAGGCTCCCGAACTTGATGGCCAGTTCGGGCGTCGCATACAGGAAGATGGCTCCCCCGGGTTTCAAAATCCGGCAGCACTCCGTGATCCATCCCTCGCACCATCGCAAGTACTCGAATTCCGACATCTTGTCGTGATAGCCGTTGCGGTAATCCTTGCCCAGATTGAACGGCGGATCGGCAAACACGCAATCGACGGACGCCGACTTCATCTGCTTCAGCACCGCCATGCAGTCCTGCGCGAACAGTGCCCCTTTTCGAGTTGTCAGAAACGGTCTCTCCATGTCCCTTATCATACGCCGTCTTCGCCGAACGGACAACGAGAAAACCCCGCTCCAACGGCTACACAGCCCGGTTCCCCGTCCGCCTCCCCACGTGCCCACGAACCGAACAGAATGATCCGCTCCGGATCGACCTCGCGAACGATCCGCAAGGCCATCTCTTCGATCAGTTGATCCGTAACGTTCACCATATTCCCATCATAGCAAACGCCCTCCTCTCCCACCAATGTAATAAGGGATCGCCTGTCGTTCGAACGCGTCCAGCACGCCCTTGAGCGCGACGCCCAGATCAGGCTTCTTCATGGCTTCGGTCTTCCAGGTAGGCGCTGAAGCCGTCGGCCAGTTCATCTCCGTAGAGATGGCGGACGAACAGGACCCGCAGCTCCGCCTCCGAAAGATGGCGGTTCCGGCGGGCGATAGCCCGGCGCGACAGGCTCAGCGTCATCTGCGACAGCGAGCAGACCTGGGCAAATCGCTGCGCCACCGTCGCCTTACGAAGCAGCGCAATCTGCACCGCCTCCGCCTGACGGTCCGTATCGCTCGATTGCGTTCTCATCTGGAGCAAGCCCCGTCGAAAATACTCAATGACTTCAGCCGCCATCTTCTCGGCAGAACCGATTGGGCAGAGGCTCAAATTAGGGGCAACCTGGGGGGTAATTTGGGCCTCTGGGGCCCCGAGCGGTATTGCCGAGAAAAGACTCGCTGAAGTCCTCCACTCGCGTATCATCCAAGAGAGCCATATCGCGTTTTCCTCAGCCAAAGACTCACCCCCTACGGCGCCGCCTGACCCTGACGCTGCATCGGCGCGAAATTCACCTCAGGCACCTCCGTCTGCGCCGCCTCCGTCGCCTCGAAAGGCTCGCGCGGCTCGACCCCCGCCTTCCGGCTGAAATATGACCCGAACACCGAACGCGCGTACGTGTTCAACGCCTGCACCGCCTCGTTATACCGCGTCCGCGCCACCGAAATCCGATTCTCCGTCCCCTCGAGCTGATCCTGCAACGACAGAAAATTCTCGTTCGACCGCAACTGTGGATACGCCTCCCGCAGCGCCAGCAAATTCGGCAGCACCCGACTCAGCAGGTTCGACGCCGCCATCTTCCCCTCCGCACTCTCCGCATTCATATACCGCGTCCGCGCCGCCGCAATCTCCCCGAACACCGCCTGCTCCTGCTGCACCACCCCCTTCACCGTCTCCACCAACGGAGGCACCAGGTCGAATCGCCGCTGAATCTGCGCCTCCACGTCCGCCCACGCCTGCGTCACGCGCTCATCGAGCTGCACCGCACGGTTGTACCCCCGCACGTACCACATCACCAGAACCGCCCCCAGCACGACAATCGCAATCGCCGCCACCCCGAACACCGCCAGCAGCGCCCCGGCCCCACGCCCAACTCTCATCCTGTCATCCTCCTAAAGCAGGTCTGCCATCCATTTCTGAGAAATCCACGCCCAACAGAAGCCGTCATCCCCACAAGCTAGCCCAATCCACCCCCCGAATCAAGGACCCCCTTAACCCCACAACCTCGAACCCCGGCGCCAACGCGCCCGCCACCGGTAGGGGCGCTGGTTGGGATCGTCTATGCGATCCCGCAGGGTTAAGGAATGGCTGTGAAGGACGACGGATTCGATGCGGGCTGTGCGGATTCGCAGGCGACGCCTGTCGAGTCAGTCTGGGTGGACGAATTCGACTGCGATGCCTACGCGAGCTATGAGGAGTCGTTGAGCGAGCGGTACCGGCGGTGGTGCCGCCCTTTCGGTCGGTGGAGGCGGAGATCGAGGCGGCGGCGGAGACTACGATCGGCGGGCGCACGCTGGCGATGATCGATCGGTTCCTCGATGCGACGCGAGGTAAGCTGCCGATGTCCCTTACCGATATGCAGTCGCGACTGAACGCGGCGTGCAAGGTGGTCGAGATGTCGAGCCCAGTCATGGAAATGGTGGACCAGCCGGAGCGCGTAGCAGCGTTTCTGGCGCGGATCGCAGGGTTGACCGCGGCGTTTATGCGCGTACAGTGGGAGGCGATTGGTCAGGGCATCGTCTGGCCTGGGCATGGGTTCGCTTCGTGCCGGTGGCTTGAAGGGCTGGGGATGAGTGACGACAATGCGCTGATGATCTCGGGCGAACAATACGGGGAGGTGGTGGCGCCTGCGGCGGGTTTCTGGGAGACTGCTGCGGTGGTCTGGCGTTTCACTCGTGGGGCGACGGGTCGGGGAGGATTGAGATCGTCAAGAAGATCGGGGGGCTGCGAATGGTCGATGCGGCCTTCTCGCGTGCGATGGACCCCGATCCGAACGAGCCCGAGCGGTTCGCGGAGGCCTTCGCAGGAATGGGGATCGTGGTAAACGCCAGGATCGTAGGCGGTTACGACACGGTCGTCGATGTAGTGCGCTGGCTTTGGGCGCGGGGGACAAGACTGATCGTGGTGACGTACTGCCGGGAGCCTGACGAACCGGCGCGGGTTTACGATGCTATACAGGAGATCTGTATCTGAAGGAGCCAACGATGAGATCCATTCGACTGTTAAGTCTTCTTCTGGTTTGTGTTTGCAGCGCCGGTGCGGCATGGGGGGCGTACGACATCACTGATTTCGGCGCGAAAGGTGATGGGCAGACGCTGTGTACGGAGGCGATCGGGAAGGCGATCGATGCGTGCGCCGCCGATGGGGGCGGGACGGTGCGGGTGCCTGCGGGGACGTTTGTTTCGGGGACGATCGTTCTAAAGAGCGGCGTGATGCTGTATCTCGACAGCGGTGCGGTTCTGGTGGGCAGCAAGGATCTGGGCGACTATCCGGAGAAGGTTCCGGCGTATCGGTCGTACACCGACCACTACACGGACAAGAGCCTGATCTATGCGGAGAAGTGTGATCGCATCGGCATTATCGGACAAGGGGTGATCGACGGGCAGGGCGCATCATTCGAGGGGCCTTACAAGGTGCGACCTTACATGATCCGGATGATCGAGTGCCGGGACGTGGTGGTCGAGGGCGTGACGATCCGGAATTCGCCTATGTGGGTACAACATTACCTGGCGTGCGACGATGTGCGGCTGAGTGGGGTGACGGTTAAGAGCCTGGTCAATCACAATAATGACGGCATCGACATAGACTCGTGCCGGCGGGTGGTGGTCAGCGGGTGCAACATCGAGTCGGGCGACGATGCGATCGTGCTCAAGAGCACGTCGGATCGGGTGTGCGAGGATGTGGTGGTCAGCGGGTGCGTGCTGCGGAGCACGTGCAATGGGCTGAAGATGGGCACGGAATCGCACGGGGGGTTTCGGAACATCGTACTGACGGGCTGTGCGATCTGGGATACACGGCTGGCGGGTGTGGCGCTGGAGATCGTGGATGGCGGGATCATGGATCGGATCGTGGTTTCGGATATCACGATGCGGAACGTGGCGGCTCCGATCTTCGTGCGCCTGGGCAACCGGGCACGGATCTACAAGGAGGGCATGGCGAAACCCGGCGTCGGGGTGCTGCGGAACGTGACGATCCGCAACATCGAGGGGACGGCGACTTCGAACGTGGGGCTGGCGATTTCGGGCGTTCCCGAGGCGAAGATCGAGAACCTGACGCTGAGCGGGATCCGGCTGTCACTGCCCGGCGGAGGCGATCGCGAGGCGGCGGCGCGGGCAGTCGCGGAAAACGTGGAGGCGTATCCGGAGTTCAAGATGTTCGGCAAGCTGCCTGCGTATGGGTTCTACTGTAGGCACGTGAAGGGGCTCAAGCTGGCGGACGTGCACCTGCAACTGGCGGCTGCGGACGGGCGTCATGCGGTGGTGCTGGAGGACGTGGAGAACGCGGTGGTTGACGGGCTGGAGGCTCCGTATTCAAATGGGGCGGCGTCGCTGCTGCGGTTTGCCGACGTGCGGAACGTTTTGGTGCGCGGTTCGGTTGCGCCAGAGGGCACGGAGGTATTTCTGGCGTTCCAGGGCGCCGGCAGCGAACGGGTGACGCTGATGGGCAACGATTTTCGCGGCGCCGGGGAGATTGCCGAGGTGGATGAGGCGGTTGCGGCGTCGGCGCTGACGATGATGGCGAATGTGAAGGACTGAGAACGGAACATTTGTATGAGGTGATCGATGAAGCTGGGAAAGTACTCGTTCGGGATCGGGGACCGTTTCGGGCACCAGGGCAAGGCGCAACTGGCAGCGTTGGTGAAGGCGAAAGAAGCGGGAGTGGATGTAACTCCTGTGTGGAACAAGTCCTATCGCGAGCACCGCATCATCGGGACCAAGCCTGGGGACGTGCGGGCGGAGGCGGATGCGGCGGTGGCGGCCTGCGGGTGGACGGGGGCGTACTTCGTCGATGCCGACCACATCGGGCTGGGCAACGTCGACCAATTTATTGAGGCGAGCGACTTTTTCACGCTGGATGTCGCGGATTTTATCGGGCGGCCTGCCGAGAAGGTGGATGTGGATGCGTTCGTTGCCAAACACGCGAAGCTGATCGGGACGCTGGAGATCGAGGGGATCGGGAAGGCGTTCGAGGTCGGCGAGGCGGACCTGAAGGTGCTCGCAGCGAAGTACGTGGCGGCGGTGAAGGAGGCGGGGAAGATCTACCGGCACATCGCGTCGAAGAAGGGCGCGGGGCAGTTCGTGACGGAGGTGTCGATGGACGAGACGGATCTGCCCCAGACGCCGATCGAGATGCTGGTGATTCTGGCGGCGATTGCCGATGAGGGGATCCCGGCCCAGACGGTGGCGCCGAAGTTCAGCGGGCGGTTCAACAAGGGTGTGGACTACGTGGGCGACCGCGAAGTGTTTGCCAGGGAGTTCGAGCAGGACCTGGCGGTGATCGCGTATGCGGTGAAGGAATTCGGGCTGCCGGCGGAGTTGAAGCTGAGCGTGCACTCGGGCAGCGACAAGTTTTCGATCTACGAGCCGATTCAGAGGGCGCTGCGGAAGTTCGATGCGGGTCTGCACCTCAAGACGGCGGGGACGACGTGGCTGGAGGAGCTGATCGGCCTGGCGTCGGCGGGTGGCGAGGGCCTGGAGATCGCGAAGGAGGTTTATCGCGCGGCGCTGGCGCGGATGGAGGAGCTGTGCGGGCCTTACGCGACGGTGATTGACATCAAGCCCGGCAAGCTGCCCGACCCCGAGGTGGTGGCGCACTGGGACGGTTCGCTGTTCGCCCAGGCGCTGCGGCACGATCCGTTCTGCGCGTACTACAACCATCATTTCCGACAACTGCTGCACGTGGGCTACAAGGTGGCGGCGGAGATGGGGGCTCGGTTCACTGGGGCGCTGGAACAGTACGAGGACACCATCGCGGAGCACGTGACGACGAACATCTACGACCGTCACATCCGCCCGCTGTTTCTGGACTGAGGGCAAGGTGGCGGGGCACAGGAGTTGTGCGAAGGGATCAGGGGACGGCTTGGGAATGAAGGTCCTTGACGGTCGGTGGGGAGGTCCTTCACTTCGTTCAGGATGACAAGCGTTGGTTCAGTATGGGACTTCTGCGCCAGGATCTGTCGCATCGTTTGGAGGAGGTGCGGTCAGAGGGAGCGGGCGAGGGCGGCGAAGGCGGTGAAGCCGGCGCCGAAGGCGAGGAGGAGGGCGAGGTCACCTGGCTGGGGGTGGGCTTCGCGGAGGATGCGGTCGAGGACGAAGAGGACCGAGGGGGAGGACATGTTTCCGTATTGGTGGAAGACGTCGTAGGAGAAGCGCAGGTCGGCGCGGGGGATGGCGAGCGATTTTTCGACGCGTTCGAGGACGGCGGTTCCGCCGGGGTGGATAGCGAAGAAATCGATGTTGTCGGGGGTCAATCCGTGGCGGGTCAGCAGGCGGTCGGTGACCTGGGCGACGGATTTGGCGGCGAGGACGGGGACGCTCTTGGCGAGGACGTTGCGGAGGCGCCCGGTTTGGTGGCGGTAGCGGAGTTCTTCGCGTCGTCGGGGCTGGAGGGCGGATTCGAAATCCAGGAATTCCAGCAATGCCGGCGCCGGTGCATCGTCGGAGACGCCCTGGACGATGGCGGCGGCGGCGCCGTCACCGAAGATGCTGTTGCTGACGATCAGGTCGGGCTCGGGGCCTCGGAAGAAGGTGGCGGAGCAGATCTCGACGGCGACGCTGAGGACGGTGCGCTTGGCCTGGGACTGGACGAGGCGGACAGCGCATTCGAGGTTGGGGATGGCGGCGCCGCAGCCCATGCCCGCCAGGTCGAAGGCGGCGACGGAGTCGGGCAGGGCCAGGTCTTCGGCCAGATAGGACGAGAGGCCCGGGCAGAGGTATCCGGTGCAGGTGTTGGTGACGATGGCGTCGATGCGGTCGGGTTCGAGGTTGGCGCGGGTCATCGCGGCGCGGGCGGCTTCGGCGCCGATGATTCGGGCGTGCTCGACGAAGCGCTGCGTGAGCTTGTCGGGGTCGTCGCAGCAGATCTCCTCGTCGCGGTCGACGGCGACGTAGCGCCCTCGAATGGGACCCTCGAGCAGGAGGCGTTCGTAGAGCGAGCGTTCCTCGGGGTCCAGCGAGAAGTAGGAGGTCAGGGCGTGATAGACCTCGGTCTGGGTCGCGTAGCGTCGGGGGTTGGCGGTGGCCAGTGCGGTGAGTCTCGCATTCATCGGGCGGCCTCCCGATCGAATCGCACGATGCCGGCGACGCGGCAGAACCAGGCGGTCTCGACCGTCGCGTCGGGATCGTGGTCGCGGAGGATCGCTCGAAGCTCGGCGGGCGTGAATCCCCGGCGGACCGAGAGCAAGGCATCGTGTCGGACCCCCCTGCCCCAGGGTCGGACGGCGAACCAGCAGGCGAGATAGTTTACGAGGGACCGGCGGAGGTCGTTGACGATCAGCGCCCGGCGGACGAAGGGACGCACATGGTGGATCAGGGTGGCGATCTCGTCGGCGGAGAAATGGTGCAGGACCATGGAGGCCAGCGCGTAGTCGAAGGGCTCGGCGGGCTCGTACTCGAAGAGGTCGGCTCGCTCCAGGGTGAGGGAGCCATTCGGGGCGTCAGACAGTGCGGTGCGGGCCAGGTCGAGGGCGTCGCTTTTCTGGTCGACGCAGGTGATCGTGACGTTGCGGTGGTGGGTCTGGACCCATCGGGCGATCGCCAGCGGGATGTCGCAGCTACCGGCGCCGAGATCGAGGATGCGCACGCGGGCACCCGGTTTCCACGACGGCAGTTCGCGGGACAGGGCGCTGAGGACGACGCGGACGCCTCCGTAGGAGCGGTTGACGCCTTCCATGAAGCGATAGCTCTGTCGGGCCAGTTGCGGATCGCAATCGGATCTGTCCAGGAGTTCGCATCCTCTCGCGCGCTCTTCAAACACCCCAAAGACCTCCCGTGACCAGATCGGCTTTGATATCAGTCAGCGTCGCGCGTTGTTCGGCGCCGAAGGCGGGATCGACGGTGACGCTGCGGGCGGCGATTTCGTCGCAGTAGCGGCAGTCGCGGCAATCGAGGGTTGTGCAGTGGCGGTCGTCGAACCCCTGGATGAAGTCGGCGGGGATACGGGATGCGTCGATGTGAAATGGAGGGCCGGCTGCGGCGAACAGCATGCCCTGTCGCTGGAGCATCGCGCGGATCGGCGCCAGCTTGAGCGGGCTGACCTGGTACGGCTTGAAGAAGTGGCGCACGAGCCAAAGGCGTTGTTTCCTGGGCGCCTGGCGGAATCCGTAGGGCAGGATGAGTTCGGCGAGGTTCTCGGGCGAACGGCGGTGGCGGTAGGCTTCGACGCGCTGGAGCAGCTCGGCCGAGGGGATGCCTCGTTCGAGCAGTTTGAAGTGCTCGTATCCAAGGCATTCGTAGAAGGCGATGTCTTCCGGTCGGATCCAGGCGGCCTTGATGAGCAGGGAGGGGTCCTCGAATCGCCTGCGGGTACAGTCGAGGAAGCAGTAGTCGAGGAAGAGGCGGCGCGAGCCATGGGAGCTGTGGGCGAAGCCATTCTGGTGATAGGGCTGCAGGGCACAGTTGGGCAGGCAGGGGTGATTGGCGATGAGCTGCAATTCGCAGGAGACCGCCTGGCGGATGGCTCGCAGGGTCGGGAAGTCGCGATTGATCGAGAAGCTCTCGAGCGTGAGGGCGTCGGCGCCGAGGTCCTGCCAGAAGCGGGCGCGGCGCGGGGTGTCGATCTGGGCGTAGATCCCGGCCTTGAGGTGGAACTCGGGGTGTGAGATCTTGATCCGTTCGAGCAGGTAGGGTGTCGAGACGGTCAGGCGGCGGACGCCCATGGCGCCCAGCTCGTCGAGGAAGCGCATCAGTCGCTTCTGCCAGGGGCGGGCCCACTCGCGGTTGCCCAGGCAGGCGCTGTTGAGCAGGTAGTTGAAGGCGATGCCGCTTTCGGCGAGGGACGTCACATAGGCGGCGAGGTCCTTCTTCGTCAGGGGGGCGCCCATGTAGGCAGGTCGGCCCCCGCCGACGAGATCGGCGGGAAGCTTTCCATAGACCTCGGTCACGCCCAGCGCCGCGAGGCGGGGGACGAGATCGCGGTCGTAATTGGCGGCTACCGACAGCTTCATCACTTATCCGCACAGCAGTGTCGTTCGGACGAAAGGCTTTCTCTGTGTGCTATACAGCGGAACGGGTGCGCGGGGTCGGCAAAAAGCGACAATCCGATGCGGGGGCCTGGCGGACGCCTGGTTGCAGAAGGGCGCATCGAACGGTCGGCTAGGAGGGTCTGGAGAGGGTGGGTTGCGTTGCTCGTTCGTGTTTTTCGACGAGGTGGTGCTGGAGGAAGGCCCAGAGGGTGAGGTCGATGGGGATGGCGAGGATCAGGCCGGCGAGGCCGAAGACGTTGCCCCAGAGGATGATGGTGAAGAGGGTGACGACGGGCGGGATGTGGACGGCTTTGCGCATCACCAGGGGGGTGAGGATGTAGGATTCGAGGGATTGGACGAGGATGTACAAGACGAAGACGCCGATGACCTGGGTCCAGCCCTGGGTGGCGGCCACGAGCAGGGCCAGCAGCAGGGTGACCAGCGGTCCGAAGGTGGGGACGGACTGGGCGAGCCCTGCGAAGAGGGCCAGGGGGAGGGCGAATTCGAGGCCGACGACCCAGAAGCCGAGGCCGAAGACGGTTCCGACGACGGACATGCTGAAGGCGGTTCCGAGGGCCCACCAGCGGAGTTGGGGCTGCAACTCTGCGACGGCGCGGCGTGTGGGCTCCTGTCGCTGGGGAGGCAGCAGCTTGACCGCGACGTCCGAGAGGCTGCCCGAGGGCCTGGCCAGCAGGTACATCGCGGCAATGACCACGACGAGGATCGCCAACAGGGCGGTCAGCACCTGGTCGGCGGCTTTGGAGACCCAATCGGCCAGGGAGCTGCCGGTCAGGATGCGTCCGGCGATCTCGGCCAGGCGGGATACCGTCACCTCGGTGGTGATGTTCGCGCGCTCGGCGAGATTCTGGAGTCCATCGTTGGCGCGCCGGCGCAGGTCGGGAAGCTGCTCGAGGTTCTCTCGAATGGGCCCATACATAGCCCAGCCGAGGACGAACAGCAGCAGGGCCACCACGATCAACAGCAGCAGCACAGCGGTGACGGCGCGGACGGACACGGGTCCCCAGAGGCGGTCGGCCAGCGGCTGCAAGGTGGCGGCGAAGGCGGCGGCGGCCAGGGCCCCGAGCACGACGAACAAGGTTCCTTGGAAGTGGAGGAAGGCCAGTACGAGGAGGAGCGCCCAGAGGAACAGAGCGACCAGCGGACGCACGTGGGCCACGACGTCTGCCGGCGAGGGTCCGCAAGGCGGAGGTTCACGAGTCGGATTGTCTTGTGTGGGCGTCGTCATGCGCAGAATGTTGTACGGTCGGGTCCGGCGTGCGGTTCCCTGTCAGCGCGATTCAGTCGTCGGGGTGAGTGGGTCTTTCAGTGTCGAGTCGTTCCTTGAGTCGACGGACGACGCGGAGGGTCAGGAAATTGACGATGGACAGGAGGATGGCGACCTCGAAATGGTCCCAAGCGACGGCGATGCCGATGGCGGCGGTGTTCCACAGGCTGGCGGCGGTGGCGGTGCCGGTGACGCTGCCGCCCTCTTTGAGGATGGCGCCGCCTCCGATGAATCCGATGCCGGTGATGAGACCATAGATGACGCGGGACTGGGGATCCCCTTCCTGAAAGACGGCGATGCCGATGAGCATGTAGGAGCAGGCGCCCATGGCGACGAGCGGGAACGTCCGCAGCCCGGCGCTCTTAACCATCTTCTCGCGGTCCCACCCGATGGGGAACGCCAAGGCATAGGCCAGGAGCATGTGCCAGAGATTGTAGAGAATCTCGTGCCAGTTGAAATCCGCTCTGCTCACCTGTGCCAACATGCACGCGGGGCTCCGGGGGAGGGTCGCTAGCGGCCCTCGAGTGCGTCCAGGGCACCTTGGGCTCGAACCTCGGCGGTCTCGATACTGCCGACGTCGATTTGGTCAAAGTCGCCGCGCAGGACCTTCAGGGCAATCCGCTCGTCGTTGATTTCCTTCGTGGTGCGGAAACCGGCCCGGCGGAAGGCCTCGACCGGCGGGCACCATCCCTGGATTGCATGCTGCATGAGAAAGCCGGCGACGGTAAACGGCAGCACGAGCCACTTGCGGTGCTGGCGCGCCATGAGAATGCCGAAGAGACTGATCCCGGCGGCATTGGCTTCGAGCACGCGTTCGATGTCCCATTCGGCGTCGAGCTCCGTGAGGCGGTCGTCGATCTGGTCCGGATACTGCGCGAAATAGGAGACGCGGGCCTCCATCTCGCGGCGCAAGCGCTGGTTGATGTAGTCGGCCGTATGTTCCGTGACGCGGGTCTGTGTTTTCGGGACCGCTTTTGCCATAGGAATCACTCCTTCCGCCCCCTCGGGCGCCTTAGTCTTTCATCATGCCCCGCGCGATCAGGAACAGGACCGCCGCTCCGAACAGCAGGAAGAGCCCCAACAGGAGGGCTGCGATCACCGGTCCGGTGGCGAGGGACAGTTGCAGGTAGATGCCCCAGACGATCATGCCGAGTCCGCCGATGGCCAGCAGCAGCGAGGCCTGGACGACCAGCAGCCAAGCCAGCGCCTTGACGAGCACATCCTTGTAGGTTTCCAGCATCCGGTCGGCCTGCACCTTGACGAGATCGGTGGCGATCTGTCCGACGTCTCTGGCGATCAGGAAGAGGTCCTTGACCGTCCCCATCACTTGCCTCGTTCGAGCAGGAAGGCGGTGAGCAACCCGGCGGCGAAGGAGATTGCCACGGTGGTCATGGGCCGGCTGACGACGACCTCGCGCGAGGCCTCGAGGGCTCGTTCGCCGCGGTCGTGAATCGCGTCGTTGGCCTGACCGAGACGCCGGCGCGCCACGCCTTCGAACCCATCCACGGCGTCGCGCAGGCGCTCTTTGGTTTCGTGAACTTTCTCCTGGCTGAGATTGCCCACATCGGAGAGGGTGTCGCCCAGATGGGCGCGGAATTTTTCGATGTCTTTTTTGAGCGCTTCCACGTCTTTCTCCAGTTTGGTGGCCATAGGGTTCCTTTCTTGCAGTCAGACCTGCCAAGCCTCGACTTCTTTTTTCGCGGCTTCTTTGTCCTTGCCGTAGCGTTCCTGGAGGACACCGACGAGTCGGTCGGTGGAGCCGTCGATGCGATCGAGGTCGTCGTCGGTGAGGTCGCCCCACTTCTGTTTGGCCTGGCCTCGCAACTGTTTCCATTTGCCCTTCAATGTGTCACTGTTCATGATCCGTCTCCTTCTCCGGGAAACGAGGTTCCCGTCACGGCTCCATTGAGTCCTCGATCTAGTCGACGGCATCCTCGGCTGCATCTCCGATCTCCTCTCCGGTGTCTTCGACCGCCTCCCCGGTGTCCTCGGCGGCGTCTTCGATGGCGGAGTCGTTGTCACAGCCTGGAAGCACGACGGCCGGACCGGTCAGAAGGATGCCTATCACCATCAGTCGAATGATCTTCTTGCAGAGTTCTTTCATGATCGTTCCCCTTTCAAAAATCCATGGTCCACAGGACGATTGTCTGTCGCTTGCGAGGTGCGTCTCACGTGGCGGAGCCCATGAAATTCATGATCAACAGCACGACGAAGACGACCAGGAAGATGAAGAAAAGCACCTTGGCAATGCCTGCCGAGGCGCCTGCCACACGACCGAAACCGAGGGCGGCGGCGATCAGCGCCACCACCAGAAAAATCAAAGCCCATCCGAGCAAACCCATTGTTGCATCCTTTCTCTTGCTTGATCGTGGAATCGCAATCTTGCTCCTCCGCCAGCGGACGCTCCGCACCGAGCAGCTCTGTGTCAAGCGTCGGGAAGGTATACCGCCTGAAAGGGAATGCAGTTGTAGGGGTTTCGCCCGAATGGGTGTAGGGGGAATGCTGATCGAAGGAATGGCGGCACGCGGGGGCGCGGGCGAAGGGCCCGAGGGAGGCTGTGGATCCTCGTGCGGGGGCGTGTGTCAGGTTTGTTGGCGATGCCACTTGCCGTCGTCGCCTTTGTGGTACTTCTTCTCGACGGCGGACCAGGCGACGCGCCGTGCGGTTTCTTCGCGGGACTGATTGCCGCGCCGTTTGGCGGGGTCTTTGTACTGGTCGTAGGCGTCGTTGTAGGCTTCGACGTAGATTTCCTGGGCGTGTTTGGGGAGCTTTTCCCGCAACGATTTGTTGAGTTTGCTGACTCCACTGTACGGCATGATCGACTCCTTCTAGGTGCGTTGTTTCGATTGGCGTGATTTGGCGGCAGGCACGCTTTGCGCCGGCGGTCTCTTCCGTGGTTCGGGTGCGACGGGCGGGGGCGTCTCCTCGGCGGGCCTGGTCCCGATGTCCTTCATTCCCGCCATGAAGACGAAGCTCATGGCTTCGTCGAAGGGCAACTGGAGCGGCTGGACGGCGGTGCGTGGCACGACGACGAGGAAACCGCCGATCTGATAGCTCATGGGCAGATAGACCATGACGGGATCGGACACCAGCTCATAGCCGTCGAGATTCCGCCCGTCGGTTCGGGTCATGAAACCGAGCATCTGGACGGAGGTCTCGGGCAGGGTAACGATGACCGCCTGGCCCATCTCCTCGTCTTTGCGTGCGATGAAGTATTGTCCGATGTCCTTGATCGAGCTGTAGAGCGTCCGAACGAGCGGGATGCGGCGCAGCGTCCGGTCTTCCCAGTCCAGCACGCGTTGCATATTGAAGGTGCGCAGAGCGACGCCGAGGAGAAAGACCACCATTACGATGACGGCGATTCCCAGACCGGGGATGTAGTAGGGATCATCGCCGGTCCAATCGTCGGGAAGCACCGCTTTGACGAGTCCCCCGGTGACCTGTTCGGCAGCCACCAGGGCCCAGCCGATCAGATACACCGTGATCGCCAGGGGCAGAAAGACGCCCAAGCCCGCCAGCAGTGCCTGGCCCAGCCACTGCATCACGTGCAGCGAACGCGATCCGTGTCTTTTGGTCCGGTAACGGCGATTCATGCCGCAGAGCTCCTACCTCGCAGAGCACGACGTCGGATTCCCGGACGCACCGGGAGGGTGGCGCCAGCGCGGTCGTTTCGGCCACCCACGCGGTGCGATTGTCGCCGATCCGGTCCGCCAAGCAGGTTGTACGGTCGAAGTTCGGCCGGGGTTTGCCGGTTTCCGTCGGTCCGAAGCCGGCGGCGCGGTTGCCCATCGTCGGGATCGGTGCCGGCGGTCAGGCGTGCTGGAGCGCCTCGACCGGGTGCGGACCGAGGATCTCCAGGCGGTATCCATCGTTGGTCCGGCGGATGACCTCTTCGCTGGGCACCGTGCCGGCATTGACTGTTTTCTGGAACTGTTTGTACGTGTCGGGCTTCTGGTCGGGTCCGACGATCTTCTCGCGGTTGGTCGTCCAGTCCACCTGCTCGGCCAGAATCTCGCGCACGTACTCTTTGTTCGACTGGAACACGATCCGTTCCTCGGGCAGGGCCGACGGCAGCAGTTCGTCGGGGTCCATGTTGTCATACTGTTTGAGCATTTCGCAGGCGCGATGGAGATGATCGATCTCGCAGTCGAGGTGGAACTGCCACATCTTCTTGATCCGCTTATCCGATTCGCTCTCCATGCAGGCGTAGTAGAGGAAGCACTCGTTGTACTCGTGCAGCACGGCGCGCTGCCACCAACTGGCGGTCGGGTCGAGCAGCGATTCGTAGTGCGAGACGTGCTGCTCCTCGATCTGGGCGATTTCGAGATACAGTCCGCGCCCGAGTTGCTCGGTGGGTCGGTTGCCGATGTTCATGTACAGGTTCATCGTCTGTTGTTCGGCGGCGACGATCGTCATGATGTGCATCTGGGTCAGGAAGCTGACGGGCGAACCGTTGGCGGCCATGCGGATGGTGTCGAACGGATGCTGGTGCTCGGCGGCGGTGGGCCGGCCGGGGAAGACCTCCGTCAGATCGCTGCCGACCACTTCGGAGGCGTCTTTGCCTTCGGTGAGTTGATAGAGGTTCGCGTAGCGGTAGAGGTGATCGAAGTCCTCGAGGAGGGCATAGTCGAGCGCCGCCTTGACTTCCGCGTTGGGTTCGGTCTTGGCGAGCCAGGCGGTGAGATCGACGGCGACCTGCTCGAAGCCCAGCGTCACTTCCAGGTTGGTCTCGTCGCCCGGGATGAGCCAGTTGACCATCTTCTGCTGGAGCTGTTCGACGCGCCGGGTGGCGGCCAGTTTGCGGCGCACGTCCATGTCATTGCAGTGGCGCGCGAACTGGTGCTTGAACATGGCGCCTTCGACCTCGATGCCGTTCATGAGGATGACGCGGCAGCGGGTGTACGGATCGACGCTGTGCTTGTCATACGGCTCGACGTTCGCCTGGTCCCACGCCTTGAACTGTTTCTCGAGAGGCAGCCCTTTCTCGTCCATCGGATTGAAACCCATCTCAAGTCTCCTTTCTCGTCGCTGACGGAGCGGGCGGCCAGACGCTAACGGCACATCGCATTGCTGGTTCCCTCGTGGTCCCGCTCGTTCCGACGTTCCCAAAACTCTTCTCGGCTTCCTACGGGAGAAGCCGTGTGCACTGTATCTGGGGTTCCTTCGTCTCACGGTGGCCCGAACGGCTCGGCCCCTTCCGGCCGTCGGCGGCCGGGGCGCGTTCTTCAGGCGGCGGCGCCGATCCCCAGCAGCGCCAGGATCAGCAGCACGAGGAAGATGGCTAGAAAGAGGAAGAAGAGCACCTTGGCCACCCCCGCCGCTGCTGCGGCGACGCCTCCGAACCCGAAGACCGCCGCGATGACAGCGACAACCAGAAAGATGAAAGCCCAGACCAGCAAACCCATTCGCTTATCCCTTCCAGTGCGGTGACTTTTTCCTCTTGGCCGCCGGAGTGTTCGTCGCGTGTCACTCGATCGGGCGGGCCTGTCCTTCACGGCGCGAGGATATGGCCACTGCGGCACGCCCGCTATCAGGGTTTTTCGTGATCGCCCTTCTCCAAATCCCTACGGAGCGCCGTTGCCCGGCAAAGCGGGGGCACGGAGAGATTAGAACGGGAGCGTACAGGTCGGACGCGTTCACGACGGCTGTTCCGATGGCGGCGTATGCTGATAGACCGTTCTCAGTCGGCGGGCGACGACGGCGAACCGCCAGAGGCCGAGCAACAGGACCAGGACGCCGACCACCAGCAGTACAATGCCGAGAACGCGCAGCAGCGTCACGTCGGCGAAGACCTTGAGCAGGGTGGCCCCGCCGGCGACGATGGCGATCGCGGTGCGGACGTACGCCAGCAAACTCCGCTCATTGGCGAGCACGGTTCGCTCGTGCGCCAAGTGATCGCGAAGGATCATCTCGTCCGGGGCGGCCTTGCTGTACAACTTGGGCGCCACGTTTCGTCCGGGCCTCCGGCGCGTCGGTGACGCGCGGGGGTTGGCGGCAGGCGGATCAGCCTCAGTCGGCGGCGTCCTGGATCGCCTCGCCCCCTTCTTCGATATCCTGGCCCACGCCTTCGGTGGTGTTGCAGCCAGTCAGCGCGGCGACCAGAGTCAGTGCGGTTACGATCAGAGCCAGATACCGTTTCAGTCGATTCATGCGTTTACCTCGCCATGCACAGGATGTCGTTGTGGACGGAGCTCGGACGATCGAGCCCGTTCCGCCCGCCATGGATACCAAGGCATCCGTCGCGCGGCCATCAGCCTTCGCCCTGATTGACGTAAGGAGAATGCTGCATGAGGGAAGAGGCGGGTGCGTTTGCGCCGGACGGGAGACCGATCGCGCAGCGGGTACGCGGGGCGGAACGGTGCGTCCGTCCAGCGGTTCAGTAGACCATGGCGTAGGAGGCCGGATCGTAAGCGAGGAGGCAGGACCTGCGGGATCTTCGCAGAAGCCCGACGAATCCTTGGCACGGTATAGCGCCCGCCCCCCGCGTGCGGTTTTCTCCTGGCCTGGGCCTTTCGTGCTGGTATAATGCACCCTTCCGGTCCATGAGACGGAACTGAGACGGTCGACGCGACTGGGGGGCGGGAGGCGCTATGGTCGGAACGGCGAAGAGTGAAGCACGGAAGGAACGCTACTACAAGTGGATGCCTTGGTTGACATGCTTCACGCTTGGCGCGATGCTCCTCAGTATCTTTTTGACGCATTCGCGAAGAGCCAGGATCAGGGCCATTGTAGAGGTCAACAAATGGAAGACCCCGGTGTGTGCCATGCAGGCCTTGCGCGCACGAGACCTCGCGCTACCCTCCGGGCAAAGGATTCTGGACTCCAACAGCATCTGCTCCATCACTCTCGAGAACACCGGCGGCCCTGAGGCTTTTGGCACCTGGGTGAGGGTTCCGAGCGGGAAATGGGTGGAAGTGACGCGGCCCGGTTGCGACCCCAATGTATTCTGGACGGAGGACGGCTATGTCTCGGTAGGCGGGGGTATCAAAGAAGGCCTTCCGGTGATGGTCGAGGTCTGGAGCATGGGGGCCCCAAGCAAGAAGAGTGCGAAGGGCATCACGGCGGGCCACGCCGAGGGGCTGGTGAAACCCCGAGTCATCATGCCCTTGCCCTTTCTGGCTGAAATCGCGCGCCGTCACCCGCTACTGGACTGGATCCTGCATATCGGTTCGCTTCTTGCGATCGGAGGTCTGCTGACACTGTGGGGGCTCTACGGCAATCTGCGAGTGGAGACGGAGCAGCGCGCGGACACGCATCCCAGCGGGACCGGCTAGCACACCAGGGGTTTCGGGCGGGTGCCACGGTCCGAGTTTGCCCTGCCGGCGAGGTGGAGGCGGCTACGCGGGCTCACGGAAAAGCTCGATCTGGCGGCACAACTCCAGCACCGTCGCCCGGCGATATTGGGATTCCTCTATCGCCTTCCAGATGTGAACCTGGGCCGCGTCCATCTGGCCTTGGCGCATACAGTCGAGTATGCTGCCGCGCCGCTCTTCACTGTCTGCTATGATCGCCAGCAGCTTTCTCTCCGGAGCGCCCTCAGGGAAGTATCCGGCAAGCTCCAATTTCTCACGGCGGGCATCGGCAACTATGGTCTGAAACTCTTCCAGCAGGTTCGGGTCTTCGTTCAGCTCCGCGCGTGCGAAGAATAACAGCAGCATGGTCCGTCGATTCGCCTCGCAGGATTTCATGGCTTTCTCCAGGGCGAACCTCTTTGGATCCTCCTGTTTCCAGGGCGGGGCATCTGTTGCCAGCGAGATTCGAGCTTGATGGTACTCCGCCAGCGCGCCTCTCGCCTCGTGGATCGCCGTCTTTGCGTCGTCCATGAGCGAGGCGGGCAAAGCCGGTTTTCTGCCCGAGAGGACGTCGAAAGCCGCGAAGCCGGCCCGCTCCGTCCGCAAGATGATAATCTCCTGCCCCGTTCGCCAGATCTGCCGGGCGGCGTTTTCCGGCGTGGCGGGCGAGTTCTGAAGCGAGGCCGCGGCCTCTTCGAGGTGCTCTGCCAGGCGACTCTTGCCGGAGAGGGTGCCGGCCAAGCCGGTCAGAGGCATGTCGCGCATGTAGTCAGCGTAGGCGCTCAGCATCTTCGCGTGCCTGTGAGCCGAGTCCTGGAAGTCTGGTCCGGATTCCGTCAGCAGTTCACAGGCCAGCAGAAGCGCGCTGTCGCGGTTGTAGCTGGAGACTGCGGCCACCGACCCTGCGCCGTACACCAGAGCCGCCAGCGCCAGGCTGACGACTCCGGTCGCCAGTCGATGTCGGCCCACGAGCCGCGTGAAGCGGCGAGTCTTTTCGCGAAAATCAAGGTCTCGTGCACCCATAATTCTTGCCTAACCCCCCCGTCGACGGTTATGCCTGTACTCCCTGACGAGCGTGCGTCCGCTTTCCGTCAAGAATCGAGCGCACCAGGTCAGACCGAGGGCGGCGATGGTCAGGGGACCCAAGCGGAGTATCGAAGGCGCCTCAAGGGCGTCGATGATGCTCCACAAGGTGCGCGCGGCAAAGAGGAACGCGAGGAGAACGAAGGCATCGAAGAGTACATCGCTGCCCAGGCGGACCGCGAGTCGTAGCATCAGGCGGACCCATCGATCCGTCGCACGGCGCCCGCTCCAAGCTCCTGTTTCCATAGCCATTGCATTGCTCTTTCCGTATTCGGATGAACCAGGTTCCAAACCGACACCGCACCGGCCAACGATCTTCCCGATCAGGGCCCCACCATCCGCCGTGAGACTCCAGCGCATCCGCTCTTTTCGCCAGCCAGGCCTCGCTGATTCTGTCGTCTGTAGATCGACAGGACTCGACACCGCAACGCGTGTGCCCTCGCAACACGATCTGCTAATACGATCGGCATCTTGACGGGTTTGGGTGAAGGCGAACTTCTTTTTCTGTCTCGACGCACGGCGTTCCGGCCGGATCCGTCGCAGCCGAACGCATCCGTAACTGGATGTTCAGGAAAGACCTTATAGCGATTGACCTCCTCCAAGAGGCGCCTTCAATGATACGGCAACCTCCAGGTAGAAGTCAAGGCCAAAAAACGTAGCATAGCAGCCGTCGTGCCGGGCGGCCGGGTTACCAGCAGGTGCGATAGCGTACATGGCACGGAAGCGCTACCCAAAAGCCTCTCGGTCAAGTCGCGCTATTTTCGGCATCGTACAGCGGAAACCGGGCTCTGACAAACGAAAAAAGGTGTCGTCATTCACGATGATACGAAAGCCCATATGGCTGGTGAACCTGTGAGGCGCCGGAGATCCCAGGCGGTCGGCGTGTCCGCTACGGCGGTGGGTACGCTGCGGCCAAATGTTCAAACACGAACGCCGGTGGGTGAATCGGGCCGATGGGGGTGGTGGAGACGACGAGGTGGTCGAAGTAGCGCTGCTGGGGTTGGGGGGATCCGGCGTTCCAGTAGTTTTCGAGATAGACGGCGTTGATGCCGAAGTCGGTATAGGTGTCGACGAAATTGAGACCTTCCCGGCGGGCCTCGAGCCTTCCGTCGATCCAGAACTCGTGGACGCCGTTGGATCGGCCAGGGTCGTTCAGGCGGACGTGGGCTTCGATGCAGAACCATCGGCCAGCGTTTTCGGATGCGAAGATCGGTGTGACGCCGCGCTGGTTGCCGAGCCAATGCAGGTTCGCGAAATCGTTATAGCGGGTGGTGACGACCTGGCCATCCTCATTGACGCCACTGGCGGGGTCGATCAGGAGGTAGTCGTCCTTGCTCCAGAGGTGAGCGATCATCGCCTGGGACCAGTTGTCGCCTGCGAAAACGAAGGCGCGCGAGAGCTTGGCGGGGCTGCCGGTCCAGCCAGGCTGGTTGCGCATGTAGACGCGGTAGTAGATGTCGCGGAAGTCCTCGTTCGGGCGGATGCCCTGGTCGAAATACGAGCTGGGCACGCGTCCGAAGGCCAGATGAAGGGCGCCGGCGCTGACTTCGCCTTGCTGGAATTCGGCGCGCATGCCGCGCGAGCCATTCAGGCCGACCCCGTCGACGACGACGAAGTCGCCCTCGTCGCTGTCGTATTCGAAATACCGACCCGGTCCCTTCAGCGGGGCGTCACTCTCGAAGTCGTCGCAGAAGATCCACTCGGGGTGTTTCGTCTGCCAGTCCTGGCATTCGTTGGAGGGCACCGCCGCCTGGTCGGCGGCAGTCTGGCCTGTCCCGACGCAGAGACAGCAGATGATTAGGACGAGACATGCGACGCATGGGGTGGATCGATGTGTATGGATCATGGCAGAGTTCCTATCCTGTTTCTCTTTGGCGACATGGTAGACGGATTCGCGCACGAGTTCAACGCCCATGCCGGAGGGCGAGGCATGCCTCGCCCCTCCAGGTCGGGCCGGCCCCGGTGAAGGGTGGAGACAGTGGGGGATTCGGGGCGGGGTCGGTCCGACAATACTACAGAGAAGGCGGGTGAGATGCCGATATAAGGGGAAGGTGGACATGGCCCGGAGGGTGTACACTTCTGCGGCGTGCGATTTTATAGGACCCAGAGAAAGGGGTGCTTTACGGTGGCCAGGAGTAAGAAATCGCGATCGAAAAAGAGCCGGAACAAGATGATCGGGGCGGGGGTCCAGCTGGCATTATTGTGTATCGGGGTGGTGGTCTGCGTCATCCTGCTGTTCAGTTGTCTGAGCTTCGACATTGCGGATCGGCCGAGCACGTATGCGTATCCGCCCAACGACCCGGCGACGAACTGGTGCGGGTCGATGGGGGCGTTTGCGGCGTTTTACCTGCTGTATTATATCGGGCCCGGCGTGTTCGTGCTGCTGGGGTCGCTGTTGTGCTATCTTCTGGCCCGACTGGCGGATCGTACCGTCGGTCAGGTGGTGTTCCGCTTTGTGGGCATGGTGCTGCTGACGGTGGCGGTCTCGACGACGTTCTACTTCTTCTGGCCGCACAAGGTCTATGGGTTCCCTCTCGGCTCGGGCGGCGTGCTGGGCGTCTCGGCGGCGACGTTCCTGCGGAGCCGGTTTGCGGTGCTGGGGACATTCATTCTCGTCTCCGCGATCTGGGCGGTGGGCATGGCGCTGCTGGCCGACAGTATCATCATCGGCGTGCTGGCGGCCTGCGGGATCGCGGTGCGACGCGTCATCGGCGTGGTGGTGCCCGCCTGGTCGGTGGCACGCGAACATTCGGAAGCGCTGACCGAGATCTGGCAGCGGCTCAGCGCCCGACAGCGGTCGCTGGCCCTGGCGGGTGGCGGCAGCGCCCAGGCGGAGGAGGAAGAAGAGGAAGAGGAATACGAAGAGGTCGACGAGGGCGAGGAAGAGGAAGAGTATGAATACGAGTACGAGGATGAAGAGGGCGAGGAAGTAGAAGAAGAAGAGGAGGAGGAAGAGGAAGACGCGGAGGAGGAAGGCGAGAGCGCTGCGGCACCGGTGAAGCGTCCCTTGCCGATGGAGGTGCGTCGTCGCAAGGAGAAGCGTCAGCCTCCGGCGTTCGTGCAGCCTTCATACGACGACTATACGCTGCCACCGATGGAGCTGCTGGCGGAGCCTGAGTATGGCTATGCGGCGGTGCAGGAGAAGGTGGTGAAGTCCAAGGCGGCGGCGCTGGAAAAGCTGCTGAGCGAATTCAACATCAACGCGCGGGTGGTGGCGGCGGAGACGGGTCCGGTGGTGACGATGTTCGAGTTGGAGCTGGCGGCGGGGATCAAAGTCAGTCGGATCACGAACCTGTCGAACGACATCGCGCGGGCGTTGAGCGCGGGCGCCGTGCGCGTGGTGGCCCCCCTGCCGGGCAAGCACACGATCGGCATCGAAGTGCCGAACAGTGAAAAGGAAAAGGTCCGCATCAAGAGCCTGATGGACCTGGGCGGCACGCGGGCGGCGAAGATGGAAGTGCCGCTGTTTCTGGGCAAGGATTCGTCGGGCGAGGCGTTGCTGTCGGACCTGACCAGGATGCCTCACCTGCTGATCGCGGGCACGACGGGGTCGGGCAAGAGCGTGTGCATCAACAGCATTATCGTGAGCATCCTGCTGACGAAGCGGCCCGACGAGGTGAAGATGATCCTGATCGACCCGAAGATGGTCGAGATGACCGCCTACAGCACGGTCCCGCACCTGATGTGTCCCATCGTAACGGAGACGCAGATGGCGGTGCAGATCCTGGAATGGGCGACGGTGAAGATGGATGAGCGGTACGCCCTGCTGGCGGAGGCCCGGGTCAAGAACATCGCGGAGTACAACAAGCTGGGAGCGGAGGAGATCGTGGCGCGGTTCGCCCCGAGCACGGCGGACGAGGAGGCGCAGATCCCGAAGAAGCTGCCGTACATCATGATCGTGATCGACGAGCTGGCGGACCTGATGATGACCGCTTCGAAGGAGATCGAAGGCTACATCGTTCGCCTGGCGCAGAAGAGCCGGGCGGTGGGCATCCACATCGTGCTGGCGACGCAGCGACCGCAGGCGACGGTGGTGACGGGCCTGATCAAATCGAACATGCCGTGCCGGATCGGGTTCCGGGTCGCGGCGCGGATGGACAGTCGGATCATCCTCGACCAGAACGGCGCCGAGACGCTGCTGGGCGAAGGCGACATGCTGTTCCTCAAGCCCGGCACGAGCGACTTGATCCGCGCGCAGGGCACCTTCCTCGACGAGTCGGAGATTCGCAGCATCATCAAGCATCTCAAGGAGATCGCTCAGCCGCAGTTCCATCCGGAGTTGACTCAGCTCAAGCGCACGGACGCGGGCGAGATGCCGCGCGACGAGCTGTTCGACGAAGGCGTCCGCGTGGTGCTGCAAAGCAAGCGAGGCAGCGTCTCGCTGCTCCAGCGCAAGCTCAGTATCGGCTATGCCCGCGCGTCGCGCATGATCGAGATGATGGCGAACGCGGGGATTCTGGGCGAGTACAAGGGCAGCCAGGCCCGCGAGGTGCTGATGACGCTCGAGGAGTACGAGGAGATCCGCAGCCAGATGGACGCGGACGGCGAGGACGGGTATGCCGACATGGCCGACGACGAGGAAGAAGAGCACGCCCATACCTACGCCAGCGAGGGCCAGCAGGAATACATCTCCAGCACCGCCGACGAGGACGAATAGCTCGGGAGTCGGGCGGAGCGGATGAAGCACACACGGGTAAATCGAATTGCGATCTGCTGCCTTCTTCTGTGGGGTGGCGCTTGTCGTGCCGAGTCGGAGCTCAGGACGGTCGATCCGAAGACGGCGGAGGGGTTGCGGAAGCTGCTGGGCTACGATGGCCAGTCGCTGCATCTGGTCAGCGCCCATCGAGGCGGGCCGCGCGAAGGGTTTCCGGAGAACTGCATTGCGACGTTCGAGGATACGCTGCGGCACACGCACGCGATGATGGAGATCGATCCGCGCTATACGAAAGACGGGGTGATCGTGCTGCACCACGATGCAACGTTGGAGCGGACGACGAACGGGACGGGACGCGTGGCGGATCGTACGTACGAGGAACTGAAGGCGCTGCGCCTGAAAGACCCTAAGGGAAACGTCACGCAGTACTCGATGCCCACACTCGACGAGGCGCTGGAGTGGGCGCGAGGTAAGACGGTTCTTGTGCTGGATCAGAAGGATGTGCCCGTTGAGGTTCGGGCGCAGAAGGTGACCGAACACGAGGCCCAGGCGTACGCGGTGCTGATCGTTTACAGCTTCGCGGATGCCGAGCGCTGCCACGCGATGAACGAGGACATCATGATGGAGGTGATGATCCCGAACCGTAAGCAGGTCGAGGCGTTCGATCGCACCGGCGTGCCCTGGTCCAACATCGTCGCGTTCGTGGGCCACTCGCCTCCGCAGGAGGCAGACCTCTGCGCGATCATCCACGCCAAAGGCGCCATCTGCATCGGCGGCACCTCGCGCAACCTCGACCGCGAGTTCATCGAAGGTCGCGTCACGGACCTGCGCGACCTACGCCGGGACTATCACGCCCTGCTTGAAAGCGGCATCGACCTGATCGAAACCGACCTGCCCCGCGAGGTCGGCCCCCTGCTCTACCGCGAACAAGCGATCCCCGCCTCCCGAACCCCCCTCCTGCACGACGCGCTGCGCTGACCGTTTGCGCGGCGCCCGCTGTCTCTTCCATCCGGCGATCCGCGTCAGTGTGTAGATGCGTCCCTGCTTGGAGGCGGTCTCTACGTCGCCCTTCTTGAGGGCCTCTCGAACGTCATCGAGTCGCTGAGCATCTTCCAGGGAGAGACAGGGAGACCATCCTTCCTCCGTGTAGATCAGCTCCACATCGACCTGCGCGACATAGTCGCCCTCGTGCACGATCTTCGTGTACGACTTGCGACTCATTTCCTTCTCCTCGTGAAATCCGGTTCCCAACGTTTCATAGCACAGAGGATCAAACAAAGCAAACTGGCGGTAGCTTCGCGTGTCATTGCCGGGCGTGGCGGGCGATCGCTCAATCGTCAGGGGACATACTGGCTGAAGATTTCAGCGGCGTCTGCTATTTCTTCTTCTGTCGGGCGGCGATGAGCCACGCGCGCTGCGCCCACTGCGCCAATTCGTGTGGATCTTCAAGCACGTCGGCGGGAATCTCGTAGTAGGTTCGGATCGTGGTCTTGATCTTCTCGGGATAGGGCTCGAAGGGCGCGGCGCCGGCCGCGACAAAGTCCTGGCGGTTGGAGTCGTCCACCTTCAGATAGGCGACGTCGTCGGCGATCAGCCCGAACATGACCCCGGCGCGATAGAGGCCCGCGCCGCCGAACATCGGGCGCACCGACACCTGCCCCCAGTCTGCAAGCTGCTCGACCACATACTCGGCAAACTCATCCGATATCGCCATCAGCGCGATGCCTCCGGACGCTGCATGATGGAGGGGATGAAACGGTTGCGATAGAAGGACGGCAGACGCGGGAAGATGTCCATCAACTCTTCGACGCGCACCACTTCCGGATCGTACTCCACCACAACGCCCTGCCCCTCTCGATCGAACTGCCGGACGCCCGGCGTCCCAGCGAAGACGGACCTCATCTCGGCAAGGCACTTACCGCACGTACATCCGCATTCGGCGAGGATGCCCGTGCAGTCCAGATGAAACGCGGTACGCCTGTCCACGGTCACGTCCCCTCAAAGCTTCACACGCGGTCAATGCATTGTCCGTTATATGCACCTCTTCGACCATGCCAGACAGCACCCGTCACGCGCAGCGCAGATGGCCCCGGGGGGCGGGGATTTCCCGTCCGAGTTCTCTGGCGGTTTCGATCCACTCGTCGATGGCGCGCTCGGCGTTTGCGACTGCCTCACGATAGGTGGAACTATCGGCCATGCAACCGGGCAACTCGGGCACCTCGACCACGAACGCCTGGTCGTTGTCGCTCCAGTAGATGACCATCTCGTATTTACTCATTCTCGTCTGCTCCAACCTCTCCGGCAATTCTACTCGCGTAGATGCATTAGATCAATCAGGTAGCGCTGGGATCCCGGCCGAACATATCGTCGCCATGCTGAATGAGTTTGCGTGCATACGATGCCATCGGGGGCTGGCAACAGCACAGCATTGTCATGGTGAATCCCTTCGACCGTGCTCAGGGCGGGGTACATGAAGCATCTGGTCCTGGACCGCAAATGGCGGTTGCTTTCAAACCGAGCATAGATCCTACACTGCGTTCAGGACGACAAACGCGGCAGGCTACTGGCATCGCATCGACGGCCGTTGATCTCGCTGAGGGTTTCGGCGGTGTAGCGGGCGAGGACGCCGGTGCGGATGGCGTGGTGATAGATACGGGCGAAGAAGGTGCAGGCGAGAGCACCTTGGCCGCCGAGTGGCCGGCAGATGAAGCGGACCGGGTTGTCGTCGTGTCTGCTGCCATAGCGGCAGAGAATCATACGCTCGCCCCGCGCCCAAGGCAACAAGGCTTTGTCGGGGCGTGCCCCGGTCAGGTATGTTGGGTCGCCGAAATCGACGGTCGGTGGCGGGTGTGGTAGAATGGGGCGATGGGCAAGGATCTCAAGGACAAGACGTTGGGGGAGCTGGAGCGCCTGGTGGCGGAGCTGGGCCAGAAGAAGTACCTGGCCAAGTATCTCTTCAGCTTTCTGCACGCCAAGGGGGCATCGAGCATCGCGGACATCACGCCATTGAGCAAGGCGTTTCGGGAGCGGCTCGGCGCCGAGGGGCATTTTGTTTCGCAGCTCAAGGTGCTGGATTGCCGGGTTGATCCCGACGGGTCGCGGAAGTACCTGTTCGAGCTGGGCGATGGCGAGCGGGTCGAGGCGGTGCTGCTGCGCGACGCGCAGCGGCAGACGCTGTGCGTCTCGACGCAGGTGGGCTGTGCGATGGGTTGTGCGTTCTGTGCGACGGGACGGATCGGGCTCTTGCGCAATCTGACCGCGGGCGAGATCGCCGATGAGGTGAACCAGGCAGAGAGAGATGCGGGCAAGATCCATAACGTGGTCTATATGGGGATGGGCGAGCCGTTCGAGAACTATGATGCGGTGCTCAAGAGCGTCCGTATCCTGAACCATGCGTCCGGTAAGAACATCGGTATCAGGCACATTACGATCAGCACGTGCGGGGTGGCGCCTGGCATCGTGCGACTGGCGGGCGAGGATCTCCGACCCCGCCTGGCGATCTCGCTCAACGCGCCCAGCGATGCGTTGCGGGCGCGGATCATGCCGATCGCGCGGACCTATCCGCTGGATGCATTGCTCGACGCGGTACACACGTACCAGGCGCAGACGCAGCAGCGGGTGACGTTCGAATACGTGCTGATCGAGAAGCTCAACGATTCGACCGCCCAGGCGCGCCTGCTGGTCAAGCTGCTGCGGGGCCTCTCCTGCAACGTCAACCTGATCGAACACAATGCCTTCCCCGGTTGCGCCCTGGCGGGCAGCAGTCGGGACCGCATCGCCCGGTTCGCCTCGGTGCTCAAGGAGGCAGGGGTCGAGACGGTCACCCGCTTCAAGCTGGGCCAACACATCCAGGCCGCCTGCGGACAGCTTCAGGCGGGATACGATCGGTCCCGCCGTTCGTAGTGTGCCCGTAAGGGCATACATTCCAACGCCTTGCAGCGTCATCGCCAACGGAGCGCAGCGGTCCTTGGGAGAGTGTATGCCCTTACGGGCACACTACAAACGCGCGGGTAGTGACGGCGTAAGGCGTTATGTCTTGTGCTCTTACGGGCACGCTACGAGCAGGTCAGCGGAGCTTGATGGTGGCCAGGGCGAGGGCGGCGCAGGCGGCGGCCATCAGCCAGAAGCGGACGACGACCTGGGGTTCGCTCCAGCCGGCCAGGTGAAAATGGTGGTGCAGCGGCGCGCAGCGGAAGAGGCGCTTGCCTCGGGTGTACTTGAAATAGCCCACCTGGAGCACCACGCTCATCAGCTCGAGGACGAAGACGCCCCCGATCACCAGCAGCAGCAGCTCGTTGCGCGTCACCAGGGCGCCGTAGCCCATGGCAGCGCCCAAGGGCAGCGAACCGACGTCGCCCATGAAGGTCTGCGCGGGATAGCAGTTGAACCACAGGAAACCGAGCACCGCGCCCAGCAGCGCCGCGAAAAAGATGCTCAGCTCCCCTGCCTGCGGGATGTGAGGCAGCAGCAGATAGCTCGCCCAAGTCATCGGGGTCATCCGCGACATTGTCTCGGAGGCGACGTAGCAAAGGACCACCAGTACGAGGCTCATGATGGCGACGCAGCCGGCGGCGAGTCCATCCATACCGTCGGCCAGATTGACCGCGTTGCTGGTGGCGGAGATGTAGAAGATGGCGATCAGGATGAAGGTCCAGTTCGCCAGGATCAGGCCTTTCTTGTAGAACGGCACCCAGAGCAGCTTGGCGTCGGGGATGTTCTCGAAGTCGAAGAAGAGGAACGAGGCGATCAGCACCGCGCCGGCGATCTGGAAGATGAGCTTCTCCCAGGCGTGCAGTCCGTCTCGACCGCGCTGGCGGGCGGCGGCGGTGAGCTTGAGCCAGTCGTCGACGCCTCCGAGGATGCCGAACCAGACGAGGACGAACAGGGCCTTCTGGACGAAGGGGTTGTTGAGCTTGGCCCAGAGGAGCGTGGTTACCGCGGCGGAGAAGAGGATGATCAGCCCGCCCATGGTGGGGGTGTTGGCCTTTTCCTTCGTCAGCTCATTGAGGGCAGCGTGGTGAAACTCGGGACGGTCGCCGATCTTTTTTCGCATCAGCCAGCGGATGATCCGCGGGCCGATCAGCAGCGCGATCGCCAGCGAGGTCAGGATGGCCATGACCGCGCGGAACATGACGTACTGGTAGGCATAGAAATGCAGCGTTTCCGTCAGGAAGCTGCTGAAATAGCGAAGCAGGTGGTAGATCATGCGTACTTGATGGATGATTTCCGATTCTCCGGCGGCGCCGAGGACCGTCGATCATCCATAATCCTTTATCAGTTCCTGAACCACGGTCTCCAAACGGGCGGCACGGGAGCCCTTGACCAGTATCAGGTCGTAATCCGTCACGAAACTCTCCAGATTATCACAGAGAGAGGCGGTGTCGTCAAACGAAACTACGTTCAGATCGCGCGGAGCCGCCTGGCGGGCGGCTGCGGCGGTGGCTTTCGTGGGCTCTCCGACCGTGATCAGCACGTCGAGCCCGGCGCGGGCGATATCGATTCCGAGCTGGGCGTGGAGCGATTCGCTCTCGGCTCCGAGTTCGGCCATGTGTCCGCAGATGAAGACCGTGCGGCGATGCTGTTTGGTTTGCCGATCCGCTTTCAGGGACGTCAGGATGGCCAGCGCGTTCCTCATGGAGGCGGGACTGGCGTTGTAGCAGTCGTTCAGGACGGTCAGGGTGCCGATCTGCATGGTTTCGGCTCGCATGGCCACGCCGGAAAGCGTCCTCACCGCACTGGCAAAGTCGTCGAGCGTCAGTCCGAACGGCTCGCACACCGCCCAGGCGGCGACCGCGTTGTCCACGTTGCCCGGTCCCGGCAGGGGCAGTTCGATCGGCGTGCCCTGGATGGAGAAGCGGCTGGTCAGCCCAGTGTGCGTGATCTGCTCGGCGCGGTAGTCCACCGCTTCCGATCTCCCGAACGTGCGGCAGGCTCGACGCATTCTGCGACAGGCGTCCGTCAGGATCTCGATATCGCCATGGATGAGGAAGACGCCGTCGTCGGCGAGGCCCTCGGCGATCGAGGTCTTCTCGCGGACGATCGCTTCGAGGCTGCCGAAGCCCGCCAAGTGAGCGGGGTGGACGTTTGTCACGACCGCCACGTCGGGCTGCGCGATCCGTGTCAGGTAGGCAATCTCGCCCAGTTGGTTGGCGCCCAGTTCCGCGACGATGACCTCGTCGTCGGGTCGGGCAGCCAACAGCGTCAGCGGTAGCCCGATCGTGTTGTTGAAGTTCTTCTGTGCCTGGTAAGCTTTGAAGTGTTGGCTCAGGACGTGGTAGACGATCTGGCGCGTGGTGGTCTTGCCCACCGACCCGGTGATGGCGACGACCTTGAAGGCGTTCGTCTGCCGGTAGTGCCGCGCCAGGTCGCCCAGCGCGACGATCGTGTCGGGAACCTTCAGCAAGGGCCCGGGCACTTGGAGATCGCGACGGACGACCGCGCAGGCCGCCCCCCTGGCAAACGCGTCAGCGACATGGTCATGCCCATCGAACCGTTCGCCCGAAAGTGCAAAGAAGCAGTCCCCCACCCCCACCGTCCGCGAATCCGTGCTGACGCCCGCGATGGATGCGGAGGACTCTCCGATGAGTTGCGCATGGAGGATTTGTGCCACGGTCTCGACGGCAAGCGGGTTCATCGGCGTCCTCGGAGGCAGTGCTGGGCGACTTCCTTGTCGCTGAAGTGGATCTTCTCGGTGCCGATGATCTGGTAGGTTTCGTGGCCTTTGCCTGCGATCAGGACGATGTCGTTGGGCTGGGCCCGGTTGATGGCCAGTTCGATGGCCTTCTTGCGGTCGGGCTCGACCACGATCGTATCTCGTGTCTCGTATCTCGTATCTCGCGGATTCGGTTCGAAGCCAGCGAGGATGTCGGCGATGATGGCTTCGGGCTTTTCGGTGCGCGGGTTGTCGCTGGTGACGATCGCCAGGTCGGCGAGGCGCTGGGCGACGCGGGCCATGCGGGGGCGTTTGGTCTTGTCGCGGTCTCCGCCGCAACCGAAGACGACGATGAGCCTGCCCCGGCACAGGGGCTTGAGCGTCGTCAGGACGTTCTGGAGGGCGTCGTCGGTGTGGGCGAAGTCGACGAGGACGGAGAACCCGCCTCCGCCGACCCTTTCCAGGCGACCTGGGATGGCCTTGAGCGAAGAGAGCCCGGCGGCGACGGTGGGCAGATCGAACCCGGCGGCCAGGCAAAGCCCCGCGGCGGCCAGGTGATTGGCGACGTTGTACGCACCCAGCAGCGGTGTGCGGACGGGGGCCTGCTGACCTTCATATTCCAGCGTGAACCGCGCGCCGTCGACGGTCATGGACTCGACGCGAGCGGTGAGGTCCGCCTTCTCATCGACCGCGTACCAGCAGATGCGGGCGCGGGTCCGCTGGGCGATGGTCTGGGATTCGGGCGCGTGCCTGTTCAGCACGGCGGTCGCCTCGGGCGAAAGCGCCGAGAACAGGCGCGTCTTGGCGGCCAGGTACTTGTCAGCGGTCTGGTGATAGTCGAGATGGTCGCCCGAGAGGTTGGTGAAGGCGGCGGCAGTAAAGTCGATGCCGGCGAGGCGGTCCTGGTCGAGGGCGTGGCTGCTGGCCTCGATCACCATGTACTCGGCGCCGGCTTCGACCATGCTCTGCTGCATCTCGGCGATCGTCAAGGCGTCGGGCGTGGTCAGCGAGGCGGCCCTGGCGCCGGAGCCGGTGTCGTAGACGACGGTGCCCATCAGTCCGCAGCGGGGCCCGGCGTGCGTGATGCAGGCGTGGACCAGGAACGCGACGGTGGTCTTGCCGTTGGTGCCGGTGACCGCGAGATTGGTCAGCTTCGATGCAGGCCGACCCCGGCTCGCCTGAGCGAGTACCCCCGCCGCCTGGGCGGAGTTTTCGACCACGACCGCAGCGGCAGGCGGCGCGGCTCCGTTGGACCGCTGGCAGACGATGTAGCGGGCGCCGTTGGCCAGCGCCTGGTCGATGAACTGGTGTCCGTCGGCGGCGCGTCCCGCGATGGCGATGAAGACGTCGCCCGCCTGCACGAGACGCGAGTCGGTGCGAATGCCGGGCGGAGCGTCGCCCGAAACCACCGCGAGCAATTCGTCAAACGTCATCGTTACCTGTCCTTTGTCCATGCCAGCGCAGAACGAGCTAAGTAGTGCCATGGGGCCATTTTACGTCGAAGCTGCCGAGGGTGCAACGCTGCGGAACCCGTGATCCAAACGCGCAAACCTTCACCCGCTGTAGTTATCGGCAAGTGAGGCGATTTGGGATGAAAAACGGCGCCCCGGCGCGTACAATTGAAGGCGCGGGGCGAACGACTCCCGGCACAAGCAGTATGTGAAACCAGGTGGAACAACCCATGTGCATGTCGAAGCGGCATCATGGAAAGGATAGGACGACCATGAAGAAGATTCTGACGGTGGCTCTGCTGTTGGCAGCGTGGTGCTCGCCCGTTTGGGCGGCCCAGGAGTCGGAGTATTTTGCGGTGTTCATGCAGGGCAAGAAGGTGGGCCATGCGGTGAACACGCGATCGGTGGAGGCGGGCAAGGTCACGACGCGCGAGGACGTGAGCATCACGATCAGCCGGGTGGGAATCCCGGTCACGGTTGCCATGACGGAGACCAGCGTCGAGACGACCGAGGGCAAGCCCTTGAGTTTCAAGTCGGTGCAGCGTCTCGGGTCGTTGATGTCGATGACGGTTTCGGGAACGGTCGCTCCCGACGGGACGGTGTCGTTGACCCATTCGTCGATGGGGGCGACGGAGAAGAGCACGATGCAGTGGCCCGAGGGGGCGGTGATGGCTGAGGGGCTGCGCCTGGTGACTTTGGAGAAGGGACTGACGCCTGGGTCGAAATATACCGTGAAGATCTTCAACGGAGGGATGATGCAGGCGATCGACGCGGTCGTCTCGATCGGCGACAAGCAGGACGTGGACCTGCTCGGGCGGGTGGTGAAGCTTACCGAGGTGACCAGCACGATGGCCATGCCGGGGACCGGGCCGATCTCGAGCACGAGCTACGTCGACGACGAGATGCGGGCGCTGAAGAACAGCATGTCCATCGCGGGGATGAACGTCGATATGATCGCCTGCGCCAAGGAATTCGCGTTGGGCGAGAACGACGTGCTGGAGTTGATCGGCGCGATGTTCGTGGACAGCCCGAAGTCGCTGGGCAACCCGCGTTCGGCTTCAGCGATCACGTACTGGCTGGCGCCCAAGGGTCGGGAGGAGTTCACGATCCCGACGATGGACAACCAGCAGGCTGAGCAGCTCGATGGCGGCAAGGTGAAGCTGGTGGTCCGCCCGGTCGCGGCGCCGGAGGGTGCGACGTTCCCGTACGAGGGCGACGACCCGACGCTGGTCGAAGCGGTCAAGCCGACGCGGTTTCTCCAGAGCGACCGGCAAGAGATCCTCGATCTGGCGCGCAAGGCGATCGGCGATACGAAGGACGCGGGCGAGGCGATCCGGCGCATCGAGGCGTTCGTCGCCGATTACATCGACGACAAGAGCCTGTCGGTCGGCTACGCGTCAGCGGCGGAGGTGGCGTCGAGTCGCCAGGGGGATTGCTCGGAGTTCGCGGTGCTGACCGCGGCGATGTGCCGGGCGGTGGGCATTCCCGCCCAGGTGGTCGTGGGGATCGCATACGTCGAGGATTTCGCAGGGCACGAGGGTTTCGGCGGCCACGCCTGGACGCGGGCGTATGTCGGGGGCCGATGGGTCGGTCTCGATGCGGCGTTCAAGAGCGGCGGTCGCGGCGGCTACGACGCCGGACATATCGCCCTCGCCAGCGGCAACGGTGACCCCGCCGACTTCTTCAACATGGCCGGCGCCCTCGGCCGCTTCCAGATCGAACGCATCGAAGTCCAGGACCGAAAGTGAGAAGCCAAGTCGAAGTCGCTGTGAGGCGATTGCGTCAGCCAAATCATGGTGATTCGTTGTAGGCAATCGCGCAAACGGCCGGTGAAAAGAAGGCCTTGGGTCGCGTACCCGGAATCTCCTCCAGAATGCCCTTCTTCACCAGAGCAGTGACGTCCGTCTTGGCGGTCGGATAGGTAACGCCAAACCTGTCAGCCAAGCTCGGAATTCTCACGATGGGGGTCGTGAACAGGTCTTCGACGATCACATGTGCGCGGGCACTTATCTGCCCAACTTCTCGTATGAAGCGGTTCTTGAGGACGTGAAAAGCGTCGCACCGTTGGATGGATTCTTCTGCCTGTCTTATGGTCCCTCTCAGGCAGAACTCGATCCACGTTTCCCAATCGCCCTCCGAGCTGATTCGGAAGAGGTTGTCGATGTACTCATCCTTATAACGCTCGAAGAATGTGCTCATGTACAGCCAGGGCATCGAGAGATTGCACCATTTGTAGATCAATAGTGACATCAGGACGCGGCCGATGCGCCCATTGCCGTCCAGAAACGGATGAATCGCCTCGAACTGGTAGTGCAGCAGGAAGCACCGAACCAGAGGATCGTACTTGGCGTCTTGCTGGTTAAGTTCTTTTTCGAAGGCATCCAAACATGCCTTAAGATGATTCGCCGGAGGTGGGATGTAGCGTTTGTCCGACCCGATGTGCACCTGACAGGTACGGAACTGCCCTGGTGTTCTCTCCTTTCCCCTGACACCCTTCAAGAGCGTTGCGTGGAGTTCGCGAATCAACCTCAAGCAGAAAGGCAACTCTTCCAGGAGCTTCATGCCTTGACGAAGGGCTCGGCTGTGGTTGGAAACCTCAAGCTATGCATTCCTTGGGTCGTCTTCTGACTTGGGTTCCTGGGGATCGATTTCGAAAAGCAGGAGTTCCTTGGCGGAAGCGTAAGTGCCTTCAAGACTTGAAGAATGGAGCGCCTCTCGCTTCTCGAGCGGTTTCAGAAGCAATTCCGGATTGGGCAAGGTCCGACCAATACCATCCAATCGCCCGAGAGATTCTCTCGCGTTGACCAGCAGTGGCCAGAGCCGTTCCGGAAATGCCCATTCCGGTGGCTGAGGATCGGGGATGAAGGCCCAGTCCTTCCCCGGAACCTGGATTTCCACCAATGTTCCGGTCTTCTGAGAGGTGAACTTCGTAGTGTCCATCGTGAAAGCCGACTTAAATATAGTCGATCGTATTAAAATAAATGGCGATATATTTTAATACGATAGGATTGATTAAACCGAATTGCAAGAAAAATGAGTAACGTGAGCCCGGATAAGAAGTTAGATATGAACAGTCCTGTAAGATATTCATGTGGGTAGTAGAAAGAGGCGGTTCCCGGAAGTGAATCGTGCTGCGGAGGCAGCGTTCCGCCGTGCCGTGTCGGGGGGCAATTATCATTCGAATTGGACGTCGCGGGCGACGAATTGGACGGTGCTGTTGCCGTTGAAGTGGTTGATCTGGGCCTCGAAGGCGACGTTGAAAAAGTCCTTTTCAAGCATCTTCTTTTCGAGGTGGCCCATGCGGAAGCCGACGCAGCGTGCGGCGCCGGTGTTGTCGGCGATGGTGAACTGGAGATGGTCGCTGCGGGCCCCGACCCGCCGGGGGGTGGCGGCCAGGCGGACGCCCTTGACCGCGAAGACGGGTTTCGGGTTGCCCTGCCCATAGGGTCCCAGCATTTCGAGCTGTTCGACCGCTTCGCGCGTGAACTGCCTCAGCGGCGCCAGCGCATCGATGTGCAGCTTGGCGACGACGTCCGCTTCGTGCAGGTGCTCGACCGCGTAGGCCTCGAAATCGGCGGTGAAATCCTCGATGCGGTCCGGCGCGATCGTCAGTCCCGCTGCCATGGTGTGTCCGCCAAAGGTGGTCAGGTGGTGCGAGCAGGACTTGATCGCGTCGAGCAGCGGGAAACCCGGGATCGAACGGCCTGAGCCCTGGGCGACGCCGCCCTCACCGGGCGAGGCGTTGATCATGATCGTGGGACGGTAATATTTGTCGACCATGCGCGAGGCGACGATGCCGAGCACGCCCGTGTGCCAGCCCTCGGCGGCCAGCACGATGCTGCGCCGGTCGGGGTGGTTGTAGCCCCTCTCGACGACCATGTCGCAGGCCTGCTTGACGATCTTGCGTTCGCACTGCTGGCGCTGGGTGTTCTGGTCCTTGAGGTACTCGGCGATCTGCATGGCCCGCAGTTCGCTGGTGCTGGTCATCAGCTCGACCGCCAGGCGGGCGTGGCCCATCCGCCCTGCGGCGTTGAGCATCGGCGCCAGGCGAAAGCCGATTGCGTAGCTGTCGAGACCTTGGCCGGTCAGGCCTGCGGAGGCGATCAGGGCGCGGACCCCGCAGAGTTTGCTCTCGGGTAGCGCGCGGAGTCCGAAACTCGTCAGGACGCGATTTTCGCCTCGCAGATCGACCACGTCGGCGACGGTGCCCATGGCCGCCAGGCTGGTGGCGTTGAGCATGAATTCGCGCAGCTTGGGTTCGAGTCGCGGCCCCCTGCTGAACTCGTCGGCCAGCGCCCAGGCGAGCTTGTAGGCGACCATCGCCCCCGCGGAATCCTGGTTCGGATACGATGCCTCCAGGACGGGGTGCACGATCGCGACCGCCTTGGGCAAGGTCTCTTCGGGGCAGTGGTGATCGGTGACGATCAGGTCGAGCCCAAGCTGGCGGGCCTGGGCTGCCGCCTCGATGGCGGTGATGCCGCAGTCGACGGTGATCAGAAGGCTCGTGCCCGATTCGGCCAGCGAGCGGACAGCGTCGAGGTTGAGTCCATAGCCTTCGTCGATGCGATGCGGGATGTAGAAGTCGACGCTGGCGTCCAGCATCGTGAGCAGCTCCCACAGGATCGAGACGCCCGTGATGCCGTCGACGTCGTAGTCGCCGTAGAGGGTGATCTTCTCTTTGCCTTCGATCGCCTGCTTGATGCGGCGCACCGCCGGCTCGACGCCCGGCATGCGGTCGGGACGGATCAGTTCGGTGAGCTTGGGGCGCAGGAAGACGCTGCCGTCGGAGGCCTCGGTGATCCCGCGGTTGACGAGGACCTGCGCCACCAGGGGCGAGACCCTCAGCGACTGGGCCAGCGGCGCGACCCGATCGTCCGTCGGCCGGACCACCCACTCGTTGTTCTGCGTCCTTGCGGATAACAGCATCTAATTCACACGTCCGATGATTGCGGAGAATAACAGAAAGCCGCTGCCTCTTATAACACAACGGATTTCACCGCTCAAGCGTTCATGGAAAAACGCCGTTCGTAGCGACGCCGCGAGGCGTAACATCTTGCGCCATGGTATGCCCTTTCGGGCACACTACGAACGGCGTTGGAACGATCTACCGCGATCCGTCGGCGCTGGGCAGTTGGTAGCGGGCCAGACTGGCGACGTCGCCCATCTGCGGACTGTAGGGTCGAATTCGGAAGCTGTAGGTGTAAGGCTTGGCGGGCAGCGTGTATTCCGGATGCGTGCGAGCGCCCCAACTGTCGTCGCCACCGACGCCCATCTGCTTGTAGTCGAGGTTCAGCGTGATGAAATCGCGCCGAGGCAGCTTATTGATATGCGTGGCCTTCTCGAGATCTTCCATGCTGAAGGGCCAGGCGCTGGCGCTGAGCAGCGGCATCCCGACCGCCAGCAGGCCTGCGCCGCGCGGGTTGGTGAGCGTGAGCCAGCGGACGTCGGTCTTGTTGCCGTTCTCCTGGGGTCGGACGTAGACGTGGATCTGCTCTTCGACCGGGCCGGAGTACAACCCGACCGCAGCGCCGGTCTTGCGGTCCCAGTAGGTCTCGTGTGGTCCGCGACCGAGCCAGGTCATCGTCGAAAACTGCGCGGGGATCGCCATCTGCATCCCGTAACGCGGCAGATCGGGAATGCCCTCGCCCGAGGGGATCAGGCTCATCGTGACGACCACATCGGTGGTGCCATAGACGTCGTAGGTGGTGACGCAGCGGGTGCCATCGCCGACGGGCAGGGCAGACTCGACCACGATCCGCGCCATCTTGGGGTTGACCTGCTGGGCCCGGACGGATTCGACAGTGCGCTCGGGTCCCGCCTGACGCCAGACGCCCTGGCGGCGCGGCATGCCGTTGCCATTGTCGTTGTCGATGGGGGGACGCCAGAAGTTGGGAACCAGCGGCGCCGAGAGGACCTCAAAATCGTTGAAGACCAACGATTCGAGTGCCCCACTGCCGCTGCCGACGGTGACCTTGAAGTTGGGCGCCGTGACGGTGTAGCCCTTGGGCTCCTGATGGAGCTGCACGTCGGGCACGAGGCGAAGATCCACGACCGACGGCGCCGGTGTCTCGACGGGGACCTGGAACTGGTCCCAGGCGACGACGTGGCCCTCAGGTCCCCAGCGGTGATCCCGGGCCAGCGAGAAGGTGACCTTCAGCCAGTACTCGGCGGCACTGTCCGCCATCGGCTGTGTGAACGGGATCCTGATCTGCCGATCGCCGCCGGCGGGAATCGCCAGCTTGGGCAACTCGCCCTGCTGGACGACGGCACCGTCCCGGGTCAGCTCCCAGGCGACATCGACGAATTCGAGGTCGAGGAAGTCATATTCGTTCGCTACGGAGACGACGCCCGATGCGGCGTCGACCGGTGTGACGTGGATGCGCTGATAGACCTTCTTGACCTCGTGCAGCGACGGATTGGGCTTGCGGTCGGGCTGGACGATTCCGTTGCAGCAGAAGTTGCCGTCGTTGGGGGTGTCGCCATAATCGCCACCATAGGCCCAGAACATCGAGCCATCGTCGGCATATTTGCGCAGCCCCTGATCGACCCAGTCCCAGATAAACCCGCCGATCAGGCGTTTGTGGGCGCGAATCGCATCCCAGTATTCCTTCAGGTTGCCGACGGAGTTGCCCATCGCGTGGGCGTATTCGCAGAGGACCACGGGCCTCTCGTCGCGCGGGTCGGTCGCCATCTCCACGATCTGGTGGATGCGGGCATACATCCGGCTGCGCATATCGACATAGTACGGGTCCTTCGGATCGCCGACCGCCCCTTCGTAGTGGATGGGGCGCGTGGGGTCGTAGTCGCGGATCCAAGCGGCCATGGCGGCGTGGTTCGGGCCGCAACCGCTCTCGTTGCCCAGCGACCAGATGATGACCGACGGGTGGTTCTTGTCGCGTTCGACCATGCGGATGGCGCGGTCGACGAAGGCCTGGCTCCAACTCGGCACGTTGGTGAGGTAGCCCCCCTGCCCATGGGTTTCGAGGTTCGTCTCGTCGATGAGATAGATGCCGTACTCGTCGCACAGCTCGTACCACTGCGGGTCGTCGGGATAGTGTGACGTGCGGACCGCGTTGATGTTGTTCTGCTTGAGCAGCTTGATGTCCTGCACCATTCGTCCCAGCGGGATCGCCCGACCGTGGTCGGGATCGTGCTCGTGTCGGTTGACGCCGAAGAGTTTCACCGATCGGCCGTTGACCAGGAGTTGACCGTCCTTGATCTCGATCTTGCGGAAGCCCACCTTGCAGCTCTGGGCTTCGACGAGATTGCCGTCGGCGTCGTGCAGCGAGAGGACCAGCGTGTAGAGGTTGGGCGTCTCGTCGGACCACGATTTGACCTGCGGAATCGTCGCCTCCATCAACGCGAACGGCACGTTGTCGCGCTGCGGATAGCGCTCGTTGAGGATGCGCCGGGCGTCGATCTTCAGTGGCTCCTCCAAGACGGCCCGCTCGCCATCATAGAGCCTGGCCTGGACGGTCCAGCCGCGTGTCGAGACGTCGGCATAGGTCGCCAGCTTCGGACGGATTTGCAGGATGCCGTTCTGATACAGATCGTCGAGACTGCCACGGACGAAGAAGTCGCGGATGTGCACCTTCGGCGTCGAGAAGAGATAGACCTTGCGGTAGATGCCGCTGAGCCGCCACATGTCCTGGTCTTCGAGATAGCTGCCGTCGGACCAGCGATAGACCTCGACCGCCAGCAGGTTCTTGCCCGGCTGGAGATACCGGGTGACGTTGAACTCCGCGGGCGTCATGCTGCCTTCGCTGTAGCCGACTTCGCAGCCGTTGATCCAGACGTAAAAAGCGCTCTTGACGCCGTCGAAGTGCAGGAAGACCTCGCGTCCGTCCCACGAGGCGGGCACCTCGAAGACGCGGCGGTAGGAGCCGACGGGATTGTAGTCGTGGGGGATGTGCGGCGGATTGGCGGGGAAGGGATAGCGCATGTTCGTGTAGATGGGCCGACCGTATCCGTATTCCTGCCAGTTGGCAGGCACGCGGATCGTGTCCCAGCCGCTGACGTCGAAGCTGGGTTTGTAGAAGTCCATCGGCCGATCGGCGGGCTTGTTGACCCAGTGGAATTTCCACGTGCCGTTCAGGGATTTGTAGAAAGGCGACGCCTCGCGAATTCCCTCCAGGGCGCTTTCGATATCCGCATAGGGCGTCAGCGTGCAGTGGCCGGGCTCCTTGTTGATCCCGATCACCCGCTCGTTCTCCCAGTCCAGCGGCAGAGCGGGTCCGCCCTGGGCGACCGCACACAGGGGCAGAACACAAAGCGAAAGCAACAGCACGAGCGATAAGAACGGGATTCGGGGCAGCTTCGACATTTTGGTCCTTCTCCATAGCTAGAGGATTGATCGCGACATCGCGCCGGGCGCCGGGGTGCCCGGGCAAACGTCCATGGGACCAAGATATACCATTTTCACGCGGAAATCGCAACCACCGCCTGCCGCGACAGCCAAATCCGAAGGAGGAAGCACGAAATCCGAAACAGACCCGAATGTCCCGAAACTCAAGGTTCGAGACACGCGAGGCGCGAGAGTTTTTCGGACTTCGACATTCGGATTGCGGATTTCGCGCCGGTCGCAAGGTCTTTGGCTGCCGTGATTTGCGATTCGTCTTCGAGCCGGAACGACGCCCCTTACGTTCTCCAGCGCAGGCGGGTGGTGTGTCCGTTGAGACGGGTGTTGCCCTCGAGGGCGTGCAGCGTGAAGATCCCTTCATCGACGCCCAGGTGGGCGTCGACCCAACCGACGGGCTGGGTGTAGGAGGCATTGTACCCAGTGGCGGGGATATTGATCAGGTGAATGCCGTCGAGCTGGGAGTATTCGAAACGATGCGAATGTCCGTAGACGATGGCCTTGACCTTGGCCATCGGCCGGACGATCTCCAGGAACGACTTGGCGTCCCAGATCGCGCCGGGCCCGACCACGGGATGGTGCAGCATCAGCACCACGGGGATCTCGTCGCAGGCGTTCAGATACGTGCGCAACCAATCGCGCTGCCCCCGACCGAGGCGGCCCCAGGGCAGGTCGACGAACAGCAGCGAGTCGAGGACGATCAGCTTGACCGGACCGGCGTTGACCGTGAGCATGTGCTTGCCGTTGACGATCCAGGAAGGATGGCTGGATTTTTGAAACGCGTTCAGGAAGTTGTCGCGATCGTCGTGATTGCCCGTCGCCAGGTGGACGGGGCGCTCGCGCGCGATCGGAGCGATCAGCTTGCGGAAGTTGCGATAGTCGGCGGCACGGCCTTTGAGCCGGGCGACATCGCCGGTCACCACGACGCCGTCGGGCGGAGCGGCGACGATTTGCTGGGTGATTTCGCGCAGGTTCTGATAGGGGTAGAAACCCCGGTATTTGTTGTCGGGGTTGGCGGCGATGTGCGTATCCGAAAGGAGCGCCCAGTGCGCGGGTTCCTTGCTGCGCGCGATCGCTGTGCGGGTCGACCCGAACGCGGTGAGCCCGCCGGCCACCGCGATCATCCTCTTCAAGAAATCTCTTCGATCCAGTGCCTGCCGTGTAGGATCCTGCATCGCCTGCTGCCTTTCCATTCCATCTCTGCCGGTCGGCCGTTCCGAAACGCGACAATCCGGGCGCATCGCAGGATTCGAACGCGAGCGCAACCGAGAACCTCCCCCGGTAGTCGACTCCTGCGTTTCCCGTCTCCTTTGGGATCGTGGTGGCCTGTCCTTGCCCCCAAGCGGCCTTCTCCGTACGCCGTTACAGACCTTCTATCGGCGTGGATTGTCGGAGGACTCCACTAGAAACGCGTTGGGTTTCGATTCGAATGGCGTTAGTTCGATGCGGCCCCTCTTTTTTGACGCCGCCGAAGGGCGCCGGTTCCCTCATCGAAAGAAATTATCGGACAAAAAAAGAGGCGTGCGCAGAGGTTCGAGACAAGCGCCGTCGGGGCGCCAAATCAGATAATCTGCCGTAGGAAAAGCGGGAAATGCTACAGCGGCACGTTTGGTGAACGCGCGGCGCTGGAGACGCGATGGCCCGCGCGAAGCTGGCGGGTGGTGGCGGCAGTGGTCGGGCGTTACCAGCCGGCGGGACTGAGCGCGTCGCTGACGGGCAGGTTCCACCAGGCGGGATCGCGGAAATACTGCTTCAGTTGCATCGCGGCGTTCACGCCGTCGGAGACCGCGGTGACGAGCTGCATGGCGGCGCCGATGCGGCAATCGCCCGCTGCGAACACTCCCGAAACGCTGGTCCGCAGGTAGGCGCAGTCGCACTTGATGAACCCCGCCCCCGTCAACTCGACGAACCCCTGGAGAAAGTCGGTGTTGGGGATCATGCCGATGAAAATGAAGACGCCGTCGCAGGGATACGATTCTTCCGCGTTGGTCCTGACGTTTCGCAGTTCGACCGACTGGACCTTGCCCTCGCCCTCGATCGCGGTCACGACGGTGTCGTACTTGATGACGAGGTTGGAGTCCGGCTCGTTCGCCTTGGCCAGCAGCTCTTCCACCAGGATCTTTTCCGCCCGGAATTCGTCCCGGCGGTGGATCAGGGTGACTTTTTTGGCGTACTTCGTCAGGTGCAGCGTTTCCTCGAGCGCGGTGTTGCCGCCGCCGACGGAGACTACCTCGCGATCGCGGAAGAACGGCGCGTCGCAGGTGCCGCAGTAACTGACGCCGGCGCCGGCGTTTCGGAATTCGTCCTCCCCGGGTACCGCCAGCTTTCGATAGCTGCTGCCGGGCGAGAGAATCACCGCCTTGGCGGTATAGGTGTCCTTGCCCGACTGCACGGCGATGTGTCCGTTCGGCAGCTTCTCGAGACGGCTGACATCCGCGCCGTTGACGATGTTGGCGCCGAAGCTCTCGACCTGTTTCTGCATGTTCTCGATCAGGGTCGGTCCGTCGATTTTATCGAACCCGGGATAGTTCTCGATGCGGTCGGTGTTGTTGATCTGGCCGCCGGGCATGAACTTCTCGAGGATCAGCGTGTCGAGGCGGTCCCGCGCGGTATAGAGTCCCGCGCCGAGTCCCGCCGGTCCGGCGCCGATGATGATCACGTCGTGAATCGTCTCAGCCATGATGTCTCCAGCCTCCGCGGCATCCGTTATCCGAGATACGGTTCGATCTTCTTCTTCAGGTCGGCCTCGAAGCTCGGGGTGACCCCGGTGATCTGCTCGACGAGTTGCCCGCCGTTGAAGACGAACAGCGTGGGGATGCTCATGATGCCGTACTGAGTGGCCACCTGCCGTTCATCGTCAATATTGACCTTGCAGACCTTCACCTGCCCGTCGAATTCGTCGGCGATCTTCTCGAGCACAGGGGCCGCCATCCGACACGGGCCGCACCAGGGGGCCCAGAAATCCACGATCACCGGAACTTCGGCATCCAGCACTTCGCCGGCGAAACTGGCATCGGTCACATCCATGGTCTTGCCTGCCATCGGTATTCTCCTCGTAACTGCAGCGTTTATCGAATCGGTAGTCGAGCCGCGATAGTAGGAGGTTCCCGCAGGTGTGTCAATCAGCTTTGCGCTCAAGTTGCCGCCATGGGCTCGAAACCCCCGGCGTCCGGATCGGAATTCGGTGGCGGGCTTGTCTTCAGGCGCAGCGGAGCGGGTCGAGCGAGGCATCGATGCGCGCCACGAGGGCGGGCAGTTCCGAGATATGCCGTATGCGTTCGGCGCCGGGCGGTGTGGCCTTGCCCTGGTTGGTGTAGGCGTCCTTGAGGGCGGCCGCCATCCCGCATTCGAGTGCCGGTCGAACGTCCATGTCGAGCCGATCGCCCACGAACAGGATGTTCTCGGGCGGCTGGCCGATCCGCTCGGCCGCCACGCGAAACACGCGCGGATCGGGCTTCCGCATCGCCAGCTCGTAGGAATAGAGCCGCATGGGAAAGAAGCCCAGCAGCCCCAGGCTCTCCAACTGCCGGTCGAGCGAGGCGCGGTTGACGAACGTGTTCGAGACGATGCCCAGCGACAGACCCGCCTCCGTCAGCTTCGCCAGCGTCTCGTGCAGATCGGGCTCGACCTCCGCCAGTATGCTCAGCGGTTCGTACCAGCGCCAGATCACCTCTTCCCACTGCTGCCGCGAGAAATCGACGCCCTCTTTGCGCCCCACCTCCTGCAAGAGAGCCAGCGAGTCGAAGTCCTTGCCCCGGAATTCCGCGAGGAAGTGGCGGATCCGCAGGCGCACGAGGTACCGCAGGAAGTAGCCTGTGAAGCTGCCCACCGGCTGGCCCTGCTCTTTCAGGTACCCGTGCGACGATCGCGCCCCTTGCAGGATCAGACCGGTCGAGCGGACCTTGCCGAACGTCAGCAGGGTTTCTCCCAGATCGAAGAGGATGGCTTTGATCTCACGCATGAGCTCCGGTCCGATGAAAGGTTGTCGCTGCGATCGTCAACGCGGCGCCGGAAGATCGTTCGCGAAGACCTCGGCGACCCAGGCGAACATCTCGTCGTCCGAGATCACCGAGACGCGATCGGCCGCGTACTCGCTGTCGATTCGGTCCTTGATCGCGACGATGCGCGGATCGTGCTTGGCGATCTGGATATCGTAGTGCGCTTCGACCCAGTGTTTGATGCCCGCGGCGCCGGTCTTGTCGGTGATCGCGACGCCGATGGGCCGTCGGAGCAGCTTCTCGGTGTCGAAGCAGTTGTAGATCTCTTCGTTCTTGAGCAGCCCGTCGGCGTGGATGCCCGCGCGGGTCACGTTGAAATCACGTCCCACCAGCGGGTAGTTACGTGCGATCTCGAAGTTCATCTCCTTGCGTACGTACTCCGCCAGTTCGGTGATCGCGGCGTAGTTGACGCCTTCGGTCATCCCCTTGAGCTGGGCGTGTTCGACGACCAAAGCTTCAAGCGGCGGATTGCCGGTCCGCTCGCCACAGCCGAAGAGCGCCGCGTTGGCGGCGCAGCAGCCGTACAGCCAGGCAGTTGAGGCGTCGACCAGCACCTTGTGGAAGTCGTTGTGTCCGTGCCACTCGAGCTGCTCGGGCTGGATGCCGATCTTGCGCAGGCCCGATACCAGCTTCGGAACGCTGCGCGGCAGAGCCACGCCCGCCCACGGAATCCCGAAGCCCAGCGTGTCGCAAAGGCGGATCTTGACCGGCTGCTGGTACTCCTCGCCCAGCTTGAGAAGCTCGTTGGCGAACGGCAGCACGAAGCCCTCGAAATCGGCGCGCGTGATGTCCTCGAAATGGCAGCGCGGGCGCACGCCGTTGTCGAGCGACGCGCGGACGATGTCGAGATAGGCGTTGAGCGCCTGGGACCGCGTCTTGCGGAGCTTCAGGAAGATGTGGTAGTCGCTGGCGGAGGTGAGGATGCCGGTCTCCTGGAGGCCCATCTGCGAGACGAGCTTGAAATCGGCGGCCACCGCGCGAATCCACCCGGTGATTTCGGGGTACTGGTAACCCCGCTCCTGGCACAGCTCCACCGCCTTGCGGTCGCGTTCGGAATACAGGAAGAACTCACACTGGCGGATCAGGCCGGTCCCGCCGTCGATCTCGTGCAGCAGATCAAAGATGCGGAGGATCTGCTCGGGCTTGTACGGTGGCTTGGCCTGCTGACCGTCGCGGAACGTCGTGTCCGTGATCCAGATCTTCTCGGGGATCTCATACGGGACCCGTTCGTTGTCGAAGACGACCTTGGGGAACTCGCTGTACGGAAACATTTCGCGATAGAGATTGGGCTGATCGACGTCCGCCAGTGCAATGGTCTTCTCTGCCATGATTTTTCTCCAAAAAGCGTCACCAGGTGCTTCGGGTCCGACGCTGCATCGTCACGTTGGCTCGCGGAATGGCTGACGCCGCCACCGGAATGTCGCGGGCAGGTCAGCTTCGCCTCATCTGGCCGAGCCAAGCCATATTACCGGATCATCGGCCGGATGTAAACAAGTCAAAGCCGCACCCGCCCCGGCCATGGTCCGCCGGTAGGGGCGAATCATCATTCGCCCTATCCTTGGGTCGAGGCGCCGGCTGGAAATGGGAGAAAGGCGGTCAAAGCAGGTTTTCGGGGGCGTTGGGGGCGATGCAGTAGATGTACTTGTCTGTACGCACGATCAGGTGGGACTGCGCGACGGCAAAGGAGGCGTAGCAGCCATCGGAGAGCTTGTTTCGAGCGAGAATCCGCAGTTTCGGCGCCGCAGCGACCACGGTGGTCAGCCCGGCGGTATTGGCCGCGTACACCTTCCCGTCGCCCGCCACCAGCGAGGCCAGGTACCGACCGGGCAGGCGTTTTCGCCAGTGCAGTTCGCCCGTGGTCGCGTCGCAGGCCCGCAGGACGCCTCGATCGGTGATGCTGAACAGCAGCCCATTGTCGATGACAGGTGACGCGCAGCCTGGGGTGTCGTCCTCGCTCTGCCAGAGTTCAGCCACCGGGCAGCACCCCTGTGGTTCATCCAGCGTGAAGGCGAGCAAAGCGTTCGGACCCCAGGTGCCCCCTCCCACTGCGAAAATGTCGTCCCCACGGGTCACGCCGGCGACGATCTGCTTCACCGGGATCTCGTGCTCCCACAGCAGGCGCCCGCACGCCAGGTCAAAACAGAGGATGCTCTCGAACGAGGCAATCATCAGCTTCATCCCGCTGCCGTCGTCGTGCAAAAATCCCGTGGTATAGCCCATCTGGAGTTGCTGGGGATAGACCTTCCACAGGAGCTCCCCCGAGGCGGTGTCGAAAGCGGCCATCCACGTGGCCCGCTTCGTGTTCTCTTCCTTCTCCTGGAGGATCAGCGTCTTGCCCTCCCACATCAACACCGACGCTGCGGCGCCGTAGCGGGTGTCCGCCAGATAGTGCGGATCGGTGTGCCGCCAGATCACCCGTCCGTCGAAGTCGAGGCAGGCGACGCCCAGACCGAAGTTGGCGACGACGTGACGACCGTCCGTCGCAGGGGTCGGGGTCGCGTGCGAATTGTCGCGGTGTTTCCGCTCGCCCGGCGCGATGAACACGGGCCTCTGCCAGAGGACCTCGCCGCTGGAGAAGTCCAGGCAGACCACGGCGCGACAGAGGTTCCTCTGGGGCAGCAGGAAGTTGATCGGGACGAAGATGATGGCTGCCAGCGCCGCCATCAGGGCGAACAGCACGACGGACTGGATCCCGCCCACGCGATGCATGTCGTTGTGTTTCCACGAGATGCGGACGCTGTTGAGCCGTTGGAGCAGGGGCGCCTTCGAACCGGTGGCGCCGACTTCGGTGGTTTCGTAGCTCCAGCGGATCTCGAAGTAGCCCAGGAACTGCCAGAGCGCAACGAGGGCAGCGGGCACGAGGAACAGCAGTCGGGTCCAGAGCACCACCGGGTACTTCCATGCGTCGGCCGGGGTCAACGCGACGAACCCTGCCGCCAGCGGGACAAAGAGCAGCACGCCCAGCAGACGCCAGATCGAGCGGGCCCGGAGCCAGTAGAGGGCGGTCGCATATCCAAGCAGGGCCACGGCGCCGGTATTGAGCCAGGTGGCGGCATCGACCTCCTTGCCCACATAGAAGAGGTGCTCGGTGTCGTACGTCCCCAGCGCGCGGGCCAGGAACTCTCCGATGGTTGCATCATACTGCTGGGGGAAGAAGAACATTGCGATCGCGGCGGCGAAGAAGGCCGCCACGCCCGCCCCCGCCATGACCCGATTGATGCGCTGGCCGGGCGAGGGGTCTCCCGCCTGGCGCCGATGCGGACGTAGCCGACTGACAACCCTCGTCAGGGCTACGACGAAGAAGGCGCCCGCCAGAATACCGCCCGCGACCAGGTGATGGGTCGCCAGCGTCGCGGATTCCTCATACGCGGTGGTCAGAAAGACCCGCTCGCCGCCGACGATCGGCGAGGAGCAGCCTCTGCCGGCAATGGCAGTCTTCCACTTGATGTTGGCGCTGCCTTCCGCCCACTTTTCGGGCAGGTTGGCGTCGGTCGAAACGCCAGTGCCTTCGGGACCTCGCCACTGTGGCCACGGTCCTGCGGACGATTCAGCGCCCCTGGCGGGCAGCGCCAGAGCCCCCAGCGCGATCAGCGCGCAGACAGCGACCGCCAGGGGGCGTTTTGCCAAATCACTTGTCCTGACGGGCCATTCCGTCATCGAGCCTCCTCCGTGCGTGATGCCTAAGGCTGCAATGGGCGATCTTATGGGCCGTAGAGCCCTTCGGATCCTCAGACACGACGGGGATCCGACGGGGGTCTGCCCATGCAGAACAGTTCTTCGGCAGGGAGGAGCGCCGACTTGACTTGGTGCTGGATGTTCAGCCACTCAGCCGCGCGTCTCCGGCGACAACGCCGGATGAGACGGGCTGGTGTGCAGCACCCTCGCGCACCCTCACTCCGGAGGCTGTGATGCGCAGAAGCCCCGACGGTCGACGGGAGCCCTCGGCCCCCTCTTTCGTCGTGCCGCATTCAATTCAGTAGCCGAGGTGGGATTTGAACCCACACGCCCTAACGGGCAGGGGATTTTAAGTCCCCAGCGTCTGCCATTCCGCCACTCGGCCAAATCTTTATTTAATAAAGACTTACAATGTGTTTATTTTGTCGGGATATCCGTCTGCGCAACATAAAAACAACATTTGATATTGATTCAAACCAACAGAAACCTATAGTGACCTGTGGTTTGACGGTATTGTGCCGTCCTCATGTTGCGCGTGTTGCGCGATCACACAGGGATCATTATAATGGCGAAGGCCTGGGTCTACAAGCGGGGAAGAAACACGTTCGTGGTCCTTTGGCGAGACGCCTCAGCCACGCTCAGATCCAAGACCTTCAAGCACCGGCACCAAGCGGACACCTTCTGCCACAACAAGGTAACCGAATTACAGCACGGAGGGCCCGGCGCGAGTTCTATTAAGAGCACATGGGCAGATGCCTGTGAGGCCTACCTGGAATACGTCCGTGACGTTAGAGGCAAGCAGCCTGAGACCGTTCGACAGTATCAGAACACCTTGGCCAATTTCTGCCGGCTGATGGGCCCGATCCGGCCTGACTCCATGAGCGGAGACCTGATCGAGCGATACATCGGCTGCCGCCGCCAAGAGAACACGGCAGCAGGCACGATCAACAAAGACCTCAGACACCTCAAAGCCTTCACCAGATGGGCTGTCTGGAAGTCGTACATGCCCAACAGCGTGCTGCTGATCCGATGGGTCAATTACCGCCAGACAACCACGAAACGAAAGCCTCGGACCTTGTCGGTGAAGGAATTCTCGGATCTGCTCCGCGCCGCGAAGGACCTGTACGGAGTGCCGTGGGTCCTTCGAATCCTCTTGGCTGTCACGACCGGCCTGCGACAGCAGGATATCGAGAACCTCATGGCCGCCGACGTGAGCACCGAGGGCGCCACGATGAGAGCCTTGAACCGCAAGGCCCACAAGTTCGACGGCAGTCGCCCGATGAACCGAGTCGTCGTCGGGCTGCTCGCACAATACATCGCCAAGCTTGCGGACCAACAAGGCTGCCTCTGGCCGGACAAATACCACGCCTCCAAGTTCGAGCGTATCAAAGCCAGGGCGAACCTGCCCGACATCAAATACCACAGCCTTCGCGCATCGTGTGCCAGCTTCATCATGCAGGCCGGCTTCTCCACCGGCGTAGCCCAGGACCTGCTCGAACACAGCACGCCGATGCTGACCCAGGAGATCTACGCGGACCTTTCACCGGTCTACCGCAGTGCGGTGGATGCCATCCCGGTCGAGGAAGCCCTCAAGGGGCTGGACCTCGAGATGTGATCTCCTCAGGCGACAATCGGCTGGACGATGCGCTGCTCCAGCCACTGCCTGACGTCGGCAGGGCGATAACGGACATCCTTGGCCATCTTGACATGCGGCGGCCCGTAACCCTTGCACCGCCATTCTCGCACCGTCTGAGGTTTGACCTTGAGCACGCTGGCCAACTCAGCGGTTGTCAATAGCTCCTCGATGTCTGCTTGTTGCCCTACCTTCCTGACCATCTCACAACCTTATGAAGTTATCAAATAGCACAATATCACGAATGTGCCGAAGCAACCCAGCCTGCCTTGAAGTGCGCAGGCGCCGGTGACATCGACGAGTCGCCCCTTGAGACCTCATTCCGGTCTCGACAGATTCCATATTGTCAGCCAAACCAAGTAGCATGTCCCCCAGAATACAGGCACGGTCGGGACATCCGGAAGGGAGTGATTACCAGGGATTGGTAAGGACACAGAGAATCTTCAGCAGGGACATCATAGGGTGCAGAACGCGAATCCCGCCCCATCATGAGCAGAGGCGTCTCTCGAACCGGTGCCACTGCCCAGGGAAAGCCCTTGCCGCAGCTCTGACCTGGCGATCGCATCCGGGCTGGTTTTGCAGTTCCTCGACGCAGGGCGCTTGTCAGATCGCGTGCTGGCTATCAGAATCGCGTCTCCATTCCGCGCAGAGTTCCCAAGCGGCCCAGCAAAACGGGCTAGAGTAGGCCGCCGTCTTGCCGTCCTGGGCGCGTCCTTTCTTCATGACCCTGAACAGGGCTTGACGTCAGGCCTCGGCCTTACCCAGCTTGCCTACGTTCGATGCATAGGAGAATTCTGTCAGTACCTGACCGAATGGGGTCTGTTCTCATGATACTCTGCCAAGCTCCCCGACCGACAAGGTCGTCTCTAGTCGGACAAGTGTCACGCCTCCAAGTTCGAACAGATCAAAGCCACGGCAAACCAGCCGAGCCCGCAAGACCCATACCATCGAGATCTATGCCAACGTGTTCCACGGCCAGTTCCTGATCGTCCTCGCCGGCAAGCTCTCAAGCCTCGCCAGCCTTCAGGAGGAACTCTACCTCCACGGCGAAGCCGTCTGAACGTCCTTCAACGCCTCCAAAGAAGACACCGCCTGGTACCACCGCTCCCTCCTCGCCGCCGTCGCGGTCGAGCTCAAGGGCACACGGCTGTTTAGACTCTACACCCGCCTCGTGGACAATGTATTTGGAGGCTGAACGATGGCTCAGCTCCCCCGCGCCGCCTGCCGCACCTTGCTCAGAATCGGCTCAATCTGTTTGGCCAGCATCGCGTAGCCGTGACTAGTCGCAAGTTGATACGCTTCTTCTGCCAGTGGCAGGCCAGCCCGAGCACGACCCGTCTGCCAGAGTACCGATGATTGATTGATGAGTAATATCGCAAGACTTTCCATGTTGCCCAACTGGCGGCAGATCCGCTCCACTTCCTTGAGGAGGGTCATCGCCCCGTCCAAGTCCCCGCGATCCCGCGCGATCAAGGCTTGGTTGTTGAGGCTACGCGAAAGGCCATCCAGATTACCTAACTGCCGGCAGATTTGTTCTTGTTGTTTGAGCAGGACCATAGCCCCATATGTGTCTCCTTTACCCACCAAGATCAACGCCTGGTTGCCAAGGTTCTTCTGCAAGCCCTCTATGTTGTCCAACTGGCGGCAGATCTGCTCCTGTTCCTTGTACAGGGCCATGGACCCATCCAAGTCGCCGGAAGCATAGAAAATCAATGCCTGATTGCCGAGGCTCCCTTGCAGGTTGTTCAGCTTACCCAATTGGCGGCAGATCCGCTCTTCTTCTTTGTGTAGAGCCATCGCCCCGTCCAGATCCCCATGCGCCTTCAGGATCAACGCTTGGTTGCCGAGGCTCGTTGATAGACTGTCCAAGTTGCCCAACTGTCGGCAGATCCGCTCCTTCTCCTTGTGCAGAGCCATAGCCCCGTCCAGGTCTCCGCGAGCCTTCAAGATCACCGCTTGGCCGCCGAGGGCGTGCTGCAAACCATCCAGATCGCCTAACTGCCGATAGATTCGCTCTTGTTCCTTGTGCAGGGCCATTGCCCCATTCAGGTCCCCACGATCTGTCAAAATCAGCGCCTGATTACCGAGGCTGGCGGACAGACCGTCCAGGTTGCCTGACTGTCGAAAGATTTGCTCCACTTCCTTGTATAGGGCCATCGCCCTATCCAGGTCCCCACGATCATATAACATAGTCCCTTGGTTGCCGAGGCTCGATGACAGACCATACAGGTCGCCCAATTGTCGGCAGATATGCTCCGCTTCCTTGAGGAGAGTCATCGCCCCGTCCAAGTCCCCGCGATCCTTCGCGATCAAGGCTTGGTTGTTGAGGCTCGTTGACAGACTGTTCAGGTTACCCGATTGTCGGCAGATTCGCTCCTGCTGCTTGTGGAGGGCCAGTGCCCCATCCAGATTCCCTCGCGTGTACAAGATTCCCGCCGTGTTACCCAAAGTGGCTCCTAGATTATCCCTGTCACCGGCGGCCCTAAAATGCTCCGCCATGGCGGACCATAGACTAAGGGCCTCATCGAGATGGCCAGTATCACGAAACAACAGACTCAGATATAACAAGTAGCCCTTGTCGGCTTCCATTTCAGGGTACTCTAACGACTTGTGGTAAGCCTGCGCCATACGCAACGGTGAGCTGGCCTCGATCTGGGCCCAGTAGGCCTTGACGTCGGACTGATTCCACCGCCAAACTTCGCAAAAGAAGGCGCGATGGGTCAAGAGCGTTTCTAGCCATTTCCAAGCCCTGGCCCGCGCACATTGCCAAGGCAATTCATCCGTGCGCCGTGGGCTGGGAGATCGCCGCTGGAAGTAATCCGCCAGGCGAAGGTGCGCCTGCTCCTGCTGTTTATCCGTGGGCAGGCAGGCGTCTTGTGCCGTCATGCGCAGGAAGTCGTGAGCGAAGGTTAGCAGTCCGCCCCGGCTGACCAGCGCGTCGGACATGGCCAGGTAGAGCGGCGACCACGCTGCGCGAGGCGAAGGTTGACCGGTTTTGCCCATTGCCTCAAGCAGTTCCGCCTCGGATAGCCCGCGACGTGAGGCCCACAGCAAGGAGAGCGTATCAGATACAAGCGTCGTCCGCGCACCGTAGTCTTGCTCCCAGCGGGCAATGACCCTGCGATAGAGATCACGCGGAGACTCGGCCTCCAGGTAGTGGCCGATGCGCGCCTCTAATTCCTCATTTGAGGGAACAAATCGCAGTTCGTCCAATAGCACATGGAGATAAAGCGGATTGGCCGACTGCGGCGCAGCGGCGATGCGGTCCACGCGGGCGGGATTGAGAGCCCGACCGCCCTCGCGCAGGAATTGGCGGATCAGTTCTTTGCGTTCGTCAATGCCGAGTAGGCCGACTTCCAGCGTCGGCCAGCGGCGATTCTTGATCTCATCTAGCGGTCGGCCGGGGAGGGTCGAGACAATCAACCGCACGTTCTCCGGCATGAAAGGCGGCAGCCAGACAAGATCGGGAGCGCCGTCGCGGTCCTCCAACTGGTTCAGGGCGTCCAAGACAAGCACGATGCGGCTCTTGGTAGCGGCCATGTACAACCAATTGGAAAAAGCACTGCGGAGAGCGTCAGGCTTATGGGGGACGTCCTGTTGGATGTTGTAATGGCGCTTGAACTCGCCCATGAGGCGGCGGAGCATGGCGGCCCAGTCGGCGCTGTAGGGTGTGGCGCCAATATAGTGCTGGAAGATCAGGACGTCAGGATGTGCTTGGCGATAGTGCTCGACCCAGTTGGCCAGGAGGGCGGATTTGCCGGAGCCGGACTCGCCCAGGATAACCAGGGGCTGGTCGCCTGTGCCGTCGGCGTGGGCATCGAGCCTGGCGAAGTATTCGGGCCGTCCGATGTAGACGCGGCGACGACTCTGCGCATAGGCTTCATGGTCCAGCGCCTCGCGGTCGAGTGGGTCGGGTTCGGAGCCTTCAGGGAAGAGCCTGTCGATGACCACCGTCAGGTCGGCCAGGACGAGGGCACCGAGTGCGTTCGGGTCGGCGTAGTTCTCGTGCACGGGAAAGCCGCTTGTGCAGATTCGCTTCTTGAGGTCATTCAGTCTGGCGGCGTCCTCGGCGCTTTCTGCGATGAAATCTTTCCTCTCGTCGGCCGGCATAGAATTCGCATAGGCGGGGTTGCGGAAGTAGAAGAAGGCGTGCTCAGCCATGTCGGGATTGTTCAGGACGCCGTGCAGGATTTCCAACTCGGTGACGGACTTGCGGCCGTGGACGTGCTCGCGGAGCCAGGGTTCTCGCTCGATCATTTCGGGAGGAATGGCGTCGGGAATCCAGCCGTAGCGTTCGCCCAGCAGGCCGATGAAGTACGGCCGGCAATGCTTGATTTCTTCCAGGCAGATCGGCAAAACCTTGCCCTCGGCCTTCTGCTCGTCCGTGACACCCCAGCGCAGGTCCACCTCGCCCCAAACCACGCCACGGGATTCGCAGAGCTTGCGCAGTTGAGGGAAGGTGAACTTGACCAGGTAGTCGCGCTCTTCCTTCATGTCGCGGAAGGTGCTGCTGATGAACACGCGAATCTGACGAGATTCAGTGTCGTCCATGGCCTGCCTCATCAATACCTATGCCACCGCGACAGAACCGACGAGCCGAAATGCAGGAGCGAATGAATCACGCGCCGCTGCCGGTTGCCCCTGCAGCGGGAACTCCATCACTCAGCCGATACACCTCATGCCCGACCTCGGCCAGGACCTCCGGCCAGAGACGTACGTTGAGATAGTCCCATTTCTTGACGTTCTTGTCCAACTTGTCCAAATCGGTCCACGAAACGAGATAGGGGGAGAGCCGCTTCTCGACATCCTTCTTCTTCGCGTGGCGCCACCCGCTTCGCAGCCGCTCGACATTCCATCGACCGTGCTCCATCTCCCCCATCCTCTTGATCTCGTCCTCCGTGAACGCAGGGTCGTTTGGAATCCCTTCATATGGCCGGACGCCAAACCCGTTTGCGTGAAGGATCGAAACCATATACTCGATCTGATGTCGATTTGACCCCTGTAAGTCGCCACGCAAGAATCGCCAGGGCTGCATGACCGGATTCGGGTGGCTGTATCGTTGCTGTTCAAGGAAATCCTGGTGAACCAGTTTGGCGGCGTTGTCAACTGCCTCCGACGGTAATGCTTCGGGCTCGGATGCTCGCAGGTACAGAAAAGCTCGCAGCGTAGCTGGGTCGGCCGGTAACGGCAGAACCTGTCCCTGCGACGGGGGGAGCTTGTCCTCGCCGGGCCATGCGGGCCAATCCACTAGTACCCGCTCGGCCTCACGACCACTGTCTTGGATGACGCCAACTGTGGCCCCCAGTGCGACGGCCATGCGATATTCCAGACCGGCGATGTCGCCACCGTTGATCCCTAAAACCCGCACATCTCTGGGATATACGCCCGTCGCCAAAAGGTCCAGCCAGTTCTGAATAGGCTCGCGAGCAGTGAATTTCTCTCCGGCGTCCGTCTGACGATGCTTGTCATAGCGAGTATCTATGTGTGCTGTACCGTCCGTCGGCAGGCTCTTGGGCAGGTAGCCCACGGCTCGGATACGATTGCCCGAACTGCGAGCGAGTTTGCCAACCGCGCCGCTGATACCTTCTTTGGTCCCGCCCGAGATGATCGTGCCTTCAAAGTCGGCAAAGGCGGCTTCAAGGAGGCCTTCATAGGACTTCATCGCCTCCTTGCGATAGGCGTCGCATCCGCCGGCCACGATGACAAACGGGCCAGCGAATTCGAGCGGCTTCGCGGGAGGCTTGGCCACGTCCTCGGGCCAAGGTTCCTGCGGGAACTTGGCCAGCCAGGCCGTCGCCAGGAATCGGCGAGCACATTCGATGTCGTCGCGTTTCGAATCGAGGCGAGCCAGTTCGGACACATCCCTGAGCGCACTGACGAGCGGATCGCGCGTTTGGGTCCGGTGCACTGCCAGAGCAAGCATGTCGAGGCTCTCGTGGCAATGAGTTCGACCGAGGAGCAGGTGAAAGCCGGCGGTGCGATACAGGGCATGGGGGAGGTCGGCGCCGGCGGCGACCAACTCCTGACTCCTTTTGATTGCCTGTTCGATCTCCAGCCGCAACAAAGGAATGAATGCCGTCGTCTTCTCCTCAAGAACCTTGCAGCGGATGTATCCCGCCAACACCGTGGGATTGGACGGATCGATAGCAAACGCCCTTTCATAGTACCCCAAGGCTTCGATCCTCTTCTCGGGAGCCAACAGCTCACCGAGGCGAAGGTACGGCTCGATATTCCCGTCGTCTAGCTTGGCAGCCTCCTGTAGTATTGTTACTCCCTGCTTCCATTCGTCCGCATGGCTGTGCTTGGCCGTCTTGCATAGGGCGTAGCCCTTTGCACACAGGAGGCGGGTATTGGGTGCGCCTGCGTATCGATCCGCTGCCTCCACGGCCTCTTCCCATTCCTCCATCTCCAGCGCGAGCCGCGCGACCCGCAGGGCGGGTTGCGGTTCACCGGGCAGTTTCTCTTGCACGATGCGCCACAGGGCCATCGCTCGTTGCGCCGACTCCAAATCGGGCGACTGCCGCACATGGTCCTCGAATGCCGAGACCCCGTTGACCAGCCGAGCAAAGGCATCATCCGCCGCCTCGAGTAAGGCCGCGATACGGTTGGCCTCGCGCTTCCAGTAGTCGGGAATCTCGCAGTCGGCCTTGTATACCCGGTCGTGACCGATGTCCGACCAGGCGTGCTGTGCAATGGTGCGGACCTGGATCTCCGCCTTCAGTGCGCGAAACTTATTCGGGACACCGGCGGGCTTCTTTGGCTGTATCTCGACCACATAGTGTACCGAGCGATAACCAAATTTCTCAGCCCCTAGGTCCTTGAGTTTGTCGCCGCTGTTGGGCTTATCAATCTCAAAGGTTCGTTCGATCCAGCGGCATACCGCGTCGACCTCTGACTGCAGGTGCACGATAATACGCGCGCCGACGAGGTCTGTCATTTCGTGCAGCGGATCTTTGTACTTGTTCTTCTTGATCAGCTTCGTGGCGAAACTAACCGCACCTTTGGGACGAGCCCCGACATCAGCCAGGGGAAACATGGCCCGAACGTGTTCGGTCAGATAAGCCTCCAGCCACTGGGAAAACTCCGTGAGTCGATCTCGCGTGGATTCGTCTGCGAACATCTCGAGATGCCTCTCCAACGATGTCGGTTCGACCACCGAATCCTTAAAGAGATCCTTGCCGGCGCTGGTGTCCTGTTTCTGGCCTGGTTCTACGCGCGGTTCGTTCTTGACCTCTTGGGCATAGCGCCGGGCGACCCGGCGAAACTGTGGACAGATCGGCATCTCCTCGAGCTTGTCCGGCGGCGTCCACTGGAATTTCGAATGCTCGTGGCTAAGCCGAATATTCCCGCTCTTGGCCTCGGCCTCCATCACCAGATATACCACCGGCGGCTTGGCCAGCTTCGACTCGCAGATACCGAAGCTCCCTTTCAGGTTGATGTCCAATCCGGTTTCCTCTCGCACCTCGCGTAGGAGGCCATCGACGAAGCTCTCACCGGGGTCAAGTTTGCCCCCTGGAAACTCCCATTTCCCAGGGTTGTTCTTGCTGGCCTCTGACCTCCGCAGCAGCAGAACATCGCCGTCTTCGTTGTGGACTATGACTTTAGCCGATAATGCAGGTAAAGAGTTGGCCATATCTGATTCTCCCGCCTGAGATTCCACGTACCGCTGGACCCTATGATGTCCTCCTCTATCATCGTCACAAGGCCTAGACCGTTCTTATAGCCGCATGACACATCCTGGTCAAGTTGGATGTGGGCCTAATGCAACCGGCGAATTCACATGGTAAGTGCAACACGGATATAGAAGCGACATCGCGAGGCGAATCCGGTAGCTTGGAGTTGTTCAACGACTTCAGACTACGGAGTGCTCGCGATGTCGTATCACCATCTTACCATGGACGAACGCAATGTCATCTATCGAGTGCAGTTTCAAGGCTATTCCAACGCCGAGATCGCCCGGTGCTTGGGCCGCCATTGGCCCGGTCAGGCTCAGACTCATGCGAACCATCGTCGCCGAGCTCACTTACGTCGGCCCAAAACCGGCCAGCGACATCTGATGGCCTACGTCGAAGATCGGTTGCGACACGACTGGTCGCCCGAGCAGATTGCCGGACGCCTCCAAGCCCAGGCGCCCGCCGGCCTGGAGGGCCACCGCATCAGTCCTACGACCATCTATCGCTGGATCTGGAGCGATCCGCAGCGGGCCCAAGCGTTGCGTCCTTTCCTGCGGATCGCGCGTAAGCCGCGACGCAAACCCTATGGCAAGCCCTCCCGCCAAGGCCAGATCGCCGGCAGACGCTCCATTGAGGAACGTCCCGCCGAAGCCAACGAGCGCACGCGGCTCGGCGATTGGGAGGGCGATACTCTGGTCGGCAAAGGCCGGCGGGGATTCCTCCTGACCTGTGTGGATCGGGCTAGTCGCCATACGATCGCCCGCAAGGTCGAAGCCTGTGCCACCGAGCCAGTCGCCCAACGGCTGCAACATGCCTTGCGCCGACTGCCGGCCCAGAAACGTCGAAGTCTGACACTGGACAACGGCCGGGAATTCGCCCGTCCGATCGAGCTGGAGGAGACGCTGGGCCTGCCGATCTACTTCGCGCATCCGTATCACTCTTGGGAGCGCGGGACCAACGAAAACACCAACGGCCTGTTGCGGCAGTACCTGCCCAAGGGCGCTGACCTGACCCAGGTCACGCCGCAACGACTGCGCGGCCACGTTCACGCGCTGAACCATCGGCCGCACAAATGTCTGGGGTTCCGGACCCCGTTTGAAGCCTTTCACGTCCGTGGCGTGCCTTGACCCTTGCGGCCGCGGCGCGGTGGTACACTCGACGTGCCGTGGCGGAGGATAGAGCGCTGCTGGGAAGCAACTCGAGCGCCGTCGCGGTCCAGGGGCAAGGGGCGACGCCGTCGACCGTACGACATCGCCGGCTCCCACCTCCATGCTTCTGGCGGAAAGCGAAGAATCCCAGGGGTCTGGGGACAGTGTCCCCAGCAAAGAACGTGAACAATCCACTATCGCCAGGCTCCTGACTGCCATAACCCACGGTGTTGCACTTCGCGTGTTGATGCGCCACCTCTCATCAGCGAGGGTGAGATGGCGTTGTTGATCTGCTGGCTACACGTCATCGCCACCGAGTGTAACGATTCCCAGTCCCACCGCATGGCGAACCCGGCTCGAGTGGATTGCCATCTCCAAATTCTCCTGGCAGTGTTCATCGTTGCCACGGGGCCGAAGCCCACAGGGTGGTGGCAGAGCGTTGTCATCGCGTCGACACCAACCCTTGCCCTGCGATGATAAAGTCTCTTGCCGCGCGAACAACTCCTGCGCGGCTGCAAGTATATGGCCGCATAGTCTCGCGAAGGCCGCGGCCGGATGATCCCGGTGCCCTCGCAACGCTAATTCGACCATTCTCGCGGAATTTCGCTCCCATTGCTGCCTGCGGTCGTTCTTCTGGACGATAGCTCACAGGAAGAAGGCTCTGCGATCATAGTCACCGCGCCTGTGAGAATCGGCCTATGTCCCCCCGAATCCAACTGCGGCGAAGTGGCCTCGGCGTCCCCGGATGAGTACACGCCGGGGGCGTACTGAAGTGCGTCGAGTGCAATTCTCGCCGACAACTCATATCCAAGGCTTTGCAGCCGGACGAAGCCAGAGAGATTTCTCACGCAACCCCTGAGAGAATCACGTGGGTCATCAGCACTTCGCGAAGAACGGGCCGAATTTCACCGGCGGGAGCAGGGGACAGGAGGCGAGCAAACACTGATCGGTGAAGGTGGTGGCCAAATCGAGGCAGGGCGATTGACTGGGGCCGAGTTGAGCCATGTAAGCGCGGATCGCCTTGGCAGCGGGTTGCGGAACAACAATCTCCTTTCCGCAACGTGCACGGCGGCTCATCAGCGGCATGGAGAATGGCTGAGCCGCGAACTGCCGTGCAGATCGCAGGACCGCACGGCAGGTTGGCCACGTCGGAGAATCACACTTCCCCGGTTCCGGCGATTAGGCGATTGAGGGCAGAAGAGCCGCAAGTTCTCCTCGCGCAACCGGCTGTGCCTGATTCATCGCCAGCATGATGGCGATGCTGGCAGCAGCGCAATCGTTGGTCGCCCCGCACATTTGACTATTCTGCGGTAGTCGTGTGCAGGCCTTGGTCCCTGGCCAGTTGCGAGAGACGTTCTGCAAGGTCAAATAGGTTCGATGCGGCCACCTTTGTTGTAGTCTCCCGCATGAACGATGCCCGCACAATGATCTGCTCCTGCCCCGGAACAGGAGCAAGGAACCGCATGAGAACAAGACGTGGATCATCGGCAAATTCATACAGAAGGCTGATACGCCGGACCGCATCTTCTTGTGAACTGGTCCAGCCCCAAGGGACGAGGCATACAAGTTCTTTGTCAGGGGCCTGGTCGGTAATCGACTCTGCCAGTTGTGGATAAGAAAAACCCGTGGGAACGGGTGCCATTACCATCGATGGCAGATTCTCCCAAGTTCGTGGGACACGCTTCTGTTCGCTCATGTCTGACCTCCTCATTTAGTGATTTGTGCTGAACTTCCGACGCGCCAATTGGACAAGATCGGGAAATTTCATCTCGGCGTCTCGAAGCATGTGGTCAGGCATATCCGCGAAGGGATTCTTGCCCTGCTGGATCAGATGTTCCATGAAGCGGCGAGTCAGTTCGTCTTCGGACATCCCAGTCATGCGCTTGGCTTGTTCGACCGACGGGACCGTCGCTTTCTGATAGTTCTTGACGCCGCACTCCTTCTGAATCAGGGCCCGGACGTCGCTTCGAATACTCTCTCGCTCCGGCTCCGGCATGTTGGGGGGAAACTCGAGGTTGAGTTTCTCCTCGACGTGCTTGGCAATCACGTCGGGAGGTTCGCTCGGAAAATAGGTACGGGCCAAACAGGCAAGCGTCGTGATCTTTGGCTCCAATTGCAGCCTAATACGCGGATCCAGCAGGAATTCCTCGTCGGGCGCGCGCACCCGGGCTCCCGCCTTACGCAGAATCCTTGCGACATCCATATACCCCCTCGCTTCGGCCGCGGCCAAAGGCATCGAGCCTCTCGCTGGAATATTCACGTCTGCCCCGTGATCAATCAGCAGCTGAACCATTGCTGGACCATGATTGGTGGCATAATGAATGGGGTGTGCATCGTCATCAGCATCGCATTTGTTCGGATCGGCCCCTCCGGCGAGCATTCTTCGGACGGCGCGTAGATCGCCGGCAAGGACTGCGCGAGACAACGTTTTGTGTTTGCGCGGACTAAACGGCCACATTCCATACCTCCTATATTTGAGGATCAAGCATGCTCTGTTACCTAACCCAGTAAATCAGAATCAGCAGTCCTATGAAAAGAAGCCCGAACATAATGAGAACAGGCAGCCAACCGGAGCCTAATCGAGGCTGTATTTCAGGACTGGACTGCCATTTGACATCGCCACCGCATTTCGGACACATCGTCGAGTGATCGTAAATATCCATCATGTCGACCATAAATCCGGGACCATCCATATCTCTTCGCGAAAAGACGGTTCCACACTTCTGACATACCTGATAATCAGTTTTCTGTGGCATAATACCGCTCCTTTCCTTGATAGCAGACCACCGTTGCCGGCAATTATTCACCATTTCAACCATGTCTGAACATGTTCTCTTTAAACCGTCGTCGCCGGAATTCCACTGCAAATACTCTTCCACTAACGGAAGGGCTTCGGTGAGAATCGGTAGAAATTCTTCCGGTGAGTTCAGGTCGGTGTCACCTCCACGAGCCTTTACACAATCTGAAGCCATACGCATTGAGAGCGCGCAATACTCGAAGAGCGCCATTCGCCAATTCTCCCTCGAGACGCGTAGTTCACGACGATGAGCAAGGATGAGATGATAAGTGGATTTCGCACAGCCGTAGCGGCCGACGTCCTGCCTCGGGTCGTTTCGGTTGTAGTATGTTGCGGCGAGTACAAAGAGACGATCAGACCACGCATCACCTCTTTCACGCCAATCCCGCACTTCTGGGACGAGTCCGGTCAAAATAGGTATCCCTGGTGTTAAGTTGTTGAGTTGCCCTGCAAGACTGTCGAATTCCTCGAACGAGAGCGCGCAAAGCATCGCATTTTCCAAGGCATTAGCATGGACGGTTCTTAGCTGGGGATGCTGCCCGTAACCCTGCGCATCAAATGCAGCGATGCAAGCTAGGAATTCACGGCGAGCCGCCACTCCGTTTCCGAGGTGATGCCAATAGATCGCCCCTAGGTTATAGGAGATAAATGCGCGGCGGTCGGGAATCTGGCTTAGCCGTCGAGCTTCCTCCAGAGTCTGCGCCGCAAGTAGTAGCCGCCGTTGATCGGCAAACGACTCAGCGTCCTCGATGAGTTTGCTAACCCCAATGTTCATACTGGCCTTTCCACCAATGCACATCTGTAAACACTCGCACGTGCTTCCGCCAGCCAGAACTCTGAATTGTCGGCGCCCGGAGCTACAGCAGTGAAAGGCGCGCTACCAGCAAGCACAGCGAGCACACAGCCGTCCGCGACAGACAAGCAGGAGAACTCTCCGGCTCTGTTCAAGACGCCAAGCAGTCGGCTATCGCCAGAGAGGGCTGCCTGAACAAACGAAGACGGTCCCAAACCGCTCACACTAATCTCTCGGTATTGCCACTGGGCAAACTCTCTGACCCCACCAACTCGAAGCGCATAGGTCTCGGTGCCACCTGCTGGTTTTGCCCAAAGCGTCACCAACTGCTTGGTAGTTGGGTCGTAGCAGGCAGCAACACACAACCCCTCTCTTGGATGTCGAAACTGTTCTCCTAATCGCTCCAGCGTTGGGAAGCCACCGCCGTTCTTACAGAAGAATACAAACGTTCTTGCCGGCTCCGCACCTGTTTCCGGAAAGTATTTGACCGAGTACCCTACCCAAACAAGGAAGTCGCCGCAGTGCACAAGGTGTGCCCCGTGGACATCCTGAAGTCCAATCTTCGCGATTAGGCGACATCGTCCCGCTGCATCTGTAAAGTAGATGTCCCCTGCGCGGTCGGTGAACCAGCATCCGCCGCTACCGTCTCCCATTGCAGTATTGATTCCCATCGGACATCCGTTCAGCGGCGTGGATCGCAATGTCGCTAGGTCAAAGACCAAGCCTGGCCCATAACCACTCGCGGCGAAAAACCTCCCTTCCCCGTCAGGAGCACAGTATAGGCGGCCCATCACTCCGCGTCCGAGCAAGACCTCCCGGAAGGGCGGCCCTTCCAGAAGCCACTGATCTTGTCCACGCTTCATCACCGCACGCCACACAGGGCCGCCAAAGACCTCCTCCAAACGACTGTCCGAAACGCGGCCTCCCTGCAAGAGCCTGAATGTGATCCAACTGTGGGTCGTTCCCAGTAGAATCGAGCTGTCGGGATAAGAAACCCATTGACGGGGAAGAACGTGCAGGTGCTTGGGAAACATCTCCTCATTCTCTTGCACAGAGTCCAGCGCGGGTTCACCTGGATTCCAGGCGTTGAATCTGCCGTTCTCTCCAAGCCAGAGCAATCTCGTTCCATCCCAACCCAATGCTCCCCGGAGGATTCCTGCTTCCACATTTGCTACGGCTGTTATGGCGTCTGCCACTTCAAAGACAACAAGAGCACCATCCGTAAACGCGACAGCCACTTTCGTGGGGCCGCACAGGCACGCCCCCGATACGTGTGCCGAATGTCTTAGGATAGGCGATGCACCCGGTGCGAAGAGCAACGCGCCGGAGACTTGTCTCAGGGCAATCAACCGGGTGTCTTCAGTAAAGACAAGTGCCGATAGCTCGCCGCCCTGCCCGGCAGCGAGGTCCTCTTCAAGGGGATGAGGATTCTCGGGTGAGATATGAGCAAGTGTGCCGGTTCCCGACTGGTACCAATAGTCACCCCTATGCCACACGACTACGGGGTCTTCGCTCTCGGGCAGATGAAATGAGAACTCAGCCACCAAGACGGAATTCACAGGGCAACCATCTTCCCCGCGGACACATCGGTACAGTTCGGCTTTGCCGCATTCATAAAAGACGACCATGCTGGTGGCGTCAGGTGCGCAGGCAAGAACCAACGGGCGATCTCTTCGGATGGACAACATCGCCGTCGTCTCCTGCATCACTTTGAGGTCAGAGAGGCGGATCGTCCCGAGCCGCTCAAGGCTAAAAGCCAGAGCTGCCTGTGAGGCAATCGCCGACGCTCTCCCCCACGAAGACTCCAGATTGCCCGTGACTTCAACATGCAGACCATTTGACGTCTGTGCTTCGCCTGTCGGCATCTCTTCAGGCGAGGTACGCAGCCAAGGCCGCGGCCAGTAGACACGGGGGACCTGTGATCTTCCTTCGGAAAAGCCCTCGTGGTTCACCAACGCAACGAGCATTGTCGGATGCTGCTTCAGTCGTTGTGCGTGCTTCTGAAGAAAACTGCGCCAAAGAGATAATGGTGCAGGGAAAGGAGAGCCTGCGAGATGGTAATCAGCAATCTGCTCATAGACCTGGCCCGTCGCGGTACGTGCTGCGAGAAAGGCCAATTGGGAGAACAGTTGGCGAAGTTCCATTTCACCTGTTCCGTGCGCCAGATGAAATGGAAGTTCACTGAGTAACCTGGCGTTCTGTTGCCAATGCCGGTTCCCGTTGGGATCGGCCTCCGCGTGGAAGTATGTGGCCAGTGCGTCGTGGAAGCGAGGTCTCTCTTGCTCAGGCACATAACGCGCGGTCGCGGCTTCGCCGACTTGCCGGTGATAGAACGTCAGCACGGTTGTGCCGCCGGCCTGTCGTTGGGTCATGTATGGTTCGAGATCCGCAAACAGTCGTGCCCAGACCACAACGGGCAGCCGTTCCAACGCTGGCGTCTTGGGCGAACGTCTTCGAAAATCGGCCATTACCTCATTGTCTGCCGAAAGCACATTGAGCAGTTCGTCTTCGGTCAGACCGTGTCGGCTCGCTGCCAGATTTCCCAGTGCGCGGCTGACTAGCGGCGCGCCGTGTTGCTGGGCCTGTTCCAGCCGATCGAACAGATCCCCCAAGACTCCAGCAACATCGCTCATGACTCCAACAGTTTCATCCCACGATGTCCATCGTCGCGCTTCCTCGAAGGCGAGTCTCAGGTAGAGCGGATACGGACAGCCACGGAACTTCGTCAGCACCTCATCCCGCTGACGCGGCTGCAACGTACGGCGCGCCTCGTGGAGCCATGCTGCGAGTAACTCTGCACCCTCTTGCGCGGTCATCGGCGTGACTTCGGCGAAATGGTCCGCGGGCAACTGTCTCTGCTGAAGTGCGCTCAGGCATTCGCCGGGAAGCATCGAGACAACCAACCGCACTTGCTCCGGCAACTGAGTCGGGAACCACGCCAAATTCCGTCCGTGATCGGTATCGGAAAGTTGGTCCAGCGCGTCGAGGAACACCACGAGGGGTTTCTCCGCCTTTGCCAGCGTCAACCGATTCGCAAACTCAACTTCCAGCTTGGTGTATTCCGTCGGCACCATGCTCGTGTCACCCCCGTACCGCAGTGTGATCTCCTTGCACAATCCCTCCAACAGCGACCGGATGTCCGATGAGGCGGGGGTCGCGCCGACGTACCGGACGATGACTTCGTGATTCATGCCACGCGATTCGTGATCGGCGACCGCCTTGGCCAATAGCGCTGACTTGCCGGAACCCGACACGCCGTGCACGACGAGCGGATGCCGGTCGTGCCCATCGAGGTACAGTTGGATCCGCTGCAACAAATCGTATCGTCCGATGAATCCTCGCGCCCGTTCCTGGCCGAACGCCCGGTGTGCAATGGCTTCCTGATCCACAGGGTCGAAGCGATCTCGCTGCTGGAGTTCGTCGTCGATCACCGTGCGCAGCCGGTTGTACACGCCCTCGCACAACGGTTGGAGATGATCCTCGCCCGGTCCGGTGCCGGTCCAGGTTGCCCGGTGGCCGTGCACGCTGCTGCCGAGTTTGCGCCGCAAGGCCTTCTTCAGTCGCGCCAGCCGGATGCGAGCCTCGCGGTCGATCTGCCCTTGCGGAGTGAGATCGACAAAGTCCCGGGCGGTGGAGTTCTTGGGTAACCGGCGGATGGTTCGAAAGAAACCGAAAACGTGGTCGGTAGAATCCTTGACCTCCAAGGCGCCGTGGAGAATCTCCTGGTGTGTGGCGGAAGCCTCGTATTTGAGACGCCGTTCATCGGTCATGGGCCAAGCCAATCCGTTCACGCCCGCCAACAGAATGTCGCGCAGCCGGTGCTCGACCTGCCCCCACTCCTGCGCCTCGGCTTCGCGAGCCGCTACCTTCTCCGCTTCCGAGTGGTTATCGCCAATGTCAACTCGGCGGGGTTGCAGGCAGTATTCAGGTGGGACGGCGTTGTCGTCACGCCGATACCAATCCTGCAAAAACGAACGCTCGTTCGCATCGGTGATCTGGTCGCGGATCGGCTCAAACTCCGTGGCGGCGATCTGTGGCGGGAGCGGACACCAGCCGTAGCGTTGGCCGAGCAGGACGATGAAGTTGGGTCGGGGTGTGATGCGCTGGCAGTGGCGGAGTTCCTCCAGGCAGATGTTCATCGTCTGCTGGTCCAGCGCGGCCTCTTCGGAGACGCCCCACCGCAGGTCAATTGCCTGGAACCGCGCCCCGTGTTGCTGGCAGTACTCGCGCAGCCGGGGGAAGACGTGTTCCTGTAACGCATTCCGCTCCGCTTTCAGATCGCTGAACGTCGAACTAACGAAAACACGAAATGTCAATTCACATCGTTCCATATTGCCTCATTCAAGCTGCCAAAGGGATCTGGACGGGGCAAGCGTCAGCCTGATACGCGGGGCGCGCACCTTGACGCTCGAACGCCTACAAATCCTCATGTTCTTTAAGTACGCGGTTTGAGTATTTGGCGGTCTCAGGTTTCAAATTTGAACGAATCAATAATTCCTTTCGTTTGCTGCTCAAGATCCGGCTCGACAGACCATTGCAGGGTATATTCGAGTCCATGGTGAATGATAGATATCAAGCCCGCCCGTTGCCTTCTCGTCGCGCCACCAATGGTGGTGTCTGTTTGGTACTCTGCCCAAACCGTATTTCGCTCTCCTCCAACGGACCGGGAGGTTGTTACCACCGCGTCGCTGACCCGTTCCGGTACGTGCGCAAGGTACTCTCGAACCGCTGTCGCTCGCACTTCTTTTGCCATCCATTCCGATTTGTCTGGAGGCCCGACGGAGACCGTGAACGTCGCTCTGTGTGTCTTGTGCGAGATTGCGATTTGACCGCCCGCGTCAGAGAATTCCTGGACGGACCTCTGTTTCAGCCAGCCGGCAGGAATGATCAACGAGAGGTCGTTTTCTGCGTTGGTGTAGGTGCTTGGTTTGTCACAATCTTGTCTTCGTTCAACAACGAGATCAAGAAGTCTTGCTGTTGTCTCCATCGCCTCGCCCGAAGTGGGTCGCCGGCTGTAGATAGCCAGGGCCTCATTGAGAGCCTGCTCCGCAGACGTCATATCGCCGGCGTCATAATATAGTTTACCCAATGAGGCATATACCGGAGCCAAGTCATCGACACGACCGAGATTGCGGTAGATGCTGATGGCGCTCTTGAGTCTCTCGGCGGCTTCCGTGGTCCTGTTCTGACAATGATAGAGAAGCCCAAGCGCCGTATAGACAATCGCAACGCCACGCTGTTGTCCGGTGAATTGTCGGATGTGCTCCTCCCAACGGGCCGCTCTGAGGAACCACCGCTCGGCGGCCTCATATTGACCTTTGTCTTGATGGGCGTAACCCCGGGAGCAGAAGAAGCCCGGCACTGCTCTTCGCAAAACAAACAGGCCGGCGGCAATGACGAGTCCGAACAGCAGGTAGTTCTGCATTAGTCACCTCTTTGGTTTGGCGACTGCAATGACAGTAAACAAGACAGCCAAACCGCCGGTAACCAGCAGGAATATCTCCGGCATACCCAGCAGCGCCGCCCCCAGAAACGTTGCCGCCGCCAGAAGGGCCATGGTTTTCGGGTTCTGAGCCTTGGGTCCGTATATCGGCGTCCCGCACTGTTCGCACGTGTCATTTGGCGCGAGCGCGCTACCTGCATCTTGAATGTGTCCGCATTTCTTGCATCGGATCGGTATCATCGAACATTCTCCTATTCAGGATTGTCGTTTCCAAGTTCGCATGCACAGCGCGAACACGCTTCCGCACTCCACGCCGAGGAACACAGCCAAGAACACGAGACAGGTGTCAACGAGTTGCAGCCATGGAAGACAGATCGCTACCGCACCAAAGAAGGCGGCGGCCTCGAGTAGTTCGACGGGGCCCGGAACGTAAGAGTAATCGGAGCGTCTGATATCAGCAAACGACCGGAGCGCAGAGCGCAAGCTGAAGCCACCCAAGATGGCAGATGCAAAACCGAGCGGAAACACGAGCTCAGAATGAGCCGCCAAAAACACGGAGGGCTTGAGGCATTCGGCCATAACCAAGACGTGGACGACAAGCAAGGGGAGGCCTAGCATCGAAGCGAAGCCAAGTGCCGGCACGACGATACCGGTGACAAGAGCCAGAACCTGGTTGGCCGTGATGCCAAGAGTCCCAGCGATGGGGTATGACCAGATTGCACGACATATATCAGAGCAGTTCTCGGCAGTGTAAGGCGCCATACGCGAACGCATCCACTGCGGAATCGCCCGGGAGGGCTGAATCATAAGCTCAGCAAAGAAGGCGCTGGCCGGTGTGTCCTTTTCTGAGAAATCCATCTCCTTAGGGTGGATGACGAATATCTCCGGCGTTCGTTTCACAATCTTGCTACGGTAAGCAGTGGCGAATTCGGCGGCGATCCATTCTCGAAGCGCCGCGTTCTTGTCGAGCACGACCACGAAAACATTAGAATTTACGATCGCCCACCGCAACTGTCTCTTCCAGGATAGCCCCGGACGCAGTGAAGGGCGGTCGAGGTACACAAATGCCCCGACGTCTCGCAGTGAAGCGGCCATGTCGTCTGCTACCTGGGTACTCCACACAGACGAGCGTGAGTAGCTGATGAAAACGCGCTTATATACAGGTTCGAACAGAGGCATCCCCGTGTTGACGGTGCTTTCCGCCATAAGGTCATAGAGTTGCGGCAGCAGTGCTCTCCTCTCCAGCAACTGCGGAATCTCGGCAAACGGCAGGGCTTGGATGCTCGCCCGTCGTCCCTTCCGAACGAAGGCGACCAGCATGGCTCCCAAAACAACACCGACGACAATCGTTTTGGTGCCACAGTTCTTGGCAAGAGGAATTCCTGAGAGACTAGTCACCAGTCCCATGGCCCCGACCGCGAGAAACTCAACTTGGAATCGAGGGTAACTATGTGCGAGTTCGTCGCCGCACATGTGAAGAGAGAGCAAACGGTGCAGACGCAGAAGAAGGATGGGAATAGCTGCGGAAACTAGAATCACGGAGACATCACGCACGTCTGTTGGCGCTAGGAAGACCTCGGAGTACGCTGAAAGTTGACTGACAACCGACACTGCCAGCGCACCCAATATCACACCGACCGAAACCCACACCGCTATTTGGCCGAACACCTGGAGGACGACCAACGTCAATCGCTCGAAAAAACTGAAAGCCCTGAGTGTTTCGAGGTTGTCGAGATAGACGCGGAGCGCCGCCATCAGATTTGGTAGAGACTCCATGGAAGGGTCGAGTTGGAGGTTCTCCACGAGTGACACAGCCAGCGGGTTGCCTTGCGTCGCCAGTTGCTTAAGCTCCTCAACGCTCAGGTCCCTTAACCAGGGAAATACAGAGAAGTCGTCTCGGTCGGCCATTGTGCTGATGGGTAGTCGGACAACCTCAGTAAATGCCTCGGAGACGAGTGCGTTTCGGTCCACTACAATGACAGTACCGCTGAGTTTCGCCAGAGGCATTGGAGGCTGTTGATTGAGCGAGGGATCCGCAGTCACGTACCACCCGAAAGGCTTCGGTGTACGGGAACGCAGCTCAGCCAGCTCGCGGCACAGAAGACTGCTTGGCTGCTGCCCACACGAGATGATCCAGAAGGATGGCTGCATGCTCACTATGTCCCTTCTGGTGAGATCATTGCTTGCGTTCGAGCTTCAAGCCAATGGCCTGGCCGATGATACCACCGACCACAATCCCCGCCACTCCTGCCAATAACGACCACCTCGCCCGTGAATCGGATGTGAGCCACTGCCAGAAGTTACCTTGGAAAGGAGGCCATGCCCCGTATGCCAATCTTACCGCGAGCAATCCGCATACAAAAGAACCAATGTTCCCGCATATTCTTCTCATAACTATACCTCGTGTCATTCGTTGTCTTGTGCTGACCAAAATGGCCGTGTGAAGCAGAACGCAGTCGGGGGCTGTAATCCCAGAGATTCCATCGCCGGCTCGTCGTCCGCGCGTTCTTCCCGCCAATAGTGCCTATCGCAGAACGCGCTGCTGACGAACACCCGAATCTGACGACAATCAGTCGTCTTCATAGAACATCTCATTGCATATCGACAGCAAAAGGGCAGAGAGAACTCACCTGAATCTGTGGTCATGAAAAAAGCCCATGGTCCGTGCCTCCGCCAGTACGTCCCGCGTTTCCTCTTCTGGTGTTCTTCTCGTCCAAACTCCTGTACCTCGCCTCGTCCCAAGAACGACCACGACTGTGTAACATCATCATCGCCTACAGGCTTCTCAGACTGCATCGCAGCGTCCCTAAGCCGGAACCGCGAGGACGCCGCATGACAGTGGTTTCGTTGGCGTTCAGAGAGTGTCGGCCGCCTGGATTCTCCCGGTTAGTACTCCAATGGCAGCTTCAAGCCTGCGACGCAGGTCCTCCAGATCGTCGGTATAGGGCAGGATGCTCTGCGTCTGGAAATCGAACGGCGCGGGCGGCAGTGAACCATCGGGATTCGCACGCCGCAGTAGAATAACCGGCTTGTTGCCAGCGTGCGCCAAACCCAGTTCATACATCACGTTGGGTCGATCCTCCGTTGTATCAGCGATAGCAAAGTAGCAGTGGTTGATTCCATCATGAATCGCCGCGACCACGTCACCGGTTGGCACGGAGCGGTCGGTTCGCCACGCCTGAAATCCATGAGCTTGCAGTGCCGGTCGAATGGCCCTGTCGAAGACGGAGTCACTGTGCTGGTGGAAACGCATGATCACAAAGCACCCCTGGGTGAAACCACGCATCAGGCAGGTGTGAACCATACCGGCGAGCCCGATCACCCGTGTCTCGTCCAACTCCGACAGTTTGGTCCGCTCGAAAGTCTCTATTTCCCGACGGTCCATCTGAAACCAATTGACGATATCCTCACGTTGCGCATGCCACACCTCTTTCGAAGCGCCTTCGCCAAAGGGCAAGGGCAGGATGGGACGCTCGATGGCCAGCGCAACGTCGAGTACCGATCGTGTGCCTCGTTCGCCTTCCACCGATACCACGACATCGGCCGCATGCACCATGCTGAATCGCCGTGACTGTGCATTGCGTTTCTCCAGTATCCTGATACGACCTTCCTTGAAGCGAATCAGCTTGTTCCTATCGTATCGCGCGTCGGGAAGGAAGGTCTCGATACGTTCATCAGGCAATATGCCGGACGCCCGGAGTACTGGCATCATCCCGTCGATAATTGTACGGTCCGCTGTGCGAGCGTCGGGGTCATCAACGCGGCTTTGCAGCCCGCCCGTGATAACGATGAGACCGTTCTCGGATGCGAGTAGATGGCCGAGTTCCTTCCACAGCAAGGCGCCGTTGGCCGACAGACGACTGGCTCCACTTACGAAGAGTCGTCTCGGGCGAATCGTATTGTCCATTTGTGTCTCTCCCAAAGCACCGTCTACTGAATCTCTACTGGCCAAGAATGGCCTTCTTTGCGTCGACAAGCTCCTTGTCGCGGCGGTGGTAACCGCACTCGTTGATGAGTTTCTCGGCGGCGGCGAGATCGTCCTGAGGGGACTTCCATGGATAAGACTTCTCACGGAAGAACAGGCGGGCGCGGTAAAGATGGATGTCGGCCATATGCAGCCGCATTGGACCGCGCGCAGCGATGTCCCACGCTTCGTCCAAGTCGTTGTGAGCGCCGGTCGCATCACCTTGGAGAAAACGCATCCAGGCGCGGGCGACCAAGCCACGCACAACAAACTCCTGCGCAGCGGCGCGGCGGAGGCCGGACACCGCCTGTTCTACTTCGGATCTCGGATCTCGGATTGCGGATTTTGCCAAGATGGCCTCGAAGAACGCGGCGCGACCCAGCGTGAGGTGGTCGAGGGCGGCGCTGAGAATGTCCTTTTGCCACGACAAGACCCATATGAGCGTCTGCGCCGCGCGCCGAGAGACGGCGCGGCAGGACTGAACGAGGTCCGAGATGTGAAGTGCGAGGTCCGAAGTGAGAGTGAGCTGCCACGCGGCGCGTTCGGGAGCGGCAAGCAGCAAATCGCAATACAGGAAGCTTCCCAGCGAGAATAACAGTGGGTAGTCGGGGTGCCACTTCTTCTGGATTTGCTCGGCCTCGCGGAACCGAGTCTCCGCCTCGGCCCGGCAGCCTGCTTGATGCAGGGCGTCAGCGTGGGTCCCGAGCATCATCATCCGCATGAAATCATTATGGCTGCGCTTGGCGTAGATCACGGATTGCTCGGCATCCCCCACTGCCCTCGGCACCTCGCCAAGCGCCAACTCCAACTCGCTCAGGCTGCCAACGCAGGTTGATGCTTCCTCCCACTCGCGAGTGTGAACGTTGATTTGCGTCGATGCGCGCAGAGGCTCAAAGGCTTCAGTTAATCGACCCAATGCGCGCAGGCGGTGGGCGGCTTGGAATAGTAACCAAGCTTGGTCAGCTTCCGCAAGTGCGGCTGACAACCGACTCCACGGCTGCTCGAAGAAGAAAGCGACACCGGCCAAGTCAGAACCAAAAGCACCAAGTTTGCTCGAAACGTATTTCTCTCTGCCTCGCGCGATACGGGCCTGGTAAACTAAATTCCACGTATCCTGCTGCAATCCCGCCTGGCAGCCGTGGGCCACGGCATGGTATAGCGGCTGAAGGTCTTCGAGCGTGGGCTGGGGTTCATCCGGCGTGCTCGCGCATAGGTGTTCGTAGAGCCGCCGGTGGGCTGCACGCCATTCGACAGGATGTGCCTTGATCATCTTCCTCCCGAAGTGTTCTCGGATGAGTGGGTGGCAATCGAGTAACCGCTCACGATTATCAGCGTCGGCTTGAATTAGAATGAGACCGAACTCGGCGAGAGATGAAGTTGCGACGTTCCAGTCTTCTTCTTGGAGTGGTTCCACAACTGCTTGTCCAGACCCTGCATCAGATCGCGTGGTGAATAGCGGGTCAGTCAGTCCTGCAATGATGGGAGGGCTTCTCAGCGCGGCGATACAACCGGCATCAGCCGGACGATCGAACAAACCGAGGATGCGCAGAACGGCGAGTTGCTGCTTGTATATTTCACTCCCTCTGTTGAACCAGACTGCAAAAGCTGCGAGCATTTTGAAGGTTGTACCACCCTGCTCTCTTCGGTCGGCTTCCTCGAACTTCACCAAGTCTCGGCGGCGGATATCGCCGCAGTGCGCGCGGGCGAGGAAGCGGCCCAGCAGGTTAAGGGTCAGGGCGTGGCCGTCCACTTCGCGGCTGGCTGCGAGAAGTTCGGTGTCGTCGGGTTTGATTTCCGCCGCGCCAGCCCGGTTGGCACCGACGTGATGGAGCAGCGCTGCACCAGCTTCATCAGTGAGGTTGCCAAGATTCACACGGAGCACGCTGCCCCACGGGGAACCTTTGCGACGTTGGAAATCGGCCAGATCGGTAAGCGGTTCGCGCGTGGTCACGAGGCACAGACCAGGGTGCTCGGAGGCATTGACCTTGCGGGCGAGATGCTTCAACAGGCTCTGCACACCTGGTGTGCGGAGCTGACCTCCCATCGGGCCGGGCGGATACTGGAGCGGCTCAATACCGTCGAGGACAAGCAGCGTACGTTCACGAGTGACCGCATCGGCGAGCAACCGGCCTTTATCCCACGGTGAGAGTGTCGGTTCGCACTTCACCCCGAACCATTCGAGAGCACGAGCGAGGAAGGTGTCCTCGGAGGCCTGCCGGTCTTCCTTGGTGCCCTGGCTGTAGAAGCTCCACGCATAGACACGCCGCGTGCCGAACCAATTCTCCCGCTGAAGACGCCGGAGCCAGTGCTGTACTAACATCGTCTTGCCCACGCCACCCCAGGCAACGAGCGACACAATAGCGGTGTGGGGCTGAGCATATGCGAGGTCGAGAAGGGCAATCTCCTGCTCGCGGCCGACGAGCTTGTCTTCTCTCTGGCCGATGTTGCGGGTAAGGGGGAACTTGTCAAGGTAGGTGAGAGCTGATAGGTCTGATCGTTCAGATTCTGGCAGTTCGGCCAGAGCAACATGACTCAGTTCCTCTGCGATTTCGGTGGCAAGGTGGCGGAATACCCGCTCCACATCCGATTCGGGAAGCTCCGACAATGGATTGGAATCGTTCGGTGCTTGCGCAGCGCGTAGCCAGTCATGAGCTTTCCAATTGCACGGTTCGCAGATGACCGGGAAGACGGGTAGCTTGCCCTGCCGCTGGCGACTCTGCAAAAGAGGGAATTCCCTCGTAAGAATGTACTCCGATTCGAGTGCCTCGGGCGTCAGCAATACGACAGCAAGGTGTGCACCGGTGATCGCTTGCATGATGTCGTCGTCGAAGGCCGCGCTGACGCGAATCTTGCCGTCCTGCCAAACATCCAGCAAGCCATGTTGCTCGAACACTTCCAGTGCCTTGAGCAGAGCCGTCTTCCACTTTGCCCCGTTCCCACGGTGGCTATAGCTGACAAATATCCTGGGTTGGTCGGTGGTCATGGCCTATCTCATGTCTGGCCTGCTCATGCTTCCTTCGCGAGAGCGGCGACGCGGACGTAATCTCGCTCCGTGTATGGTTTCTGGTACTCTGCAAACAGATCGGCCATGTCGGGAGGGAGGCAGCAATGGTCCTTCATACTGCACTCTTTGCAGGTGGTCTTGCCGGAAACGCCGAGGCGGCCCACGCCGGCCAGTTCACCCGTGCTGGCCGCCTTGATCACGGTACCCAAGCCCTCGCGATCCAGCCAACACGCAAAGTGACAGTTCAGCGGTTCCACCTCAGCCCAATCACCCGCATGCAACGTCTGGCAGCGCCAAGCCCGCACGCCCCGCTGGTCCATCGGTTTGCTCCAGAGCTGAAGGCGACCTTCCAGCACGCCGTAGATCTCGACCGCAGGCAAGCCGTGGACGTGGACATCCTGCTTGTCCTTGGGGTTGAAGAAGCTCCAGGTGAAGCCCAGACCTTGCTTCTGGTAGGGCAGATAGGGGTCGGCGACACGCAGATTGAACGCTCGCGATCCGGCCTTGATGATCCTGCGAACATCCGCGTCCCTTACCACTCGGACTCCGCCGCTGTGTTCCGCTGCCCAGGAGCACGCCAAAGCCTCCATCGAAGGCTCAGCCGGCGGTTTCTTCAACAGCGCTGTCGGTTGGTCCCGCAGGAACTTCGCGATGGCCTGGACATTCGGTTCCTCAGCTTGCGCGAGCACGTCGTCCAGTGACCGCCATCTCGCGTTCAAATCCTTTGCCAGACCGTTGGCAACTGAGTTCTCCAGTGCAGCCAACCCTTCGGCGGTGAGCGAGATGACCACCGGATACAGGTACCACTGTTTCGACAGCCCGGGATACCGTGGGCCCTTGCCCGCATTGGGGATCACGGGCAGTTCCTCCTCCGGGAAATAGTACCCCGCTGGCAGTCCCAGGTCCTCCTCCATCGGCCGCACCAGCGCCGAATACATATCCTCCCCCGCCCGAAATTTCGTCGGCGGAAACGTGAGGTATTTCTGCTTGGTCACCAGCAGAAACTCTCCCGCCTCCTCTGTCGCACACGTCCTCCGCAAGAGGCAATACAGCACCATCGAACGGTCGGGCCTTCTTGATTTCGTCGCAGTTCGTTCTTCCATGCCTGTCCCTCACTTGACTTGGCATCGAGATTGACATCACATTATTCACGCAGACCACGGAGTCTCCAGCGAAACGGGAGCGCAGCTACACCATTCAGGGAAACGATCCAGCTCTGACACTGTGGACTGGTTGTTCATGACAGCGGCAAGAGCGACCATGAATTTAGCGTTCCTCTCTCCCAGTTTGGAGTTGAGCTGCTCGAGGAAATAGGCAACATTCCACGCGCTGTCCACTCCGGCGTAGTCGCGAAGGTATTCCTCAGCGAGAAGAGTTCTTAACTGGCCAACGAATACGGCGGCAGATTGCGACTCTAACAGGGCGATGACGAGGCGGACATAAAGCACGCGTGAGCTGGTGATATCATGCTGGCTCGCTTTCAACTGCCAGGCACGGGCCAGCACGTGCTTGGCTTCATCGAGTCTATTCCGCAAGACAAGCACAGTAGAGAGATTGTTGAGTCTATGCGCGATCTTAGGGTGGGACTCACCTCGTTGCTCGATTTCAATCTCAAGCGATTTCCGCAGCAGTTGTTCCGCTTCGTCAAGTTCCCCTTTGTTTCTTAGCTCTATCGCCTTATTGTTCAAGTCTCTGGACATGTCTCTATCAAGAACAGTATTGGAGACGTCGCCGTTCTGAATATGGGACAGCAACACTTCCTGCTGAGAGATGAAGTCGCTAATGTTCTTGGCGAAGTCTGGCATCCCAACGTCAGCAAATTTTCTGGCTAACTCAATGTCTCGCGCCGCTTCCGCGGTATGGCCCAATAACAACCGAATCCGTGACCTCCCGAACAGACTCACTGCCATTACTGCTTCACAGGCCAGTGCTTCTCCAATGGCCGCCATTTCTTCGAAACAGTCCTGCGATTCCTTGAGTTTGTGGGAATCTTCATGCCTGCCAGCCTGTAACTGTAGTTGAACGACTCTCGCCCACTTCGCCGCGCTATCCTTCACTTTGCTTACGTGGGGGTGATTGGTTCCCAGTATGCGTTCGGATAGCTTCGTTGCCTCTTGATTGTGCTCCGCCGCCTTCGCGAATTCACCTATGAATCCATATGCATTGCCTAGTGCAAGAATTGCATTGACGGTTGAACCGTGCCCCTTACCCAAGTATCGGATGCTATCCGTCTTGCACGAGAGAAGCTCACCAATGCCGTTCGAAATGTCTCCGGAACTGTATTGCGCGATTCCAAGGGAAATCCTAGCATCTATGGTATTTCCGCCATGCTCGCCAAAGTGCTCCTGGAAGATGGGTACAACCTTCCTCAGAATGTCAAGCGCCTCTTCGTACTTATGTTCGTTCATTGTCAAGCATGCCATGTGATTGTGCAATCTGATCGCCGTGCGGATATCATCCTTCCCATACATATCTTGAGCCAGTTTACACGTGCGGCTGAACATATCCTGAGCGGCAGATTTCTCCTCGCATTCGCACAATTGAAACGCGAGTTCATTGAGGGCTAATTCATAATCTGAAGTCTCTCCCAACTCTGCCAACCAGCGATCCGGACAGTCCTTCACGATGTCATAGAGCTTGCCTTTGAACTCAGGCAATGCCGATGCGTAATCCCACAGTTCATTGACCGCAGCTCCGGAAAGCTCCATGCAAAGGTTGGGTGATGTAATTGCGTCCCTCAATTGCGTCCATTTCTCCGCTTGGGCCAGATGATATGGCCACTCCGACACCTTGCGGTCCGTCAGCCGCTCCCGTCCATCGAAGTAATCGGCCAGAGTCGCGTGATATGCTCGACGCGACTCCTTTGTTTCATGGTACCTCTCTGTCACAGCTTGCCGGAATTGCGAGTGATAGAAGTCGAGTAGTTCGCCGCGGTGCATCAGATAAGGACGCAGCAGATGCAGCATCGCAGCGATATTCCCTTGAGGATCTCCCGCGTCAAGCAACTCGAAGAACTCGTTCTGGCTTAGACCGTTACGGCTCAAAGCCAAGAAGGAGGTGAGAGGAGCGGCCAGCTCCTTCCCGATCATTTGGCCCGTAGCGTTGCGGAAGCCATCATCGTCCTCCAGCCGCTTGAGAATCCACCTAAACAGAGCCTGGGTATTGGGAGGCAATTCGGCAATGCGGTTAGCGATCTCCTCACAGGTACCCAGCGTGCGGAGTTCCTCCAGCACAGTCACCAGGTAGAGCGGTTTGTCAGCATCAACCTTGTTGAGCCTCCCAGACTTGTCCTTACCCAATAGCAATTCGATTTGTTCCGTCTCGAAGTGCTTGCGATAACGCTGGAGGAATTGCCTGATGATGGCCTGGCCGTCTGCCACTGTAAGGGGCTCCAGAACGATCTCACGCAGTGAATGGCCACGTAGCCCCAGCGCTTCGAGTGCCGAGTTGTCGATTGCGGACAGGATGATGCGCACGTTGGAAGGCAATCGCTCAGGCAGCCAGCGCAACGCTCCAGAGCGGGAAATCGCATCGAACTGGTTGACAGCATCAAGGATGATTATAACCTGGCTCTCTGCAGAGGCTTGTCCCAGGAAGCCTACGAACGCATCCCGGAGTCCTTCGGAATTGTCGGGGACTTCGGCGGCAATGCGGGAACACTTCGCCTTCAATTCATGGCATAGTCGCCGCAGTGTGCGGTAGCTGTTCGTTGAGCCCGGGCTGGCACCCACGAAGTGAGGAATAACGAGCGATGTGTGGAGGCCGGAACCCGGAGACTGAAGATAGCGATAGAGGTAAGCAAGCAGGGCCGACTTGCCACTGCCAGGACCACCAGTGAGACAGACATAGCCACTACCGCCGGTAGCAGTGGCGTAGATGACCAATTCATTCAGTGCCGATTCGCGACTGCCGAGGACAAAACGCTCTGTGCGTTCCTCGACAAACGCCTCCATTGCGGCGTTCTCTTCGGCAAACTCGCCAAGCTTCTCCGGCGGTTCTTCACCCAACTCCTCGGCGATGCTCAGCATAAGATCAGAGTGGACCCGGTCGCCAAATGCTTTCAGGTTGATCAATCGGCTTGTCTCGCCGTCCCAATGTGCCGGGTAGACAAATGGACTTAACCCGGCGTTGGTGATCGCGGATTTGAGATCGGTCAACTTCCGTTCATTGGGGCTGCCCGGTGGTTCGCGGAGTTGGCCAGGTTGGGCCTCGACCATCGCAGCGGTGACCATCGGATCGCGAAAGTAGAAGAAGGCATAACCATGTTGGCCCAACCGATCCAGCACGCCGTAGCGGACCTCGGCAGCGGTGATGGATTCCTCTTGGCCAGGCGGCGTCCGGCCATAGCGACCCCCAAGCATGCATAGAAACCTGGGCCGGCATTCGTCAATGATCTCCTTGCAGACTTGCAGCGAATCCTGCTCTGAGGTCACCCCCCACCGCAGGTCCACATCCACCAGATGAATGCGGCGAGGGAGCAGTTCCTCCCGTAGTCTCGGGAACACAAATCGGACGAGATGATCCCGTTCGGCCTGCATGTCTTTGAAGGTTGAACTGATGAAGACACGAACTGTCCGCCAAGATGTAGTCATAGCGCACCTCCGAAGGCAAGCAACTCATCCTCCTCCCGGGCATAGCTGATGAAAACGCGTTGCGACATTGCGGCCCTCCTATCAGTCTCTGGGCTCCGGCAACCGGCACTATTCTACAGTCATGTTCGCCAAGCGTCCAGGCTTGGCTTGCGGGAACCAGCGAGAGCAGGTATCCTGTGGCATGATCTCAATGTGTATGCATCGTCCACGATGTTGAGAAAGGCACGGGTCATGGTCGTTCCATCCTTTCTTTTGGCGAAGAAGATCCAATTGGAACGACTTGACCCGCTTCCCAAACGCCCTCATATTCGACCGTTCTATCTTCCCCCTCACCTTCTTGCGAAGGGGGAAGACATAACTGCGGCGATCAGATTTACACAAAGAACCTTACACTACCCCCAGACCGATGCGATCGTAGGGCCATGTTCGATCAACACCCCAACGGTTCAGAGACCTTATGCCCAGATCAGGGAGAAACGATGACACGACCAATTGAACACTGTTATTCGGCGTCTCCAGGCAGATTACCCGCAGGTGAATACCTCGGGGACAAGGATACCGCCGCCTCAAATATCCAGGCACCGTTAGGAGCGGGGGTTTCTGGGTTCATCGACTTGACGCATAAAGCCGACGGATTGCTTCCCTACTCGGAATTGGTCGGGTCGACATCATACCAGCGATTCCCGATACGGGATCTGTCGACGCTGGCAGATCGGCGGGTAACGGTGACAATTCTCGACGCCATCGACAAGCATATCCGTCAAGGGCGGATGGCCTACGTCCATTGTTGGGGAGGTATCGGCCGAACCCGCGTGATTGTTGGATGCTGGTTGGTTCGGCATGGCTTCGAAGGACAAGCCAGACTCGATCGGCTGCATGAGCTTTGGCGAAGGTATCCCAGATCGGTTCATCGAGAGTCACCAAAGACGTCGGAACAAGAACAATACACTGTGAACCGGGAGGAGTCTTCGTGATCACCGAGCAGATGCGCTACGAGCGCTGTGTACTGAGGCTGGCTACAAGCGATGTGATAGGAACTACAGGAGTATGAAAGGGTTCTGCTTATGACGTCAAATGGGAAATGCCAGTCTACTGAAAGGTCTCAGCCGCCCGACATCCTTGAATGGAAGAACACTGCCCTCCGGGAGTGTCTTGAGCACCTTACAAATCTGGGCTTCTCTGATGACCCGCATCTTGTCGTCGCCGTCCGTATCGCATACGAAGTGGCGGATTGGAGTGCGCTAATGATCGCTCTCGAAGATACGTCGCTCTCGCAGGCGATGCGAGTCCATGCGAAGGAGATGTTGTATGCGCATGGCAGGAAGATCCTCGATAGCGTTTCGACCATCGGCATTGATTTGGAGGCTTCTGGCGAAGATGCGATTTTGTATGGCACGTCGCGTGAGTGGATGGATTCGCTGACCGACAGAATTGCTCGGCTGGGTGTCCGGTATCGTCGTGCCCTTGACATCTCTCTTGGGCATGCTTACGTCCTTGTCAGCTTAATTGTCCTGCCCCAGAATGAATGGAGTGTAAAACTGAAACTGATACCGAGTTGGCAGCGGCTAGCAGCATTGGCTACTGAACTCGATATGGATGAAAGCGATAGAGAGGGGTTAAGGCAGATTCAGCGTTCTCTTGAGAATCTTGACGCGGACGCCAAGGCGGACGAGATTCGAACATCTCTAATGCAGTTGGATGCGTGGTGTTTGAGCATACTAGAATTGGCGGTATGGTCGGCATCTGCCTCTGCCCGTGGGATACAGTCCCCAGGAGGGATCAAGGCCGTTGAAGAACATGCTTTTGCGCCGCCTCTGCAGGAACGATCCAATACCTCTCATCAACATACACCAAGAGGCTCCACGCAGGTTCACATTCCATCCCCGCACCCGAGAGCAGATCCAGAGGCTGCCGTTCGTCTCAATATCCAGCACCAGAAGGACCTAAAGGCCTGGAAATCGTTACCCTGGTGGAAGCGAATAAGGGAGAAGAAACCCGAGCCACCCAAAGGCATATAAGAGCCTGAGTCATCCCCAGTTTTGCCTGAGCAGTTCGTGCTTCAGGTTGCGTGGGAGGTAGTTGCAGTTGGTGCATATTCTCTGTTTCGTCGGAAGGGTCTGCAAATGAACTGGTTAAGGCGTCTATTCTCCAAAGGACGTGAATCCTCCACTCAACAGGCCAATAACCAATCGGCTGAGTTTTGCAGCACAGTTGGGCCTACGGAAGGCGCGGAGGTTGGGAATACGGTTGTGAGGGGCCCCGCATCTGAGGCACTGCCATTGAACACCAAAGACTATCTCAATGAACGTCAGATCCGCGTTTTCATCTCATCCACTTTCAGAGACATGCACACCGAACGGGAGCTTTTGGTAAAGAAGGTGTTTCCCGAATTACGTCGCCTATGCTCAGAGCGTTTCGTTACCTTTACCGAGGTGGACCTGCGCTGGGGGATCACTGAGGAACAGAAGGCAGAAGGCAAGGTGCTTCCCATTTGCCTGGAGGAAGTCCATCGCTGCCGGCCTTACTTCATCAGCCTTCTGGGTGAGAGATACGGCTGGATTCCCGATAGCGTACCTCAGGAGGTGATCGACCGAGAACCGTGGCTGAAAGAACACGTCGGCAGAGGCACATCCGTCACCGAGCTGGAGATTCTCCACGGCGTGCTCAAAAACCCTGAGATGAGCGAGCAAGCCTTCTTCTTCTTTCGTGATCCCGCCTACATCAAGACCTTGCCCGTGGAAGTGCGGCGAGAGATGGTAGAGCGACCAACCCCCGAGGAGATCGGAAAACTCGGTGAGGCCGAGGCTGAACGCCGGACAGAAGAGCGGCAAAAAAAGCTCGCAGTACTAAAAGAACGTATACGCAAGAGCGGTTTTCCCCTCGTAGATCCTTACGCCAATCCTGAAGAATTGGCTGAAGCGGTGCGCAGACAGTTTACTGCGCTCATTGACAAGCTCTACCCTAAAAAGTTTGTGCCTGATCCCTTGGACCAGGAAGCCATGGGTCACGAGGCCTACGCCCAGAGCAAACTGCACGCCTTTGTGGAGAGGCCGGCTCATACCGCTGCGTTGGACGCTTTTGCCAACGCAGAATCCACTGGGCAGGGACTGGTGGTGACAGGCGAAAGTGGCGGCGGCAAGACTACCTTGCTAGCGCACTGGGTGGGACATTGGCGGAAGGGCCATCCTAGCGATTTCGTCTTTGTCCATTACTTCGGTGCCACACCGCAGAGCGCTTCAGCGCCCGGCTTCTTGCGACGTCTACTTGGTGAGTTGAAGCGGCGTTACGCGATGAAGGACGCGATTCCTACCGAGCCTGACAGACTCCACGAGGTGCTCCCCTTGTGGCTGGGGCGGACTGTCGGTCGTGGGCGTATCGTCCTCGTGCTTGACGGGCTCAACCTGGTCGAAGGCGATGAGCCGGACAAGCGACTGGTCTTTCTCCCGCATTATTTTTCGGCCAACGTGCGCGTCTTGGCATCCGCGCTGCCCGGCCCGGCTCTAGAGACTCTTCGAGAGCGGATCTGGACGGAGCATGTTCTGTCGCCGATCGACAGCAAAGAACGGAACCTGATGATTGCCGCCTTCTTTCGGCATTATCGCAAGACTCTGCGGCCGGATCTGAGCGAGATGCTGGCGGGCGCTCCGGCCGCTGCGAACCCGCTCTTTCTGCGCACTCTATTGGAGGAACTGCGCCAGTTCGGGAGCTTCGAGCAGCTCCCGCGTTGCGTGGCCCAGTACCTGGAGGCTCGTACACCCAAGGAACTATTTCTCCGCGTGATCCGACGTTGGCAGGAGGATTTTGACGGCAATCAAGATTTAGTCAGACGGACACTTTGCCCTTTCTGGGCCTCGCGGAAGGGCTTGACAGAATCGGAGTGGCTTGAGTTGTTCGCGTCGAGCGGAAAAGCCGTGTCCCGTCAGGATTGGAGACCACTTTTTCTTGCCATGTTGCCCCACCTAGCCCACCGGTCAGGCCTCTACGCCTTTGGACATGATTATCTACGACGGGCTGTGGAGGCGGAGTATTTGCCCTCAGAAGGTGATCGGCGGGGGATGCACCTGGAGCTGGCAGATTATTTCGAGGCCCAGTCTGAAATGGGACTGCGCAAAGCCGAAGAATGGCCATGGCAACTCCATGCCGCCGAGTCCTGGGAACGGCTCGAATCGTGTCTCACAGATCGTAAACTCTTTGTCACACTCAAGAACGACCACAGCGAGTGGGAACTGACCAGTTATTGGCACGCCATCCGCAAACAAGGGATAGAAATGGGTACAAGTTACACGAAGGCATTTGATCGTTGGCTGTTAGAGGACTCTGATTCCGGCGAAAACCCTGTATTGTTTGGCCAACTTTGCTCCTTCTTGGTGAATAATGGCTGCTACTCTGACGCCGAGCCATTACTCAAACGTACGATGGAGATATCTGTGCGTGTGCTGGGTCCCGAACATCCCCATATAGCTACTACCCTCAGCCACATGTCGGAGCTCTACCGCGCTCAAGGGCGCTATGGTGAAGCCGAACCTCTTCTAAAGCAAGGCCTCGCAATTTATGAAAAGGCGCTGGGGCCTGTGCACCCACATGTTGCTGCAGACCTCCACAACTTGGCAAATGTCTACTTTGCCCAGGGCCGATACTCCGAAGCCGAACGGCTCCAAAAACGCGCACTTGCGATTCTAGACAAAGTGATCGGGCCTGAGCACATCGAGATGGCAAGCAATCTCAACAGCTTGGGGGGGATCTACCGCAGCCAGGGACGCTACGGCGAAGCTGAGCTCCTTTTTAAACGCTCTCTTGCGATTTTCGAAAAGACGCTCGGACCAGAGCATCCCGATGTGGCGGCTGGCCTCAGTAACTTAGCGGAGAGTTACGTCGATCAGAAGAACTATGACAAAGCCGAGCCGCTCCAAAAGCGCGCCCTTGCGATTCGGGAAAACGTGCTGGGGCCTGAGCACGCCGATGTGGCAATCAGTCTCAACAACTTGGCGGCGATCTATGTCGACCACAGACGCTACGGCGAAGCTGAGCTCCTCTACAAACGCTCTCTTGCGATTTGGGAAAAAGCCCTTGGACCAGAGCATCCCAGTGTGGCGGCTGGCCTCAATAACTTGGCGGGAATCTACGTCGGCCAGAAGAGCTATGGCAAAGCCGAGCTCCTCAGCAAACGCTCTCTTGCGATTTGGGAAAAGACGCTCGGACCGGAGCATCCCAGTGTGGCGGCTGGCCTCACCAGCTTGGCGAGGATTTACCAAGCTCAGGGGCGACACGCCGAAGCCAAGCCCCTATGCAAACGTTCTCTGGGGATCCGGGAGAAGGCGTTTGGACCAGAGCATCCCGATCTGGCGAATAGCCTCTACACCCTGGCAAATATTTGGGGCCAGGAGGGGCAACACGCCGAAGCCGAGCCTCTCTTAAGGCGATCCCTTGCGATCTTGGAAAAGACGCTAGGGTCGGAGCATCCTGATGTGGCTATGAACCTCTTTGGGCTGGCAGTGACCTGCGGCGCCCAGGGCAGATTCGCCGAAGCTGAGACTCTCTTAAAGCGATCTCTTGCTGTCTGTAAGAAGTCGCTAGGGCCGGAGCACCCCGCTGTTGCCGCCGTTCGTCAAAAGCTTGTCGAATGCCAATTTCTGGGGTCGCTTCCCCCAAAAAGGCCTTTCTTCTAAGTCGCAACGAGTATGTTGTTCCTGGTTGTGGTTTGGCGGGTTGATGCGGTGACGGGCAACACAAAGTCTGGATGCGAAGCAAAGCCCCGTCAGGACGGCCCCGATATGTCTCGTGAAGGCTCCGAAGCTGGCGAACAGCACATTGGCCATGGGTGAGGCGGTCAGATGCTTCAAGAGCCACTTGATGAGATTCAGCTCGGATGGAAATCGGCATGTAAAAGGGACCCACCTCGGAGTGGAAATCGGCATGTAAAAGGGAC